>ERZ777305.408-NODE-408-length-70728-cov-29.086921_pt1 | contig 70728 bp, 57 predicted proteins | sample MGYA00374965_ERZ777305 | MGnify/ENA primary metagenome ERZ777305 (study PRJEB29328, sample SAMD00013331) | mouse gut metagenome | study: EMG produced TPA metagenomics assembly of the Metagenome analysis of fecal microbiota from mouse which was promoted...
TAGATAACTGAAAATGTACTCTTCATCGTCCTTAATTTTTTGGATTCAAAATTAGTTTGTGAAGAGTCTGTTGTCGGTACGCAAAACACGGAGGAACGGCGCAATCTTTTTCCGTAACCGGATTTGTTGCGTGAGTTGTCAATAACTCACTAATCCTTAACGTCTTGTTTCGCTGTCCGTGTCCGTTTGTCGCCCTTTCGGGCATGGTTACGGACAAGTAACGTAGCGGCGTCCTGATTTGGCTTCAGCGGTGATTGCGATGGCTTCACGAATAATCGGAAGTACGACTGAAACCCCTGTAACTCAATTCTATCACTATATCTTTCCACATTTCACTTTTTTGTAGTAACTTTGCAAAAATCAAAAAACAGAAAGGTACATTCCCGTATGATCAATCGCAGCCTGATACGCATTAAAACCGTTCAGATACTCTATTCATATCTGCTGACCCAGAGCGATTTCCGCCTTGCCCCAGCTCCCGATGCCGAAGCCTCGCGCGACCGCCGTTTCGCCTATTCGGTACATCAGGATTTCATAATACTGCTGCTCAAACTGTCGTCGATTCCTGTTGGCGTCGGCAACGGCATGACTCTTCTTCCCGACCAGGGCATAAAGAAGAACAGGGTAGGGCGTGCGCTTGCTGCCAACAATGCCGTGCAGGCCATGCTGGCCGCCAACCGCGACCGCTTCACGATATTCGATTCCTGTCTGGAAGATCTTATGGAAACCATCGGTCGCCATCCGCTGTATGCAGCCTATCGCCGCAAGCGCAAGCTCACCATGGCCGACGATGTCGATTTCTGGAATTCGATTTTCACCGAAGTAGTGCGCAAGCACAAAGGTGTTGAGCGCGTCCTGCGCCGCGATGAGAATTTCTCGCATGTGGGTTTCGACCAGGGACTTAAGCTGCTCGCGACGACTCTCGGCGGTTTCGACGACACAAGGGCAAGCTACGACAAGGCACGCAACGACCTCGACGAGAGTCTGCGTCGCGCCTACGATCTCTATCATGCCCTGCTGGTGCTCCCGATAGCGCTCACCGAACTTCAGCTCGAACGCCAGGAGGCAGCCAAGAAAAAATATCTTCCAAAAGAGGAGGAGCTCAACCCCAGCAGCAGGTTCACCGGCAACCTGCTTGTGCAAGCACTGCGCAACTGCACCGCGCTCACCGACTACACCGTGGAGCATCCCGAGGCCGATCCAGCCACATGGCGCGACTTCGATATCGCCGCCACGCGGATTCTCGACAGCATAATAAAGTCGAAGCTCTACGCCGAATACATGGATAGCCCGGCCGGCGATTTCGCCACCGATGCCGCTTTCTGGCGCGAGGTGCTCCGCTCCATCGTGCTGCCGTCCGACGATTTCGCCGAACTGATGGAGACAAAGAGCGTGTACTGGAACGACGACCTGGCCATAATGAGCACTTTCGCCCTCAAGACAATCCGCCGAAGCTACGCTGCGCCGAAGGCAGAGGGTGAAGATGCCGATGACGCGGAGACTTCCGCCGGACAAATCGAACTGCTGCCGATGTTCATGAACACCGACGACGAGCGCTTCGGGGCATGTCTCTTCGAGCTGGTGGTGGAAAACAGGGAGAAATACCGCGCTCTGATCGACAGCTTCATCAACTCCGAACAGTGGGATTCCGAGCGTCTGGCATTCATGGATATTGTGGTTATGATGACGGCGATTGCCGAAATAATAAACTTCCCCAGTATCCCCGTGCCGGTGACTATGAACGAATACATCGAAATCGCCAACGACTACAGCACACCCAAGAGCGGCCAGTTTATCAACGGCATACTCTTCTCGGTGGTGCGCAAACTCAACGACGACGGCATAATAAGCAAATAACAAATACGATATACTATGTTTACGATTCTTTGCGACGCAGCACCCGCTGCAGCACAGCCTGCTGAAGGTGGATTCCTCGGCGGTGGAATGGGTTCGCTGCTGATGATAGTGGCAATCTTCGTGGTGTTCTACTTCTTCATGATCCGACCCCAGCAGAAACGCCAGAAAGAAGTGCAGAAAATGCGTGATGCTCTTGGCAAAGGCGACAAGATTGTCACCGCAGGAGGCATCCACGGCATCATCCGCGATGTGAAACCCACCTACTTCGTGGTGGAAGTGAGCAACGGCGTGAGCCTGCGCATCGACAAGACCAGCGTGTATGTGTCCTCCGAGGATGCTGCCGCAGCTGCCGAACAGAACCAGAACAACCAGGGCAAGTAATGCCCGACGACGGACCGGAAGGTCCGTGGAATTATGGATAGACTCAAAGAGCTACTGCGCCGCGCCGGCGAGGCAATCCGTTCGCCTCGCGGGCGCGATGTGCTCATGTTCATGCTCTTTCTGTTTATCTCGGCGGTTCTATGGGGAGTCCTTGCCCTTAACGAGGAAGAGCAGTACGATTTGCGGATGCCTGTGCGCATAACCCATGTCCCCGACTCGGTTACGCTCCTTTCCAAAGGTCCCGATGCGCTCACCGTAAATCTCCGCGCCCGTGGAACGCAGCTGTTGAAGATGTCCCTCGGCGATACTCCGGGAGTGAACATCGACTTTCGCGTGTACCGCTCCGGTGAATACATGCACCTCAGCAATGCCGAGCTTAAGGCGCTTGCAAGAAACGCCTCGGGAGGCTCTCAGGTCAGCGTTCTCTATCCCGACTCCATATCGATTCCATTTACCACACATCCAGGTTTCAAACTTCCGGTGCGAGCCAATGTGCAGGCGACTCCCGGACCCAGGGCATCGCTCAGCGGCCGGCCGAGGGTTGCGCCCGACAGTGTGAAGCTGTATGCTCTCGGTGGACATCTGCCTTCGGGGGTTGACTACATAAACACCGAGGCCCTGAGTCTCGAGGCTGTGGAAGGCCAGCAGACACGGCGTCTGCGCCTGCTTCCGCCTCCGGGAACACGTGCGATTCCCGACAGTGTGGACGTCACCATAGAGGCAGAGCCTCTTATCATGAAGCGTCGGCGCGTGGTAATCGAACCCGTGAACGTGCCGGCGAATATAAAACTCATCACTTTCCCGGCGCAGATTGAGGTGATGTATATGGTGCCCATGAGCGCCTACACCAATTCCGACCCGCATTTCCGCGTTATAGCCGACTACAAGCGTATTTCCCGCAAACGCAGCAAAATCCGTCTGCGGCTCACCGATGTGCCTCAGAATCTGCAGAATGTGCAGCTGAGTGCCGACAGCGCCGAGTATATAATCGAACAGTTATGATTCTCATTGCCATTACCGGCGGCATAGGCTCCGGCAAAAGTGTGGTGAGCGAAGTATTGCGCCTGAAAGGTTACAAGGTGCTGGACAGCGACATCCATGCCCGGCGTATCATGGATGCCGACGCCGGCATCAAGGCGCGTATTGCCGGCGAGATTTGCTGCGAGGCCATTGTGGATGGAAATATCGACCGCCGCAGGCTCGCTGCTGCCGTTTTTTCCGATGCAGGGCTTCTGGGGCGCCTCAACGCCATTGTACACCCTGCGGTGGTGAACTCTCTTGCCGCGGAAACGCCGGGTAAGGACGACCTGCTGTTTGTGGAGACGGCGATATTCTATCAAAGCCGTCTCAACCGAGTAGCCGATGCCGAATGGCGTGTGGAAAGTCCCATGCCCATGCGTGTGGCAAGGGTGATGAGGCGCAGCGGCCTTACGGCCGCTGAGGTCGCCGCAAGGATTAAGAGCCAGGTATATGCGCTGCCCGTAGACGAACCGCGTCCTCCGGTGTCGGAAATCGTGAACGACGAGTGTGTTTCGCTGCTCGGTCAGATAAATGCTCTGCTTGAAGAGCTGAAACAAGGGCTGACACATTGAACTCCTGCAGGGTGTCGTTGGCCTCGGAATGACCTCGGCTTGGTGTATGTGCGCCTGGAACCATGAATCCGTAAAACCGTAATTTTTAATATCTCCGGCTGAATAATCATCTGTTGATATGTATATTGCGGTTTGTGTGAATATAATGTTTCGGAATGTTAAATATGTATTCAGGCTATGGGCTGGGCGTATGTACGTGCTTTGTGGCATATTGCCGGTGTAAACATGTTTGGAATTACAAAAATTCGCTGCGAGGTCTTGGTGTTTGACTTCCGCTCTTAAATGATGTTAATATTAACTGAATTTATTGGCGGTTTGCTTGCGAACCATGCGTGGAGGCCATACCTTTGCATCGTGTTTTTCATGGTATAGATTTAAGGTTAACTGGATTGGTTGTCGCGAGACAATCAATTTTTTTTGTTTCCCGCTGGGCGGTGAAACTGAAAGATTGCAAAAAAATGACTAACTTTGCACGCAATAAAACTCAAAGCAAGCTATCCTATGTCGTTTATTGCAGACCGTGTCAGGACCGATGGATTGACCTTCGACGATGTCCTGCTGATTCCGGCCTATAGCGAAGTGCTTCCCCGCGAAGTCAACCTCAGTGGCCAATTTTCCCGCAACATAAAACTGAACGTGCCTCTGGTATCGGCGGCGATGGATACGGTGACCGAGAGCTCTCTGGCCATAGCCATAGCCCGTGAGGGTGGCCTCGGCGTAATCCACAAGAACATGAGCATTGCCGAGCAGGCCAGGCAGGTGCACACTGTGAAGCGTGCCGAGAACGGCATGATTTACGACCCGGTGACAATCCGCCGTGGCAGCAGTGTGGCAGATGCGCTTGCCATGATGAAGGAATATCACATCGGCGGCATACCTGTGGTCGACGGCGACGGAAAACTGGTGGGCATTGTCACCAACCGCGACCTGCGCTTCGTGCGTGATCTCCAGAGGAGCATCGACAGTGTGATGACCTCCACCAATCTGGTGACAACATCCACCACCACCAACCTCGAGGAGGCCGCCGAAATTCTTCAGCAGCACAAAATCGAGAAATTGCCAGTTGTCGATGGCGAAGGCAAGCTCATCGGGCTGGTTACATATAAGGATATAACCAAAGCCAAAGACAAACCCAACGCTTGCAAGGACTCGCTTGGCCGCCTGAGGGTGGCTGCCGGCGTGGGCGTGACTCCCGATTCCATGGAACGTGCCTCGGCGCTTGTCGAAGCCGGCGTGGATGCCATAGTGATCGACACTGCCCATGGCCACACCAAAGGAGTGGTGGGTGTGCTCAAGGAAATCAAACGTGCCTTCCCGCAGATTGATGTGGTTGTGGGCAACATAGCTACAGGCGAGGCCGCTCGCTATCTTGTCGATGCAGGCGCCGACGGTGTGAAAGTGGGAATCGGCCCCGGCTCCATATGCACAACCCGCATAATCGCCGGTGTGGGCGTTCCCCAGCTCACCGCAGTGTACGACGTAGCCAAGGCCCTGGAGGGCAGCGGTATTCCTATTATCGCCGACGGCGGCATACGCTACAGTGGCGATATAGTGAAAGCGCTTGCCGCTGGTGCCACCTCCGTGATGCTCGGCGGAATGCTTGCAGGCGTGGAGGAAAGCCCCGGCGACACCATAATCTTCAACGGCCGAAAATATAAGACCTATCGCGGCATGGGTTCGCTGGAAGCCATGGAGAAAGGTTCGAAGGACCGTTACTTCCAGGGTGGCGAGAACGATGTCAAAAAGCTTGTTCCCGAAGGCATCGCAGCACGCGTGCCCTATAAAGGCAGCATCTACGAAGTGGTGTACCAGATGCTTGGCGGCCTGCGTGCCGGCATGGGCTACTGCGGTGCACGCACCATAGACGATTTGCACCGTGCACAGTTTGTGCGCATCACCAACGCCGGTGTGGCCGAGAGCCATCCACACGATGTGGCAATAACCAGCGAAGCGCCCAACTACAGCACCGGCAACCACTGATGCCACATACAATAAAATTCCTGGAGCAGCGTTAATCTTATTAGACCCCGGAAGGGGAGAACATATCAGAACGCCTTTCTTTGAATGAAAAAACAAGTTTTAGCAGTCGCCATTGCGGGTATGGGGCTTATGGCATCCGCTGCCGGAGCCGGCAACGACCCCGTGCTTCTCACCGTCGACGGTCATGACATACCGCTGAGCGAGTTCAAATATCTCTACAATAAGAACAACACCCAGCAGGTGCAGCCACAGACGCTGGACCAGTATCTGGGTATGTTCGTGGACTATAAACTCAAAGTCGCCGATGCCGAGCATGCCGGCATCGACACCACTTCGACATTCCGTAACGAGCTGGCAACCTTTCGCAACGAACTCGCGCGACCATATATGCGCGACACCGAAGTCGAGAAACGGCTCATCGAGGAAGCCTACAGCCGCAGGCGCGAGGAAGTGGAGGTAAGCCATGTGATGCTGCGCCTCGACGAAGGCAACGAAATGCGGCTGGATTCTATCCGCAAGGCTATTGTCAGCGGTAAAACGACATTCGAGGAAGCCGCGAAGCAGTATTCCGCCGACCGCCACAGTGCCGAGAACGGTGGCCGCATGGGCTTTATAATCCCCGACCGATATCCTTATGCTTTCGAGAAGGTGGCATACGAAACGCCTGTCGGCGGAATTTCCGAAGTTGTGAATTCGGGAGTCGGCTACCATATAATACGCGTCGACAGCCGCCGTCCGACCCGCGGCGAGGTGCTGGTAGAGCATATTCTGCGTCTCACCCGTGGCCGTAGCGAGCAGGAAATCGCCGAAGTACGTCGCTGTATCGACTCGCTGTATAATGAGGCCAAAAACGGAGCCGACTTCAAAGAACTCGCCCGCCTCCACTCCCAGGATCCCGGTACCGCCCGCAACGGCGGCGAACTTCCCTGGTTTGGCAGCGGCGCGATGGTGGCCGAATTCGACAGCGTAGCCTTCGCTCTTGCCGACGGTGAGATTTCCGAACCTTTTGCAACACGTTTCGGCTATCATATTATCCACAAGCTCGACAGCCGCATGCTGCAACCCCTCGACGAGGTACGTGGCGATATCATACGCGCCATGAGCAAGGACGAGCGTGGCAATATGCCCGAGATGGCAGTCCGCGACCGGCTCATTGCCACCCGCCATGCCAAAGTGCTGCCCAAGGCTCTGAAGAAAATAGGCAAAATCATCAAAGACAACGGAGGCTACGACTCCACAGCCATATCGCGTCTGTACGGTGAAAACATGGTGGTTGCCACCTTCGACGGTGGTGCGCCCATCACACTCGACCAGGTGATGCCTTCGGTGCCCCGCACACTCTCCACCGATGTGGACAACGCTGTAAGTCTTATCGGTGGCGCCGCCCACGGCATGCTGCTGAATGCGCTCGAGGCACAGTATCGCGACAATCTTGCTTCCGAGAACGCCGAATACCGCAATCTGCTCAACGAGTACCGCGACGGCATTCTGCTTTATGAAATCTCCAACCGCAATGTGTGGGACCGTGCCGCCCGCGACAGCGAAGGCCTCAATGCGTATTTCCGCACAAATGCCTCGCGCTATGCATGGCAGCAGCCTAAATTCAAAAGCTTTGTGCTGTTCGCTTCCAGCGACTCTGTTATGCAGGTCGCTCTCCGCTATGCCGACAGTCTGAGCACCGACAATCCCGTCGCTTTTGTAGCCGACATGCGCCGCCATTTCGGAAACGATGTGAAGGTGGAGCGCGTTATTGCCGCCAAGGGCGAGAATCCCATCACCGACTATCTGGCATTCGACGGCGACAAAGCTGCCGCAGAGGCTTCGACAAGCTGGAAGGCATTTGCAGCCTACAAGGGAAGGATAATCGATGCTCCCGAAGAGGCTGCCGATGTGCGTGGTGCAGCCGTCACCGACTACCAGGCTGAACTCGACCGCCGCTGGGTGGAGGAACTCAGGCGCAAGTACACCGTGAAAGTCAATAACAAGGTGTTCGAGCAACTCAAACGCGAAACGCAGGCCCATCAGGAATGAAACAATCACCTATAATCGCCGTCCTTGTCGCAGCCCTCGCGGGATCCTGCTCCGGGGGCGGCGATTCTTCTATACCTGCCGATGCTGTCGCAGCAGTGGGGGGCAGTGTCCTCACAACGGCAGAGATCGCGGCCAACGTCCCTCCCATGCTTGCCCCCGACGACAGCGCAACCATGGCCAGGGCTTACGTGCGACGCTGGGTCGATGCCCGTCTGGTGTCCGATGTCGCCGCTTCCGACATTGATATGGAACAGATCGACAGGCTCACCGAAGAGTACCGTCTGGAGCTGATTATGGACAGCTACAGAAGGATTATGGCCTCTCGTGCCGATGCCGCCGAGTTCGGAATAGACAGCCTCAAGGCGTACTATAACGCCCATGCCGACGAATTTGTGCTCGAACGTCCCCTCGTGAAAGGAATCTACCTCAAAGTCGCCGACCAGGCGCCCCAGCTGCCACGCTTGCGACGGCTTTACCGTTCGGACCGTCCTGTGGATCTGGACCAGCTCGAGAAAGAGGCTACCGGAGCCATACACTACGATTATTTCCGCGACCGCTGGGTGGACTGGGAACAGATAGAGACACGCATACCCTACGACTTCGCCTCGGGAGCCGATTCTTTCCTGCGTTCCGGCCGCCCGTTGGAAGTGAGTGCAGGCGGTTTCACATATCTGCTGTGTATCAGCGAATATATCGGAGCCGGCAGCGCAATGCCTTTTGAGGCTGCGCGTCCGTTGGTGCGCGAACGCCTGCTGAACGCGCGTCGCCGCCAGTTCGATGTGGTATTGCTCAATGGCTTGCGGCAGCGTGCGCTCGAGCGGGGCATTCTGGTGTTCCCGTCAGGCAATCCGCTGGAATAATGAAATCGCTGTAGACCGTACTGTTTTAATAAGAGCGTTCCCAAAATTGCCGGAATGCCGCTTTTTGTGTAATTTTGTGGGATAAATTATTCGCAAACGGCAGTTTCACACCAATCATCATATCATGGGTTTTTTCGATATATTCAGTAAAAACAAAAAAGAGACACTCGACAAGGGTTTGCAGAAAACCAAAGAAGGTGTTTTCGGGAAGTTGCGCCGTGCCATAGCAGGCCGCCGCACAATCGACGACGAGTTTCTCGACGAACTCGAGGAAATCTTCATAACCAGCGATATAGGTGCCGAGACAACCATAAAGATTATCGAACGCATCCAGGCGCGTGCCGCCCGCGACAAGTACGTGGACATGGACGAGCTCAACAAACTGCTGTGCGAGGAAATAACAGACCTTCTGGCCGAAAACGACAGCGATGAGGCCGGCTATGGCCTGCCTTCAGGCCGCAAGCCGTATGTCATTATGGTAGTTGGTGTGAACGGTGTGGGCAAAACCACAACCATCGGCAAACTCGCGGCTCATTTCAAGGCCGCGGGCAAGAAAGTGGTGCTCGGCGCAGCCGATACATTCCGAGCCGCCGCCATAGAGCAGCTCGACGAGTGGGGCCGCCGTGCCGGAGTGCCCGTGGTGAAACAGCAGCTTGGATCCGATGCCGCAGCAGTAGCCTACGACACACTGTCGTCGGCAGTAGCCAACGATGCCGATGTGGTGATTATCGATACCGCAGGCCGCCTGCACAACAAGAAAGGCCTCATGGACGAGCTCAGCAAAATCAAGCGAACCATGGAAAAAGTCGTTCCCGGCGCTCCCGACGAGGTGTTGCTGGTGCTCGACGGCTCCACAGGACAGAACGCTTTTGAGCAGGCCCGCCAGTTCTCCGCGGCCACGCAGGTTACCCATCTTGCCGTTACAAAGCTCGACGGAACAGCCCGTGGCGGTGTGGTGATAGGCATCAGCGACCAGTTCAGGATTCCTGTGAAATACATAGGACTTGGCGAAGGCATCGACGACCTTCAGCTCTTCGACAAGCAGGCTTTCGTGCAATCGCTCTTCGGCGACCGCAAATGAGCAGAGCAGTGATTGTGAGCATGGGATGCTCCAAGAATCTTGTCGACAGCGAGCGGCTGGCGGCCATGATGGCCGGCCGCGGAATCGATGTCGTTTTCGACGGAGAACCCCAGGCCGGCGACGATGTGGTGGTGAACACCTGCGGATTCATCGGCGATGCCAAGGAAGAGAGCATCGACATGCTATTGAAGGCTATTGCTCTTAAGCAGCAGGGCAAAGTGGGCCGTGTGTTCGCCATGGGATGCCTCAGCGAGCGCTATCGCGGCGAGCTTGCCGAGGAAATGCCCGAACTCGATGGCCTCTACGGCAAATTCGACTGGAGCGGCATTGCCGATGTGCTTGCCGCAGGCGAAACTCCGGCCAGGCCTTGGGAACGCAGACTGTCGACGGCTCCTCACTATACCTACATAAAGATTTCGGAGGGCTGCAACCGTTTCTGCGCCTTCTGCGCAATTCCGCTTATCACCGGGAGGCACCATTCACGCGCCATCGGGGAAATCGCCGACGAGGTGCGTGCGCTTGTGGCCGGAGGCGTTAAGGAATTCAACATTATAGCCCAGGATCTCTCGGCCTACGGCAGCGATCTCGGCATGGCAGGCGACCGTTCGCCGCTGGCGGAACTGATCGACACCCTTGCCCGCATCGAGGGTGTGGAAATGCTGCGCCTGCACTATGCCTATCCCGCCGGTTTCCCCTACGACATACTTCCGGTAATGGCCTCGCACCCCAATGTGTGCAAATATCTCGACATAGCCCTGCAGCATATCGATGATGCTGTGCTGGCCAACATGCGGCGCCATATCACCGCGGCCGAGACAGAGGAACTGCTGGCGCGAATCCGTCGCGAGGTCCCGGGCATACACATCCGCACAACGCTTATGGTAGGTTTCCCGGGAGAGGACGAGGACGCATTCGAAAGACTGATGGACTTCGTGCGCCGCCAGCGGTTCGAACGCATGGGTGCATTCGCCTATTGCGAGGAGGACGATACATATGCGGCACGCAACCTTGAAGACAACATACCCGAAGATGTGAAACAGAAGCGTCTCGACCGGCTGATGGCTTTGCAACAGGACATCGCTTTCGAGCATGCCGCCGCTAAGGCTGGTTCGGAAATCAAGGTGATTGTCGACCGCGAGGAACCCGACTGCTATGTGGGGCGCAGCGAGTTCGATTCGCCGGAGGTGGACTGCAACGTTCTCATATCCAAGGATACCAGGCTCAAGCCCGGCGACATATGCACCGTGCATGTGGATTCGTCGTGCGGCTTCGACCTTACAGGACACGTAGTGGGATGATCCGGTGCACATTCGGGCAGGATTCGATGCGCGAGCTTGAGCTTAGGCTTGGCTCGGGCGAGCCGTTTGTGGCAGTGATGAAGCCAGGCGAAGGCTTTTTGTCGTTCTATCCTGCCGAAGGCGATGTGCGCCTCAGCCCATGGCCGGGCTGTACGTTCCCTATGCAGGTGTGCCGCCGCAGCACTCCACGGGATTATTACATGGAATCGATAGGAGAACTTGCAGGTCGGCTTGCTGTCGACAGGTGCAAAACCGTGATATGCCGTACGATATGCGGGCAATGGAAAATGTTCTCTCCGGGTGCTGTCGCGGCAATGGCTCATGACTATTTCAATCGGTTGGACGGCTCTTTCCGCTTTTTCTTCCACATGCCTGAAGCTGGCTACTGGATGGGAGCCACCCCGGAACTGCTTGCCGAAAGAATGGATGGCAGACTGCACACGATAGCCCTTGCCGGCTCCATGGCAGCAGACAGTGCGGCTTCATGGTCGCAGAAGAACATCGACGAGCACAACTACGTAGTCGAAGACATCTCTGAAAGGATTGCCGCCGGAGGCTTTGCCCTTGAAACTGGCGAGCGGCGCGAATTGTGCTACAGCAACGCCGTGAAACATCTCTGCACCGACATCTATGCCGTTGCCATGGACGGAGAGCGGGAACTGTCGGTGGCCGATTTCGCCGCCAGTCTGCATCCCACGCCTGCTGTGGCCGGCTGGCCACGCGGGAAGGCGATGAGGGAGATTGCAGAGCATGAGCTATGCCCCCGCAATTTCTATGGTGGCGTAATTTGTAATAATCGCGAAGGTTATGTCTATGTGATGCTCCGTTGCATGCACTTCGACGAAACCGGTTGGTGTGTATATAGCGGTGGCGGCATCACCGGCGCTTCTTTGCCGGAAGAAGAGTGGGAGGAAACGCAGAGTAAGGCAAAGACTCTGCTTTCTGTGCTCGAGGATTATTCTTTGTAGCCGGACGCATTACCGGCAGTCTCTCCATCCTGTAAAGCAATGAACGATTCTTCCACACGCCACACAGTCACACTGGTAGTCACCGCATTGGGGCTGCTTATGCTTGCCTCCGCGTTGCCATGGAGCCGGCTTACCGATAACCGTCTGAAAGATTTCAATCTGCTGTCCGACATCCTTCCACGGGCTGATGATGCATTGGGTGCTGCCGTTAGCCTTGCCGTAGACCCTGAGCTTGAGGCGCTGATTGGCATAGACAGTGATTTGCCTGCCGCTGAAACACCGCATGGCGGGGGTGCGGAACTGCCAGGCGCCGCCGCCGACAGCATTGTATCGGACAGCATACCATCCGATAACGTCGCGGTCGACAGCACCGTAGCAAGTCCGAGGCCTTGGGTCGCACCTCTTACATGCGCGCCGGTGGATGCCGAAGGGCATGTGCTGATAGAGAACTACACCGGCGGGGCCATGCTTCCGCGACTGAAAGCGGCGCTGCAGAATGTCGCTTCCGGTATAGTGCGTATTGCTGTCGTGGGCGATTCATATATCGAAGGCGACATTTTCGTGCAGGACCTGCGGGCTATTCTTCAGGAAGAGTTCGGTGGCTCCGGTGTGGGCTATATGAATCTTCACAGCGATTTTCCGGGATTCAGACGCAGTGTGCGCCAGGGCGGAAGCGGATGGAAGTGCACCAATGTACTTGGTATGAGCCGTCGTGACAGCGTGCGTACTCTGAGCAGAGAATATGCAAGGGTCGAAGGCGTAACCGCCAGGGCTACATACCGCGGCTCCTCCCAGTCGGCAACCACAGGCAGCTGGCAACGTTCGGCGCTGCGACTGCTTGCCAGCGACAGCGCTACTGTGACCATGGATATCGACGGACAAAGCCGCGAGTTCGCGATAGCCCCCACGGCAAAGCCTGTGGATGTGGTTCTTGATGGAGCCACCACCAGCCTCACCGTAAGTTGTTCATCTCCGGCGGTGACAGCATTGGGTGTGTTTCTCGACGGCGCAGCAGGCATTGCGGTTGACTGCATGTCGGTGCGCGGCACTTCGGGACTGACTCTCGCACGCACCAACGCCGACATGTCTCTGGCCGACAGCTATGCCCTCATCATCCTCGAGTTCGGCGTCAACGCCCTGTCGGCAGAACAGACCCAATACACAGCTTACGGACACGCTATCACACGGACCATCCGCCATCTTGAGGCATGCTATCCCAAGGCTGATATTCTTGTTATGGGCATCGCCGACCGTGGGGCCAAAATCGGCTCTTCGGTGAATTCCCTGCCAACATGCAACGCCATGACAGACGCACAGCGCAAAGCCGCCAGCGACGCCGGCGTGCACTTCTACGATTTACGGGCCGCCCAGGGCGGCGAAAATTCCATTGTCGAATGGCGCCGCCGCTCACTGGTGAACGCCGACTATATCCATCTGAACCATGCCGGAGGCAAGGTCCTCGCCGAGGAATTCGCTTCCGCACTGAAAAAAGCATTATCCGAATGAAATTGAGCATATGCCTTTCCGCAGCCATGCTGGCCACCGCAATGACGGCCGGCGGCAGTAACACACCGGCCGACAGCACGGCCACGTCGACACGTGTCGATCCGCGCCTGGAGGTAAACCACAGAGAAGACACCATCGACTACGGCGCATATCCTTTTGTGAAACTCGATGCCAACCGTGTGCAGATGAACGGCGACGACTGGACGGCTCTGGCTGCCAAGTTCGCCGGTGCGGCCGCCGGCGACAGCATTCTGAGGATTGTCTATCTGGGCGACTCGCACATCCAGGCCGACTTCGGCGGCGATGTCGTGCGCCAGCGTCTGAACCGGGCAGCCGGCAATGCCGGGCGAGGCTTGATAATCCCTTTCAAGATAGCCGGCACCAACCAGCCCAACGACTACACGTTCAGCACCACCGGCCCCACGGTGGCTTCGAGGTTGCTCAAGCAGCCGTGGCCCACCGATATGCCTTTCACGGGTATCGGAGTGCAGACCCTCGACCATGAGACTACATTCCATATCACTGTGCCCACGGAGGCAAACCAGCTGCGCATTCTCTATCGCGGTCCGGAGCCTGAGATAAAGGCCGTATACGGCAGCGATGTGGCGCAGGCTGTAGAGCACAGCATAGTGTCGGCTTCGCATGTGAACATCGACAGCGCCATGACCGACCTGCACATGCGCGTGGCCTGTGATGCCGAAACCACAATCGCAGGCGTAGTGCTCGAGAACGGTAATCCTGGTGTGCTGTTTCACTCCATAGGCAACAACGGAGCCACCTATTCGACCTATAACGAAGTCGACCGTTTCGGCAAGGAGCTGCGACAGCTCTCGCCCGATCTGGTAATAATAGCTCTGGGCACAAACGAGGCTTTCGGAACATTCACTGAAGAAAGTCTTGCCACCGACATGGCCGTTCTTATCGCCGACATCCGCCGCTATAGTCCGCAGGCCAAGATAATGCTTGTAACACCCACCGAGTGCTACCGCAAACGCTATCGCTGGCGTCGTGGCCGCCGGCGCCAGGCCGGGATGACAGTGAACACCAAGGTGCTGCGCGCACGCAATGTTGTGGCGGAATATGCTCGTGAGCACGGTATTCCTCTCTACGACACCTACGAACTTGCCGGAGGCACGGGTGCGGCAGCGAAAATGAAGCAGGCACAGGTGCTTGGCCGCGACGGCGTGCACTTCACATCCGCCGGCTACCGTCTGTGGGGCTCGCTGCTTTCCGATGCTCTTCTGGAGGTTCTGGAAAAGCAACCTTAAACCCTGCTGCTTGTTTATAGTGTATCAACTGACACTATAGACAATGAAGGAAAGCAGACGAACAACGATACTCATAGGGCTGGCCGCGGCCGTACTCGTGGCCATAGGCATTGGCCGCAGATGTACCGGCGGCACATCATCGCTGGTGATGGAATATCAACGGCCGCGCGGCGACACTCTGGCTGTGGCCATCGAAATGTCGCCCACGACCTATACTTTCGAGAACGACAGCGCCGAAGGCTTCGATTATGAACTGCTGCGGGTTCTCGCGGCAGAGCATGGCATGGAGCTTTCCATATGTCCGGTGAGCAATCTCGAGAGTGCCTTCCAGGGGCTCTACGACGGCCGTTTCGACCTTATTGTGGCCAACATCGCCGCCACCTCCAGGGTTGCGGATTACTTCCCTCTTACCGATGCCGTTTATCTCGACCGGCAGGTGCTTGTGCAAAGGCGTCTTGCCGACGGCAGCGTGCCGGTGAACGGGCAACTGGACCTACGCGGCGACACGGTGTATCTCCCAGCCGGGTCGCCGGCACGATTACGTATGGAGAACATGAGCGGCGAGATGGGCGATACCGTCTATCTCAAGTCCATTCCCGGACATAACGGCGAGCATCTTGCCATCCTCACGGCACGTGGTGTAATTCCGCGTGCTGTGGTGAGCCGGCGTGTGGCAGAGAGTGTTGCGGAAGACTATCCTGAGCTTGACATTTCCACTCCCGTATCGTTCAATCAGAAGCAGGTGTGGGCCGTAGCGCCTGGCGACAGCGCATTGCTTGATTCGCTGAACATCTGGCTTGCGAAGTTCAAGACCACCGAAGCATATTCAAGGCTGGAACACAGGTATCTCTGATTCGCAAGGGCGAACGAACATGCCTGCACGGTTGTTATATCTGTAAAAAAATAGCAGTTATGAAGGGAATAAAAGTGTTATTGGTTTCTTCTGTGGCCGCTATAGGATTTGCATCGTGCGCGGATCTTGGCTTTGGCGTGGACATGGATTCAGGCATATCCTCTCCATATTACTATGGAAGCGGCATACCGTACTACGGCGGCTACAACGGCGGCCCTTATTTTGGTCTCGACTATCCGTTCTACAGCCCGGTCTATTCTCCCGGCTTTCTGCCTCCGGCACCACCGGTGATAGGAAACGGCCCTGGTTCGATTATCATTCCCGGTGCAAAACCACCACAATGGCGCCCTCCGCAGAACGGCGGAGGCGGCCAGATTCCGAACGGAAAGCCTCTTATTCCGGGTGCCGGTGAAAATGTGCGTCCGGGCAACGGCGGCTTGCCGTCCAATCCATCTTCGGTTCCGCAGGGACGGCCGGAGAGAGGCCGCAACAGATAACACGAAGAAGCGGAAACCGAACAGCTATACCTGCTATCGCGGACGGTTGTACAACAGCTGTCGGCTTCCGCTTTTTTGTGTCAAGGAGCTTGTTCAAGCGAGCATGGGCGCAATTCTGGCAAGCGCCGCCACGAAAGCGTCGACATCGGCTTTGGTGTTGTACATTGCCAGCGACGCGCGCACGGTGCCTTCGATTCCGAGAGTCTCCATCAGCGGCTGGGCACAATGGTGGCCGGTGCGAACCTCCACTCCGAGATGGTCGAGCAGCACCCCCGTGTCGTAGTGGTGCGCCTTTCCTATGAGGAAGGAAATCACGGCGGCCTTTCCGGGAGCGGTTCCGAACAGCCTTATGCCTTCGATACCGGACATGCCTTCGAGGGCGTATTCCATGAGGCTGTGCTCGTAGGCTCCGGCTTTGTCGGGACCTATGTTTTCCAGAAACTCCACGGCGCGGGCGAATGCGGCGGCTCCTATGTAGTCCGGGGTGCCGGCTTCGAATTTATATGGCAGGTCGGCCCAGGTGGTATGGTTGAAGCTCACATGGCCGATCATCTCGCCGCCGCCCTGGTATGGCGGCATGGCCTCGAGAAGGCTGCGGCGACCGTAGAGTATGCCTATGCCGGTGGGGCCGTACATCTTGTGTGAGGAAAATACATAGAAGTCGGCACCGATTCCGGCCACATCCACTGCAGTGTGGGCCACTGCCTGGGCTCCGTCGACAAGGATAAGGGCGCCGTTGTCGTGTGCAATCCGTGCCATATCCGCCACAGGATTGACAGTCCCCAGCACGTTGGATACGTGCGCAACGGCCACCAGCCTTGTGCGGTCGGTGAACAGCGCGGCATAGACTTCCATATCCAGACTTCCGTCGGGGAGTATGGGCACTACGTCGATTTCGATACCTTTGCGGCTGCGGAGCATCTGCCATGGAACAATGTTGGAATGGTGCTCCATGGCTGTGAGAATCACTCTGTCGCCGGGGCGCAGGAGTTCGCCGTACGACGATGCTACGAGATTGATGGCCTCGGTGGTTCCGCGCGTGAATATTATCTCGTCGGTCGATGCGGCGCCTATGAATCGCCTGGCGGCTTCCCTGGCGGCTTCCATAGCGGCTGTGGCTTCCTGGGAAAGTGTGTGGACGCCGCGGTGCACGTTGGCGCGGAAGTTTGTGTAATGCTCGTTTATGGAGCTTATCACACTTTTCGGTGCCTGGGTTGTGGCTGCATTGTCGAGGTAGACAATCGGTCTGCCGTTGATCTTGCGCTCGAAAATGGGAAAGTCGGCTCTGATCGACTCTGCGGGGAATGTGTTCAGCAGTGACATGTGTTTTCTGCCGCGCATGCCGCGCAGCTCGCTTTTTCGCCGCTGAGCCGGCGCTCTACAAGCTGGCGCAGACGGTCGCGGATGAGGTCGTAGGAAATGGAGTCCACAACATCGGCCATGAAAGCCTGTGTGAGCATAAGGCGCGCTTCGGCTTCGGGGATACCGCGGGAACGCATGTAGAAAAGAGCCAGCGGGTCGAGCTGGCCGGTTGTGGCGCCGTGGCTGCATTTCACGTCGTCGCAGTAGATTTCGAGCTGTGGCGCAGTGGTCATTCGTGCGTCGTCGGAAGCTATGAGGTTGCGGTTTGTCTGTGCGGCATTGGTGCGCACGGCACCTTCCTTAACCACAATCTTGCCTCCGAAAGCGCCTTTGGACTTGCCGGAGAGCGCGAATTTGAAGTTCTGCGTGCTTGTGCAGTCGGGGACGCTGTGAGTGAGTTCCACGTTCTGCACCACGGTCTGTCCGGCGTCGGCGATTACCAGGCCTCCGAGTCTAGTGTCGGCACCGGCACCGGCGAGGTCGATTGTGTATGTGGCTGTGCTGGTGGCTGTCGACAGGGTGTTGGTGTTCAGTGTAAGGCGTGCGCCCTCTTCCTGGCGGCAGTGGAAGGATGTTATGTGGCGTGTGGATGCGCCGTTTTCCTCTATGGTGTATATCTCCACACTGGCATCGCGGTGAACGAACACTTCTATCACTTCGTTGGACAGATAATCGATATCGTTGCGTTGCGAATGGTCGCACAACAGCAGCCTCAAAGAAGCACCCTGTTCAGCCACCACCAGCAGGCGTCGTGGAGCCATAAGCGGCACCGGAGCATTGAAGATATTTACAAGCTGCACGGGGCGTTCCACTGAAACACCTTTGGCCGCGTACACAAACACGCCGTCCTGGAAGAGCAGGGTGTTGAGGGCAGCCTGGGGCGTACTGTCGGCGGCCAGGGTGTTGAGGTAGCGTTCGACTACCGAGGGCATCCCGGCGGCGGCTTTCGTGAGAGAGCACACGGTGAGGCCTTCGGGAATGTTGCGCATCAGCGATTCGGTGGGGCGGAATGTGTCGTTCAATGTCACACCGAGCAGGGTGCTTATGTTGGGCACCTCGCACCGGAAAGTGGCCGATAGGTCCACGGCGAAGCCCATACGCTGTATGTTCAGTCCGTAGTCGGGCTCAAGCAGCCGGTCGATTGCCGCCTCTGTGTATGGCGCGCGCCTCATGGTTTGTTCCGAGAAAACCCTGAGGGCGTCGAGAGCCTTTGGACGCAATGCCGCTATCGGCTTGGGAACAAGGTCCAGCTGCCGGCGGCATTCAGCGTAAAGGTCGATATATTGTGAAAGGCTTTTCATGTTCTGAGTCAGGATTGGTGCTGTTGTTTTATCCAGTCGTAGCCTTTTTCTTCGAGTTCGAGAGCGAGTTCGGGGCCGCCGGAGTGCACAATCTGTCCTTTGTAGAGAATGTGCACGAAGTCGGGTTTTATGTAATCGAGCAGGCGCTGGTAGTGTGTGATCACTATTGTAGCGTTGTCGTTGGTCTTGAGTGCGTTCACGCCGGCGGCGACAATGCGCAGTGCGTCGATGTCGAGTCCGCTGTCTGTTTCGTCGAGAATTGCCAGACGGGGTTCGAGCACTGCCATCTGGAAAATCTCGTTCCGCTTTTTCTCGCCGCCGGAGAAACCTTCGTTGACCGATCGTGATGCGAGTTTGTTGTCGAGCTCGACGATTGCGCGTTTCTGGCGCATCATCTTGAGAAAGTCGGCGGCTCCCATGGGTTCCTGGCCGAAATATTTGCGTTTGGCGTTCACGGCGGCGCGCATGAAATTCACCATGGTTACTCCGGGAATTTCCACGGGATACTGGAACGAAAGGAACAGCCCCTCGTGGGAGCGGTCTTCGGGAGACAGTCCGAAGAGGTCGGTTCCGTGGAATGTGGCAGAGCCGCTTTCCACGCTGAAGCGCGGGTCGCCGGCAAGCACACCCCCGAAAGTGCTTTTGCCGGAGCCGTTGGGCCCCATTATGGCATGCACTTCGCCGGGATGTACGGTAAGGTTGAGTCCGCGCAGGATTTCTTTGCCGTCGATGCCGGCACGCAGGTTTTCTACTTTTAAGAGTGCTTCTTTCATGATAGTATGTCTTTTGTCAGCCCACGGAGTCCTGGAGTGTTATTTCGAGGAGCTTCTGGGCTTCGACGGCGAATTCCATGGGTAATTTGTTCATGACTTCACGGGCATAACCGTTCACAATCAGAGCCACGGCTTCCTCTGTGGGTATGCCTCGCTGGTTGCAGTAGAACAGTTGCTGCTCGGATATTTTGGATGTGGTGGCTTCGTGTTCCACCACTGCCGATGGGTTTGCCACCTGGATTTCCGGGAAAGTGTGCGCGCCGCAGGTGTCGGACAGCAGCAGGCTGTCGCACTGGGTGTAGTTGCGGCAGTTGTCGGCTTTGGGAGCCACGCGCACCAGGCCCCTGTAGCTGTTCTGGCTGTGGCCTGTGGATATGCCTTTGCTTACTATAGTGGAGCGAGTGCCGGATGCCAGATGAATCATTTTGGTGCCTGTGTCGGCCTGCTGGCGGTTGCGGGTCACGGCAACGGAATAGAACTCGCCCACGGCTCCTTCGCCTGAGAGAACGCAGGAAGGGTATTTCCATGTTATCGCCGAGCCGGTCTCCACCTGCGTCCACGAAAGTTTCGAGTTGGTGCCTCGGCAAAGCCCGCGCTTTGTCACCAGATTGTAGACACCGCCGCGTCCTTCGCGATCGCCGGCATACCAGTTCTGTACGGTGCTGTATTTCACTTCGGCACGGTCTTCGACAATTATTTCCACAATGGCTGCATGCAGCTGGTTCTCGTCGCGCATGGGCGCCGTGCATCCTTCGAGATAGCTCACGTAGGAATCGTCGTCGGCCACGATGAGGGTGCGTTCGAACTGGCCGGTGCCCGCCGAATTGATACGGAAATATGTGCTCAGCTCCATGGGGCAGCGCACACCTTTGGGGATGTAGACGAAAGAACCGTCGGAGAACACTGCCGAGTTCAGTGCGGCATAGAAGTTGTCGCGGTAGCCGACGACCTTGCCGAGGTATTTGCGGACGAGGTCGGGATAGTCGCGGACGGCTTCGCTGAACGAGCAGAATATTATGCCCATTTCGGCAAGGCGCTCGCGGTGTGTGGTGCGCACGGAAACGGAGTCCATCACAGCGTCGACGGCCATACCCGACAGCGCTTTCTGCTCTTCGATGGGTATGCCCAGACGGTTGAAGGTGTCGAGGATTTTAGGGTCCACTTCATCGAGGCTCTTTGGACCTTCCTTCTTGACAGGCGCCGCATAGTAGCTGATTGCCTGGAAGTCGATGGTGGGAATATCGAGGTGCGCCCATGTGGGCGGTGTCAGGGTTTTCCAATAGCGGAAAGCTTCCAGGCGGAAATCGAGCAGCCACTGTGGCTCCTTTTTCTTTTCCGAAATCAGCCTTACGACATCTTCCGACAGTCCGGGTGGAATGATTTCTGTGTCGATGTCGCTTGAGAAGCCGTATTTGTAGTCGCCGGTGGTTGCCTGGGCAATGACAGCGCTGTCGTTGCCGGCTGCCGGGCATGCGGCAGGCCTTGTGCCGGCGGTTTGGGGATTATGCTGTTCGTTGTTCATTTCAGAGATTGAGTTAATTCAATAACGTTCTGCCCGGTTTATTGGTTCCCTATAAAGCCCACGGTCGCGGGAGCGGCTTTCAATATCCATGCTCTCCACGGGCGGGAACTGTCGAGAAAGGCGGAACGGCTCTGCGGCGCGAGCTGGAAATAGACGTTGAGGCATGCGCTTGCAATCACTATCCACAGTGCCGCGCGGAAAATGGCTCCGGCCACACGGTCGAGCGGGCTGAGGCTTAGCGCGCTCACGGTGGCGTGCAGCAGTTTGGCTATAAGGTTCACCGAAAGGAAAGCCACGATGAACACAAGCACATACACACAGGCCCGGAGCAGGGTGGCGTATTCGCTTTGCGCCGACACCCACGTCTGGGCGAGGCCGGGGGCGAAGAACCGGCAGGCCAGTATGGCCACGATGAAGGCCACCAGAGTTCCCAGCTGGCGTACAAGCCCGCGGATAGCCCCGGTCACTACGGCCACGATTATCAGAATTGCTATGATTATGTCGATTGCCATTTCTCTATTGTGTGTTATTACGCCTGGCGGCTGCTATTTCGACAGCTTTAGCCACTGCTATCAGACCGTCGTCGAAGCCTTCGTCGGCAAGAATGCTGTAGGCCGTTTCAGGATTGCTGGCGAAGGCGGCCTTTATGGTTTCGTATTGTTTGCGGCTCAGGAATGTGCCGTAGGTGGTAATCATATCGTTGTCGATTAAGGCGGCGATATGGCTGTACACTGTGGAGAGCTTGATGTTTTTTATGCTTGCGATTTCGCCCAGCGGCACTCCGGCGTTGAACAGGATAAGTGTTTCCTTGAGCGAGGTTCCTGCGGCGCTTCCTGTTGCGAGACCTTCGAATTTGCGCACGGCGGCGATGAACCGTTTGCCGTAGCGCACGGCTTTTTTCTCTCCGACGCCGTTCACCTGCATGAACTCATCGATAGTGGTGGGCCGCTTTGTGGCCATGTCCATGAGTGTGGCGTCGCTGAAAATAATATATGGCGGGAGGTTCTCGGTGCGGGCCACATCGGTGCGCACTGTTTTCAGTTGTTCGAACAGCTGTTCGACGGGGTTGAGCGTCGGTGTCGGTTCGGCTTTGCCGCGTTTTCTTTTCGCTGGCGCTTCCGGCGGCTGGTAGCGGGCGAGGATAAGCTTTTCGCCTGCAAGTACGCGCCGTCCGAATGCGGTGGGCATGAGTCTGTTTCCCTGTGTATAATCGATGCTAAGCACTCCCAGCTGCACCATTTGTGTGATGTACGACGCCCAGTGGGTGGCATCGATGTCGGCTCCGGCTCCGAAAGTCTTTATGTTGTGTAGGCCTTCGCGCACGATGTCGGAGCGGCGTATGCCCCTGAGTATCGCCGACAGCGTTCCGGCGCCTATGGCCGAACCGGGTGCGCGCAGCAGGGCACTCATTGCTTTCTGAGCCACCACAGTGCCGTCGAAACGTTCCGGCGGCCGGCGGCATACATCGCAGTTGCCGCAGTCGTGGCTGCGCTCTTCTCCGAAATAGCTCAGGAGAATGCGCCGCCTGCACAGTCTTGCCTGCGCATATTCGAGCATGCGCTCGAGTTTCTCGTTGTTCACGGCCACGCGTCCGCTTTCGTCGGCGAATTTGCGCAGGGTAATCATGTCTGCCAGGCTGAAGAAAAGGATTGCTTCGGCCGGCATTCCGTCGCGTCCGGCACGGCCTATTTCCTGATAGTAGCTCTCGATGTTTGCCGGCATGTTGTTGTGCACCACCCAGCGGATATTGCTTTTGTCGATGCCCATGCCGAAGGCCACTGTCGCGCAGCACACGCTTGCCGAGCCTTTGAGAAAAGCCTGCAGGGAGCGCGTGCGTGCCTCCGGAGTCATGCCGGCATGGTAACACACCGAGCGGATGCCTTTGGCCGTGAGGTGAGCATGCATTTTTTCGGCACCGGCGCGCGAGAGGCAGTAGGATATCCCGGAATCCTGCGGATATTTTCTCACCAGCGATATTATGGTGCGCACGCGGCTGTCGATTCCCGGGTTGGGGATTACGGAAAGCGAAATGTTTGGGCGGTCGAAGCTGCCGAGCCAGCACCATGGATCGGAGAGGCCGAGCTGGGAAATGATGTCGGCGCGGGTGTGCTCGTCGGCAGTTGCCGTGAGAGCCATTATGGGCACATCGGGGCATATCTGCCTGATTTTTCCAAGAGCGGTGTAGTCGGGTCTGAAATCGTGGCCCCACTGCGAGATGCAATGGGCCTCATCGATGGCAACCAGCGATATCCGGGCATTGCTCCAGCTGTCCAGAAGGGTCATCAGACGTTCCGGCGATACATAAAGCAGCTTGATGCGTCCAGCCGAAGCCGCGCGCATTATCTCGGCGTTTTCGGCTTCCGATTGGTTGGAATGTATGGCGGCAGCGGGAATGCCGTTGGCCACAAGCGCCTGGGTCTGGTCCTGCATGAGTGCGATCAGTGGCGACACCACAATGGCCACACCGGTGTCGGCGAGCAGAGCGGGCAACTGGTAGCATATGCTCTTGCCTCCGCCGGTGGGCATCACCACCACCACGTCGCGGCCTTCGCATATGGCCTCGATGGCTTTGAGCTGGCCGGGGCGGAAGCTGCGGTAGCCGTAGAATTTTGCCAGGAGGGCATGCGCGCGTTCACTGATGTTCTCGATGCTTTCCATTTCAATATGCAAAATTAGCATTATCCGGCACGCCTGCGAAGCGGATGCTTGTGGTAGACTCCGGTATTTAACATATATTAATGCAGCCTTTGGGCACACGTCCGAAAATTGGGCGTATCTTTGCCGTACCGAAAATGATGCATGCATGGCTTAAGCCATGTAGCCTGTAATGACTCAGCGACGACAAACCCGACCGCAGTTTGCGGCCGGAGTTTATTTTTTTATATTCTGAAAAACCAAAAAACGACTATGGCTATAACCTATATGACCAAAGAGGGCTACGACCGCAAGATGGCCGAGCTCGCCGAAATGGAAAGTGTGGAGCGTCCGCGCATCAGCCGTGCGATTGCCGAGGCCCGCGACAAGGGCGACCTTAGCGAGAACGCCGAATACGATGCCGCCAAAGAGGCTCAGGGAATGCTGGAAATGAAAATAGCACAGCTCAAGGAAATTGTGGCCAGCGCCCGTATAATCGACGAATCCAAGCTGGGCACCTCCGAAGTGCAGCTGCTCAATAAAGTGCGTATCCGCAATCTGGACCGCAACACCGAACTGGAGTACACCATTGTGGCCGACTCCGAGGCCGACATGAAGGCAAAGAAGATTGCCATCTCCACACCTATCGCCAACGGACTTCTGGGCCACAAGGTGGGCGATGTGGTGGAAATCCAGGTGCCGGCCGGCAAGGTGCGCTTCGAGATTCTGGAAATAAGTATCTGAAATACATAACAATTCCGACAATCAACGAGAACTGCCATGGCTTCGATATTTTCCAAAATCATCGCCGGCGAGATTCCTTCGTACCGTATCGCCGAAGACGACCGCCACTACGCCTTTCTGGACATCAGTCCGCTTGCCGAGGGTCACACTCTTGTTGTGCCCAAACGCGAGGTGGACTACATATTCGACCTCAGCGACAGCGAATACGCCGACCTGCAGCTTTTTGCCAAGCGTGTCGCCGCCGCCATCGGCAAGGCTATTCCTTGCAAGCGTGTCGGTGTGGCTGTGATAGGTCTTGAGGTACATCACGCCCACATACATCTGGTGCCTATAAATAAGGAAAGCGATATGGATTTCCGCGGCAAGCATCTAAGCCCCGAGGCCGACCGAATGGCGGAAATCGCGGAAAGCATATCCCGACAGTTCGAATGACAATGAAAAAGACATATCCTCTGCTCGCAGCGCTGGCTCTTGCTGCCGGCAGCTGTTCAGTACCTGCCGGATGGAGTGTGGACGGCGCTGTGGACGGTGCTCCGCAGGGAACAAAAATAGCACTCGAGTATTTCAGCAACGGACGCTGGATGCTGGTGGACTCCCTGGCGCTCGAGGCCGACGGTTCTTTCGGCTATGTTTCGCCCAAGCCTGCCTCCTATCCGGAAATCATGCGCCTCACAATCGCAGGCCATGGCTCGGTGTTTTTCCCTGTTGATTCGGTCGACGACATAACCGTCAATGCCTGCTATGGAAATTTCGGGCTTGCATGCGTTGCAGGCACTCCTGCAGCCGAAGCGTTCTGCCGTGTCGACAGCATGATTGCCGCCGGTGGCGACCGTATGGCACTGCAGCGCAGTCTGGTGCAGACAATAACCGCCGACACTACCGGTATTGTGGCTTACTACATAGTAAGCAAGACCGTGGATGGCATGCCGCTGTTCGATTCCGCCGAGAGTTTCGGCAACCGTGTCTATGGTGCCGCCGCCCAGGTATTCGCGCAATATCTTCCCGATGATCCCCGTGGCGCCGCACTCAGGCAGGCATATTTTGCCGGACGCCGCAACCAGGGTGATGCGGCTGCGGCCGACACAGTGGTGGAAGTGCCTGCGACCGGACACATAAACATAGTGCGCTATGACTATGCTGGCCGCGAGCATTCGCTCGACTCGGTGGCATCGCAGGGCAAGATTGTGCTTCTGAACTTCACCGCATATGAGCTTCCCCAGAGTCCGGCATATAATGCCATGCTCAACGAGCTCTACAGTCGCTATCACGAACGCGGGCTGGAAATATACCAGCTGGCATTCGACAGTGATGAGGTGGCATGGAAGAACGCCGCTGCCAATCTGCCGTGGATAACGGTGTGGAATTCGCCTGTCGACGGAGAAACGGCGCTCGCCTCATACAATGTCGGAGCGTTGCCAATGACATATATCATCGACCGCAACGGCGACATCGGCAAGCGGGTGGTCAATCCCGAGGAGCTGGAGAGCTCTGTGGCACGGTATTTCTGACCATAAACCTTCCTTACCATGAAAAATCTTCTGACAGTTATAGCACCCGCGGCTCTTTGCGCCATTGCCGGTGCGTGCGCTTCGGACAATGCCGGAAACACGCCGTTGCCACGAGTGGAATGGTCGTCGGAAACGGTGCGGACATTGCCCGGTGAGCCGGCACAATATGTGCAGACATTCCGCGTGTGGGGTATGCCGGACAGCATGTCTAGGCTGGCCTTCAATATGTTCGCGCGGCAAATGGAGATGGAGAATCCGGCCGATACTCTTGTCGAGATTGTGCCCGGATATTATACCATTGCATCGCCACGACTGTCCGATGCCGTAAGCGACACGGTCGAAATCCGCATCCTGACCCGTGGACGCATGCGGTCGGTGTGCTATAGCCCCGATGGAGTGCATGGTATTGGACGCAACGGCGGCACTTTCGATGTGGATTTCAGGCGGTTCGACCTGCTTGACGATTCCGTCGCCCTCGCCGCCGCGCCACTGGCTGAGGACATCTACCGCCGCAATGCCGAACTTACAGCCGATGCAGCCGTACCTTCTGTCTATGAAGTCGTTCCCTCGTTCAAGAAAGTCACCCTCACAGGTGGCGAGACATGGGTGAATCCTTCCACGATTGAATTCAAGGCTCCCGACAGCATCGCCGGCGAAAGCTACAGCATCATTGTGGCCGAAGGCAAAATCACCCTTACCGCCGACAGCAGCCAGTGGAAGCGCCTGGGCATGCGTCTGCGGCACTTCTGGGGCGATGGCGAGCGCACAATGCCTGCTGCGGAAATCCACGACGCTCCCGATCTGGAATACCGCGGACTGATGGTGGACATAGCGCGCAATTTCCAGCGTCCCGAAGAGATAAAGCGCGTGCTCGACCTGATGGCTGTCTATGGTCTGAATGTTTTTCACTTCCACATAACCGACGACGAGGCATGGCGCCTGCAGGTCCGCAGCCTGCTCGAACTCACCGACATGGGTTCGCGCCGTGGTTATGCGCCCATAGGCAACGAAAGTTTCCTGCCGCAGATTTTTGCGGGTAACGGCAATCCCTATGCCGTGCAGGGAACTGCCAACGGCTTCATAAACACCGATGAGTTTGTGGATATAGTGCGCTATGCCAACGGACTCGGCATAACTGTGATTCCCGAGATAGAATCGCCGGGGCATGCCCGCGCTGCCATCAAGGCTATGGCTGGCCGCGAAGAGTTCCGCATGACCGAGCCGGGAGACACCTCCAAGTACACTTCCGCGCAGGCCTTCCACGATAATGTGATGAATCCCGCGCTCGACGGAACCTACCGTTTCATGGAAAAGGTGGTGGACGAACTGGTGGCTCTGTACGGGATGGCCGGAGTTCCCCTCAAGGCAATCCATATCGGTGGCGATGAGGTGCCCCGCCATTGCTGGGACGGCAGCGATGCCGTGCGCAGGCTCATGGCCGAGAACAATCTGCCCGATCAGAAGGCAGTGCATGCATATTTCGTGGAACGTGTGGCCCGATATATTGCCTCCAAAGGAGTCGGAGTGAGCGGCTGGCAGGAAGTGGCGCTGCGCCACCCGAAGGCCTATACCGACACCCTGCGTCCTCTGATGTATTCGGTGAACTGCTGGAGCACATTGCCTCACCAGGGGCAGGCCGGAGTGGTGGACGATATCTATCGCGACGGTTTTCCCGTGATTCTCAGTAATGTGGATCATTTCTATCTGGATATGTGCTACAGCCCTCATCCCGACGAACGCGGTCTTTCGTGGGGTGGATATGTCGATGAGTTCGACGCCCTTGCCGGCACGCCTTCGCAGCTTATGAGCCAGGGAATGCCCAAGGGCATCCAGGGTCAGGTTTTCGCGGAAACCATCCGCGGCCCGCGCGATCTGGAGGTAATGCTGCTTCCCAAGATGGCCGGACTTGCCGAGCGTGCCTGGAACACCGCACCCACCTATAGCGAGGCTACATTCAACAGTATAATCGATGGAGAAACCGCGCGATGGGATGCCGACGGATATGCTTTCCATGTTCGGCAGCCCGGAGCGGTGATAACCGCCGACGGCCGGCTGATGGTGAACAGCAGCTATACAGAGGCCGACATACGGTACACCACCGACGGAACCAACCCCGAGGCCGACAGCCCTGCAATCGAGGCCGGACATCCTGTCGACATCGATATTCCTGCTGGCGGCCAGATACGTGTCCGCCAGTGGGTTCATGGCCAGCCATCGGTTGTGACCGTGCTCAAGCGCTGACAAAGGAAACAATAACAAGTCCCTGCAGCAGGGCTTAAGGCTGTCTCCGCCGACCGGAGGCAGCCTTTTTGTTGGCCGGTTGCGGGAAAAATTGTAATTTCGCAGTCGTAACACCTCCACAATCTCTAAATGTTAGTCATAGGAATCGCCGGTGGAACCGGCTCGGGAAAGACCACCGTTGTCAATAAGATAATCAACAGCCTTCCGGCCGGTGAAGTAGCTGTAATGCCTCAGGATTCTTACTACAAGGATTCCAGCCATGTGCCGCCGGAGGAACGCTCCAAAATCAATTTCGACGAACCTGACGCCATTGAATGGTCGCTTCTGGTCGACCATCTCAAGCAGCTCAAGGAGGGTAAGACGGTGAATATGCCCACCTATTCCTATCTCACCTGCACACGCCAGGAAGAGACAGTGGAAGTGCACCCCAATGATGTGGTTATTGTGGAGGGGATTCTCGTTCTCACCGACCCGACAATACGCGAGATGCTCGACATCAAGGTGTTTGTCGACGCCGACCCCGACGACCGCCTCATACGTGTGATTGCCCGCGACTGCATTGAGCGTGGGCGTACTCCCGAGATTGTGATCAACCGCTACCAGGAGGTTCTTAAGCCCATGCACTGCCAGTATATAGAACCTTCCAAGCGCTATGCCGACCTCATCGTTCCCCAGGGAGGAAGCAATATCGTGGCCATAAACCTGCTTACCGACTACATCGAGAGCCGCCTGCACCGCGGTCATTCCCGCGGTATGGCGATGACTGACATCTCCCTCTGACTCTTATGGGAATCGTTGGCCTTAAAGGAGGTTCGCGGCGTGAGCCGGAGGTGGCCGAGCCGTTCGCCGAAGCTGTTGTGGTGGACATGATGTCCGAGGACGACGCTGTCGCCTGTCCTTCATCCGATTCCGATGCCGGACGGCGTGCCGATGCCGACGGCAGGATGGTGCTCCGCACCGACAATCTGGTGAAAAAATATGGCAAACGCACTGTAGCCAACCATGTATCCATCGATGTCACCCAGGGAGAGATTGTCGGCTTGCTCGGGCCGAACGGTGCCGGCAAGACCACGACATTCTATATGACCGTAGGGCTTGTGCAGCCAAATGAAGGGCGCATATTTCTCAACGACCTCGATATCACGAAATTTCCGGTCTATAAGCGTGCGCAGAACGGCATCGGCTATCTCGCCCAGGAGGCATCGGTGTTCCGCAAGCTCAGTGTGGAGGACAATATACGTGCGGTGCTCCAGATGACTTCCATGACAGCCGAGGAGCAGCGCGACAAGCTCGAGAGCCTTATCGCAGAGTTCCGTCTGGAGAAAGTGCGCCGCAACCTCGGCGACCAGCTTTCGGGAGGCGAACGCCGCCGCACCGAGATTGCCCGCTGCCTGGCGATAAACCCGAAGTTCATAATGCTCGACGAGCCTTTCGCCGGTGTCGACCCTATTGCGGTGGAAGATATTCAAAGCATTGTCTACAAGCTCAAGGATAAAAATATAGGTATTCTGATAACCGACCATAACGCCCAGGAGACACTGCGCATCACCGACCGTGCGTACCTTCTCTTCGAGGGGCGGATACTCTTCCAGGGCACATCCGAGGAGCTTGCCACCAATCCCGTGGTCAGGGAAAAATATCTGGGACGCGACTTCGTGTTCTACCGTAAAAAACTCGACAGTTCTGATCTGCAATGACAGCGAACGATCCTCGCGACATAAGTATCGACGCCTTCGACTATCCTTTGCCCGAAGAGCGAATAGCAAAATATCCTCTCCGGCAGCGCGACGCATGCAAGCTTTTGTGCTACAGCGTCCGCGACAACTCTGTGGCCGACCGAGTCTTTTCCGACCTCCCTTCGCTGCTTGCTCCGGAGTCGTTATTGGTTGTCAATAACACCAAAGTGGTGCGTGCACGTCTGGAAATGCGCAAACCTTCGGGCGCAAGGGTGGAGATATTCTGTCTGGAACCCGAAAAACCTGCCGACTACGAGAGCAATTTCGGAGCAACAGGCTCATGCACATGGCACTGCCTTGTCGGTAATTCCAAGCGCTGGAAGGACGGCCCCGTCGAGATGCGTGCGGCAGCCGGCGGTTGCGAGGTGCTGCTCGAGGCATTCCGCACTTCCGAACCGGGGGTGATAGAATTCCGTTGGTCTCCGGCCTCCCTCTCTTTTTCCGAGGTGCTGGCCACAGCGGGTCGTATCCCTATTCCGCCATATCTCAACCGCTCTTCCGAGACCACCGACAACGACGACTACCAGACGGTGTTCAGCAATTACGAAGGCTCGGTAGCCGCGCCTACAGCCGGTCTGCACTTCACAGATTCTCTGCTGCAGCGCCTGGCCGATGCCGGAATCGAACGAGCCGACGTGACATTGCATGTGGGTGCCGGCACATTCCAGCCGGTCAAGTCGGACACAATGGGAGGCCATCCCATGCATAGCGAATTCATAGAGGTGGAGAGGAAATTCATCCTGAGGCTTGTGGAGCAATTGAAAAACCGCAGGCCGGTGGTGGCAGTCGGTACCACATCGGTGCGCACAATAGAGAGCCTGTACTATATAGGTCGCGACATCCTCGAGGGCAAATGGTCCGGCGAAGTGTGGCAGTGGGCACCATACGGCTCATGCGACAGTGAGCCGGATACTATGGATGCGCTTGAGGCGATAATTGATTATCTGGAGGAGCAGGGCGAAGACACCCTGCGTGCACGCACCCGGATTATAATAGCACCCGGCTTCCGGTACAGGATAGTCGATACGGTCATCACCAATTTCCACCAGCCCAAATCGACTTTGCTGCTGCTTGTATCGGCACTCATCGGCGACAGCTGGCGCTGTCTCTATGCCCATGCTCTGGATTCGGGCTACCGCTTTCTAAGCTATGGCGATGCATGCCTCTTCAGCCGATAGCCGAAGGATAGTAATCCGGCAGGCTCGACCCGGTGATGCCGCGGATATAAAGGCAGTCCTCGACCAGGCCCGGCAGGCCCAGCGCGACAACGGATTCGTGCAGTGGGCCGATGGATATCCCTCAATCGATATCGTGAATGCCGACATCCGGTCTGGCCTTGCGTTCAGGCTATGTGCGGGAGGGCGCACGGCGGGATATGCGGTGCTCGTTGTCGGCGACGATGGCTACAGCGACGTGGAGGCCTGTTTCGGAATCGCAGGCAGTTTTGCCGTGGTGCACCGGCTTGCTATTGCCGACGGCTTTCGTGGGCATGGTCTTGCTGCGGAATTCATGCTGCTGCTGGAGGCTGAGGCTGCCTCCATGGGAATTGCCGCCATGCGGGTGGATACAGGTGAGGCGAACACATGCATGCTGCGCCTGATGCACCGTCTCGGGTACATACCGCGCGGGCTTGTGGCTTTCCGCTGGGGGCCGCGTATGGCTTTCGAGAAAGCGCTGCGAAAACTTTAATACGAAGTACATGTTATAAGATTAAGACACAGCCACAGCACTGTGTCTTGATCGGATTATGCAATTTCACCGCCTCTTTTCTGGATTGTTATATGCAGGCATGATTATGCCAGCAGTATCGTCGTGTATATACGAGTATGATACGTGCCAGCCGGAGCGGGGCATCATCATTGTCAACGACTGGGAACTTGTTGCAAAGGCTTCCCCCAAGGGGATGGCTTTTATTTTCTTTCCCGAGGACGGAAGCGCTCCGTGGCGTTTCGATTTTCCCGGGATGGAGGGTGGGATGGTCAATATGCCGCAGGGCCGGTACAGCATGCTGAGTTTCAACGACGATACCTATAACGTCCGTTTCATCGAAAATGAAGGTTACGGAGGCTACACGGCATATACCGAAAAAGCCGACAATGTGGCTTTTGAAGGAAGCGAGGTCGCTCCTCCGGTGCGGTTGCCTGAAAAACAGACGGATGTCGGAGAAAATTTTGTAGAATGTCCCGATATGATGTGGGGCTGCTCATACTGCGCTGTTACTATTGGCAACACAACCCTTACTTATGAAGAGAGCGGGGGCGGGGGCCCCTATTCTGTTCCGGTTACATCTGCATCATTTTTGCTTGAGGCGCACCAACGGCAACTTACAGCCAGATACAGGTTCACGATAGACGATGTGGAGAATCTCGACGGCGTAAAGGCAATGAGTGCGACTTTCAGCGGACTTGCCGGCGCGGAAAATCTCGCCGACGGCAGAAAGACAGCCTATCCCAGCACACTTCCGTCGAAGGTCGATATATATGGGGATTCCACCATCGGTGGCGATTTCGTCACTTTCGGAATACCTTGCGAACCTACGGCGGAAAATACTCTTTCGCTTATGGTTCTCCTCCACGACGGACGTAAATTCAACTATCGGTTCGATGTCACGGATCAGGTTCGTGCCGCTGAAAATCCGCTGGATGTACATGTGCGCATTGCAGGGCTGTCATTGGAGCCGTCGACGCCCAGAGGCGATTCGGGAGCCTTCGAAGTGGGAGTCGACGGGTGGATTTCGATTACCATAAACATTGACAGTTGACAGACGTTATAATATTTAAAGAATCAGAGTATGTATGAATCTGGCTTTATGAAATCTTTAGGGGGGCCTCCGGCCTGTTTTCAGTTTTCGTTCAGTCGTTACGGAGCCACATGGTTCAAAGCATACTCAAAAAGCCTTGCCAAATGCAAACATACTCTTAAACACACCACGCGATGACACAAAAAATGATTCTAGGCATAATCTGCCTTGGCGCATTGGCTGCAAGCTCGTGCAGCAGCGACGACCCCGAGCGTCCGGCTTCCGGCGATGCCATATCCTTCAGTGCGGTGGCGCCTAATGGCTCCCGCGCTGCTTCTACAACTACCGCATCGTTGAAAGAATTCGTTGTCTATGGCTTTACCGAAGGCAGCACGTTGCTCGATGGAGTCAAGGTGACAAGAAACGGTGGTTCATGGACCTACTCCCCCGAGGCATACTGGCCTGTGAATCCCATAAACTTCTACGCGTTCAGCCCCGACATCACCGAATCTCCCGACATCCAGGGCATGGACGGCGGAAACATTCCCGATTATACAAGTCCTGGCAATGTCGATCTGCTGTATTCGGTCAAGACACAGGTAACACAGCAGTCGGCACCGGTGCTGCTCAATTTCCGCCATGCTTTGGCCAAGGTCAGTGTGATGCTCAGCAGCACCAACCAGCACATAACCGTAAGGGTAAGCAATATATCGCTGTGTAATTTCTACATGCAGGGAACGTTCAATTTCCCCACCAGTTCCACGCTTGCCTCCACGCCCGACGTAGTCGGTAGCTGGACTTTCCTGAAGACATTCGGCAAACGGCTCGTTTTCTATGCCATTGGTCCGGAGGACAGGGTTGACCTCACTCCATTGCCTACGGACTATACCGAGAACAATCTGAACTACAGTTTCGTGATACCGCAGCCTCTTGCCGAGACCGAGTTCGTCGCTACCAAGAACGATTACATAGGAACCTTCATCCAGGTCGACTGCGAGATATTCGACACAGCCACTGGCGTGAAACTGTGGCCGAATTCCAAGACTCCGCCCTTTATGCTGGTGCAGGACACCGAGTGCGGACGCATTGTGTATCCCACGACTTCCGACGAAGTCAAATCCTGGGATGCAGGACATGCATATATCTACAACATAGACATCAACAACCCGAATGTACTCGATAAGATAGAATTCGATGTGACTGTCGACGATTTCACAATCGACGAATTCTGAGATTAAGATTCATATATGGCCGGTCAGGGACGCGCACTGGACGCGCTGTCTCTGACCGGTTCTATTTCAACAGAATCTGTATGAGATGTTCCGGCAGCGTTTTCCGTGGCACGGTTCCCATGTCGGAACTCTTGTTGCGGTCCTTGCTGCGGAAAGCTGTGCGCTTTTCGTATGCTTCAGGTGCGCAGTTCTTTAGATGTGCCGGCAGGAAATCCTTTTCAGGATTCAGCCCGAGCTCTTTCATGGCCTGGCGCCGCAAGGCTTCCAGCAGCAGCTCCAGACGGGAGGCATCGTCGAGGATATAGTTGCGGACAATTTCCCTTTCCTCGGCAGTCGCGGTTCCGGCGGCGTATGCCTCAAGGATTTTATCAATGTCGGGCGGAGTCATGGTCATGGAGAGGTGCGTTCATAACTAAATACGGTGTTTTCAGAATTTTTCCTTGGTATCCCGTACTTTAAAAACTTTCATGCCGCAATTCGCGCAGTCGAATTCAAGACGGTACAGCCCGGATTCGTTGCGCAGGAAAAGCCTGGCCGGCAGGCGTTGGCTTTCCGGTTTCCGCAGGCAGGCGCCGAGTTCGGCACGTATGCAGTAGCGGGTGCTCATAACCTGCAGCTCTCCATTTCCGGCAGTCCCGCACTCTATGGCATTCCGGATGTTGTCTGCTCCATGCGACCGGTAGAAATCGCCTGCAGCCCGGTTGGCCACATTGTCATGGTAGGTCAGTCCGGGGCCGTTTGCGAAGGCATCGGATTCAAGCACGTTCTTTCCCGGTTTTTCCGGTCTGTGGCCAGCGAGGGTATCGGAGGCAAGCTTGGCAAGAAGCTTGCGGCGGGCATCGGCAAGCACCGAGGCCGCTATGAAAAAGGCTGCGGCATTGTCGTTTATCCCGCCAATCCTGTATGGTTCGTCGCCGAGGCGTTCCAGCAGAGACCGTCTGTGCTGTCTGGGGTCGGTTCTGGCAGGCTCTATTGTTCTGTCGATTACTGTGCTTGCGCTGAATCCGCGCTCGTCGGTGGCCGCAAGCTCGATGTTGCCGTCCTGGAGGACATCGAGTGTGAAATCCAGCCGCATGAGACGTCGCGCACGCGCATGGTCCACGCTGTCGTTGAATTCCTTGTCGGAGTTGCGGAAGATAGTTGTGCCTGCTGTGAGTTCAGGCAGCGGTTCGGCTGGAAAGCATCTGGTGCCGTCGGCACGGTTGAGGCGGAATCCGTGGAATGCGCCGGAGCTGTCGAAGAATCCAAGGCCGTCTCCGTTGCCGAGGGCACTGCCGGCAAGGGAGAAACATCTGTTCCGTCTGTTGTACGGACTTGAAACCTTGCCGACGGCGACTCCGGTATCTTTCGGCGAGCCGAGGGTAGCTTGCAAGCCGCCTCCGTTGGGGCGCCGGAAGAATCCGCGATCGATATCGGGGGTGAATCCGGGATCGGATGTTCCTGCCGAGGCGCGGCAATATCTGCTTCCGGTCCGGGATATGAATCCGTCGAGCATGGCCGAATACCATGCTGTGGCGTTGGCCACATATCGGCGGTCTTTGAGGCGCCCTTCTATCTTGAAAGAGCGGGCTCCGGCTTCGACCAGAGGGCCTATGTCGGTGGTGCGCAGGTCGGCCAGCGAGAGATAATGTGCTTTCGGTGCCACCTGCGAGCCATGCTCATCGACGATGTCGAACGGCAGGCGGCACATCTGCGGGCACATGCCGCGGTTCGCGCTGCGGCCTGTGGCCACATATCCTATCTGGCAGTCGCCGCTGTAGCTCACGCATCGCGCGCCGTGGATAAACACTTCGGCAGGCACACCGGAGGCATCGACGGCTTCCCTGATGCGGGCGGCGTCGAATTCGCGTGGGAGCACCAGGCGTGTGAATCCTGCCTTTGCCAGCCATCGGGCTTTCCGGGGAGTGCGTATGTCGCATTGAGTGGAGGCGTGCAGTGCCACCGGCAGATTCATGTCCAGATAGGCCATGTCCTGCACGATGAGAGCATCGATTCCTGCATCGCATAGTTCGAGAGCCATCAGTCTTGCCTTTTCAAGCTCGTTGTCCAGGACAATGGTGTTCATGGTGGCATACACCCTGGCGCCGAAGCGGTGGGCATATGTGGCAAGAGAAGCGATGTCGTCGATGCTGTTGCCGGCCGAAGCGCGTGCTCCGAATGCGGGAGGCCCTATGTACACGGCATCGGCGCCGCAGTCGATGGCTGTGCGTCCTGTTTCTGCGTCGCGGGCAGGAGACAGCAATTCAAGCGCTATCGGAGTCATCGGGCTGTCAGGGCTTCGAGAATATGGAATGCTTCTTTGCGGCCTGCACGCAATCTGTCGGGGGCATGGGCGTCGCTGTTTACAATCATGGCTATGCCTGCGGCGTGCATTTCGGGAATCAGGCCTGCGGAAGGGAACATGCGGCCGGCTGTTTCGTATGCCTTGGTGTTCACCTCTGCGATAAGTCCGGTCTTGGCTACGGCATGGATGAGGTTGCGGACCAGCGATGAATAATGGCTGCCTTGTTCTATCCCCGGGGCATAGAGAGACGCGTTATGGCCTACTTTGTCGAGATGGCCTATGATGTCGAATCCGCCTGCGGACACCATGGCCATTGACTGATCGAAAAATGTCTGCACAACGTAGTCGATATCGCCGTGGAAATGGTCGGCCATTTTGCGACGGAAGGATTCATATCTGCCGTCGATATCCACAAACTCTCCGCTTTGATTGGGAATGAAGTGCACCGAACCGATTCGGAACTGCAAAGGCATGTCCTTGAAATAGCTTATATGGGGGCCCCAGTCCTGGTCGAGATAGTCGATTTCCATACCGGCGAAAATCTGTAGTCCCTTTGGGGCATAGAAATCACGCAGCCGGTCGCATTCCTGCAGGTAGGGCTCTACGTCGGCGCAATCCATGTTGCAGGGGCTTGGAATACGCAGGGGGCTGTGTGGCGAGAAACCGTAGAGTTTCAGTCCTTGCTCGAAAGCGGCGGCGGCCATGTCGGCCATTGAAGCCAAGCCGTCGCAGAATTGGGTGTGTGAGTGAAAATTATATTGCCGTTCGGATGCTATGCATGCGAGAATATCCATATTCAATTACGATAGTTGACGTGAAAGTGCCGGCCTGCGTCGCAGCCAGAGTGCGAACATGGCAGTGGCGAGCACCACTGTGGCGGCGGCGATGGACGCTGCCACAGGCATTCCCAGCCCGAAACCTTCGGGGCGTGGGGCGAAGAAGATGTAGCAGACCACGACGGCGGTCATAAACATTGCCGGGAGCAGGGTGAGCACATAGGCGCGGCCTGCGCGTGCCAGGAAAACGGTGCATCCCCAGAGGGTAATGGCCGCAAGGCACTGGTTGGTCCATGCGAAATAGCGCCACAGGATGTTGAAATCAATCATCATCAGTATAAAAGCTCCTGCGAAAAGCGGCAGAGACACCAGCAGGCGTTTCAACAGCGGTTTCTGGGAAATATGCAGCATGTCGGCGACTATGAGCCTTGCCGAGCGCAAGGCAGTGTCGCCGGTGGTGACAGGCGCGGCCACCACTCCGAGAATGGCGAGTATTCCGCCGACTGTGCCGAGCCACCCTACGGAAATATCGTGGACAAGGTCGCCGGCGCCGTTGTGGGTGGCCATGTATTCCCTGAGCCCGTCGTATCCTCCTGTGAATGTTATGGCCGCCGCCGCCCATATCAGGGCTACGATGCCTTCGGCCACCATTGCGCCATAGAAAACCGGGCGTGCGAGTTTTTCGTTCTTCAGGCAGCGTGCCATCATGGGCGACTGTGTGGCGTGGAAGCCCGACACGGCGCCGCAGGCTATGCTGACAAACATCATCGGGAACACCGAATGTACGCCGTCGTTGCCGTATCGGCTGTCGAAACCGCCTGCGAAGTCCACAGGAATGGAGTGTCCGCCGAATATCAGCACTGCCGAGAGTCCGGCGGCCATGAACAGCAGGGCAAAACCGAAAACGGGGTAAAAGCGCCCGATGAGCTTGTCGACGGGCAGCAGTGTGGCCAGCAGATAGTAGGAGAAAATCACTGCCATCCAGAATTCGGTGCCTGCCCATCCCGGAGTCATGGAGGCCATGAGGTTGGATGGTGTGATCACGAATACGGCTCCCACGAGCACCAGCAGCACTATCGACAGCAGGCGCATTATCTGCCTTGCTGGCATGCCAAGCTGCCTGCCGATTAGCTCGGGAAGTGATTCACCGTCCGATCGGATGCTCATCATGGCTGAAATGAAATCGTGGACAGCACCGCCGAAAATGGTGCCGGCTACAATCCAGATGAAAGCCGCCGGCCCGTACATCACACCCATTATGGCTCCGAAAATAGGGCCGAGGCCTGCTATGTTGAGGAACTGGATGAGAAAGACTTTCCATGTCGGCATGGGCATGAAGTCCACGCCGTCGGTCTTTGAATAGGCCGGCATTGTGCGGGCAGGGTCGGTGCCGAATACTTTCTCTGCCAGCAGACCATAGAGGAAGTAGCCGCCCACGAGCACTGCCAAGGAGATGAGGAACGCAGTCATGCGGCTACTGTATCTGGTCGTTGTTGGCCGGAACCTGTCCGAAACTGTCGCGCATGTTGGTGTCGGCTTCGATATTCTTCATCTTGTAGTAGTCCATAATGCCGAGGTTTCCGCTGCGGAAGGCGGCAGCCATGGCTATGGGCAGCTCGCATTCGGCTTCGATTACCTTGGCACGCGCTTCCTGTGCGAGGGCTTTCATTTCCTGCTCGCGGGCGATTGCCATAGCCCTGCGTTCTTCGGCTTTCGCCTGGGCGATGTTCTTGTCGGCCTGAGCCTGGTCGATCTGCAGGGCGGCGCCGATGTTGCGGCCTATGTCGATGTCGGCGATGTCGATGGATAGAATCTCGAATGCCGTGCCGGAGTCGAGACCTTTTTTAAGCACGAGTTTGGATATGGAGTCGGGATTCTCGAGCACCTGCTTGTGGCTTTCGGAGGAGCCTATGGAGGATACTATGCCTTCGCCTACGCGGGCCAGCACAGTGTCCTCGCCGGCGCCACCCACGAGCTGGCGGATATTGGCGCGCACTGTCACGCGGGCTTTCGCTATAAGCTGGATGCCGTCTTTCGCCACAGCGGTAACCGGAGGTGTGTCTATCACTTTGGGATTCACACTCATCTGCACGGCCTGGAACACGTCGCGGCCGGCGAGGTCGATGGCGGTCGCCATTTTGAAGCCGAGGTCGATGTTGGCTTTTGCCGCCGACACAAGTGCGTGGACAACACGCTCCACATTACCGCCGGCGAGGTAGTGGGCTTCGAGGTCGTCGCGGGTTACATCATGCAGGCCGGCCTTGTGGGCCTCGATGAGCGCGCGGACAATAACCCCCGGAGGAACCTGTCGGATACGCATGAGCACCAGCTGCAGCAGCGACACCTTGACGCCGCTCACCCTGGCGGATATCCATAGGAAGAACGGGCAGTAATAGAAGAACACTATAAGCACCACAAGTGCCAGTGCTACGATGAGGATGAGTGTCATTTTCATGGAAGTTCAGGTTTGTATTATGTTGTATTGGAGGAGTTATCGCGTTTTTGTTTCCATTCGCACCGCCGAGTTGCGCAGAGTCTGCATCCGCTTTCGCAGGCGGACTTGTTCTGCCTCGCCCTCGATGATATCGTGGCCTACAGAACGGTCGCCGGCGGCGTATTTCCAGCGCAGTCCATCGAGGCTGGAGGTGAGCCTCCGCAGAGCTGCATCTGCGGCCAGATATTCCGCCATGGCGCTTTTTGCATCGGGATTCGAGAAATCGGCCAGAGTGGTGTACACCTTTCCGGCGATATCGATGCTGAACACGCTTCCGGCTTCGGTGTCTGCCGGAGATGCCTTCGGCAGGCGCTGGCGCAGCATTGCGTCGTAATCGACGCCTTCATTCCTGGTGAGGGATATGTCGCTGAGTCTTGCCAGGCGTGCCAGATTGGGGTCGGAAACCTCGACATTCACACGCATCTGGGCGGGAACGAACACATACACTGTGAGCGAGTCGGGAATCCTGTTGCGGTCGGTAGCCCACCAGCCCAGCCCGGAATTCTCATCGATGGCGAGCATGTAGTCGTCGTAAGGCGAGTTGTAGGGCATGCCTATATTCTGTGGCTGCATGTACGAGCGGCCGTCGGCATCGTCGCTGCGGCGGGTCATGAAAATGTCGTATCCGCCGAGGGAGTTCCCGCCGTTGTTGGCGAAGTACAGAGTAACGCCGTCGGGCATGAGAAAGGGGAACGCGCTATCGGCGCCTTCGGCCAGAGTGCTGTCCATAGGCATGGGGTGATCGAGACTGCCGTCGTCGAGGATGCCGGCTTCCCAGAGCCGCATGTGGTCGGTGCTGTCGGCCTGCGCCCAGAGAATCTCGCTGCGGTTCTGGGGAATGTATGCCGGAGCGATACGGTCGGCATGCTCTGCGGTGATACGCTCTACGGCTTCGGGCGGCAGTATGCGTCCGGCGGCTTCGCTGAGTCGGTAGGCCTCGAAGAAATCGCGGCGGGGCACTGCGATGCTGTCTATAATCTCGATTCGTTCCACGCGGTCCAGCATGTTTTTCATCTGCATCAGCCTGGAGCTGAGTTCCCGGTGGCGCTGTGGAATCTCGCGCCGGTTCCGTCGAAGACGTGTCTCCCACTGGTCGAGGTTTTCGGAAGCGGTCTCGACATCGTACATTGTCAGGGCACGTTCCGCCAAAGCCCCGAATGCGTCCACCACATTGCGTCGTGCCGCGGTCTGCAGGGGTTCGCCGGCCTGTTCGGGCAGTCCGATGGCCATAAGGGTGAGGCCGAGGTAGTAGTTGGCATTGCCGTCGCGGGGGCTGCGGCGCACAAGGTCGCTAAGTTCTTCGAGGGCGGCGGGATAGTCGCCATCAAGAAACAGCTGCTTCCCGCGGTCGTGAGGAGCGGCTGATATTGCGGAGGCACACAGCAGGGCGAGTGCCGGAAGGAAGATGCGCGATTTTACCATGTGGAATGCTGTTGTGATGCACAAAAATAGTGATTTCAGCACTTAAATCAAAATCCTGTTCAGCGTGTGAGATAGGTGCGGTGTACGCGCTGGCTCACCGAAGTGAGGATTTCGTAGGGTATTGTGTCGAGGGCTTGGGCAAGGCGCTCCACCGGCATCCGGAAACCGAAAATCTCCACAGTGTCGCCAACAGCTACATCGGGGGCGTCGGTTACGTCGATCATGCATTGGTCCATGCATATGTTGCCTATTGTGGGACATTCGACACCGTTTACCACGAAAGATGCCTTTCCGCAGCCGAGGTGGCGGTTGATTCCGTCGGCGTATCCCACGGGTATTGTGGCTATGATGCTGGGGCGCATGGTCTGTCCGCGGCCTCCGTAGCCTATGTGTGTTCCCGCAGGCCAGTGCTTGAGCGATATTATTGCCGTGTGCAGCGCGGCTACCGGCCTTAGGGCGGGCACGGGGTAAGGCAAAGGGGATATCCCGTACAGTCCTATGCCGAGGCGTGCCATTTCATATTGTCCGTGGCCGGCGAAACGCAACATGCCCGCGGTGTTAAGGATATGGCGCGCGAAGGTGCCGCCGATTTTTTTCTCAAGCGATGCGCTCAATCTGTCGAAGCTTTCCAGCTGGGCATTTGTGGCGTCGTCCATGTCGGTGCAGTCGGCTGTGGCGAGATGGGAGAATACCGAGCGTACCGCGATGGCGTTGTTGTCTTTCAGCTCATCGGCCAGCATGTCGAGCATCTCTTCTGTGAATCCCACGCGATGCATACCGGTGTCGAGCTTTATGTGCACGGGGTAGTGAAGCATGCCGGCATCGCGGGACTCGGCGCTGAGCCTGCGGAGTTCGTCGATGGAGAATACGGCAGGTTCCAGATGGCATTCGAAGAGTTCCCGGTAATGGTTGGTGACGGGGTTGAGCACCATAAGGGGCATGTCGATGCCGGCACGGCGCATGTCGACACCTTCGTCGACCACGGCTACGGCCAGATATGCGGCGCCGCGGCTCTGTAGCGCCTTGCCTATTTCGATAGACCCCATGCCGTAAGCCGAAGCCTTTACCATTGCCACTATTCCGGTTCCTTTGGGGACTGTTCTGCGGAAGTAGTCGAAATTATGCACAATGGCATCAAGGTCGACAATAAGGGTGGTGTCATGGTCGGCGCGTTCGTGCGATTCTATGAAGCGTTTCAGCTTTTCTCCCGGTGTTCCGAATATGAGTATGTGAGAGTCGGCGAAAGCGGTATCGCAGTTTTCTTCGTCGATTACGGCACAGATGCCGTAGCGGTGCTTCGCGTCGTCGATGGCTTCCGCCAAGGTTGAGGTGTCGCCTTGCAGGCAGCCCAGGGCGAGTACCAGAGGGCGTGAAGCCGTGGCGTGACGGCGTGCGCGGTCAAGAGCGTAGGGCAGTGACACTATATCGGGAGTGTAGCCGTCCTGGATGAGCACATTGCCCCTGACTCCGGGGTTTATGGAAATCCTGGCCGGGCAGTCGATTATTTGCGAGAAGTCGATGTCCGGGAATGCCGCGCTTGCCAGCGCATGTGCATCGGCGGGATTGTCTGGCGTACCTACCGGAGTGAGTCTTGTCGCCGGTGGGAGCTTCTTGCGCAGGAGTTCGCCCACCAGCGGGTCGCTGTTGTCGTAGACTATATGGCGGCAGCGTGATACTATGTCTATTTTTTCGAGAATCTTGCTTTCATGCGAATCGAAATTCTCGTCGTGCTCGTCGGTTATCCGTGTGATAACGCCTGTTGTCGCGGAGTCGCCGAAACTTTCGGCGAAGGCATGTCCCTGGCCGGGAGCGTCGATTCCGGCTTCGGCAATGTATGTTTCCGGCGTGGCTGTCATGTAAGCCTCCAGGCGTGCTATTGCCGAGCCGATGAATGAATTATAGCTGCGCGGACTTCTTGCGACATTGGCGTTATGCCTCAGAAGGCCGTTGTAGATAAGCTCCTTTGTAGTGCTTTTTCCCGTGCTGCCGGTTACAATCGCCGTGGAAGTGCCGCTGCCGTAGTGTCCTGCGAGCTTGTGGAGTGCAGTGGTGACAGACGGCACCACTATGAATGTGGCACCTGGCAATGGCGTTTCCGGCATTGTCTCCACCAGAAAATTGCGCACACCTTTGCGGTACATCTCGCCGGTGTAGCGGTGGCCATCGTTCACTGCGGTGCGTATCGCGCAGAATATGGTGTTGTCGGTGGAGGGTGTGGCCCGGGAATCGATGGTTATGGAGTCGACAATGCTGTCGGCGTTGCCGTGAAGCGTTGCCGTGGAGTCTTCGGCCAGGATTCTTGCGAAATCGCCGGCGGTGGGCTTTGCATATCGCTGGTTTGCGTTCATTGCTGGGTGAGAATGGTTTTATGTGCGGCTGCGGCAGCTGCACGCCTGCATCCGGCGGCATGCTCCATGGCGGCGGAGGTCATGAACATGGTCTGGAAGATTTCGTAGATGTAGTCGGCGGCCATGGAGGTCGGGTGCTTGAGGTCGTCGGCATAGAAGCGGTAGTCGCGCAGGTCGTCGTTCATTATTTCAAATGCCGGGAAATATATTGCCGGGCATTCAGATTGTGCTGTTATGCTCTCGGTGGCCAGCAACAGCGTGGCTTTGCTGATGCTGTTGCCGTGCAGGCCGTCGGCGAGATGTCGGATGGGGCTGACCGTGAATACCGTTCTGATATTGCCGGGTAATTCCCGCAGCAGTTCTGCCCATGTGCCTGCTATCTCATCGGTTTTCAGAAGTCTGCGCTCGAAACGTTGCGACGGGAATTTATGGCAGTTGCCCACCGGCTTTTTGCCATCGAGTAGAAAATGCCATGCCGAGCCGAATGTGAGGCACAGAATCTGTGGTTCCGGTCGGCGGAGCCTTTCGCCAAGTCTTGTGATGATGTCGTTGATTTCTTCGCACAGCCTGTCGGGATTGTCTCCGCTGTAGCGGCTGGCATAGTCGAGGCAGTGGTGGCCGCGGGGGCCGGCTACAAGGTCGGCGGAAGTATAACGGTAGCCGTCGAGCGCGGCTTGCAGGCATCTTGCAAGCGACATCGGATTGTAGAGAGGCCCGAGCGGATTATGGATAGTGTCGAATCCATCGCGGACAAGGCGCTGGCCTACATTGTCGGCGAAGCACGAACCCAGCAGGGTTACGGGAGTCTGAGGCTCGAGCCACTGCAGCGGACGCGGCTTTTCGACTTCGGTGCGGAATTTCATCAGAACATCTGGTAGTCGGTGGAGAGCACCTGGAACTCGGTGCGCCGGTTGATCTGGTCGGCAGCTTCCTGATCGGCCGGGGAAAGGGTGAGGATATATTCTTCGGAGAGAACGGTTCCTTCGGGGAACTGCGGATATTCGCGCGCGAGTTTTTTCGTTATTGTCTTGGGACGTGATTTCCCGTATCCCTGGCTCTGCAGGCGGTCGGGCGCTATGCCCACGGAAATAAGGTAGTCTATGACAGCACGTGCGCGGCGCGACGAGAGGCCTATGTTGTAGGCCTCCGAGCCGTGGCGGTCGGTGTGCGAAGCCATTTCGATTGTCACATTGGGGTTGTCGCGCAGAACCTGAGCCATTTCGTCGAGTCCCTGGCGCGATTCGGGCCGTAGGGTGGCCTTGTCGTAGTCGTAGAATATGTTGTCGATGACCACGGGTTTGTTTATGGAGGCGAGAATAAAGTCGACTCCGTATTCGGCATCCTCTTCTGCGGTATCGGAGGTGAATTCCTGACGGGCGTTGAGATATCCTCTCGCGCCGGCCATCATCACATAGCTCACGCCGCGTTCCAAGGGGAAGGAGAACGAGCCGTCGGCACGGGCCATCTGTTTCTGGTTGGAGCCGTCGTTGCCCACGATGCGTATCACGGCGTTTGGCACGGGTTCCTCGTCGCGGTCGAGTACCCATCCGGTTATGAGAATCTTCAGGTCGGGCAGTTCGAAGGAATAGAGGTGGTCGTAGCCGCGGTTGTCGCCGCGGTTGGAGCTGAAAAAGCCGCTCTCGCCGGAGCCGAAAGTTATGCCGAAGTCATCGGCGGCGGAATTCACAGGGGTACCCATGTTTGTCACCTCCCAGCCACCCGATGGTGTTAGGCGAGCTTTGAAGAGGTCGAGGCCTCCGTAGCCTGGATGGCCGTTGGATGCGAAGTACAGCAGGGAATCGGTGCGCACATAGGGAAACATTTCATCGCCGGGAGTATTGATCCATTCCCCGAGGTTTTCCAGCGAGCCTGCACGTTCGCGCAGGTTCACGCGCCACAGGTCGCGGCCTCCGCTGCCGCCGGGCATGTCGGATGAGAAATAGAGCCACATGCCGTCGGGCGACACTGCCGGATGGGCATAGCTCGAAAGTGTGTCGGCAGTGATTTCAAACAGCACAGGCGCGCTCCAGGAGGCGTCGGAGCGTTGCGAGGTGTATATTTCCACGCCGGTGTGGGCGTTGGGTTCGCGGCGTGCGCGGCTCAGATACATGGTCAGGCCGTCGGGGGTGAAGGATGGCGTGCCTTCGTCGACATCGGTGTTCAGTTCACCGGCTACCGGTTCGGGGCGTTTCCATTCGCCGCGTTCGTTTTTTGTTGCGAACCATATGTCGCCTTTCTTCATTCCGGTGATTTCGCTTTTCTTTTCGCCGGTTGCTTTTTCGGTAGTGGTGGTGAAGTACAGCTGGTCGAATTCGCCTCCGGGGAAAAACATGGGCGAATAGTCGCTGCGCCGCGAGTTGAAGAGTTTGGCGTTTTTCACCACATATCGTGTGGTTCCGGCCTTCTGCTGTCCGGTTCTTGAGCCGCTGAGTCCGGCCTGGGCCATGGCGTCGCCGGGGTGCAGGCTCAGATACTCCTCATAGTTGCGCATGGCGGCCGGGTAGTTGCCGGTCGCCTGCTGCATCTGCGCGAGCAGCAGAAACACTGTGGAATCGGGGTATTCGTAGCGGATGGCGTTCTGGTATGCCGCGGCAGCGCGGGCATACTGGTTCAGCCTGCGGTGGCATTCGGCCATCTTGAAGGCCACTTCGCCACGCAGAGGCCGTTCCTCACGCTTTGTCAGTTTGTTGTATATCTTGCGGTATGTCTTTGAGGCGTCGAAGAATTCGCCGCGTTCCATCTGTTCGTTGGCGGTGGCGAGTTTTGCTCCCCGGCAGCCTCCCAGGAGAAGAGCTGTCGCCAGCGACAGGCATATCAGTAGCAGGCGTGTGTTCATATTGTTGTTAACGCTTGTGAGCCTTGTAATATTGCACGTTGTTCAGCTAATCATGCTCCAGTCGGCGGTGCGGCGTGTACTGTTGCGCAGGACTGTGGCGAAAACGGCATTCGCGGGGCTGCCGAGTGTCGGATCGGAGTCGAGGAGCTTTTCGGCGGCCTCGCGGGCACGGCCTATGATGATGCCGTCTGTAGCCAGATTGGATATTTTGAGGTCGAACGGAAGCCCGCTCTGCATGGTGCCTTCTATGTCGCCGGGTCCGCGCATGGCCATGTCGGCTTCCGCTATCACGAAACCGTCGGTGGTCGAGGTCATAACCTCAAGGCGTTTGCGGGTTTCCTTGGCGAGGTTCTGCTTGCTCATCAGCACGCAGTAGCTGCGGTCGGCGCCACGGCCCACGCGTCCGCGCAGCTGGTGCAGCTGCGACAGGCCGAAGCGTTCGGCGTTCTCGATAATCATGGTTGTCGCGTTCGGCACGTTCACACCGACTTCGATAACAGTGGTCGCCACAAGGATTCTGGATTTCCCGGAGGCGAATTTCTGCATCTGGTAGTCTTTCTCGGCAGGTTTCATGCGCCCGTGCACGAAAGCGACGTCGATGTCGGGGAATGCGCCGCACACATCGTCATAGCCTTTTTCGAGGCTTTCGAGTTCGAGTTTGTCGTTTTCGTCGATGAGAGGATAGACAATGTATATTTGATGTCCGAGGTCGATCTGCTGTCTTGCGGCCTTGAACACTGCCGGACGCTGCTGCTGGGCGCGCAGCACTGTAACCACAGGTTTTCTTCCCGGTGGCAACTCGTCGATTACCGACACGTCGAGGTCGCCGTAGACAGTCATGGCCAGTGTCCGCGGAATAGGAGTGGCGGTCATCACCAGCACATGCGGCGGAACCACGCTTTTGGCCCAGAGGCGTGCGCGCTGCGCCACTCCGAAGCGGTGCTGTTCGTCGATTACGGCAAACCCGAGGTTGCGGAATTCGACCTTGTCCTCAATAACGGCATGAGTGCCCACAAGGATATGCAGCGTACCTTCGGCGAGTTGTGTCGCTATGAGGCGTCGTTCCTTTGTTTTCGTGCTTCCGGTGAGCAGCCTCACGTTGAGTCCGAGCTGCGCCGTCATGGAGCTGATTGTCTGGAAGTGCTGGGTGGCGAGAATCTCGGTGGGGGCCATCAGGCAGGCCTGGAATCCGTTGTCGACTGCCAGAAGCATGCACATCAGGGCCACAATGGTTTTGCCGCTGCCTACATCGCCCTGTACGAGGCGGTTCATCTGGCGCCCCGACAGCAGGTCGGCACGTACTTCCTTCATCACACGTTTCTGTGCTCCGGTGAGTGCGAAGGGTAGGCATTGGGAATAGAAATCGTTGAACCATCTGCCGATGTGCGGCATGAGGTATCCGGCGGTCTGTCCGCGGCGCCGGCGGGCACGCATCACGGTGTCGGTCTGTATAAGGAACAGTTCCTCGAACTTGAGGCGTTCGCGGGCTGCGGAGAGGTCGCGAGGCGTTGTGGGAATGTGGATGTTGCGTATGGCGGAATCCAGCGACATAAGTCCCTGGGATTCGACGACCGACTGCGGCAGGGTTTCGGCAATGGTGGCGTGGGAGGCCAGCAGCTGGCGCACGGCGGAGCCTATGACCCGGGAATTGATGCCACGTTGGCGAAGCTTTTCGGTGAGGGGGTAGACTCCGTGGATGCTTGCTCCGGCGTCGACACTGTCGGGGGAGTCCACGTCGGGGTGCGACATCTGGAGCGTGCGGTTGAAAAACGACGGCTTCCCGAACACGATATAGTCGTTGCCCGTACGCAGGCGCCGGCGCATGGCACCCACACCTTTGAACCACACGCATTCCATGGTGGCTGTACCGTCGGAGAACAGCCCCACGAGTCTCATCTTGGCGCCTTCGCCGAGCACGTTGAAGGCTACGAAACGGCCACGGACCTGCACATGCGGCATGTTGTCGGTGGCATCGTCGTGGAGGCTGCGGATGGTGTAGGTCTTGCTTCTGTCGAGATATGCCGTGGGATAATGCCGCAGAAGGTCGGCTGCGGTGTGCAGCCCGAGTTCCGTTTCCAGCAGGCTGGCGCGTGTTGGCCCTATGCCTTTCACATATTTTATGTCGGTCTGTGCGAGGCGGAGCATCAGCTGCGGCTTTGGATAATGGCTTGCGCGGTGCGGAGGTCGGCGGGTGTGGTAATTTTCAGATTGGTGTCGTCGGAGCCCACGAGGCGTATGGCGCTGTGGCCGGCCGCTATCATTACCGAAAGGTCATCGGTGAAGGCGGCGTGGTCGGCCACCGCACGGTGTGCATGCAGAAGCCTGGCAAGCTTGAATACCTGAGGTGTCTGTACACGCCGGAACCCGGAACGCTGCGGGCAGGATATGGTGCCGTCGGCAGCGATGCTGACCATAGAGTCGGCCATGGGAGCGGCAGGAACGGCTCCGTCGGCGCCGGGAGCGGAGGCGGCTTCGGCGAGCGAGAGCAGAAGACGGTGCGTGGCCAGAGGCCGCGCACCGTCGTGTATCATCACAATGGTATCGGTGTTGTCGGTGGTTTTCTCGAGCGCCGCGATGCCGGAGAGTACAGAGTCGGCACGTGTGGCACCGCCGGGGGCTACCACAGGCGATTTGTATCCTGTGGTCCGGCAGAATTCATCCCACCAGAGGCGTCCTTCGTCGGAAAGCACCAGCACTATCGGAGCCTCGGGGAATGTGCCGCGGAAAGTGTCGATGCTGTGGCAGAGCACAGGTTTGCCTTCCAGCATGAGGAACTGCTTCGGCAGCGAACCACCGAAGCGCGAGCCTGAACCGGCGGCGACAATCACCGTTGCGATATCCATTGGCAGTATCAGTCCCAGGCGAATATGGGGCGTTCGTCCATGAGTCCGTTCACTTTCTCGCGCACGGCGGCGATGCCTGCGGGATTGTCGGCGTGGGATAGAACGGAGTCTATCATCTCGGCAATCTGTCCCATGTATTCCTCGGTAAGGCCACGTGTGGTGATTGCCGGTGTACCCAGGCGGATACCAGATGTCAGGAACGGCGAACGGCTGTCGAAAGGCACCATGTTCTTGTTGGCGGTGATGTCGGCTTCGACAAGGACTTTCTCGGCCACTTTGCCGGTGAGTTCAGGGAATTTGGTGCGCAGATCCACCAGGATGCAGTGGTTGTCGGTGCCTCCGCTTACGATTCTGTATCCCATGTCGGCCATGGCTCCTGCGAGGGCGGCGGCATTGGCTTTCACCTGCTTCTGGTATTCCGTGAACTGCGGCTGGAGAGCTTCCTGGAAGGCCACGGCTTTGGCGGCGATCACGTGTTCCAGCGGGCCTCCCTGCACTCCGGGGAATACGGCGGAGTCCAGAAGCGACGACATTTTGCGTATTTCGCCTTTGGGAGTGGTCTTTCCCCAGGGATTGTCGAAATCCTTACCCATGAGAATTATGCCGCCGCGTGGTCCGCGGAGGGTCTTGTGGGTGGTGGAGGTTACGATGTGGGCGTAGGGCAGCGGGTTCTCCAGCAGACCGGCGGCGATGAGACCGGCGGGATGGGCCATGTCTACCATGAAGATGGCGCCGATTCTGTCGGCCACGGCACGCATGCGGGCGTAGTCCCAGTCGCGGGAATAGGCGCTTGCGCCGCCGATAATCAGTTTGGGGCGTTCGCGCAGGCATGTTTCTTCGAAGGCATCATAGTCGATACGTCCGGTTTCTGCATCCACGTTGTATTCCAGGGCGTTGAACACCAGTCCGGAGAAGTTCACGGGGCTGCCGTGGCTCAGATGGCCGCCGTGGCTAAGGTTCAGACCGATGAACTTGTCGCCGGGTTTGAGGCAAGCCATGAACACGGCCATGTTGGCCTGTGCTCCCGAGTGGGGCTGTACGTTGGCGTATTCGGCGCCAAAAAGGCGTTTCACGCGTTCGCGGGCGAGGTCCTCCACCTGGTCCACTACCTGGCATCCGCCGTAGTAGCGTCGGCCGGGATAGCCTTCGGCGTATTTGTTTGTGAGACACGAGCCCATGGCGCGCATCACCTGGTCGCTCACGTAGTTTTCGGAAGCGATTAGTTCAATGCCGTCTTTCTGGCGCCGGTGTTCGGCGGCGATGAGGTCGAAAATTGCGTCGTCCTTCATATTATCATAGGGTTAGTTGGGTTCATTTTCTGTGTTTGGTTCCCGGCTTGCGAACCGAGAAACCGAAGTGCCCAAGAGGGCGCCCCTGGCAGTAATAGTGGCCGTGAGAGTAGTTGAGCAGCCCGGCACGGGCCAGGTCGAAGCGTCCGTCGGGGTCCATGTAGGCACTGTCGGCCTGCACATTGGCCACACGGGCCAGGAACATGTGGTGGGTGCCGAGTTCGAGCACTTTTTCCACCTTGCATTCCAGCGACAGCGGCGATTCCTCCACCGCCGGGCAGCCTACGGCATGCCCCGGCGCCCGGTGCAGCCCCGAGGCCTGCCATTTGTCGGTGTCGGCGCCGGATATGACTCCGCAGAGGTCGGTGGCACGAGCCATGGCTGCCGTTGTGAGATTTACGGTGAATTCGCCGCTTTCGGCGATGAGGCTGTAGGAGAAGCGTCCGGGCCGCACGGAGATGTACAGCATGGGAGGGTCGGTACACACCGTTCCCGTCCATGCCACAGTGAGCAGATTGTCGCGCCCGTTGTGGGCGCAGCTCACCAGAACGGCCGGCAGCGGGTAGAGGAGTGTGCCGGGCTTCCAGTCCAGCTTCATTGTGCTATCTCGGCCTCTACGCCACCGATGGTGCGGTTGCAGTATCGGCAGCGCAGGCGTGTGGGATTGGTGGACACCACTTCGAAGCATGTTTCCATGGGTTCGTTGTTGGTGATGCATTTGGGGTTGGAGCAGTGGACGATGCCTTTTATCGTCTGCGGCAGCTGCACCTGGCGCTTTTCCACCACTTTATAATCCTCGATTATGTTCACCACGGCCGTGGGGGCTATGATGGCTATCCTGTCGAGGTCGGATTCGTCGAAAAAACGGTCGGCTACCTTGATGATGCCTTTGCGGCCCATTCGGTCGCTTGGGAGGTTGTTGCCTATGGTCACGGCAGTGCCGGCGTCTTCGAGGCGTAGTATGCGCACAGCCTTGTACACGGCTTCGCAGGGTATGTGGTCGATTACGGTGCCGTTGCGGAGTGCGGCCACGGCAAGCTCTGTTTTCTGCTGGCTCATCGGGTAGGGTCTATGTTAAGTGCGCGGGTAATTATTGCCTGGCGTGCGAAAACGCCGTTGCGGGCCTGCTCGAAATAATATGCCTGCGGGCAGTCGTCGACGTCGCGGTCGATTTCGTTCACCCTTGGAAGCGGATGAAGGATGCGCATGCCGGGCCGTGTGTTCCCGAGCATGTCGCGCCGCAGGCTGTAGAGGTTTTTCACCTTTTCATATTCCATGGGGTCGGAGAACCGTTCGCGCTGCACGCGGGTCATATATATAATGTCGCTGCTGTTGATCACCTCGGGCGAGAAATCGCGGTGTTCGGTGTATTCGATTCCGAGGTCGCGGCATATCTCGATGTATTCGCGCGGCATTTCCAGCTCGGGCGATGAAACGAAACGGAAGCGCGGATTGAAATAGCGCATGGCCATGAGCAGGCTGTGTACCGTGCGTCCGTATTTGAGGTCGCCGACCATTGTTATGGTAAGATTCTCGAGCCTTCCCTGAGTCTTTACAATTGAGTAAAGGTCGAGCATTGTCTGCGAGGGGTGCTGGTTGGCGCCGTCGCCGGCATTGACGATGGGAACGTCGGTAACCTCGGTGGCATATCGTGCCGCGCCTTCGAGATGGTGGCGCATTACTATGAGGTCGGCGTAGTTGGACACCATCTTTATGGTGTCTTTGAGTGTCTCTCCTTTGGACGTGCTGCTTGTGGCGGCATCGGAGAAGCCTATAACCCTGCCTCCGAGACGGTTCACGGCAGTCTCGAAGCTGAGTCGCGTGCGGGTGCTGGGTTCAAAGAATAAAGTGGCCACCACTTTGCCATCCAGTAGTTTGCTGTTGGGATGGGCCTCAAAGTAGGCTGCGCGGTCGAGCAAATCGAGTATCTGCTCTTTGCTTATGTCGTCGATAGAGACAAGACTCCCCTGGTTCATAGCCTTGATTGTTTCGGTTGGTTTGGATAATGCAAAGTTAGGCAGAATTTGTGAATTTTTTTGCCCGGAAATTTTGTTTTTGAAAAAATATATTATTGCTGTCCGGTAAAAAAAGACAAAATCATATATTCTCTACAAATATAATAAGTTACACCTGTTTTACGAAAAAGGGCTTGTCATTTGAGGCGATGTGAAATTGGTAGCATTAAGCATCAAAAAGCCCTTAAAAGACATCTATACGAGTCTGTTTCATGCTGTATGAGATAAAAATAGTCCATTTCCTATCATGTCAAAGTTTTACCGGACAGCAATAAAAATATATCTACTTTTGCAGTGTTGTATATGACTACAACACCAAAACACGACAACACTGCAACCAACCCACCTGCATCCTATGGAAGAAATAATTGTAACCACCCTCACGATTCTATTGATTGTAATACTGATCTGACCATGTTGCGAATCGATAATCTAAGCTACAGCTATCGTCGTGGAGTAAAAGCTCTAGACAATGTCAGCGGAACCTTGCCCAAGGGCTTCACCCTTCTTCTTGGGCAGAACGGAGCCGGCAAGACCACACTTCTGCGTCTGCTCTCGGGCATGCTATATCCGCAGGAGGGAATAATAGATTTCGAAGGCGAAGAGCCTCGCCGCCGCACGCCGCAGTTCCTGAGCCGGGTGTTCTTCGTTCCCGACGACTACCAGCTTCCTCTGCCGAGCATCAGGAATCTTGCCGGAGCGCATGCACCCTTCTATCCCACATTCGACAGCGCCATGCTCGACGACAATCTCCAGCGCTTCGGCCTCACCGGCCACGAACGCTACAAGAACCTCTCGCTGGGCAACAAGCACAAGTCCATGATTGCCTATGCGCTTTCGCTGCGTACTCCTTTTCTGCTGTTTGACGAACCGGCCAACGGCCTCGACATAGCCGCCAGACACCAGATGCGGCAGATGATGTCGGCATGCGTGTCCGAAGAGCAGACCGTGATTGTGGCCACCCACAGCATCGCCGATCTGGAGAACCTGTACGAGAATCTTATGGTGCTCAGGCGCGGCCATATGCCCGTGTGCATGTCGCTGGAGTCGATAATGGAAAAGCTCGCGTTTGTGGAAGGCTACGAATCGGCTCCCGACGCGCTTTTCGCGCTGGCCGACGGCGCGCGCGTACGCTCCATAGTACCGGCAGGAGACTGTCCTACGGCAATCGACTACGAAGTTCTCTATACAGCCCTTATGAGCGACCGCTGTCAGGAGATTGTTAAACAGCTCAATACTATATGATGTGATGAACGAAAACGTAATTTCAATGCAGCGTGTCGCCCGGCTGTTCCGTTTCTACAGCCGTGGCATAGCAATCCAGCTCTCGATATCCGCAGCGGTGGTAGTGGTCGGGTATCTCATCGCATTGTGGGGAATGTCTTTCAAATCTTTCCTTGAAGGACCGTTTCTTCCGGCATACTCTTTCGGCACCGGGCTGGCCGAATTGCCCTACTACTGCGGACCGCTGCTGTTCGCCATGTGTCGCCGTCGCTGGCTGGCCACAGCGCTTCCGGCCACCTGGCAGGAGAAAGCTCTGGTGGCTCTGGGTTACTCTCTGGTACTGGTCCCGCTGTTCCTTGCCGCTGTGTGGTATGCCAGTATGGGAGTGGCTTCGATATTCACCGATAGCGCGAACGTCGATGCGGGAATGCATGCCATGATGATACGGTTGATGGAACAGGTTGAATTGAGTATAAATGACCTGTGGACCAGTTCCAGAACCATAAATATATTAACCAGCGTGTTCACCTGCTCCGCTGTGCTGTGGGCTGTGGAGATGAGCCGCCACAATCGCTTTTCCATGGGCATCGTCGCTCTGCTGGCAACGAAATTCATGCTTTTTGTTGCCGGTCTGGTGTATGGAATCATGGCCGCGATGCATATTGCCGACAACGTTGTGACCACAGACGGAGACGAAGGTAAAATTCAGGTAAACGGGATAATCAATTATGTCAACAGCATCACCCCATGGTATGAGGCGGCATTGGTGCTTTTGATTCTGGTGTTGCTTGGCTGGTCGGTTTACCTGATAAAAAACAGGCAGGAATGAGCGAGTTCAGAACAGACAGGCCTATATACCGTCAGATTGTGGACTATGCCTGCGCTCTTATTCTCAAAGGGCAATGGCTCCCGGGAGAAAAGATACCTTCGGTCCGCGAGCTTGCTGTGGGAATGGGAGTTAACAGCCACACAGTGCTTAAAGCATTCGACGAGTTGCAACAGCAAGGACTCATTACACCACGACGCGGCATGGGCTTCTTCCTTGCCGACAACGCTCCACGGCTGGTGCAGCAGAAGAACAGGCAGGAATTCTTTGTCGACACCATGCCCGAAATATTCAGCCGGATGGCAAGCCTGGGAATCACCATCGATGAAATCGTGGGCGAGTACCGGGAATGGGAACATAAAGTGAAAAGCTTGTAAATCATAAGATTCACAACACAATCCGGCACAACCGAAAAGTTTTTTTGCCGCTGTTGTAAAAAAACGCTATTTTTGCACCAGAAAACTTGAGAGCCGGCCATTGGCCGGCTACAAGGAGAGATGGCAGAGTGGTCGATTGCGGCGGTCTTGAAAACCGTTGAAGCGCAAGCTTCCGGGGGTTCGAATCCCTCTCTCTCCGCAATAAAGCCTGACTATCAGGTTTTTGTTGTATTTACACCCAATTTTGCACCCAAAACGGTCAAGGTTGGGTGTTTTTATATATCCTTAACCTCTCGGGCTGGTCAAAAGAGAAAGGACATTAACATTATGTGCCCACCATAGGCCATTCACTGAAATCATAATCTCTCCTTTAATTAATAGCATTTTTTTTCTTTTGGCCAGCCACTATATATAGGTTTAGGTTTAACCGGGCATATATATAGCCCGAATCAAACCAGGATGAAGTTACACCATTTACGAAATTTAATTTAGCATTTAACAGTCAACATATACCCTATGCCTCGCTGGTTTATTAGCGATATTGACTGGTCATGGCGGAGATAGTTGCGCAGTTTGTGGATGAAGCCATGTAGTGAATTACGGCTATACGGGTCATCGCGCTGCCATATAAGTTGCATCATTGTGGAGGCATCAACTGTGTGCCCAACGTTTACAATCAGTTCTCTCAACAGTTTTGCTTCAATCAGCGACAATTCTATGCCTCCGTTGTCTTTATGCGAAAGTACTTGCGTTGAAAGGTCAAGTGTATAGGCTCCAATTTCAAATAAATTATCCTCCTCTCTGACATTTCTACGGAGCAATGCCTTGATGCGGACTATCAGTTCGAGCATCTTGAAAGGCTTTTTAAGGTAGTCGTTGCCTCCAAGTTCAAACCCCTCCACAATGTCATCAATCTCGGATTTTGCAGTCAGGAAAAGCAGCGGCACATTCCGGTCGAGCTGCCTGATTCGCCGCCCCATCTCAAAGCCGTCCATGCGGGGCATCATCACGTCGGCGATAATAAGGTCGGCTCCATGTCGGGTAAACTTCCGAAGACCATCCTCACCATCTCCGGCAGTCAGAACTTCAAAGCCATCACGCTGTAAGGTCTCTGAAACAATCATCGACAATGTTGAGTCGTCTTCTACCAATAAAATCCTGTCTTTCATTGATTACTGAATTTAATTGTGAATTTGCTCCCTTTTCCGGATTTGCTTTCTACGCCTATTGACCAACCGTGTTTGTCAATAATAGATTTGACATAGAAAAGACCTATTCCGTATCCCCTCACGTCGGTCCTGTTGCCATGAGGTACTCGATAGAATTTATTCCAGATTTCGGGTAATGATTTTTCGGGAATGCCGATTCCGTTGTCCGCTATTGAAACTCCTTTGGCATCAGCCTTGATTATGATATTAACCGATTCTCCGGAGTATTTGATACTGTTGTCTATAAGGTTGCCGATTACATTTGAGAAATGTGTGGGGTCAGCTTCGACAGTGGCATCTTCCTGACATTCCAAAAAAATCTCACAAGGTTTGTCAGCTTTCAGCTTTTGCTGTTCTATGATATTGGTCAATAACTCCTTGAGGTCAATCATCTCTTTTGTCATAGTCAGATTTTTCCTTCGTTCCATGCTCATGGCGAGAATACTCTCTACCAGACCGGAAAGTTTTGAAAGTTGATCGAGAGCTGCGGTAAGATATTTTTTTGTACGCTCCTCATCCTTCGGGTCGGGGAACTGAAGCAACGAATCATTTGCCGCATAAGCGATGGCAATGGGAGTTTTCAGTTCGTGGGTCATGTTGTTGGTAAAGTCATCCTTCATCTCCTCGATGGTACGTTGCCGGGCAATGACATGAAGCAGATACCAGAACCCGAATGTCAGAAAGAGCGCGATAAGAGCCGAAGTTAGGATTACGCCTCCCATTTCCCGGAGGATATTTCCTGTCAAAGGTGATATAAAGGCCGAATATACAAGTTCATCGTTCACACGATATTTTATCTTCCATAAATCCGATGAACATTCCAATGTCCCGTCGGGGGGTACTATATATACCTCTTTCGGATAATAGCCGGAGAAATTTAAGTCGCGGCGAAAGGCTTCCTCCATTTTGGACACGTCGGGCTCCCCAATTCTGTCGGAATAGCTGCCGTCATGAAGGTGTTGTGCAATCATTGACATTATCTGCTTGTCAACCCTGCGAAATCCCTGAGAGTAGTCCATTTCGCGTAATTGCTCGGTGTCCATTGCAGAGCCGACATCAGATTTCTGCAAACCGATTGACAGCCAGACCACATCATCATCTCCTACAAGTCCGGCATCAACAATGCGGTCAACCGTCTCTATCTGGTCGGCGCGACTCAGCGATTGCTCTACATCGCTGATATACCGCTCTTTTATTGAATTATATAATTGCACCATGAAAAACACGTTGCCCGCAAACAGCAACGTGACTATTATGCGTATAGAAGTGAGAATCAGCCTAAAATGTTTCATATCAATGCAAAGTAACTAAAAGTACGCCAATCATCGGATACCTGAAATGAAAGATTAAGACTAAATAAGGGAGAATAAGGATTGAATAAGACAGGTCTGTCTAATTTCGCAGCATGAAATATTATATACTACCATTGATTATGCTCCCTATGTCTGTGTACGGACAGACAACAAAGCCGGACACCGTATCTGTAAAAGAGCTCGGTGAGATAACTGTTGTAGCTGATGCCCAAAGAACAAGTGCGACCAAGACAGTATATATTCCTTCCGGGAATCAGAAATCAACTGCATCCGACGGTGTTTCTCTGCTGTCAAAAATGAACATACCGCAGTTGAGCGTGAATCCGATTGCCGAGACTGTAAAGACAGCCGACAATCAAGGTGTAAGTCTCTTTATCAACTTTCACCCCGCATCCGATGAAGATGTCAGCGGTCTGAATCCGAATGACGTGAAACGAGTAGAATACCTTGACTTTCCGGTTGACCCTCGATTTCAACGCGCCCAACACGTTGTCAACTTCATAACACATTCCTACATCTATGGCGGATATACGAAACTGAGCGGCAAAGAACGTTTTATAGTTCGCAGCGGGGAGGCTTCGGTTTACTCGAAATTCGCTTACCGAAAGATGGAATACGACCTTATGGTGTCAGGAGACTATAACTACAATTCTCATTTCGGCTCGGTCTCAGATGAAACATACCGACTGGAGTCAGGCTCCGTAAGGCGTGAGAGTGGCACCGAAACAGGGAAAAGACACGAGCGAGGATTATATTCTGCTTTGCGAGCTTCATGGAACAAAAGCGAGAGTTTCACTCTCCGCAACCTTATATCATACAGCCGCATCCATACGCCGATAAATCGCACAACCGGCTATGTGAATTTTTCAAATCTTTTCCCCTCAGAGCAATTTAACACTGAATCGCCGTCAACAAATAGCTCTATTGGGTGGAACAGCGAACTTTATGCCGCCTTGGGGAGAGGCTGGTCTGTTAACGGAACATTTCAAGCTCAATTATCTGACAATAATTCTACATCGAATTATTATACCGAAGCTGAATCCATCGAAAACAATGCAGATGAAAACCTTTGGTATTTGAGAGGGACTGCGCAAGTCAACAAAATGGTGTCAGATAAGATAACGTTATTTTCAAGCGTGTCTTCCGGAGGAGGGCATACGCGTATCAATTATACGGGAACAAGCAATGCCATAAACCGTTTTCGTCAGAGCTTCACCGGTATAACAGTCGGTGTGGCGCTGAATTATCGGAAAGTTTCTGGAAGCATCGACGGCGGTTATGCTTTTGAATCCAATTATATCAACGGGAAGACAATGGACGACCGCTATCCGTTTACCCATATAAATGTACAATATGCTCCCAATCAGAAAAATTCATTAAGCATCTGGTTTCAGTATGCCACTTTCTCGCCCGATGCCACAATGAAGAATCCCAATATCATTCAGCAATCAGAGCTGATGTATATATCCGGCAATCCTGACCTGAAGTGTTCACGCAACACATCCGCTAATATAAGTTATACATGGCTTCCAAGCAATAAATGGCAGCTATCCGCTTACGCGACGATGTTCCTCATCGCCAACCGTCAGATTGCGGTCTATTCTCCCGTCGGGCCCGACGGAATGATGTTGAAGAAATATCAGAATGATGGAGATTACGATCATGGGCAGATTGGAGCTAACCTTGCAGGAAAGTTTCTTGATGGGAGGTTGTCATTTTCCGTTTCTCCCCGGCTGTTGCTTTATAAGACAACCGGAAGCAACAGCATATCGCATTATCCATTATTGGTAAGCCTCAATGTCAACTATTATCTTGGCAAATTCTTCTTCAACGGATATTACGGCACCGGCAGCAGCTATGTAGATGGAGAAAATGCTTTTCTACGAAAAATGCCCATGAGCTATTCCGTGAGTGCGGGATGGGCTTCGCGCGGCTGGAACATTCAGTTGTCAGTGATAAATCCTTTCCAGTCGTCCTGGAAACTCAGCGAAGACACATTGACCACACGCTGGTACGACAATAAGATGACCCAGTTTGGTTCTGACTATCACCGTCGTATATCTCTGACTGTGACCTACACCTTCAATTATGGAAAGAAAGTCAGTCAATATGGAGAACTTAATGGCGAAAAGAATATTTCAACATCAATTCTTCATTAAAAAGTGCCACCGAGGGAGGCAGAAGCTTTGAACTCGTTCATATCCTGTTTCCGTAAAAGATTAAGTATTTCCGAATATTGCTTTTGACATATTGAAGATTATGATGTCCGGGCGATATATGATGCTCGACGCAGATTCCATGTGATATTAATTTCTTGGACAATGATTCCACCGCATTGTTGAAACCACCCTCATCTTCATCCCCTGCATCAAGAAACCACTCTTGTCCGATTCCGTCAGCGATGCCAAGAGTTATGCCCGGTCAATCGGGGAGTCAACGGCACCCCCGGACATCATACGCACATGGGACAAGACTGTGCCGACCGACAACAACCTATTTTCGGCACGACGCAGTCAGAGGGAGTTTATCAGCAAGAACAGCCCCGACCGCGCCAAAAAGAAAATCATATTCGAGGAAGGTATCGATGCCGGTGATTTCATCGCCGGGGTGCAGGGTGGCAATATTGATGGCAAAGGAAACGCCGAACTGCTCACGCTTGTTGTGCGACTGCTGATGAGCAGCCCCAAATTTGTTGACGGTCTGACCGGCGAAGGATGGCGCATTTGGCTTGAGAACGGGTTGTCGCATCTCACTGTCGACAAACTCACCGTGCGCCAGATTATGACTGTCCTCGAGCTGCTGATTGAGAAAATCCGCAGCGTAGGCGGACAGATATGCGTGTCTGCGGCCAACGGCAAAATAAAGAAAATTCAGAAAGTCAACGGTCAATATATAATCACATTCGAGCAGGAGAACACGTTCGTCACCCATGACCTCATGCGCTGCCAGACATTTACCGGCGGCAGTTTGAAAAGTTATTGGGTCAAGATAACCGGCGTGAATGGGGGCAATGTGATTATCCCGGAATCCGAATTTGCCGGAGCCATTCCGATGCCCGGCGACGAGTGTGTGCTGATGGGCAATACCACAGACAAGAACCGACAGAACCTCATACTCATATCCGCCACCGAGGACGGACAGCCGCGTATCGATGTCCTCGACGGCGTGCATGACAAGAATTTCACAGACTGCCTCCGGGCGCGCCTCGGAAACCTTGACGGCATAACCGATGACTGGTTCCCGGCAGACAATCAGCCCCACGGCAACGGTCTGTATTCCGACAACGCATACCTGCGAGGCACCTTCCTCCTTGTTACCGGCGAGGACATCAAGACCAAATTCGAGATAGTCGAAGGCAAGATTGAAAGCATGGTCGAGGCCGTGCGCAATGATTTTGTCATAGACAAAGGGTATCTGAGCAATCCGGCATTTGCCACAGGCATGGAAAAATGGGATACGCAGAACGAAGCCGTATTCTTCCTCGTCGGCAACAAGTGGATATGGGCCAACAACAATGTCCTCACCCGGAAAGGAAATTGCGCGAGCGTTACCAAAGATGACGGGCGCACGGTGGTACGCATCGTCAACAAATATATACTGCAGAAGAATGCCAATCTCCGCAGCAAACCCACGTTTGAAACTAACGCCGACGGCAAGAAGGAGGCTCTGCCGGTTTATTTGAGCTTTTTCTATCGGTGTGTCAAACCGGGCAAGCTGACAGTAAGATTCGACAGCGTGGATAAAACCGGCTTCGAGAACTTCAATTCGTTTGATATTGAAGAAGAACTTGTGGAAACCACCGGTTATGTCCAGTTCAATTGTGACGGACTCTGGAACGGCACCGGCGACTTCAGGCTGTCGTTCACCGGCGAGATCTATATGTATATGCTTGTTATGTCAACTGACAAGGTAGAGGCGCTCACATACAAGTATCGCACATTATTCGAGCAGTCCGAAAAACTGATAAAGATAGCGGCGCAGAATTTTGACAGCGACGGCAAGGTCCTGGCTGAATCCGGAATACTGACCACGGCGCAGATGACCGGGCTATACGCCATCGACAGTGACGGCAATCTCCGGGCATTTGTAGGGGCCGGCCAGGACGGTGTCAAAATCAAGGCTGACAATATACAGCTTGAGGGCATAGTGACCGCCAACGGCAACTTCAAGATACTTGAGGACGGCAGCATAGAGACAATCAACGGCAAATTCACCGGGGAAATCAATGCCAATAAAGGGACGATTGGAGGTTTTATCATTGATGAGTCAAGCATAAGGTCAGAGAACGGTTATACAAACCCGAGTACCGGAGAAAAAATAACTACGAGCCGATTTTCTTTATTTTCAAAAGGAAGTCCTTGGTTGGGTTTCCATGACGCATATAGGGGTGTAAGGCTTGGTCTTGACACAATGCCTCTCGGTTCTGCTGTTGGAGCGGCTCAGATATATGTCAGCAACTCAACGCCATCAGAATTATATGAAAACTACGGAGTTTACATTAATGTTTCGGGTGGCCGTAGAAATATTGGCTTGTGGATGTTTGGAGACATTCATGCGACGGCCCGTAATTATCACGTAATAAATGGAGATACATATTTCAATGGTGCAAAAGGCCTGAGAATCGCTATGGATATGAATGCCGATACCGGAGCTTTTTCGCAATACTATGAAGGCGTGACATTCGGATTCAATGACTATGACCTCGACAAAGTTCGCTTCCAAGTACAGAATGGACTAATCATCGGAGTGAAAAAAGAATAAACCAAAGATTATGGCAAAAATCAATTTTCAGCAATTCAGAATCCCGGCAGGGATAGACAGAAGCAGGTATCAGACCGGCGATGCCCGGGAGAGCGTTGCAAACATGCTGTACCTTAATGTCAACGGCATACGCGCACATGCCCTCGCACTCAAAATATACCGTAGCGAAGGCGAAACCGACTTCACTGAAGAAGAAGTGAGAACCCTTCAAGAAGTGGCCCACACCTATGCCACGCCGGCATTTATCGACGGACTCAACGAGCAACTGGAAGGAGGTGCGGAATGAAAGTGATATACAACCGCCTCATCCCGTTCCGGGGCTTCAAGTGCATCAACCTGTTCGGAATCATTTTCGTCCGGAAAGGCTGTTCCATGACCCCGACCGACTTCAACCACGAGGCCATACATACGGCGCAGATGAAGGAACTGCTTTACCTTCCCTTCTATCTGCTCTATGTCTTGGAATGGCTGTATCGTCTGATGCAGCTCCAAGACAGCAAAAAAGCCTACCGCGCCATATCCCATGAAAGGGAGGCATACGACAACCAGGTAAATCCGGATTATCTCACAGAACGCAAACCCTATAATCAATTCAAAAAACTATGGCACTGACACAGGCAGAAAAAAACGAACTTCTCAACGCAATCAAAGCGGAATCGCAGAGCGTTGACGAACTGACCCAGGTGACGAGCCTCGACGGCATAGTATCGTTGCCGGCAATCCGGGGAAACGAGGTTGTCAGCGCCCCGGTGTCGCTACTCCGCAAACCGGCGGAGGATGCGGCGAAGACGGCTAATGCTGCAGCTTCAAGTGCAAATACTGCCGCCTCCCAAGCCAACACAGCACGGGATCAGGCAGCAGAGGCCGCCTCGACCGCCAATGCCGCCGCTGTCAATGCTGATGAAGCGGCACAGGCGGCAAATGACGCTGTCGCGGCAGCCCAGGCCGTAGTGCAGGATTACAGGGAAACCGCAGAGGCGGCCCGTGAAGGAGCCACCGCTCGGTTCTCGCGGTTTGTGACCATTGACGTAACGACAGAGAGCATGAGTATAGTCCCGTCTTCCGGCGGAGAGATTGTCTATCTGTCCGCGAAGCACGCCTTCGCCTTCCTTTACAACGGTAAATATTACCTCTCATGGAAGAGTGAAACTTATCCCATGCAGATGTACAACGAGAATATCGCGCAGGTCAAGAGAGACAAACTGTTCCTCTGCGGCGAGACCCTCTATGTGTGGAGCGAAGAGAAACAGACCCTCATCGAGGCAAGCGGCAAAGGGAACGGCAGCGGTTTCTACAATGTCACCGAGCAGCAGCCTCTGACTTCCGGCTACTATACCAAAGCGACTGCTGTAGCCGCGCTCGCCAACGCCGATATCGATGACGAGCAGAAACGGGGCATGATCATCACCTTCGAGTCCGCGCCCGGCAAATGGGAGGATTACCGGTTCACCGGCACCGCCATCTCCATGTTCCTGACTGAAGGCGCATGGGAACAGTACGGAGCCGACGGTGTTGTCAAGAAGATCACACTCAACGGAAACCCCATAGTCCCAGATGAACAGGGAAATGTCAACATCAATACCGACCAGATCAACGTTGACGAGAGTCTTGACACAGACAGCACCAATCCCGTCCAGAATAAAGTTGTCGCCGGAAAAGTCGCCGAGCTTGAAGCCGGGACGCTTTTCAACAGCGAAGTCATAGAAAACGATGACAGCACCGTCACCGTACAGTTGAAAAGCAAGAGTGCTGTAATCACCGAATTCACACTCCCTGCCGGGGGCGGCGGAGGCGGCGAGTCCGCCACCACGAAAATTGTCCTCGGAGCCAGTGTGGACAAACCCACCGTGAAACTCGGCGACAGCGTTAAGCTGACATTTGCCTACGACCATCAGAACGCCGGAGGCGACGAAGCCGGGACGAGCACGGGACAGAAAGCCACCATCGACATTCAGGTTAAACGCGGAGCCGTGCAGACCTACCACGAAACGCGACAGGATGTGGCAAAAGGCAGCTATGAGCTGGACATCACCAAATACCTCCTTCTCGGCTCCCATGACATATATGTGGTTGCGACCACTACGGATCCCAACACCGGGAAGCAGCAGCGCAAGCAGGCCTATATTTCCGTAAGGACACTCACGCTGTCGCTCTCCAGCTCATACAATATATCGCAGGGGCTCAGTTCCGGCGGCTTCGGCAACAGCGAAACCATCGAGATGCCGTATACCGTATCCGGCACCGGCACAAAGGCTGTCGCGCTGTATGTCGACGGCAAGCAGCGCAACCTGCATTCGGTGACCAGGAGCGGCGTCGTAAACGATCACTTCGCACTTGCCATGTCGGGCCTGAACGTGGGGCGTCACACCGTGCAGATGGTGGCCACGATGGAAGTGGACGGTCTCACCCTGAAAAGCGAGAGCATATACTTCGACATATTCAAGCGAGGGTCATCAGGCTCCTTTATAGGTATCAAGACTACCCATGAGGACGGACGCATACTCGAGGGAACAGCACACAAAACTCCGAAGATCACCGTCGGCCAATACGAGAAATGTTCCTTCGACTTCGTGGCCTACGACCCGTCCGTCACCCCGGCCATCATCGAGATATACCGCAACGGTAACCGCGAACGCACTGCCGCCGTACCGAGGACAGTGCAGAACTACTCGAACCGGTTCACCGAGAAAGGCGAAACAACACTCACCTTCAAGACCGGCAGCACGAGCTATGACATATCCGTCGATGTCACCGAGAGCGGCATTGACATAAGCGAGGCCACCTACGGTCTGCAGCTCAAGCTCGATGCCGCCGGACGCAGCAACGGCGAGACCGACCCTGCACAATGGGAGTCGAACGGTGTTAGAACGACATTTGAAGGCTTCGACTGGGAGAGCAGCGGATGGATAGACGGAGCACTCAAGCTCACGAACGGAGCCCGGGCCACTATCGGCTACAAACCGTTTGCCTCCGATGTCAAGTCCAGGGGACTGACACTTGAATTCACAATGCGTGTCAGCAACGTAACCGACAAGTCCGCGCCTGTGGTAAGCTGCATCAACAACAGCAAGGGACTTCTCGTGACCACCTCCGAGGCGAGCTTCCGCACCGGACAGACCGTCACATACACCAACGAAGACGACCAGCAGGTGACCCGCGACATCAAGCTCGCCTCCAAATACGATTCCGACGATTGGAAGAAGGTCGCCCTCATAATAAGCACCTCCGCAGAGGGTCGCCTGATGGAACTCTACATCAACGGCAACCGCGCCGGCGCCGACATCTATGACTCGGCCTTCAGCTTTCAGCAGGACACGCCGCAGGACATCATCATCGAAGGTTCGGAGGCCGATGTAGAGATAAAGAACATCCGCATCTACAACCGTCCGCTGAGCGATGACGAGGAACTCGACAACCGCATTGTGGATGCCGACACGCTCGACGAGATGGTGCGTCTCTTCGACATCAACGATATTCTCAACGAGAACGGGGAGGTCGATATGGACAAGTTGCTGCTCAAAGGCAAGGGAGTCCTCCGTATCGTAAGGAAAAACAAACTCGACGATGTATTCGAGACCAACAACAAGAAGGCCGATTTCCTCGCCGATGTCTATTATTACTCCGCCTTGGGCCATCAGTACGATTTCGTACTGACCAACTGCTTCATCCGTATCCAGGGCACATCGTCGACCAAGTATCCGAGCAAGAATATCCGCATCTACTGCAGCAAGGGATCAGAACTGCTCTCGATGAGCGGCGACATGGTACAGGACGGCAACAGATATTCCATGCGTCCGGGCGCGATAGCCATGAACCTGTTCTGCTGCAAGAGCGACTATTCCGACTCATCCATGTCCCTGAATACAGGCTGGGCCAAGCTGTTCAACGATGTCATGAAGGAACTCGGGCTGCTCACTCCGCCACAGCGCCATCAGTACGAGCAGGGAGGCAACAGCCTCGCCTCCGTGACGGTGCGGTCCGCCATAGACGGCATGCCGATCGACATCTTCTGTGCAGAAACAGTCGACGGAGAGAACACCTATTACGGGCAGTACAACTTCAACAACGAAAAATCCAAGAGCGGTCGGCTGTTCGGCATGGAGGGTGTGGAAGGGTACACCCCCGAATGCCCGATGGCGCTTGAGACACTCAACAACACATCACCCGTCTGCCTGTTCAGGACCACAAGCGACGCGCAGCTTGCCGCCGACTTCGATGCCGGCATGGAGGTCAACTACGGCATCGACACCAACGGCAAGGCGCAGAGTGACGGCGATATCAAGTGGGCGGGTTTGCACGCGAAACAGCAGAATGCCCTGAAGAGGCTTTTCGGATGGCTGCGGGCCTGTGTCCCCTCCGGTGCCAAATCCACTGACCTCACCACCTATGTCAGCCAGAAGTTCAAGGACGAGATCAGCCAGTATTTCGACAAGGACTATATCCTGACCTACTACATAGACCGCAATTACGGACTTGGTGTGGATCAGTTTGTCAAGAACATAATCGTGCGCACATGGGACGGCCTGATATGGTACCTGACATACTACGACGGCGATACACAGGCCGGTAAGCGTAACGACTGCTTCCTTGTCTATGACTATACTACCATGCGTGACACATGGGACGCAGAGGCGAGCAAATACGCCATGGAAGGCTTCGACAGCGTCCTGTGGAACCTCTGCCTTGCGAATCTTCAGGACGACATCAGAAGGTGTGCCGCAAACTACCGCAGCGTGATGACAGTTGAAAGAGTCCTCGCCATGCTCATCGACGAGCAGTCCGGGAACTGGAGCGACCGCGCCTTCAACAAGAGCGGTTACCTGAAATACATCGCCCCGGCCACAAGGGAGATGTACGGCAAGATCTGGCCTTTCATCTACGCCCTGCAGGGCAGTAACGCCTCGCACCGCGCATACTTCATCAAGAACCGATTCGCGCTTCTGGACGCCATATATGGCACAAGCAACTTCACGAGCGACAACATAGACCTCTACATGGCCCGCGCCGCCGACGATGCCGCCGACCGAATCCGTGTCACCTCAAGCGAGCCTTACGCCTTCGGTTACGGCACCAACAACTCTCCGAACATAGCCAACACCGGGCTTGTGGCCGACGGAGCCGAAGCCGAGATTGCAATCACCGGGGCCTATACGGTAAATGACCCCCTGCGAGTCTACGGCGCAAGCCGCATAAAGAAACTTGACATGACAGGGGCCTCGAACCATCTCAAGAACGGACTGGACCTCGGCAAATGCACAGCCCTGCGCGAACTTAACCTGCAGAGCAGCGGCAGCGGTTCCACCGGATGGTGGCTAAGTATCAGCAACTGCCGACAGCTCCGCAAGCTCAACCTGCGCAACCAGGCACAGGCCAAGACCGGCGGCAGCACGAGCACGGCCCTTGACCTGACCAATCAGACACGCCTTGAGGACCTCGACGCGAGAGGCACGAAAGTACAGAGTGTCAATTTCGCCAAGGGTGCGCCGGTCACATCGGCAAAACTCCCGGCTACTATCACCACGCTCCGCCTTGAGTATCTCGCCAGACTCACGCAAAGCGGCCTGACTCTCGAGAACTATAGCAATGTCAAGACCATCGTTTTTGACAACTGTCCGCTACTCAATTGGGAAACCCTGCTTCAGCGTTGTTCAAATACGGACCGCATCCGCGTCACCGGCATAGACCGCGACGATGACGGAACATGGCTCAACAAATTCATGACGATGGGCGGTGTGGACGCAGACGGCAACTCGACCGATACCTGTGCCCTCGTCGGCACAGTCCGGCTCACACGCTACATGGAGCAGGAGCGCTATGACGAGATGTGCGCCCACTTCCCGGAACTCAATATCATACAGCCGGAATACTCGGTCATAGAACGTACAATGGGTGTTGCCGACGATGCCAACATCAGCAATCTTGACAACGAAACAGGCTACAAGTTCGGCAACGAGTATGTGCCAAGTGGTCATGTCCTTGCCCTCAAGCAGCGTCGCCATCGTGTCCTTGCCAAAATGACGCGCAAGCCAACGACGCGCCCGGTCAACATCGCCAACGTCGAGACCACTATGAATAACCTTGACGGCGAGATGACCTATTATCCCTTGCATGACGACGACTCCAACTATTACGCAGATGCAGACGCAGTTCGTAACTGTACTAAAGCGAAACTCGATTCTACCGAGGGCGATATAATGATGTATGAACCCGATGCGTGGCTCAAAGGAGTGTATGATTATCTCAATAACCGGCAGCTTGACTGCTACAGCAGCAATGACAAGGATCATGCACCTTCACGCCCGGATGTCGATGTCATCACGTTTGAACAGCTCCGTGACGAAGGTCTTGTCATTGTCGGCAAAAAGATAGTCGGCAAGACAACCCTTGCCGCGTCTTACACCAACGACAGTGCCTTCTCAGTGTGCCAGGTTGGAGTGTCTGCCTATAAGCGCGTGCGCTTCCCCTCTGTTCCCGGAACGGGACTCATGGGCGCCGTATTCTGCGATGCCGCCGGCAATGTCCTTGAAAACATCGTCGTCCCGACACTTTCACTGAGATTTCAGGACGGCATGTATCTGATAAAGGATGTCCCCGAAGGAGCGGTGACGCTTAACTTCACCATACGCAACACTGCACCTTTTGACAAAGTAGTATTGTCAAATACCGACAGAATCGAGGATATGGAACCCGACTGGTATTTCGATGCGGCCTATCTGTGCGCAGTGGTAGGCACATCGGTCGTCGACGGCAAATTCAGAGCCTGCGTTACCGGTGGCACAACGGTTGCCAATATGACCTGGACAGACTTCAACTACTACAGTGCCCAGCGAGGAATGCAGCAGATTGACTGGATGATGCACAACCGCATCGCCAACTTCTTCTATGCCGTCCATGGGCGCCGGGACTCACAGGAGGTGTGCGGTGCCGGTTCACATACAGTCAGCCGTATTACCGGTGGGACCATGAGTCATGGAATGCAGGAAACAGTAGGATACGAAGCAGCCAAAACCATCAATCCTAATGTGACCAATTCACTGATTGAAAATCTTGTCCACCAGTATGCCTGGTATGTCAACGAAGGCACCGGAATACAGGCGGCGACAGTTGAACAGGTCAACAATACCTGCTGTCTCGGATATGAGGACATCTACAATCACAAATATGACATGATGGACTGTGTGGATGTTCCCAATACGAGCGGCAGGGAAAACCAATACCGAATATGGATGCCCGACGGCAGCATACGATGGGTTAAATGCACCACAGCAAGCGGTACATGGATAACCGAAGTCGCCCACGGTCTGTATATGGACATGGTACCGGTTGCCGCAAGCGGCGGCAGCTCCTCCACATATTACTGCGACTATGTTTGGTATTCAGGCGCAACAGGCCGTGTGGTCTATCGCGGCCTCAGCAGCGCGAGTGCGTATGGCGGCGTGTCGTACGCGAATGCGAGTATCGATGCATCGCATGCGAGCACGGTTGTCGGGTCGCGTCTGGCCTTCCGCGGCAAACTCGTCAAAGCGCAGAGCGTGACCGCGTACAAAGCGATAGTCGAAGTTGCGTGATCGAAAAGCGGAAAAGCGGTCGCGCAGCGACCCAAAGCGAAAAGCGAAAAAGAATGGCCTTCGGACAATGTTCGGAGGCCATTCAAATACTGAGCCGGGATCTTCCAGCCTCCCGGCGAAGCCGGGTCGAAATTTTTTTGAAAAAGGGGTGTTCAGGGAAGCACCTCAGAGGTACGCTTCGTTTTGAAACGGAGAATCGTTTCGTTTTATTTTTGGCACGTTTCGTTCTGAGAGCGTCGCACGTTTCGTTTTGCGGATTATAAGCGCACCATTGGCGCATAAGATATTCGTTTTTTAGCCAAGTAGTGATTACATTGGCATCCGTGGGCTGATATGGTCTAAGGATAAGGCTCATGGCTTGTGGTTGCGTTTGATTTCGTCTATCGACTTGCAGCCTATGCCGAAGTTCTCATCTGGCAATTCCTTGATGGTGACGGTGAAGAACTGTTCCGGGATATGGGTTATCTCGGCGGCTGTTGCTGTCAGTCGTTCGATAAGTTCTTTCTTTTGCTCGGAGGTCAATGCTCCGCTCTCAACTGATATGTATGGCATAATTCCAATTTATAAAGTACATGAGGCTTCAATTTATGACCTTCAGGCAATGAGGGATGAGTGAAAAAGCACACTCGACTCATTCCGATTTTCTGCATCACTCGTTCCGAGCGATGGTTGCCTACCGTCGTGAATGAATAAATTTCATTGAACAAATGATTTATCCGCGCATAATCAAGACAGGCTTTTGCGGCTTCGGTAGCGTAACCTTGATTCCAATATTCTTTAGCAAGTCTCCAACCAATCTCAACCCCGGGAGAAAACCCCGCATCAAAATCAAAATGATGGAATCCGACATAACCGATAAAGAGGCCATCGCTTTTTGTTTCCACCGCATAAAGTCCGTAGCCAAACCTATCATGCTCGGCAACTATACGATTATAAAACTGCACCGTTTCTTCCAAAGAAAGACATTTGGGCAGATATTCCATAACCTCCTCGTCACTGTTGATTGCAGAAAATGGAAGTATATCATCCTTCAGCCAAGGGCGCAGAATAAGTCGCTCAGTTTCAATCATAGTAACATCGACTTTAACTCCTCCGTTATAAACATCGTCGGAGTAAACTCCACAATCTGATAATCGGCGATGCCGTTGATGTAGAACGGATCTTCGGAAATAATAGCAT
>ERZ777305.409-NODE-409-length-70643-cov-16.262198_pt1 | contig 70643 bp, 84 predicted proteins | sample MGYA00374965_ERZ777305 | MGnify/ENA primary metagenome ERZ777305 (study PRJEB29328, sample SAMD00013331) | mouse gut metagenome | study: EMG produced TPA metagenomics assembly of the Metagenome analysis of fecal microbiota from mouse which was promoted...
AAAAACATATCAAAATCTTTTCAAAAATCATCTTGACATATCACCAGATTGCTCCATGTTAATCAGGATAAGCTGCACTGTCATTTCCTTCATACCAGACTACTTTTGTCACTGTATATCCTGATGTAAACCAAATATGTAACTGCGTGGTGGATTTAAACTCCCCGGCATTAAACAATTCCAGCATCTGGCTGTAAAGCCCTATCTGGTTGTACCCGCCGCTTGCAGAAGAGACCTCAAGGGCGGAACCGTCTGCTTTAAGCTTCACAATCAACGGATTCGTCTCAGAGATATTTTCCAGCGCCACACCTGCCACTCTCTGCTGCGTTACCCATGCATTTACACTGGTATAAGCGGTTTTGGCATTGGCTTTCAATGTGGTTTCGGTCGCCGTGCCCAAAAACTTGGTCAGATTCGGCGCTATCATGGCTATCAACATGGCGATTATGGCAATGACTATAATCAGTTCCACCAGCGTAAATCCTTTTTCATCCTTTTTTCTCATCATCCTTTTTTCCATATCCTGTCTATCCTTTCCCTCTATAGCGTCCTTAGTCAAGGAAATTAATAACCTTCCGCATCTCTTCAAGAGTTGTTTTGCCTTCCCTCACCAAATCCATTGCATTGTGTTTCATATCCGTAAACCCGTTTTCCATAGCAGCTTCCTTAATCTTCTGGGAGGATGCCTGTTCCATGATAAGGCTCCGTATCCGGTGGTTTACCATGACGATTTCATAGACAGCTATCCTTCCTTTGTATCCGGTATGATTGCATTTGGAGCACCCCTTACCCCTGTAAAATTTAGGTCTTATATTGTCATCCCAATACCTCAGTTCATCATCTGAAGGGGCATATTCTTCTTTGCAATCCTGGCAAATCAGTTTTACCAGCCTCTGCGCCGCAACACCGATAACGGAGGACGCCACCACATAAGGCTCTGCCCCCATGTCAATCAGTCTCATGAAAGCCGACGGTGCATCATTTGTATGGATGGTACTTAACACCAGATGGCCCGTTATGGCTGCCTGCGCCGCTGTAACAGCCGTTTCCCTGTCACGGATTTCCCCCACCATGATGACATCCGGGTCCTGACGCATAATAGCCCTGAGTCCGCTTGCAAAAGTAACGCCTGCTTTTACATTGATGTGTACCTGTGTCAGGCTATCCATCACCTTTTCCACCGGGTCCTCCACCGTAACCACGTTGACGCCGGGCTTTGCCACTTCATTGAGGGCGGAATAAATGGTGGTCGTCTTACCGCTTCCCGTAGGACCGGTTATCAGGATAACACCATTGGGATTATGGATAAGACGTGAAAACTTCTCATAATCCGATTCCCTCATCCCCAGCATGGGAAGCGGAATCAAATCCACCCTGTTGTCCCCCAGAATACGGATAACCACCTTTTCCCCATATACGCTGGGGAGCGTGGAAATACGGAAACTGATTTCTTTTGTCCCAAGTTCCATATGGAAACGTCCATCCTGAGGAACCCGCTTTTCTGCGATATCCAGGGAAGAAATAATCTTTAGCCTCGTCACAAGCGACATGTGGATGGCTGCATTCAGTACCATGACCTCCATCAAATCACCGTCAATCCTGAACCTCACCAGCACATTATTCTGCTTTGGTTCTATGTGGATATCCGATGCCTGCATGGCAACTGCCTGCGTCAGAATGGAATTTACCAGTTTTACCACCGGGGAACTGTCGATTCTGTCCATCATCTGCTGGTAGGATTCGGAAGCTTCCTTTTCCTGATACTCCCTGCCGTACAACTGATTGGCTTCGTTCACCACATGGAACAACTCTTTATTTGCATAGGCCTGTTCAGCTGCAATGGCAATATGCTCCTTTTTCGCCAGATAAGGCATAATCTGTTTTCCTATCTGTTCCTCCAAATCCTGAAAACCATAATAATTCAGGGGATTGTCAGTCGCCACATACAGATTGTTTTCTTCAATGTAGAGAGGCACCATACTAAGTTTTGCGGCTGTTTCCCGCGGTATTAAGGCAACTACTTCCGCCGTTGCGCTAAGCTGCTCCATGCCAAGCACCGGCACCTTGAGCTGTCTGGATAATTCCGCCAGTATTTCCTCTTCTTTTACATACCCCAGGGAAATCAAAAGTTCCCCCAGCATCTGTTTCTTTTCACTGCTCTTCTGGATGGCAAGCGCCTGTTCCAACTGCTGCTGCGTGATATAGCCGGTATCCAGAAGCATTTCGCCCAGTCTTATCTTTTTCACCAGTCTTCTCCTTCCTGCAGGGTATCGCTGATTCCATACATCAAGAGCCCCAACGAGGCTTCTATTGCCTGTTCTTCTGTGGTATTCCTTTCATTCAGGTATATATCCAGGGAAACCACCTCAATACATTCACTTTCTTCCGACAGCGCTTCCACAAATCTCAATATCTGTTCATAAGAGCCGGTCACGGCCAGACCCACGTTACAGCCTAAAAGCAGCCGGGCATCCTGCCCTTCCTCCAAAAACACGCCATCCTGCTGCATCGAATCCTGCTGTGTACTCTCTTTCGTACGGTGCAGGGAGGCTTCGTTAATTTTAATATAGTCCCCGATGTTCATGGACTCCACTGACAAACCGCATTCTTCCGTCAGGTGGTTTAAAATCCCGTCAATAGTGTAAGTATTTAATTTTCCGTAAAAATATTCATAATTTTCTTCTGCAAGTTTTTGTTGCTCGGCAAGCGCGGTTTCCACACCCGGTGCATCCAGCACTGTCATAATCCGAAGTTCTTCAAACTGAAGCGCTTCCAGTTCTTCCTGATACCGCTCCTTTTCCCTGATGGCGGGACGTAACAGATAAATGATGCACAGTCCTATCACCCCGATGGCTATGCAGATTTGCAGCAATACTTTTTCCCTTCTTGTCATTTGATTCCTCTCCATGCAGTTTATTTTGTTACCACAATTTAATATTGATGGTAAAAGAATAATTTATTTCTCCCATCGGTCCTGTATTTTTCCGAAAACCGGTGTATCCCACTTCCCCGTACTGTTCTGACTCCTCCAGTACTTTGGCAAATTCCGCCGGAGCATACTGGTCTTTGGCGTAACATCCCAGGCTGATGGTACCTTCTTTGAAGGAATAACCCGTAATAACGGTTCCCTCCGGTTTTATCCTGTCAATAACCCGTAAGATGCTGCTTTCAAACCGGGGCATGGACTCCAGTAAGTCAATTGCTTCCGCCACCCGGTTATTGTATGCCGCATAGGCGCTGCAGGTTTCAATCATGCTGTCTTTTTCCTGAAACCGGCGCTGCAAATCCTCCCCGGAAAGAAACTCCGCCAGTTCATCTGCCTGTCCGGAAAGAACAGCATTTTGATATTTGTATATTAAAGTTGCAGACAAAACCGCTATTAAAACAGCGCCCGCTATCATGGAAGGCAAAAACATCATTTTGTCCTTATCCCCGACACGGGTTTCCTCCAGCCTGCCGAAAAAGTCATACTGTGCTTCTTTTGCGGCGGATAGGGACAGGGCTGCCGCCACACCATTGTGTGAAAGCTCCTTTTCCAAAAAGTCATAATGGATACCCCTAATCTGAGCTGCTTTCAGGGGCTCCACAGGTATGCCCAACGCTGCCTGCAAATGCTTTGCCGTATCCGGAATCTTTTCATAACTGCCATATAAATAAATATGGGCTATCTCCTTATTGGGATAACGCTGCTGGTGAAATCTCTCCAGACGCATCAAATCCTCCTGCACTTTCTGCTGCAGGCCGGCATCGGAATCAGTCTCCTCTTTCCTGCTGTTTATGCTGGAAAGTACAAATAAATTCTCCTCCGCTTTCTGCTCTGACTGCAATTTGCCGTGCCGGTAATACGGTTCGAGTCCATGCCCCACATACAAATAATGCGCTTCGTCCCCATGGATGCAGGCAAGTATGGAACTTTCCTGTGCCTGTGTCAGACCACAGGAATCCGCCAGTTCTTCCATGGCACGGCTCATAAACACAATCCTGTACGGAACCAGCCCCGCTTTCCTGATAATCTCATAAGTATTGCGAATCATAGCTTTCACACAGAGAGTCACCTGAATTTTTATGAATCCCTCCTTTAGAGGGTCTGCTCCCATAACAATATAGTCATACAGATAATCCGCCTGCAGCTTATGGCGTTTCCTCAGTTCCTGTTCCACCATGCCGTCAATCTGCTTTTTGCTTCCTGCCAGAACGGAAAAAGTCTCCACCATGCTGTCTGTGCCGGATACAATCAGAACTACTTTCCTGTTCCTGATTTTGTGTTCCGACACGCAGTTTTTGATTGCATCCGAAATGCTCCTGTCATTGTTTAAAAGCATCCTGTTATAATATGCATTCGGCGGCATGTCAATCCTGTATTTTTTCTTTGCAGTATTTCCTTTTTTTCGTATGTCCTGCTCATAGAGATAAATGTAATCTGCCGTAAATTCTAAGGATAATAAATTCATGGGACATTCCTTTCTTAAATCTCAGTAATTAATTCATTTATGAATAAATGCCGTAAATGGGCAACAGCACGCTCATCATCACAAGGCCGATGATAATGCCGATGATAAGCATGATAGCCGGCTCCAAAATGGCTAACAGCTTCTGTGTCGCAATATCGGCTTCCTGTTCATAATAGGCATACAGTTTCCTGAACATCTCTGTGCTCTCCCCGGTTTCTTCCCCCGTTGCCGTCATGGACCATACCATATCCTCAAACAGGCCTTCCTTCTCCATGGCATCTGAAAAAGGAATTCCTTTTTCCACTTCTTCCCTGATACGCATCATTCTTTCTATGGTATAGGCATTGCCCAGCGTCTTTGCACAAATCTGGATGGCATCCAGTACCGGAACGCCGTTTCCCTGAAGAATCCCCATCGTATTGGCAAAACGTGCAATGACACTTTTTTCCATAAGCCTGCTGAAAACCGGAATGCCGCATTTCATCTTGTCTATATAATAACGGCCCGTACGGGTTTTTCCGGTCAGGATAAATGCCACGGTCAAGAACAGTATAAAGAGCAGTAAAACCACCCAGTCATTTATGAGAAAATTGCTGAAACGCATGAATATCCTTGTAATGAGCGGCAAATCTTCCCCGCCAAACAGGACAAAAAATTTCGGAAGTACATAAGTAAAAACCGCAATTACAACGGCAATAGTCACCGCAACCAAAATGGAAGGATAAATCATCATCGTCTGCAGTTTGCTCCTCGCAGCATGTTCCTTGCTGTAAAAGCCTGCCATGTCCGTGATGACCGTATCCAGGGAGCCGCTTTGCTCCCCCACCCGTACCATGGCAATAAGAATCTCGGGAAACTTACCCTTTAAGTCCTTCATGGCATCCGCCAGGGAACTTCCCTTTTCTATTTGTTCCATAAGCGCCAGATAGCAGCTTTTCATTTTATTACTGCTGCTCCTCCGATGCATGGTATTTAAAACGCTAATCATGGGCACGCCTGCCGAAAGCATGACACCAAGTTCCCTGCAGAATAAATTGAGTTCTTTCAGGGAAAGCTTTCCGTCAAACCCATGTGCCTTTCCTGAGCCTGTTTCTTTAAAGGAGATACAGTACAGCCTCCGTTTCTCCATCTCCAGATAAAAGGCCTGTTCGTCCATGGCTTCCAGTTTCCCATTGATTACCTTTCCACCTTCTGCTTTTGCTTTAAATCGATATGTAGCCATTTCTTTATCCCCCCTGCCTTAAGGATTGTAGTATACCGTAGGCTTTGTTTCACTGCATAAAAGCTGCCCTTTTGCGGAAAACACTTCAATCTGCGTCATCAGTATGGAGATTCCGTCCCTCGTTCTTTTTGTTTCCCACATAGTCAGTTGCACTGTCATGTCTTTATAAAACGCTGTGTCAAACACTGCACCGTATATTTTGGGTTTGCCCCTTATAACAAGCCTCCCGTCCGCATATGTCATCTCCACGGGACTGTCTTTTAAAGGTAACATACATACCCTTTCTCCCGTCACATAGGAAACACCATGGGTTCCCCAAATTCTGTTCCTGCTAAAGGACATTTCCTCTTCGATACCGGAGGCAACCACATCCATCACTTCCGTGGCTGCTGCCGTCTGCTTTAACATTATATACTGGGAAAGCCACTGTGGTACAACAGTAACCACGCCTCCTATTAAGATGCTGATAATGCCCACAGTGAGCACCATTTCCAACAGGGTAAAACCCTTGTTGTCCATCTTGTCTTTCATTCCAATCCTCATTTCCGCGCTGCTTTTTTAGCGCACAACAAACTTGTGCAGACTTCCTCCGGAAACCTTAAGCAGTTCCGCTCCAAAGGAGCCTTCATGGTTATTGCCGCCTGATGCGTACTGATACCGGATTGTCAGGCTTTCTGTTTTTTCGACCTGTTCCTCAAGCAGCAGCTTTCCTGCCTGGACATTTATATCACGTTTGGTCTGAATGGTATCATACAGGCTTTTGGCAGAGGCCTGAAAAACCGTAACCAGCATTGTGACTAAAAGTGCAAGCAGCGCCAGGCTCACAATCAGTTCTATCAAAGTTTCCCCTTTATCTGTCATCCTGTTTCTCTTTTTCATTTTACCTGTATTATCTCCCGACAATTTTTTAATGTAATTGCAAAGCCCCCGTCACTTTTGCTATACTGGTACTGTGCCAGGATAAGGTATTGGTTTCCCTGTATCTGTATCAGGTAACTGACATCTGCCAGATTCCCGTTTGGTGCTACCGTAATCGTCACAGGTATGGCGCCTCCTTCTTTGTCATGAAAGCCGGACACTTCTATTTCCACCGTTTCCCCGGGCACAAAAGCTTCCTGCCATTCCCCTCCCGTCATCTTTTCATTCAGTATGCCGTAAATAGATGACAGGTACAGCGAAACCTGCTCTGCTTCATACTCCCGGATTGCGGTCCTGTTTCCGGAGGATGCAAGCATCAGAATATTCATTGCCGCAGTAAGCAGCAGCACAAAAGCCGCCATTACAATCATCAGGGAGGCCCCACGGTTATCAGCCTTCCGCTCCTTTTTGTCTCGTTTTCCTCTCATCGTTATACCCATGCCATTCCCAATCGGGAATAGTACTAAAAACGTTTTTCTTCTGTAATTTTACCATAAAACCTTAGCTATGGCTAGAGTACTTTTGTATTACCTGCTTATCCTATCAGAAATCCTACATTACAATCAACGGTATACAGGGAAAGGAAACCAGTCATGACAGATTTAGACTTCACGGAAATAGGGGAAAAAATAAAAAAACGGCGAAAAGCGCTTGGCGTTACGCAGGAATATATTGCCAACGGGCTGGATGTAAATTCCAGCCATATCAGCAACATTGAATGCGGACGTTCCAACCCTTCCCTCACGGCACTGGTTAAAATTGCCAACCTGCTTACCTGCAGCGTCGACTGCTTTATCGGAGGGGAATATACATACCGCCCGGAATCTGAAAAAGATGGTAATGTAGATAATTATATTATGGAAAAATTAAAATTTTGTGACTTGGAAAAGAAAAAGAAAATTTTGAAAATCATAGATTTGCTTTAGCTGTCCTTCAGGGAGCACAGCATGTTTACAACAAACCGCACTCCCACCTCAAACCCTGCCTGTTCTGCCGCAAGCGCCACGCCAGACAGCATGTTTTTTAACTCTTCGGTTTCTTCAAGTTTAAGCCTGTCCGCACTTTTTTTCACAAGCGTTTCAATCTCGTCGTCCACCGCCCTGCAAATTTTTACCGTGTCTTTCTCATAGCGGAGGATTTCCTGATATATTTTCTGTAATGTCCGGTTCATGTTCCTACACGCACCTTCCTGCTATAATGATACTTACTATTATTATCTTTCCGGCCGGACTTATTCATCTTACTGCATTTCCGTTATTTCCATTGCTTCCCTGTAGCCTGCCTTCAGAAGGTACGCCGCCACTTCTTCCACGCTGCCGTCATTTATAACTTTTATGCGCAGCACATAGTCGTCGCCGGAATACAGTTCCACCGTGAAAAGATAGGTGATGCCGTCAATCTCCTGAAACCATAGCTGCATATTGTACCATTCCCTCGTGATTCCTTCCATGGAATATTCGCGGAATTTTCCGTCGGCACTTTTGTAAACAGTACCGGTTATAAACGTATAATCCCCGTAATGCTTTGCCTGATAGTAAGAATTGTATTCCACATATTCCATCATCCCGTCGTTATCCACATCGCAAAGGTCATATCCCCATGCGTAGGCATTGTCTGTGCCATAACGGCCGTAACCTAAGTTTTTCATTATGCGAAGCTGCTCCAAGGAAAGCGGTTCCTCCATTTTTTCTTCCCGATACATTTCCTTTGCAAGACATGCCCCTGCAATTTTCCTAAAACGGCTTTCCACATACGCGGAAAGCGCCGCAGGCGCTCCCTCTTTTGTAAAAAGGGGAATGCATTCATAACCGTCAATCTGCGGCTCCAGCACAAATACCGCGCCTTCGCCTTTCCCCGCCGCATCAAGGGGCACGGCTGCCATTCCCCGCAGGGCAGCGGTATAAAAATCCCTGTTCTCAAAGACAAAATACTTTTGTCCGCCATAGGAAATCACACGATGGTAATTTTCTCCAAATCCCGTCCAGACTTCACCCTGATACTCTATTTCACCGTTATCCGATACAAAATACCGCTCGACCCACACATAATACCCGTCCTCTGACGACACCAGATATTCTTTTTTACCACTTTCAGAGGGATATCTCCATGCCCATTCAAGCCGCTGATACCGGCCTCCGTCTTCCACCCAAAACTTCTGAAATTCTTTCGTATCCCGTTTGATATCAAGGGCATAGGCATCCAGATACTCCGCCTCTGCTCCGCATAAAAGCAGGTATGTGTCTTTTTTCAGCAATGCAAAAAGGCCTTCCATAGTCCCCGGCTCCATATCCGTTTCTTCCACGGCATGTACCGCTGTTTCTGCCTGCACCTTTTCCAAAAGCTCTTCTTTTAAGGAATTTTCCGGAAGCTCTTTTCCGGTTGTTTCCAGAAGGGGGGTGCTTTGATAAAACAATCCCTCCGGTTCGCTCCCATATCCGCTGGCTTCCTGCGGGCTGACTTCATGGCTAAAACACAACTGCGCGCTTAAAATAGGCGTGGTGCGTTCTCCTTCCACCAGACTGGCCGTCAGCACTCTGCGCTCCGAATACACATCCCCTAACATCTGAAAAGAAATCGTTTTGCCGCCAAATTCCGCAAACCAGACCCACCTCAGCCCCATCCACTTTTTATACTCACTCTCCCCTCCCCATTCCGTCCAACTATAGGTTCCGTCTTCCTGCTGCATAAGCTGCCAGATACGATAACTTCCCCTGCGGAACAATTCTTCCTTCCCGTCATTGTCATAATCCGTCAAAGCCAAGCTTCCCGCACTATACCCGAGCGCTTCGACCAATTCTTCTTTTTGTCCTTCGGACAAAACCTTTTCATCCCCCCATATATCGGTATACTCCTTATATACAAACAGTTCCAGGTTTTCTTCCACATATTTCCGCACTTCAGGAAGGAACGGGTTTTTTTCATCCAGATAGTAATACTCGGGATACACGGAAGTAAAAACATCCGCCAGCCACAGCTTATCCCATAAAATTGCCACGCCTTCTCCCGAATCATCCTGACGGACGGAAAACTTCTCCAGCATCATGCCGTTGACTTCATTCGTGTTAATGCTTATTCTGCGGCGGTCAAGGCAATAGTACTGGATTTCCCCCCCTCTTTTCTCCCAAACATACAGGTGGGAATATCGTTGCCAAAGCTTGTAGCGCCCATGATGGAAAAACCTTCTGCCGTCTCTTTTAACACTACGGCATAAAGCGACCAGGTCCCATCATGGCAGACAAGCCAGATGTTTTCTTCCCCGTTATAAGAAGGCAGGCGGCAGGTGAAAAAACAGAAGTGATTTCCCCCGAATCCTCCACAATCGTGTCTGCTGCTTCCTCATTCCGCAAAAGCCAGTCCTCCAGAAGCGTGTAATACTCCGGACATCTTTCCAGCAGCGTCTCTTTCGACACTATTAAACCGGAATCTCTCCAATCAACCAGTGCTTCCCACGCCCTTCCCGCCATATACCCCTGTAATTCATCCAGAATATCCAAAGGCAGCGTAATGCCTGCCACCCGGGACCCATCGGAAAATCAAACATGGCGTACGGCTCTGTTTTAATGACCTCCCAATACCTTTCCCGCGACGGAATCAGGTATTGGGATGCCTTCCTTGCGCCCATGGGCTCCTTCCCGTCATGCCGCACGGCTGCCCACAGCCCAGAAAACAGCAAAAACACTATGACGCTGATTTGTAAAATTCTTTTTTTCATCCGTTTTCCCTTATGTTTCCATACTCATCCGCACATATTTTGCAAAATCCTCCCCTGCAAAAATATGGCAGTAGATTTCCTTAAGATGCTTATATGCCTCTTCGTCTGTGAGTTCCTTCTCCACGTGCATTACAAAAATGCCGAAGGCAACCCCGAAAAGACTGCTTTTGACTGCGGTCCGCCTACATCCGTTTTTCAGGTAAAAAGCGTTTCTCCTGACGCGCTGTAAGCGCTCCTCTTCCCCTGACGCCGCCGCTTCCTCCTCCGTTTCAATCAATATGGCAGGACAACCTGCAAAGCCTTCCCGCATCTTTTGCAAAAACAAGCTTCCCATCCCGGATTCACGGTATTCTTCCAAAATAGCATAGTAATCGAGAAGCAGAATGCTGCTTTTCGGCGCATGCACAAATAAGGCGTATCCTGCAAGCCTGTCCTCTGAAAACATCCCCATCCCTTCATAACACCCTTCCAAAAGCAATCTTTGAATCATGGAAACCGGTTTTAATTCATCCTCAGGGAAATGCCTGACTGCAATTTCCTTATAGATGGAAAGAATCTGGGGTTCGGACAATTTTTTTATGGTAAAAGAATTGGGTACGCTCATTTTTTCATACCTCCTGCCACCTTAATACCGGAAATATCCGCCTCAATCGTCATGGAATAATTGGTATGGTAGATGACAAAGCCCGGCTTTGCGCCTCCCGGTTTTTTGACATGCTTTTTCTGGATATAATCCACTTCCACCTTGTCCTGCCTGCTGCCGGCGGAGTAATGGGCCGCCAGTCTTGCCGCCTCCTCAAAGGTGGCGTCCGGCATTTCTTCATTTCCTTTCAGTTTTACGATGACATGGGAGCCGGGACAGCCTTTGGCATGAAACCACCAGTCGTTTCCCGTTGCAAATTTGAAGGTCAGCTCGTCATTCTGGAAATTGTTCTTGCCCACATACATATCGTAGCCGTCGCTGCTGATATAGTGGAAAGGGCTGCTGGTGACTTTTACTTTTTTTGCCCCTGCCTTCCTCCTGATATAGCCGCTCTGTGTCAGTTCCTCCTTAATCTGCACCAAATCCTCTTCTCCCATGGCAATGTCCAGCGCCGCGCTGATGGATTGCAGGTGTTCGATTTCTTCTTTGACTTCTTTGGTCAATTCCGTCAAAGCCTCATGGGTGCGTTTCAGCTTGCCGTATTTTTCAAAATATTTTTTGGCGTTTTCAGTGGCGGAAAGCGTACTGTCAAGGGGAATCCGCACCGGTTCGTTAGTGTAGTAGTTGACGGCGTCCAGATACTTTGCGCCCTCAGAGACCCCGTATCCGTAAGTGTTGAGCAGTTCCCCATAAATCCGGTAGGATTCCCGCTTTTCGGTATCCTTTAGCTGCTGGAGCTGCAAATCGTATTTTTTGACATTCCGCTCCAGCGCCGTCTGCACAATGCGGCGTAAGTCCGCCGATTTCTGACGTATCCGGGTGTGGACGCTCTTTTCCGCATAATAGTTTTCCAGAAGTTTTGAAAGGGAATCAAAATGTTTCAACACACCGTCCGCATACATGGTAAGGGGAAGCGCGGCAAATTCCACCGGCTTTTTGCCGTCATAGGCAATACAGGGGGAAAACCTTCCCGCCAGAACCGCCTGCCTTATTTCGTCCCAGACGCCGTACAGGCGGCACATGTCAAAATCCGAAAGGGCCGCCGTGGGCTGTTCGCCGTCCACTCCCGCCCTGTAACAGATTTCCTGCGCCATAACGGGGGAAAGCCCCGTGTATGTGGTATAGATGGCCTTAAAAACCGGCATGGGCGCATTTTTTATCTTGTCCGCAAAAGATTTTTCTTCCATGGCAAGGGGATTCTCTTTGTGGGTGGTGTCAGCCACAAAATAGGGCTTGCCGGGCAGCACCTCCCTAACGGAACTGACAAGGCCCGAAACATGCTTGATACTGTCGATTATCATATCCTTGTCGTCACAGAAAATGATATTGCTGTGTTTGCCCATAATTTCCACTATCAGTTTTTTGCGGCACAAATCCCCCATCTCATTCAGATGCTCCACTTCCACATGCACAATCCGTTCAAGCCCCGGCTGGTAAATATCCGTAATCCTGCCGTTTTGCAGGTGCTTACGCAAAAGCATACAAAAGCCCGGCGCCGTCATGGGCGCCTGTTTATTGCCCTCCGTCAGATAAAGAAGCGGCAGGGACGCCCCTGCCGAGATAAGCAGGCGGCGCTGCCCCGCCGTTCCTTTTATAGTAAGCAGCAGTTCATCCGGTTCCGGCTGTGCAATTTTGTATATGCGCCCCCCGACCAGGGCGTCCTTCATTTCTTTTACCACTCCGGCTATGGTGATACCGTCAAAAGCCATGATTTTTTCCTTTCTTTTACATCAGATGGCATTTTTTTGCCAGTTTTACAAGCAGGCGGCCTTTGGGCATGGCCCTAAGCTCTTCCTCCCTGATTCCTTTTAACACAATCTCCAGCACAAAATATACGATTCCGCCCACCAGCACCGCCGGGAAAAGCGCAAGCGCATTCTGCATCATGGATGGATACTCCCCGCCCCCGATTAACAGCGCAAGCCCTTTGTGGGTGCCGTACGCCGCCACGCCCATAAAGCCCGCCGCCACAAAGGGCGTCACAAAGGTACGGAACATCTCCTGGTCATAGTCCAGGTACTTGCGGATGGAAAGCTGGTTTAAGACGCACATGGTCCCGGAATACAGAAGCATGGCAATCACCAGCGCGTACAAATCCAAGTCCGTAAAATATAAAAGCAGGCTGACAACGCCCGTCTGTAAGACGAGGGCTATCGCCGCGTTATGCACGGGCACTTTTACCTTTCCGATTCCCTGCAGCACAGAGTTTGTCAGGGTGGAAAGGGAGTAAAAGATAATAGAAGCCGAAAGAGCTGTCAGAAGCCTTGAGGCAAGGTCTATGGAGGCTTTCTGCCGAAACAGCATCCATGTGATGGGTCTTGCCAGCACGCCAATCCCCACTGCCGCGGGAATGGCAATCAGCATGGTGGTCTTGACTGCCTGTGCCGTCTTTTCCCTTGCACCCTCCATGTCACCCTGCCCTACCCTCGCCGCTATACTGGGCAGTATGGCAGATGACATTGCCGAGGAAATGGCAATGGGAATATTGGATATAACCACCGCTTTGGCGGAAAAAATACCGTAATTGGTGGATATTTGGGAATCTCCCATATTCTTTTGCAGAGAGCAAATCCAGGTGTAAATGGTCTGGTTCAAAAATGTGCTGAGGTTATAAATGGCGGTGCTTAAGATAAACGGCACAATCACCCCGCTTACGGTCTTTAAGATGCTTTCATAGCTTTCCTCTGCGTGCCTGTCCCTCTCAATCCGTCTGTAAATAGTCCTTTTGTTGAGCCCGTACACACCCCACATAAATAATAACGCCACCAGAACGCCTGCACCGGTGCCGAGGGCGCTGCCCACCGCGCCGTAAGTGGCATGTCTGGTATTCCACTCCTGCTGTTCTTCGCTTAAAACATAGACTACCGTACCGTCCTCATTCGCCACGGATTCCGCTGCTTCAGAAACCATTTCTTCTCCGAGATATACCGCATGGTCATCACCCAGCGTGTATTTATCCGTACCGGAAAGCGCAAGTACAATCATCAGGTATGCCGCACCGATACTGATTACCGCATTGAGAAGCTGCTCCAGTATCTGGGAAACGGAGGTCTGCACCATGGTCCGGTGGGCCTGGAAATATCCGCGCAGCACCCCGAGGATGCCGTACAAAAAAACCGTGGGGGCAAATACCCGAAGAACCGTTGCCGCCGGTCCCTTTGTCAGAACCCCTGCGCCGAAAAAAAGCACCATACCGGCGATGCCGCCCACCACCAGCACATACCACATGGCGCAGACAAATACCCTGTGTGCATTTCTATAGTCGTTTACGGAAAGTTTCTGTGCAATTACCTTGGAAATTGCCGAAGGAATACTGTAAGAAGAAATAAGAAGAATGATAGTATAGACATTGTAGGCCGCCTGATAATACCCGTTGCCTTCATCCCCGATAACAGCAGCTAAAGGACTCCTGTAAAGGAGTCCTATTATCCTGCAGATGATACCGGCTGCCGCCAGTATACCGGCCTGTACTATAAACCTGTCTTTTTTGCTGCTCTTACCCATTTTATTTCCATTCCGGAACTCAACCTATCAGCCAGTCATACATCTCCTGATATTTGCCAGCCGATACATGCCAGGAAAAGTCAACTGCCATGCCGCGGTCGATAATTTTGTTCCATTCCCTTTTCTTATCGTAATATATGTGCTCCGCATAACGGATAGTCCTGAGCATCTCGTGCGCATTGTAATTGGCAAAGGAAAAACCGGTTCCGGTATTTTCGTACTCATTGTAAGGAACCACCGTATCTTTTAACCCGCCCGTTTCCCTGACAATGGGTACCGTGCCATACCGTAAAGACATCAGCTGGCTTAAGCCGCACGGCTCAAACAGGGACGGCATCAGAAATGCGTCACAGGAAGCATATATCTTATGGGAAAGGTCCTCCGAATAATAGATATTGGCGGAAACCTTGTTGTTGTATTTCCAGTCAAAATGGCGGAACATGTTCTCATAACGTTCCTCCCCTGTGCCCAGCACCACTATCTGCACGTTATCCTGGCAGAGTTCATCCATAATGTAGGCAATCAAATCAAACCCCTTCTGGTCAGTCAGCCTGGAAACAATCCCAATCATGAAGGTCCGCTCGTCCTCCGCCAGATTCAGCTCCTTTTGCAGGGCGCGCTTGTTCTTAATCTTTTCCTTGCGGAAATTCACCGCATCATAAGGATGCTCGATGTAGGTATCCTCAGCAGGATTAAACTCCTCGTAATCAATGCCGTTTACAATGCCGCGCAAGTCATGGGACCTTGCATTTAACAGTCCGTTTAATCCTTCGCCGTAAAAATCCGTCTTGATTTCTTCCGCATACGTATCGCTGACCGTGGTAATGACATCTGCAAACACAAGCCCGCCCTTTAACAGGTTGGCATCCTTGTAGGCTTCCAGCTTATCCGATGTGAAATAGTAATCCGGCAGCCCCGTAATATTCTTTACGGCTTTCACATCCCATTTCCCCTGAAACTTCAGGTTGTGAATGGTCATAATCGATTTCATGCTCCAGAAAAACGGGTTGCCGCGAAACCGCTCCTTCAGGTATACGGGTACCAGTCCTGTCTGCCAGTCATGGCAGTGTACGATATCCGGCTGGAAATTAATCAGGGGCAGTGCCGAAAGTGCTGCCTTTGAAAAGAAAGCATATTTTTCTATCTCATACAGGGCATTGTCGCCGTAAGGCTTGAACCCGCTGAAATAGTGCTCATTGTCAATAAAATAGTATTTGACGCCATCGTACTCTGCTTCCAGAATGCCGACATAAACCTCATGCCAGTTGAAATCCATGTAGAAGTGTGTGACATAGTTTAGTTTTTCCTGCATCTGCGGTTTCATGCAAGTATATCTGGGAATCATCACCCTAACGTCATAATAATTCTTGTCCAGACACTTTGGCAGAGAACCGACAACATCTGCAAGACCGCCGGTCTTAATAAAGGGTACCCCCTCCGATGCAACAAATAAAACCTTTTTCATGCTAACGCCTCCCGCATCAAACTGTATTTTTTATATTATACAACATGGAAGGGTTATTTGAAAGAATTAATTTCTGTATTTTAACCGAATTCTGTCCGCAATTAACGCTATAAACTCCGAATTCGTCGGTTTCCCCTTTCCTGTATTGATGGTGTAGCCAAACAGTGCATCAAGCGTTTCCATCCTTCCGCGGCTCCATGCGACTTCTATGGCATGACGGATTGCCCTTTCCACACGGCTGGGTGTGGTTGCAAACTTCTTTGCTATGGTAGGGTAAAGGATTTTGGTGATGGAACTCAGCATGGAGGTATCCTCCACCGCCATCATTATGGCTTCCCTGAGATACTGGTATCCTTTGATATGCGCCGGTACCCCTATTTCATGTATCATATCCGTCACATCCTGCTCCAAATCCTTTTCTTCCGTCTTCTTTGTTATTTCCTCGACACCGTTCTTTGCCTGCATTTCCTTTTTTCCGGAGGGTACTGTAATCATAATCTGGAATTCTTTGTCGGTACTCATCAACTGTCCGATTATTTTGTACAGTTTTTCATTGTCCTTTGTAGTCATTACGTTTAGCTGTTCCATAATGAATCCTCCAATTCTTACAAATTTCTATCATCCCCATTATAATGTGATAGCGTTTTTATCTGCAACCGATTCACATCGTAAATATTTTACATTTTCTGCATCGATTGGAAAATGCTGTTTTTCGATGTCGAAAACATGCAAAATAAAAAAAGCTGTAAAGTCTTATCAAAAGACTTACAGCAGTTTAATGGAACTAATTTCTGTACTTCAGCCGGATTTTATCCGTAATCAGCGCTATGAATTCCGAATTTGTCGGTTTCCCTTTTCCTGTATTGACGGTGTAGCCGAACAATGCCTCCAGTGTTTCCATCTTTCCCCGGCTCCATGCAACTTCTATGGCATGACGGATTGCCCTCTCCACACGGCTGGGTGTGGTATCAAACGTTTTTGCAATGGCAGGGTACAGGATTTTGGTGACAGAACTCTGCATGGACGAATCTTTCACACACAGCATAATGCCTTCCCTAAGATACTGGTATCCTTTGATATGTGCCGGTACCCCTATTTCATGAATCATATCCGTCACATCCTGTTCCAAATCCTTGCCTGCCGCAATTTCCGCCATTGCCATTATTTCCCCAACATTTGTACTTTCTCGCACTTCTCTTTTTGCGGAGGGTATTGTAATCATAATCTGAAATTCTTTGTTGGTGTTCATTAACTGTCCGATTATATTATACAGCCTGTCGTTGTCTTTTGTACTCATCACATTTAACTCTTCCATGATAAATCCTCCCATTTTACAAAATTTTATCTTACCCATTATAATGTGATACTGTTTTTGACTGCAACCGATTCACGTCGCAAATATTTTACATTTTCCGCGGAAAATCGCGGATGTTTTTTAACCGACATTACTCCAGAAGCATTTCCTCGATAAATATCCCGTATCCGCTGGTGGAATCATTGACCAGTACATGGGTAACCGCCCCGATAAGTTTACCGTTCTGGATGATGGGCGCACCGCTCATTCCCTGTACGATGCCTCCGGTTACGGCTATCAGCTGAGGGTCTGTCACCTGCAGGACAATCCCCTTATTGACATTGGTATGCTCAAGATAAAGCTCTTTGATTTCAATGTCATAATATCTTGGCATTCCGTCTACGGTACACAGAATCTGGGCAGGTCCCAGTTCCACCTCCTGCTTCAGACCTATGGGAAGCGGTTCCGTTTCTATCCTGGACAGCATCTTTTCATTGCAGGTACCAAATATTCCCTTGGCAGTATTTTCCGTGATAATGCCAAGTATGTTTTTATCGGTATATTCTATCATGCCGGTCATTTCCCCCGGCTCTCCTTTGATGCCTTTTTTGATGGCTATTATGTCCGTATGGTACAAGGTACCGCTGTCAAGTTCCATGACAATGCTGGTATCCACGTCATTAATGCCATGGCCCAATGCGCCAAAATTACCTTCGCTGTCCACAAATGTCATGGTTCCCACGCCCTGGGCATTGTCCCTGACCCAGATTCCCAGTTTATATTTGGCATTCTGGTTCTGCACGGGTTTTACTTCCACATCAAACTCTTCTTCTCCGCGCCTTATGGAAAGAACCACCGGATTTCCGTCAGATTCCTCAATCATTTCTATGAACTTTTTCTTTGCGGACACTTCCACGCCATCCACCGCCGTAATATAGTCCCCGGTTTTCAGCAGATATTTTGACGGAGAAACTTCATTTCCGTCAAGCGACACAAATTCACCGATTCCAATCACGAGTACACCGTCGGTCTTTAAGTAGATACCAATCGGAAGGCCCACAGGGGTCAACGTCATATCTTTTATGACTTCGATATTGACCTGCTTGAAAGGAATCCAGCCAAACAGTTTCAAGTTCATCTGATAACTGCTTAACGTATCTGCCTTCATGGTTACCGAATTGCTCAAATCCACAGAAATGGAACTTGTAGCTGCCTGCATACTCTCGTCATCCTTTTTTTCCGTTTTGATTATTTCCCCTGACAGGGGCAGCCCTAAATCAATCACATGTTCCTCGCCAACCCTTAATTTGATATTGCCCGGAATCTGCTCATAAGCATATACCACCCATCCCCCCACAAGGCTCATGCAGGTCAGAATAAGTGCAAATATAAGACAACCCTGATATATTTTTTTTCTCACTTTTTTCACATCCTTCTACGCAACTTCTCCTGTTATTTTCATCATCAACCAAACAAAAAAAGAGTACCCATATCGGATACTCTTCATAGTGTTGTCATTTTTTTTGCTGTCTAATCTTTAATTTTATTTTTGTTTTATTTTGGAAGCCTGTTTTTTAATTTCGTGCGCATTGGAAAGGGCTGCGCCGGAAAGTCCGTCCGTGCCCAGAAGCCTTGCCAGTTCTTCCAGTGACCCCTGCCCGTCAAGCCGGTGGATACCCGTTGCGGTGCTGGCGCCGTCCGTTTCTTTTTCTATAAGAAAATGCGTGTCTGCCATTGCTGCAATCTGGGGTAGATGGGTAATGCAAATCACCTGATGCGTCACGGAAAGCCGTCCCAGTTTTTCCGAAACCTTCCATGCCGTCCTTCCGCTGATACCGGCATCTATTTCATCAAAAATAAGCGTATCCACAGCGTCCTTCGCCGCAAAAAGCGTCTTAATCCCCAACATAATCCTGGAAAGCTCACCGCCGCTGGCAACCATCCCCAGAGGTTTTTTGGGTTCTCCGGGATTGGTGGAAATCATAAATTCCACATCATCACAGCCGTCAGGGCCAATTTCTTTTTTTTCTATATGAATGGCAAATTCCACAGAGAGAAAGTTCAATTCTTCCAGCGCTTTTGTTAACCTTTCGGAAAGCTTTTCCGCTTCTTTTTTCCTTACGGCGGAAAGCTCACCGCACTGTGTGATAAGCCTGCTTTCCAGCTTCGCACATTTTTCTTTCTGCTGTGTCATGTAGCTTTCATAGTTTTCCAGTATTTCTATTTTTTCCGAAAGCTTTTCCCCGTATTCCAGAATATCGGCAATGCTATTTCCATATTTTTCTTTTAAATGATTGATAAGATTTAAACGTTCCTGTACCGCAATCAGTTCAGAACCGTCAAATTCCATGCTTTCCATGTAATCGGAAAGTTCCCTGTTAAAATCACCCAGCAGGGACTCTATCTCCGTAATCTGGGAAGACATCCCCAGAAGGTTCTCGTCCAGGGCCGCCGCACTGTTTAATTCCTTTACAGCCCTGCCAATGTATTCAGCTGCCCCTTCTTCACCTCCGGTGTACCGGTAACATGTCCCGGCCGACTCCCCAATCTTTTTGCTGTTCGCCATCCTGCGGTACCGGTTTTCCGTTTCTTCGTCTTCACCGGGAGAAAGGGCGGCTTCCTCAATCTCGTTTTTTTCAAAACGGAGGATTTCCAGTTCCCTTATTCTTCGGGCTTCATCCATTTCCTGTCCGGCAATCTCGTTTTTCAGACGTCTGTGTTCTTGATAAAGTTCTCCTACGCCGGATAAAAGAGCCGCTGTTTTTTCCCCCGCAAAGGCATCCAGAATTTCCTGATGCTTCTTTTTACGAAGGAGGGATTGATGTTCATGCTGTCCGTGAATATCCAAAAGCAGTTCCGATATCTCTTTCAGCTGCTTTGCCGTAACCGTTTCGCCGTTAATACGGCCGGTGCTCCTTGCCGGCTGGATTTTACGGGTCAGCATGACCGTACCATCTTCATACGGCAAGTCCATTTCTTCCAGTTTTTCTTTTATCCTGCCGCTTTCATCTGAAAAAACAAGTTCCACAAGGGCATACTCCGCTCCGCTCCTAATCAGGTCCTTATCTGCCTTAGCGCCCAGAACCAGATTGATGGAGCCTAACAGAATAGACTTCCCTGCGCCCGTTTCACCGGTCATAATGTTCAGTCCCGGCGTAAACTCTATCTCCGACTCTTCTATCAGGGCCAGATTTTTCACATGTAAACTTTGTAACATATTTCTCCTTCTGCCTTCTCTACAGCTGCCACTCCTCCAACCGGCAGCGCATGTCACACCAGCATTCCCTGCAGCCTGTCCATAAGCGCTTTTGTGTCCTCAACCGTTCTCACCGCCACCATAACAGTATCATCCCCCGCAATGGAACCCACAATCTCTTTAAACTTCAAGGCATCGACTGCCGCCGCCACCGCCATTGCCATGCCGGATACGGTCTTAATCACCATAATATTCTGTGCCATATCCATGGATAAAAAACCATCTTTTAAAATGCGAATATATTTATCCCCAAGCCTGTTATCATCCTGTCCGAGCGCCACATATTTCTGCCTGCCGTCCCCGGCAGGCACTTTGGAAAGTTTCAATTCCCTGATGTCCCTGGAAACGGTCGCCTGTGTCACATCGAATCCGGCTTCTTTCAGATGGGAAGCAAGTTCCTCCTGTGTTTCCACATCATACTTTTCCACTATCTCCACTATCTTGCCGTGTCTTGCCTTTTTCATGTAAAAACCCTTCCCATCCCTAATTGTCACTCATTTTTTTATGAAGAACTTCCAAAAATCCCGCTTTGCTTAACTTGATAAAATCCGTCGTCCGCTCAGACTGTGCAATCCGCACGGCATCCCCTGTCCTAATCTTTACAACACAGCTGTCAAAACTTACCGCTGCATGCTGCACCTGTCCTTCCCTGCCTGCCGGAATTTCAATTACCACCTCATCTTCAGGGGAAAGCACAATACTGCGCTGGTTCATGGTATGTGGGCAAATGGGCGTGAGAACAATCAGGCGCGCCCCGGGCTCCACAATCGGTCCGCCCGCTGAAAGGTTATACCCGGTGGAACCGGTAGGTGTGGTAATAATCATGCCGTCCGCCAGATACCTGTTTAACAGTTTTCTGTTCACATACAGAAGGAAAGACAATATCTGCTGGCTCTCCGTTTTACTGATAACAATGTCATTCAGTGCCCAGCCGTTCTGGTTTTCTCCGGATTTCCGGTATACCGTGCCGTTTAACATCATGCGGCTTTCCAAATCATAATCCCCGCAAAGAAGCTGCTCCAGCGCCGCCTCCAGCCCGTCCGGTTCAACTTCCGTCAGATATCCCAGCCGTCCCAGATTGATACCCAGAAGCGGAATCCGTTTCCTGCTGTGCGTTTCCCTGACAGCCTGCAACATGGTGCCGTCACCTCCAAGCACCAGGATACAGTCAGTTTCCTCCGGGATAGTGTCGCATTCATCCTTTTTTATGGTACACTGCATTCCTTTACCGCAAAGAAAACGCCGGACCTTTTCCGTAGTGGCAAAGTCTTTATCTTTATGACGGTTGGTATATATGCAAAAGTGTTTCATTACCGTCCCTCTCCCTTTACAAGTTTCCTTCATGAGCTGCTTTCACTGTCTGCCCAATCCGTTCTTTCCACTCTTTTCCGGCAGAAATCCCGCTTTCCTGTTGGATAATCCTTTGCAGGTTCTGTTCTGCCCCATGCTCTGAAAAACCGTCACTTTCCGGCCTGCTGCCCTTTTTGAGTTCCAGATATATCAGATATTCTATGTTGCCCTCCGGGCCTTTGATGGGAGAATAATCCAGCCCCAAAACCAGAAAACCAAGGCTGTCTGCATAGTCCATAACTTTACTGATTACTTCCACATGAACATCCGGTTCCCGTACCACCCCTTTTTTACCGACCTTTTCCCTGCCGGCTTCAAACTGCGGTTTAATCAGGCAGACCATCCGGCCACCGTCCTTTAACAATGCCCTTGCAGGGAGCAATATTTTGGTTAGTGAGATAAAAGAAACATCCACGGATGCAAAATCCGGCTGTTCGGGAATGTCCTCTGTTGTCATGTACCGGAAATTGGTCTTCTCCATACAGACAACCCGCTCATCATTCCGAAGTTTCCATGCAAGCTGTCCATGTCCCACATCCACCGCATAAACCCTGGAAGCGCCGTTTATCAGCATACAGTCGGTAAAGCCTCCTGTGGATGCCCCGATATCGATACACACTTTTCCCGATAAATCCAGGGAAAAACAATTTATGGCTTTTTCCAGTTTCAGCCCGCCGCGGCTGACATACTTAGGCGCCGCGCCTTTTACCTCCACTTTTACTTTCTCCATGTCAAAAGACGTACCAGCCTTATCTTCCCTCTGCCCGTCCACAAAGACATTTCCTGCCATGATAACGGCTTTTGCCTTTTCCCTGGACTGTGCAAGCCCAAGGTTAACCAGAATCACATCCAGCCTCTCCTTCATGTTTTTTCCATCCACTCTTTCACGCGTATTGCGATACTCGCTGCATCCATCCCCAAATCCTGTTTTAAAAGTTCCACATTGCCGTGCTCCACATAAGCATCCGGAATGGTAATTGACATTTTTCCCACGGAAATATCATTGTCATCCAAAAAAGCACGGATTCTTTCACCGTATCCGCCGCTTGCCACATTCTCTTCCATGGTGACAAGCAGTTTATGTCCTCCCGCGGCTTTTCTGAGCATTTCTTCATCTATCGGCTTTATGTATCTGGCATTTACCAGACTGCAGGCATAGCCCTCAGACTTTAAACGCCTCCTGACATCTTCAGCAGTCTTTACCATACTTCCCACTGCCACCAGGGCTATTTCCCCTTCTTCATATATCCATTCGCTCTTTCCGTACTCCACAGGCGCCCGAAACTCTTTCAGTCCCGCATAGGCTTCTCCCCTGGGATACCGGATGGCAACAGGTCCGTCAGAGGCAATGGCATATTTTAACATGTCGGAAAGCTCCCATTTGTTTTTCGGCGCCAGCACCTGAATGCCGGGAATACTGGACAAAAAGGACAAGTCGAAAATACCTTGATGGGTTTCCCCGTCGCTTCCCACCAGCCCTGCCCTGTCAATGGCAAATACCACCGGCAGGTTTTGTATGCATACATCATGCAGAACCTGGTCATACGCCCGCTGCAAAAAAGAAGAATAAATGGCAACCACCGGTCTGAGTCCCCCTGCTGCCAGTCCTGCCGCAAAGGTTACCGCATGTTCTTCCGCAATGCCTACGTCAAAAAAACGTTCCGGGTACATATTGTGAAAGCGCTTTAACCCCGTACCGTCCGGCATGGCCGCCGTGATGGCCACTACCCGTTCATCCCGCTGCCCCAGTTTGCACATGACAGTGGAAAAAATATCCGTATAATTGGCAGTATTCCGTGGATTTTTGGGAAGCCCGGACTCGATTTCAAATGGCTCAGCCCCGTGGAATCTTGCCGGATGGCGTTCCGCAGGCGCATAACCTTTTCCTTTTTCCGTGATGACATGGACGAGGACTGCCCCTTTGACTCTTTTTGCCTCATGGATGACTTTTACCATTGCATTGACATCGTGTCCGTTTACGGGACCAAGGTAAGTGATACCCATATCTTCAAAAAACATGCCGGGAATAACCAGCTGCTTGACACCGCTTTTCAGCCTGCGGATACGGGCTATCAGGGAATCCCCCGAACTGGTTTTTTTAAGGGCTTTGTAAACACCCTCCTTTAAATCCAGATAACTGTCGGCGGTACGGACATTGTTGAGATACCGGGAAATTCCACCCACGTTTTCCGATATGGACATATTATTGTCGTTTAGCACAACTATAAAATTGGTCTCCAGCCGGGAGGCGTTGTTTAAGGCTTCATAAGCCATGCCCCCTGTCAGGGAGCCGTCCCCGATTACGGAAATAATGGTGTTTTTTTCTCCCTTCAAATCCCGTGCTTTCACCATGCCGAGCCCTGCAGAGATGGAAGTGGAACTGTGCCCCGTATCAAAACAGTCGCAGCTGCTCTCCTTCCGTTTCGGGAAACCACTCATGCCATGAAATTTGCGAAGCTGTTCAAAACCTTCCCTCCTGCCCGTCAACAGTTTGTGTGTATAGGATTGGTGTCCGACATCCCATATCAGCTTATCTTCCGGCAGCGTAAGTGAAAGATGCAGCGCCATGGTAAGTTCCACCGCTCCCAGATTAGAGCCCAGATGCCCTCCCGTCACGCTTATTTTTTCTATCAGGAAATCCCGGATTTCTTCAGCCAGCAGTCCGTAATCTTCTTTGTCGATGTATTTGATGTCATTTGCCTTCTCTATCTGTTCCAACAACATGCCGTCACCTCTTTTGCCTGTCGGATATGCTACTTACTTCTTTCTGTGAATCAGGTCTCCGATATATACCCGCAGCGATTCACTGTCCTCTCCGTATTTTTCCAGCATTTCAATAACTTCAACGTAGCGTCTTTCCATTTCTTCCTGAGCCGCTTCCAGCCCCATACAGGACACATAGGTTTTTTTGTTGTTCTTTTCATCGCTTCCAACATTTTTGCCAAGTTCGGCTTCCGTTCCCGTTACATCCAGGATATCGTCCTGTATCTGGAAAGCAACACCGAGAACATGTCCGACCTGTTCCATTTCCGCAATTCTTTCCTTATCCGCTCCGGCAAGCACTGCGCCTATCATCAGTGCCGCTTCAATCAGCGCTGCCGTCTTATGCTCATGGATAAACAAAAGTTCTTCTTCTGTTATTTCCTGCTTTTTCTCTGCTTCCACATCTGCCGTCTGCCCGCCCAGCATTCCGTGGATACCTGATTTTTTGGCAAGGATGGTTACAGCGCGCGCCACCATTTTGTACCTGTCCGTCATGGATATGCCGTCCACCACGCAGGAAGTAAACGCCGAGAGCGCCACTTCATAGGCATAATTCAGAAGACCGTCCCCGGCCAGAATCCCCATGCATTCCCCATAAGCCACATGGGTGGTTTCCCTGCCCCGCCTGTAAGTGTCATTGTCCATTGCAGGCAAATCATCATGTACCAGGGAATAGGCATGCATCATTTCTATGGCTATCATAAACGGCTCCACAATCCATCCCTGTCCCCTGCAAAGGAAATAGGCCTCCTGCATAAGCCTCGGACGCATCCGCTTGCCCCCTGCCATCATACTGTAATTCATTGCCTCAATCACGATTTTCTGTGGTCCTCTTTCTTTGGGAAGATACTGCTCTATCATTTCTTCCAGGTCTTCGAACCTTTCCTCATGAAGTTCTTCCCACTGACTTATTTCGGATGGTTTTAATTGTATCATTTATGCTTCCCTCCATTTACACATTAGTTTATTCAAAGGCAACCAGTTCACCTTCCTCATTCAACTGTAACACCTGTTTTTCCACTTTATCAATATCTGCATTGCACTGCTTCAGCAGTTCCATTCCTTCCTGGTAAATGCGAAACGACTCTTCCAGTGATATATCTTCTGATTCCAGCCTTTTTGCCGTTTCTTCCAACTTAGCAAACTTCTCCTCTAAAGACATCTGCCCTCTCCTTTTCTTTTTTATCCGTGACCACTGCAAACACTTTTCCGTCCGTCACATGGATGGTAACGGAATCCTTCGGGTGCACCTGCGATACCTTTTTTAGCGCCCTTCCCGACTTGTCCTCCACATAAGAATAACCGCTGTTTAGCTTTGCGAGCGGTGACAGTCCTTTAAACTGCTCCAGATAAATGGCAAGCCTGTGTCTCCTGTCATCCAAAATCTCCTCCATGCTGCGGACAATCCTTTCCTCCAGCTGCATTAAACGTGTTTTTTTCTCCCGGATGCGGCTTTTGGGGCTTGCATAATTTAACTGCATACGCCTTCTCTCCAGCTGCGAACGCTTCTCCTGCAGCCTTGTCCACATTTGCTTCACAAACTTTCTTCTGTACTCTTCCAGTGAAAGCATAAACTGTCCGTAGTCAAAGACCGCCAGTTCTGCCGCTGCAGACGGTGTAGGCGCCCTTAAATCCGCAACATAATCGATAATGGTTGTGTCTGTTTCATGGCCGACTGCCGAAATAACGGGAATACTGCAGTCAAACACTGCCTGCGCCACAATCTCTTCGTTAAAGGCCCACAAATCTTCCATGGAACCGCCGCCTCGTCCTGCAATAATCAAATCCACACCCTGATGCTCAAGCGCCCTGATGCCGTCCGCAATGCTCTTTGCAGCCAAATCTCCCTGTACAATGGCAGGATACAGCACTATCCTGATATAAGGGTTGCGCCTTTTCGCCACATTGATGATATCCCTCACGGCAGCCCCGGTAGGCGCCGTCACCACACCCAGCGTATGGACATATTTCGGAACGGGAAGTTTGTACTGTTCGTCAAACATACCCCGTTCCTCCAAATCCTGTTTTAACTGCTCAAATTTTTCATGGAGAAAACCTGCACCGTCCTGCACAATCTGTTTCGCATACATCTGGTACTTCCCGTCACGCTCATAGACATCCACGACGCCGCCGGCCACCACCTGCATGCCTTCCCGCAGTGTAAATTTAAGCCCTCCCCTGCTTCCGGCAAACATCACGCAGGCGATGCATCCTTTTTCATCCTTTAACGTAAAATAAATATGTCCAGAGGAATGATATTTACAGTTGCTTACCTCCCCCCTGACAAAAAGCGACTGTAACATAAAATCCTGCGTGAACATATTTTTGATATACGCATTCACTTGTGCCACTGTGTAAATATTCTGTATCGTCATCACCCGGCCTTATGCAAATTTAGCCAAAATGGCATTGACAAAAGCGCCTGAGCCCTCCTGCCCGAACTTCTTCGCCAATTCTACCGCTTCGTTAATCGCCACACTGACGGGAACTTCCTCGTCCTGCTGCATCTCAAAAAGAGCAAGCCTTAACACTGTCAGTTCCACTTTCCCCATACGCTCCACATTCCAGTTTTCCGCTTTTTCATTCAACTGCCTGTCGATATCGGAAAGATTCTCCATAATCCTGTCATACTTTCCGGTAATGTGGGCCGCATCTTCATCGGACCTTTTTACATCGTCATCCTCCAAAAACATCCGCATCTGCTCCGGCATATCTGACAGTTCATTAAATTCCACACGGAACAGCAAAAGAAAAACCTGTTCCCTCAGTTCACGTCTGCTCATCTTGTCCTCTCCCTGCAGTGCAGGTGCATCCTCTGCTTATTTATTCTTTTGCATATTGACACCGGCAATGCGAATATTCACATCTGATACGTTTAATCCGGTCATATTTTCAATCGCGCTTTTTACTTTTGCCTGTACCTTCTGGCATGTAGCCGGTATGTTATAACCGTATTCCACGGTTACGGCAAGGTCCACACGCACATTTTTATCAAGAATATCTACCCTGACGCCCTTCTTCATGTTCTTGATGCCGACCCTGCTCATCAGTTCACCCGTGACATTTCCTGCCATAGCCGACACGCCCTCCACTTCCCTGGTCGCAAGACTGGCAATCATTGCCACAACATCATCTGCAATCTGTACTGCCCCGATGTTTTCATCATCCTGCAAAACATAGGTACTTCTATCTTCCATGTCAGATTACCTCCAATCATTATTTACTATCAGCTATTATACCATAACGGTTATTCATTCACAAGCCAAAAAGTCAGTGAAAGCTTATCCTTGTCCTCCGCATAGGCTACCACACCGTCAGGGCTGTTTAAGAAACGGAAAATCTTCTGGCTGGTAATCAGCTGTTCAAAAAAGGCATGGTACACTTCTTCATCCGCACACTTTAACGTCACATCCGTTTTGCCCTCTTCATAACCCCTTTCAAAGAATGCTTTTACCTGTTCTTCATCATATTCCGTAAAATAGGCTTTTTCCATGACATAATAATTGGCATCAAGCGACACACACTCCGGAAGCGGCACTACATTGTCAATCACATGGGTTTTTAACAGCTGCTTTGTGGTGACGCAGAGATAGTCATAGTTGATTGCCGGCATGTCATAACTGTCTGCCTCATTCCCCTCCTCCGCTATCCGGTAGGAAGCATCTCCCCAGGTGGTATCCACATAATAACCCTCACCGTCTATAAAGACCAGATTCCATGCATGGCTTTCGCTTCCGTACACATAACCGATTACCAATGTAGCGCCTATCCCCAGCTTGTCCAAAAGATACTGCGTCGCTTTGGCATACCCCTGGCAGACGGATTTTTTACCGATAAAAACAGAGCAGATATTCTGGTTATCCTCTGCCTCTTTGTCATATTCCGTATGGGAAATCAGATATTCGTACACATACTTTACCTTATCATACCCGGAAGCCTCCGGGCTGATACCTGCAAGGCACTCATCCACAGCCGCATCAATCAGCTTCTGCTTTTCCTCCCGCTCTGTCTGATTCATGGTATAAGCGCCGGAGAAAATAATTTTGGTGGTCTCCCCATTCTGTGTATAATGGGTATAATGATATCCTTTTACATAAAAAAGTTCCGGATGGTCATTCATCACGCACTGGAAAACCTTGTCAATGCCCTGTTCCCCCACTGCCGCATTTCCCTGAACGGACAAAACCACATCCTCGTGCATCCCGTCCATGATGGCATACATATCTTCATACCAGATTTGCTCTTCTTTGGTAAGGCTCTCATAACAGTACCTGCCGCTGTGGTCTGTTTTATGCAGCAGAGCGGATTCTTCCCCGAGGGTTACCGTTTCCGCCGTCCCTGCTTCTTCTCCCTGTCCCTCCGCCAGTACATCCTCTTTTTCCCCCATTACCATTTCTGAGGACTCCTGTGCCGTTTTTGCGCCGCCTTTTGCATCACCGGGCGCCACACAGGCGCCAAGGCAGCATAAGCACAACAGCAGGGCCAGTATGCCTGTCCCCTTTTTACTCAATTTTTTCACTGCATTCTCCCTTTTTAGCGTTTAATTTTTTCCAAACTCCGAAAGTATAAGTCCTTCATTCCTCTCCAGAGTCATGCCCACACTCCATGCATTTATGAAAAGAAGAAGCGGATTGCCCTTTAAATCCTGTATCTTCTTCATGTCGGACGTGCCTGTGAGCCTGTTCATGTCAATTTCCTTGTTCTCAATCCACCGGATATGCTCATACGGAAGGGGCTCTAAGCGGATTTCCACATTATACTCATTTTCCAGACGGTATTTTAATACATCAAACTGCAGTACGCCTACCACGCCGACAATGATTTCTTCCATGCCGGTATTGAACTCCTGAAAAATCTGGATGGCTCCCTCCTGCGCAATCTGGGTAACACCTTTGATGAACTGCTTTCTCTTCATGGTATCCATCTGGCGGACTCTTGCAAAATGCTCGGGCGCAAAGGTGGGAATGCCCTCAAAGCAGAACTTTTCCTTCGGCATACAGATGGTGTCGCCAATGGAAAAAATCCCCGGGTCAAACACCCCGATGATATCCCCTGCATATGCTTCACTCAAAATCTTTCTTTCATCCGCCATAATCTGCTGGGGCTGGGAAAGCCTCATCACCTTATCCCCCTGCACATGCCTGACTTCCATGCTGGCGTCAAACTTGCCGGAGCAGATACGCATAAACGCAATCCTGTCCCTGTGTGCCTTATTCATATTGGCCTGAATCTTAAATACAAATGCGGAAAATTCCTTTTCCACCGGGTCCACAAGACCGGTATCCGCACGCCTTGCAAGAGGCGTGGTCGTCATCTCCAAAAAGTGTTTCAGGAAGTCTTCCACACCGAAGTTTGTCAGTGCGGAACCGAAAAACACAGGCGTTAAATCCCCGCTTCTGACCTCATCAAGATTAAACTCCGCACTGGCGCCGTCCAAGAGGGAAATCTCGTCATAAAGCTTGTCCGCTGCCTCTTCCCCTATTACAGAAACCAGTTTTTCCCTGTCTTTTACAAAAACCTCCGTGGTTTCTCCTTCTTTTGTACCTTTTTCCGTATCGGAATAAGTGAGCACCGCATTTTTATTCCTGTCGTAAACTCCTTTAAATGCTTTTCCCGAACCGATGGGCCAGTTCACGGGACAGGTGGCAATCCCCAGTTCCTTCTCAATTTCATCCAGCAGGGAAAAGGTATCGTTTGCATCCCTGTCCATTTTATTGATAAAGGTAAAAATGGGGATTTTCCGCATGACGCACACCTTGAAAAGCTTTCTGGTCTGTGCCTCCACCCCTTTTGACGCATCAATTACCATCACTGCCGAATCCGCCGCCATCAGGGTACGGTAAGTATCTTCCGAGAAATCCTGATGTCCCGGCGTATCCAGGATATTGATGCAGAAACCGCCGTACTCAAACTGCAGCACGGAGGAGGTCACGGAGATTCCCCTCTCCTTTTCTATTTCCATCCAGTCCGATACGGCGTGTCTGGCCGTCGCTTTTCCTTTTACACTGCCGGCCAGATTGATAGCGCCGCCGTAGAGCAGGAATTTCTCAGTCAGAGTCGTCTTTCCTGCATCAGGATGGGATATGATTGCAAATGTTCTTCTTCTGTTTATTTCGTCTGCGTAGTTGGATGCCACGTTCTTTTCCTCCAAGTCATTTCAATTTTCCTTTATCCCTTATGCATGTCTGTTTATGTAGGGAATGCGGGCATAAAGTACATTATACTATATTCTCCCCTACTGCACAACCGTGCTGATAATGATATTTGCGGCATCCACATCGGTTTTTCTCTTTACGATATCTTCTATCTGCGCCCTCTGCGCCTCCGTCAGTTCCGGTTCATTTACTACCACGTCCACACCGCTGTCACTGATGCTTACCACTACATCAGAAAACCCTTTGGCTTCCAGAAGGATTTCCGCTGCCATTTCCTTTTCCGCTATATTTGTCATGGCAACCATGGTATCTACCGCATTCTGCTTCTGTTCATCGCTCAATGCAGCGCTGTTTATGATTTCCATCAACGCTTCCTTATTTTTAGCACGAACCTGTTCCTTTAACAGTTTTGCTTCCGAAAGTGTCGTCACGGAAGCGGTTCCCGTAAAAACGGCTTCTCCCGGTATTTCCCCATCTGTCGGAGTTTCTACATCCGTGGCGGTGACATCCGTGGCAGCGACATCCATGCCGGTATCCAGATAATCATCCATAATGACATCTGCATCCGAATCCAGACTTTCAATATCCGCAAACTGTTCCGCATCCAAATCTTCTTCTGATAAATCCAGCAGTCCATCCAAAGAGTAATCATCCGTCACGGCGCCTGCCGTAAAGTTTTCCACCCCGGCATCTTCCGATGACTGTGCCTCGCCCGCTGTCGGCAGATACTCTTCTTTTTCCAGATTCGTTCCCGCAAACTGCAGATATCCTGCAACAGCAATCATAATTGCCAGCGCGGTAATCATAAGTTGGTTCTTTTTAAGAATATTTTTCACGTCTTTCTCCCCTTTACCGGCTCTTACCAGTTTGTTTTTACTACTTTATTATATTAGGCCGTCTGCTTTCCTATGCATCATTCCTGTCTATTTTGTGTTTCCATCCTGATTACTTTGATTCTGTGCGCATCTATTCCAAATAATACCTGAATGGCGTCCGATATGTTTTTGCTGACCCTGCCGTTTCCGGCCCCCTCCGCAAGCACCACCACGCCTTCCACCTCAGGCGCAAGCGTCTTTACCACATAAGGCTCGGAAATGCTTCCTTCCGAGGTGTATACCGTGCTTTCCCCCGTGTCCAGTGATTTCACTTCCCGCATCCCTCCCTGGGAATCCTCCTCCGTGGTGTCAGAGCGGGTTACCGGTTCATCCTTTTCCACTATTTTTTCCGTGGAGGAACGCAGTGTAATGATTACTTTTACCCTTCCAGCACCTTCCATTTCCCCCAGTATTCCCTCAATTTTCTGCTCCATTGCCAAAATATAGTCATCGGATTCCGTTTTGTCGTCCCCATCCTTTGACGGCTCAATAAAATAACTACCGCTATTGTTATCTTCTTCCCCTGAAACTGATGTTTTTGCTTTACGTCCCGCATTTTCCACCGGCAGTGCAATTACCATCAGCAGAATCCCTGCCAGTACAATCACCACCAGGTTGTTCCTGTTCTTCATGAATGTTTTGACTTTTTCAATCATTGACGCCCACCTCTATCCTGTCAATTTGTATGTTTCCTTCTGCTTCCGTACCTTCCCTCTCCGCATCCCCTTCCTGCGTTTTTTCCTCTTCCCCGGTTAAATTTTGATTGTTAATTCTTGTTTTAATTTCTTCCATTGTCAATTCTTCCAACATTTTCTCAGCCGTAACACTCGTTATATTAACTTCCTCCATGCTTTTATCCAGAATATCTGTATAAAACCCCATTTTACTTTGAAAACTTCCGTTTCCACCACCTCCGAATATCTCCATGGCGGGCAAAAACAACTGAACCAGTACCATTATGCTAATCAGCAGTTTGATATATTTCCCGTAGTTTTCCGAAGGCTTAAAATGTAGTATCATCTGGGCGCATATCATAAAAATCCCTACCTGTCTGATAATCTGCAGCAGTTTTCCACCCATGGCTTACCTCCTTTTCCCTGCATCATCTCATCCGATTGCTTTATTCGTCGTGTATGCGGCAATGGATATCGTAATCATGAACAAAAGCACCGAAGTTCCCACTGTCTGGAAAAGCAGCTGGCTGCCGCTTCCCACTTTATCCGTGCAGGCAGTAATCCGCTTATCGCTCACCAATCCCAGAAAAGCGGCGGCGGCTTTCAGCAGGCAGGCAGTCAGAAAAATTTTTAACAGCGGCACGGCTGAAACGGTAAGCAGTATCAGCAGAAGCACCAGACCAATACTGTTTTTTATGATAACGGCAGAACCCAGCACTACTTCCACTACCCCCTCGGCTGCATTGCCGATTCCCGGGATTGCTGACAGGGTTTTTTGCAGCGCTGTGGCCTTAACCGAATCAATAGCAGGTGTTATCATCGACTGGAATACACTGATGCCGGTCACAAGCCCGATAGAGGCCTTGAGCAGGAAACGAATGGCTTTTTCCATGCCTTCCATTAACAGTCCGAGTTTTTCTTCCGACCACATTCCGTTTATGACTGCCAGCAGGACATAACTGTTGATAAGAGGCAGTATCAAGGTCAAAAGTACATGTTCCACCATATAGATAATCAATATCACCAGTTCATAACTTGCCGCTGCCGTTACCGCTCCCGTAGCCACCCCCACGGATAAAAAATAGGCAGGAATAAACACCTGGATAAATTCCACAATCTTTTGCAGGGCGGCTGCCGCTGTTGCGGCTGAGGAAATAAAACACTTCATCAAAATAACCAGCATACAAAGATAGTTAAAATAAAAACCGATATCCGCTATCTGATGGTTATCAAATATTTCTATAAAATGGGAAATCAGGGTTGCCGAAATTCCCAAAACCAGAATCAGGATAAATACATTCCGTAACGATGAGAGTTCCGCTGACAGACCTCCAAATATGGATTGAATTGCATCTGTTATCCCCCCCATGACATCACCTGACAGGATTTTTGCAAACATATCCTCCAGCCGGAAAGTATTTTCCGGAAACAGTTTGTCCAGCTCCTGTTCCAGATTTGCAATCTGGTAATCATCCCAAAGCTTTGCCATATCAATGGTCATATGGTTTCCTCCCCTTTTTACATAAACTGCTGTATCTGCTCAATCACTGCCAGAAGAATCGGAAGCCCTGCAAACATTACCGTCAGTTTCCCAAGCACTTCAATCTGCCCTGCAACGGATGAAAAACCGGCATCTTTACAGATTCCCGCGCTGAATTCGCAGATATAGGTAATTCCCACGATTTTTAAAAGCGTACCCAGATACCCTTGTCCCACCACCAAATAATTTTGCAGAACCCCCAGCTGGGAGGCCAGCGAATACAGACAGCGCACCACATAATAAAAAATCAGCAGGGCAGCCCCAAAACCGATATAAAACGTGTATTCCTGCTTGCTGCTTTTAAACTGCAGCGCCATCAGCACCCCCACAAGACCCAGCATTCCGATTTTTACAACTTCCAACATGGCCATACCTCCTGTCTATAAGGAAAACAGAGACTGTATTGTGGTAAACAGTTCGAATATGTACGGCACTATCCAGCTCAACACCAGAAGCAGCCCCGCCAGACTGACCAGAAATGCCTGTTCTTCCCTTCCACTGTGCTTTAATACCTGGCTCAATATCGTTACCAGTATTCCTACCGCTGCAATTTTAAATATCAGACTAACTCCCATGCTGCCTCCTTAGAAAGTCATTTTCCGCTATAGCAATATCACCGTCAACAGCAGCCCGCTCATAATGCCAAGTCCCGCCGCCATTTTTCCCTGCTTTTCCAAATCTTTTTCCCTGTCCCCTATTGCACTGGCCAGCATGTCCCGGTATTGCTCAATTGCCCTTATCTGCATCTGGTTATCCGCCAGCCCGCTGCAGGCTGACAATCCCAGAAAAATTTCCTTTTCTTCTTTGGTAATGGGCACATCCGACAACGCCTTTTTCATATGCTGCTCCCATTTTGCGGAAAAACTGACACCGTCATGGCTCTCCATTCCCTGATGGATTGTCAGAAGGGCTTCTTTATATGGCTCCTCTGCCTTTTCTCCAATCTGCCTGCAGCATTCTGAAAGGGTTGCTTTCCCATACCGGATTTCACTCATAAATAGTTCCGCTATACGGCACATATACCGCAGATGCCATAAAGATGTATGAAATTTCCTTCTGTACCAGAAACCGATTCCGGTACATCCGGCCACAATACAGATTGCACCGATTACCCGCAACATACTTTAAGCTCCTTTTGGTAAATTTCTTTCACTCGGGGGCAGCCGCCTTTTTTTTCCAACACAATATATCTGGTAAACATTTTTTCTTCCATCAGGCTTTTCAAAAACGCTTTTTCTTTCATTTCTTCCATCCCAAATCCATGCATTGTGGCAAGAAGGCCGCATCCGCAGGCTGACACACGCTTCATGGCCTGTACATCTTCCTCACTTCCCAATTCATCTATGGCCACCACTTCGGGCGCCATGGAACGAATCAACATCATCATACCGTAAACCTTTGGACAGGCATCCAGCACATCCGTCCGAATTCCCACATCATTCTGCGGCGCCCCCATATAGCTGCCCGCAATCTCCGAGCGTTCATCCACGACGCCGATTGTCATGCCTCTTCCAAACCTGTTTCCGTCAGAAGCCTGTCTGATAATATCCCTTAAAAGAGTGGTTTTCCCACAGCCTGGCGGAGAAATTATCAAGGTATTGCAAAGTTTCCCCTCCTCATACAGATAAGGAAGTACTTTATCGGCAGAGCCTTTGACTTCATGGGCTACGCGGATATTCATGCTGGCAATATGTTTCATCGTCCTCACCCGTCCGTCCTTTTCCACTACAACTTGTCCTGCAATCCCAATCCGGTGTCCGCCCGGTACCGTCAAAAATCCCTGCTTGACTTCATCTTCATACGCATAAATGGAATCATGGCAGACCTGGTTTAAGATATCCGACAGTTGGCGGCTTCCCATCTTATAAGACGCCGTTTCTACATCCGTAAAGCCCCCCATCCCATCCAGAAAAGTTTCTTTTTCATGCAATTTGACAATGACCGGCTTCCCTGCACGAATGCGGATTTCCTCCAAATCCCGGTACTGTTCCACTGCCTTGTTCCACAAACTTCGCAAAGGCTGGGGAAATATGTAAAGCAAACTCTCTCTATTCATTTTAATCATCATACTTCTTTACGAAGCCGCCTTTCCTAAAACTAATATATGTAAAGTTGTCCGGGATATTACTAAAGAATTTTATCTGATTTTGTATGGAAAAAAATACATGGAAAGTAATAGACTTTTTTACTTGAACGTGATATTATTATTTCAGAAAATGATAATAATTACTATTATTTAAAGGAGGTAATCATATATGACAACAAATACTGCACAGGTAGACAATCTCGTGGCTTTATTGGACGGCTATGCAACCAAGGGCGGACATCACTTAAATGTCAATGTTCTTAACAGGGATACCCTGCTGGATGCGCAGAAACATCCTGAAAATTATCCCCAGCTCACAATCCGTGTTTCCGGTTATGCCGTTAATTTCATCAAATTAACTCCGGAACAGCAGGCAGATGTAATCAGCAGAACTTTCCACGAAGCAGTTTAAAAAATCGCATCAAAAAGGCGCCGCACCCGCGGCGCCTTTTTCGCGTGAAACATAAAATTTCTTAGCGAAATGCCCATTAGCATAAGCTTTAGAAATTCTTTTCACGCGTGAAACTTAGCACTTCTTGGCGAAACAGCCTCTGCTGTGAGCCTTAGAAGTACTTTTCATGCGTGAAACTTAGAATTTCTTAGCGAAACGCCCATTGGCATGAGCTTTAGAAATTCTTTTCACGCGTGAAACTTAGCACTTCTTGGCGAAACAGCCTTTGCTGTGAGCCTTAGAAGTACTTTTCACGCGTGAAACTTAGAATTTCTTAGCAAAACGCCCATTGGCATTGAGCTTTAGAAATTCTTTTCACGCTCTTTAGTCAGCCCAATCCTGCCATGTTACCCATTCATCATCGTATGTAATATGATACATGGCGATACCGCATACTTCTGCATCATAATCGAAGTTTACGGAAAAGATAACTACTTCGTCATAGTCTGACATAGAAGCTTCACAGAACCAGACATCGCGTACTTCCACGTCAGTCATCTGCTTCCATGCTCCGCCTTCTTTTTTGTAGCCTATATCCAGCCACACACTGTTGGCATCGTCATACATTTCGGAAAGCTCCTGATTGGAATATACATCAAAACTGGTGTAAGAACTGTCTTCTCCGGAGAGAAGTTCCCATACGGCATATCCGTTCTTTACATTGTAAAGTTTTTTGAAGTCTTCCATGGTCATGCCAAGTTCAAGACCTCTGTTGGTGGCAAATCCGCTATCGTATTCCTCATAGGAATTGTCGCCGAAATCCGTTGTCAGATAGCTGACATCATCCCACACGATAAAGGAATTGCCTTCTTCTACCACCACTTTTTCGGAACCATCCTTGAAAGTGAAGTCATCTTCTGTCCATTTGCTCTTAGAAGCGCCGCCGCAAGCGGTCAGGCCTAAGACCATTACACATGTCAATAAAGCTGCAACTACTCTTTTCATTTGTTTCCTCCTCATTAATGATTTAATTTTCATTATTGCTGCGCTACGTCTTTCATGGAAAAGCTGATTCTGCCCATCTTGTCCTTGCCAAGGCATACAACCGTGACAACGTCCCCCAGGGTCAGAACATCCTCCACATGATTGATTCTTTCTTTGGCAATCTTGGAAATGTGCACCATGCCTTCCTTGCCCGGAGCAAATTCAAGGAATGCACCAAATTCTTTAATGCTTACCACCTTGCCCTTAAATATCTGGCCTTCCTCAAAGTCGGTGACGATTAACTTAATCATCTCCACTGCTTTGTCCATCATTTCCTTGTCCGTGCCGCATACGGATACCTGTCCGTCATCCGTTATATCAATCTTAACGCCTGTGCGGGCAATAATTTCATTGATAGTCTTACCTCTCTGTCCAACGACATCCCCGATTTTCTCAGGGTCAATCTGAATGGAAATAATCTTCGGTGCATAAGGACCCACCTCCGGTCTGGGAGCAGCAATGGCAGGCTTCATGCAGCTGTCCATGATAAACAGTCTTGCCTCACGGCACCTTGCAACCGCACCTTCCACAATGGGTCTTGTCAGTCCGTGTATCTTGATATCCATCTGAATGGCTGTAATGCCTTCCGTGGTGCCTGTCACCTTAAAGTCCATGTCCCCGAAGAAATCTTCCAGTCCCTGGATATCCGTCAAAAGAACAAATTCATCATCATTCTCCCCCGTAACAAGACCACAGGAGATACCAGCCACCATCTTTTTAATAGGAACGCCGGCAGCCATCAGCGACATACAGGAAGCACAGGTGGATGCCATGGAGGTGGAACCGTTGGATTCAAATGTTTCGGATACCGTACGGATTGCATACGGAAATTCCTCTTCACCGGGAAGCACGGGTATCAAGGCTCTTTCTGCCAGCGCGCCGTGTCCGATTTCCCTTCGTCCCGGTCCTCTGGAAACTTTTGTTTCCCCTACGGAATAGGACGGGAAATTATACTGGTGCATATATCTTTTGGAAGTTTCATTTTCATCAAGACCGTCCACACGCTGGGCCTCTGACAAAGGCGCCAGGGTACATACATTGCAAATCTGTGTCTGTCCGCGGGTAAACATTGCGGAACCATGCACACGGGGAATGATGTCCACTTCTGCCGCCAGCGGGCGAATCTGTGTGATTTCCCTGCCATCCGGACGCTTGTGGTCTTTTAATATCATTTTGCGTACCGTCTTTTTCTGATACTGGTAAACAGCTTCTCCCAATACGGCAAGCCATTCTTCGTTCTCTGCAAAAGCTTCCTCCAGCTTTTCCGTAATATTTTTGATATTTTCTTCCCTTGTCTGCTTGTCATCGGTGAATACGGCAACTTCCATTTCCGCCGGTGTCACAATTTCCATCATGGCAGTAAAGAGCTCTGCCGGGATGGCGCAGCTCGTATAGTCATGTTTCGGTTTACCCACCTCTGCTACGATTTTCTCTATAAATGCTATGATGGTCTGGTTGATTTCATGTGCCTTATAAATCGCTTCCAGCATTTTTGCCTCAGGGATTTCGTTGGCGCCTGCCTCAATCATGATAACTTTTTCCTTGGTGGAGGCTACCGTCAGGTTCAAATCTCCCACTTTCCACTGCTCCTGGGAAGGATTCACCACCAGTTCTCCGTCAATCATGCCCATCTGCGTCATGGCGCAGGGACCGTCAAAAGGAATATCGGAAATACTGGTTGCTATGGCAGCGCCCAGCATTGCCACCAGTTCAGGGCGGCAGGCAGGGTCCACGCTCATAACCATATTGTTCAAAGTAACGTCATTCCTGTAATCTTTGGGAAAAAGAGGACGCATGGGCCTGTCAATAACACGGCTGGTAAGCACTGCATTTTCGCTTGCCTTCCCTTCCCTCTTATTAAAACCGCCCGGAATTTTGCCTACCGCATACAGTTTTTCTTCATATTCCACACTCAGGGGAAAGAAATCAATGCCGTCCCTTGGCTTGTCCGATGCCGTCGCACAGGACAGTACCGTTGTATCCCCATAGTGCATGAATGCACAGCCGTTGGCCTGTTTGCCCACCCTGCCGATATCCACGCTCAAGGTACGGCCGGCCAGTTCCATAGTAAAAGTTTTGTACATATTGTTCTCCTTATTTTCTATCCGTTTGCCGGACATTTGCTTCAGCAGGCTTTCCGAAACTACTGAAAAAAACAGCGCTTTTCGCTGCCCTTTTCAGCGGTCTCGGACAATGCTGCCTGAAGGGTTTACGGGTTTCACACCGGGTGGAATCCACCCAATTGTAAAGGCGGAGAAACCGAAAAAATCGGGCATGCTCCGCCTCTGTGTTTCAAACATTACTTTCTAAGACCCAGTCTTGCAATGAGTGCACGATACCTCTCGATATCCTTTTCCTTTAAATAGTTGAGCAGGCCTCTTCTCTGTCCAACCATCTTTAACAGACCCCTGTTGGAATGATGGTCCTTGGGGTTGCTCTTCATATGCTCGGTCAACTCCCTGATTCTCTCGGTCAGTACTGCAATCTGTACCTCGGGTGAACCGGTATCTCCGGGCTTTGTCGCATACTCATTGATAATAGCTGTCTTTTTTTCCTTGGAAATCATGATTTAATCCTCCTATACTTGAAATCGCCTGACACCAGGATTAGGTCGGAGTATCCAGAACCCGGGCATCGGCTGTAATCATACCTTGTTATAATAGCATAAACTCTTAAAAAAGTAAACTGTTTTTTCCTTGAGATTCCGTATTGGGTATCCGTATTTTGCACGGGCGGCTGCGGCAATGTATTTGTTCCAACAGGACACGTTCTCACTCGGGTAAAAACTCAGCGGTACTAAGCTCGAAAACACCTCGCAAAGTACCGGTATTTTTACACGGTCCTTTATGGAATCAAATACATTGCCGCAGCCGCCCGTGCAAAATACGGATACTCTTTTAGACCTATAAGCCGGTTTCAGCTATTTATCGGCTGCGTAGCGCGCTGCCTGCTCTGCGATGAGGGCGGCATCGTCAAAGTAATTGATTTTCATGGCGGCCTTTACCTGGGACATGGTGTCCGCCGCTTCTTCTCGTGCGACTTCACTGCCTTTTTTTAGTATTTCATAGATATCGGGAATCTGCTTTTCCAGTTCTTTCCGGCGGATGCGGATGGGCTCCAGTTCCTCCTGCATCACTGCATTTAAAAACTTCTTTACTTTCACGTCGCCTAAGCCGCCCCTCTGGTAATGGCCCTTCAGTTCATCCAGATTTGCATATTCCGGCAGGTATCTTTCAAAATGTTCCTCCCTGCAGAATGCATCCAGATAAGTGAAAACCGTATTACCCTCCAGTGAACCGGGGTCCGTAATCTTTAAATGGTTCGGGTCGGTAAACATGCTCATGATTTTGGTGCGCACATCATCCGCCGAATCCGACAGGTAGATGCAGTTGCCCAGAGACTTGCTCATCTTGGCTTTGCCGTCCGTTCCGGGCAGCCGGCAGCACACCTGGTTTTTGGGGATTAATGCCTCCGGCTCCACAAGTGTTTCCCCATATACCGTGTTGAATTTGCGGACGATTTCACGGCATTGCTCAATCATGGGAAGCTGGTCCTCCCCCACAGGCACGGTGGTCGCCTTAAACGCCGTAATGTCGGAAGCCTGACTAATCGGATAAGTAAAGAAACCGACCGGAATGCTGGTTTCAAAATTGCGCATCTGGATTTCCGCTTTGACGGTGGGATTGCGCTGCAATCTGGACACCGTCACCAGATTCATGTAATAAAAAGAAAGCTCTGCCAGTTCCTGAATCTGGGACTGGATAAAGAGGGTGGACTTTGCGGGGTCTAATCCGCAGGAGAGATAGTCAAGCGCCACCTCTATAATATTCTGCCTTACTTTTTCCGGGTTATCTGCATTGTCAGTAAGCGCCTGAGCGTCTGCAATCATAATAAATATTTTGTCATATTCCCCTGAATTTTGCAGTTCCACCCTTCCTCTGAGCGAACCTACATAATGTCCTACATGAAGTTTCCCTGTTGGGCGGTCTCCGGTCAAGATTATTTTACTCATTTTCTTTATCTCCTTTGTCTTTGTGATTGTTTCGCTTTTCAACGGCCCTGCGCAATTCGTTGTTCCATTTTCTGATGAGACCGGGTTCCATTTTCAGAACCTCCCTGTCGTAAGTCAAAAGTCCGTTGATTTCTTCTTCCACATCAGATAGCTGTGTGTATACCGTTGCACTGACCCCCTCTTTTACGGCAGGCAGGACGGTTTCCTTCATCAGTTTTTCATACCCTTCCTCCAAAGCCTCCTTTGAGCGGAAAGTTTTATACCCATATTCTTTTTCCTGTGCGCAGTGTCCGGCAATCCTTCTGGCATATCCGCCGTATTCCGTCAAGGCAAGTGCACGGTTGGTTTCTTTTTTTAACTTTAGTTTAAAAAAATAATGGTGAATGCTTTTAAAATCCCCACCGCCCATGTCAAACCATCCGCTTGCCTGGTCCACGAGTATTTCCTTATTCAGCGTTCTAACCAGTGAGGTCATCCTTTCGGTTTCAAACTGCCCCCAGCCCTCATTAAAAGGCACAATACACACAACACTGGGGTGGTTTTTTAACATAAGAACCATTTTGGTCAATTCTCTTTCATACTCCTGCCTGCCCTGTTTATCCTGTCTGGAAAGCAGAATCCTGTGTCCGTCCCTTGCCTTTATGCCCAGCAGCTGGAACATTGTTGCAAGATAAGTAACATAAAAGCTTTTATTTTTCCTGCCGCCGTTTACCATATCCTGCCAGACCAGCATTCCCAGCCTGTCGCAGTGGTAGTACCAGCGTTCGGATTCCACCTTGACATGCTTGCGCAACATGTTAAATCCCAGTTTTTTCATGGTTTCTATATCGTACACCATGGCCTCATCCGAGGGTGGTGTGTACATGCTCTCAGGCCAATACCCCTGGTCCAGAATGCCTACCTGCATATAAGGATTATTATTTAAAAATATGCGGCGCATCCCTGCCCTGTCCGTTCCAAGACAGCATTTGCGCATGGCAAAATAACTTTCTACGCTGTCAAGAAGAACCTGCGAAGTATTTTCTCCTCCTTCATACAAGTCCAGCTTCACTTTATAAAGCCATGGATTTTCGGGACTCCAGCTCACAAAATCAGGCAGTGGAATCCGGCAGTTTTTACCAAAAGGCAGTGTCCTGTCTTGGTATCCGCTGTTTATAAAACGAAGTTTTATAAAAAAATTTCCTTTCCTGCAGCCCGCCGGACATTCGGCCTTCAGCTGTACTGCACCTTCATCGTAGCAGGCTTCCCACATAATATTTTTTATAAAGACCTCCGGCACCGCCTCCAGCCAGACTGTCTGCCATATTCCGCCGGTTGCGGGGTAATACATGCCTCCCGGTTTTAACGTCTGTTTGCCAACACTGTGGTAAGAAGTGTCGGAAACATCCCATACCCTGACACTCAGGGTACATCCGCCTGTGTCTGTCTCTTCTTTTTTGATAAAGTCCGTTATATCGATGGAAAACGGAAGATATCCCCCGTTATGGCTCCCCGCCTTCTGGCCGTCCACATAGACCATACAGCTCTGGTCCACCGCACCAAAATGCAGAAGAATGCGGCCGCCTTTTAAAAAACTTTCCCATATTCCGGGTAAAAAACGGATTTTTCTTTCATACCAAAGGTAACTTTCCGGCATCAGCTGTTTATTTACACCCGACAAACAAGTCTCCGGTGAAAAAGGCACCAGTATTTTACCCTCAAAGGAAGCCGGGCGCTCTTCTTTTTGTATAAAGGCATAGTCCCATAAACCGTTCAGGCACTGCCAGTTTTCCCGTACCATGCCCGGGCGGGGGTACTCGGCAAGTATTTCTTTTTCGTCTGCGGACTGCTTATATTGCCTGCTCCATCTGGTCATCGGGCGGGCAGTAATTTCCCTTTTTTTCTGCAATTTCATTCATCCTCTCTTCAATTCTGCTCCTCACCATATCCCGGATTTGTGCCGTGCTTTTCCCTTCATACATTTCGTAAAAAATAGGTTCTAAAAAGTGTACCTGCGTTTCTACCCTTTTTAAGCTTTTTCCTTCAAAAGGCTTATAAGAATCCCATATTGCCACAGGCACAATCGGACACTTTGCCTTTTGTGCACATTTAAAGCTCCCCGGCAAAAAAATCTGAAGGGTATTGTGGTTGTCAGTGTAACCTCCTTCGGGGAACAGCAGGAAACGCTTTCCGTTTTTCACTTCCTCCGAGACCTCCTGCATAATCCTTACCTGCTGCCTAAGGTCGGTCTTATCCAGACGTTTTCCCCTTACCAGCCCGATAAATTCATTGCTGATAGGCATCCTGGCACGTCTGGAATCCATCACGACGGAGCAGGTTCTGGGATGGGAACCCATGATTCCCAGTGCATCATATCTCCCCTGATGATTGGAGTACATCACATAACCGCCTTCATAGGGCAGGTTTTCCCTGCCAAATACCTTTGTGGTAATCTTTCCCTTTTTTCGGATAAAACTTATCAATTTCTGCGCCAGCGCAAAGCAGGCCTCGTCATTATATTTTTCCGGATGTCTGATATAGTGTGAGGACTTTACTATATAATAGACTATAACAGGAAATAATGTAATCATTAACCAATAAAATCTTACCATCTTTTAATATTCTCCCGTTTCCCTGAAAATATCTCTCATTCCATCCGTCATGGAAATCGTGCCTTCCTTATCCACAAACAAGGCCTCCGCACCATAACTTTTTACCAGTTCCATTCCTTCTTCCTTTCCCAGCACAAAACATGCCGTGGAAAGTGCGTCGCTCAGCACACCGCTTTGACACAGGACCGTAACGCTCCTAATACCGCTGTCCGCGGGATACCCGGTGGCCGGGTCTAAAATATGGTGGTATCTTACACCATCCACCATAACATAACGCTCGTAATCTCCAGAAGTGGATACACACCACTGCCCCTTCAAAGAAAGCGTTCCTATCATGGAAGAGGTATCCTCCGGATTTATAATTCCTACCTGCCAAGGCGTATTGTCCGGTTTCTTTCCGTATGTGAGGATGCTTCCCCCCACTGATATCACCGCGCCATATACCTCTTTTTCCTCCAGAAACACTGCAATCCTGTCACACGCAAGACCTTTGCCCACCGCCCCCAAATCAAGGCTCATCCCCTCCGAAAGGCTGATGCCGCCATTTTCCATCACGACTTTTTCATATCCCGTGTTTTGCAATGCCTGTGCAATTTTTTCCTTGTCCGGAATCACAGCGTCCGCCTGTTCTCCGGCAGCCCACTCATCAATATTCCACAATTGTACCACAGGTCCCACCGTAAAATCAAAGGCGCCGCCGCTTTTTTGGGAAACTTCCAGCAAGGTAATTAAATCTTCATATAATTTATCGGAAACCATCACCGGTTCCCCGCGCCCTGCTGCCGCATTGATTTTGGCAGCCTCAGTATCCGGAAGCCTCCAGGACAACTCCGACTTCTCCAGCGTCTCAATAATATATTCCACTTCCGCGGTAATATCTTCTTCCCTTGTATATATGCTCTGCCGGATAACAGTTCCCATAGCGGTATCCAGCGCTTCATATCTTGGCACACGTGCCCCACACCCTGCCGCAAACAAAATACCCATAAAACAGGCAAATACTGCCGGCGCCACTTTCCGTAGACACCCGGAAGCCATACTTCTTTTTTCTTTGCAGCCATTTCGGATTTGCAAACTTTTTTCTGCTCCTGTCTTCATTTCATCTGTCCTTTTTGATATACTGGTAATTATACCAAAAAGAAACCGGTAACACAAACATATTAAAAGGAAATGCAATGATAACACATGTTACAAAATCAAAAAACCCGGTTTTCCGGGCAATTTTACTATCTGTTTTTCTGATTTTGCTTTTTGCCGCTTCCCTTTTGTATCTTTTTGCGGCCCGCAGCCCCCATACAGGCAGATTGACAGCCCGTATTTACCAAAACGGAACGCTGCTTACTACTATTGACCTTTCCACTGTTACGGAAGCTTACTCTTTTACGGTAAATTCCCCGGACGGCGGTCACAATACCATAGAGGTAAAGCCCGGTGCAGTTGGCATTAAAGAAGCCGACTGCCCGGACAGGCTATGCGTTTCCATGGGATACGCGGACTCTTCCCTGCTGCCAATCGTCTGCCTGCCCCACGGTCTTGTGATTGAAATAGAGGAACAAGCGGCAGCACCGGACACTTTGCCGGATGCCCTCAGCTATTAAAAAGGAGGATTAGCATGTCTGTCAAAAAATTAGCCACCTTATCTGTTTTTACGGTAATTGCACTCACTATTTTTGTGGCGGAAAGCGCCATCCCCAACCCAGTCCCCATCCCCGGCATCAAGCTTGGGCTCGCCAATATCGTGACATTGCTTTTGCTGATGAATTTCACCCCTGCGGAAACTTTCTGGGTGCTTCTGGCCCGCATCCTGCTGTCCTCCGTATTTTCAGGTCAAATCGTCACCCTGTTCTACAGCCTCTGCGGCGGCATCCTGTGCTTTGCCGCCATGTATGTGATAAACCGTTTTTTATGCGCACGCTTTGTCTTCATCACCAGCATCTTTGGCGCCCTGTTCCACAATATCGGCCAAATCCTGGTTGCCTACGCCACAACCCGCACCACCGGCATCTTTGTCTACCTGCCGTTTTTGACAGTGAGCGGCATCATAACCGGGCTGTTTACGGGGCTTTGCGCTTATTATGCGCAAAAATACCTGATGCCGCATGTGAAAAAACTATGAGGAAGGTGAAACACTTAGTTCGTATTGATATTCTAACCTCTCTTCGTCTGAAGATTTGTTTTTTCTGCCGCCATGGATGCCCGTCCGAATCATCCCGAGTTTTTCCATGATTTTATAGGACGCAATATTTTCCGAATCACAATGCGCAATGAAATGCTTGATTGGAAGATGCTTTACGGCATACTCCTGCAAAGCCTTTGCCGCTTCATATGCAATTCCCTGTCCCCAGTACTCTTTACTTATAATCCACCCCAATTCACCGGACATATCGTCATTCAGATAGATACTCACCGCTCCTATCTGTTTACCTTTATAGATAACGGCAAACTCATAAAATGACGGCGCATCACTTTTCCATTCCTCTTCCACCCCTTGCAGGAAAGCTGCCGTTTCTTCGATTGAATCATTTGGCAGATGCACCATGTATTTGGTATTTTCGTAATCGGAGGCATATTGATGTACCGTTTGTAAGTGCCTGCTTCCTAACGGCTCTAAAAGAAGCCTTTCTGTATTTATCGTTATCATGGTTTTCCCTTCTTTTTTCTATAATAATAGTTCCATGGTTCCGACAGTATAGTTTACTTTGTCAAACCTGTCCAGTTTAATAGTGCAAAAACCCATTTTCCCATACCAATTCCGCAACGGGATATTATCATGCACCATTCCCAAAACTATTCTGTCACATTTCCTTCGTTTGGCTTCTTCTCTGGCAAACTGCATGAGTCTGTTTCCGAATCCGTTATTGCGGTATGCAGGAAGTATCACGATATCATTCAGGTGCATTTTGTATTCTTCCTGAAACATAGATAAAAAACCGACTGCTTCCTCACCATGTACATACGCATACATAAGACAGCCGCTATTGTATTCTTCCAAAAGAATACAATACGGCAGACGCGTCCTTCCTCTATACGGACAATTCGAACTCTTCCCGAGGTTTTTATCGGCAACTCATAAATGCTGATATTCTCTGCATTTTGGGCACTTCTATTTCGCTAAATATCGCTCTTTTCGCATCGTTTTCAATACTTTTAGTAGCAAATTAGTTGCAGTATCTGCACCGTTAATTTTCCATCGGCATGATATAATCTACTTTTTTATTACTCACAACGAATAAATTCCTGCGGCTGTCAGGTTATCTATTATGCCTACTGCCACAGCTAAAACAAAAGGAGCAATACCATGAGCAATCAACATAAAAATCCAACTATCAGCTTCAGAATTTCTGATGCTGAACGCAAACAAATCGAAGCACGTATTCTTGTCAGCGGAATGAAGAAACAAGATTACTTCGTCCGTTCCTGCATATACAACCGCATCTGTGTTGTTGGCAAAAAAGAAACTATATATCCGCTGGTACAGACTGTAAATGCACTGTATCTGCAATTATTAGAAATGCAGAAAGCATTTACCTCAACCAATGCCACTCCTGATACACTACCTTCTTCAGAAACCATCCATGAATTACAAACCAAATACACCAATATGCTTACCGCTATTATTGACTTATTAGATGGTGCTAAATATCTGTGGGAAGGAGACTGTCATGAACAACAATCTTAATTTCCAGTTCGGGATGTACGAACCTGCTACAGATAGCATCATCATCAATACTGGCAAAAATTGCTTTCTTGTTATCCGTTGCAAGGAATGTAATTCCTCTGTCATCTTTGATGATCCGACTGATATTGTATATCTGTACCGGTTAGCAGAAGATTCTCCGCTTACTTATGCCAAACTTGCTCTGATAGAAAACGGCTTGCAGGATTATGTGGATGCGATGAATGAATTTAATTAATTGTTCCCAAATTGAGGAAACATTTTTCCTTTGCAGTCTCATCTTAGTCGCACCAGTCTCATAGTCATTTGAGATTGATCCGACTAAGATTTACCATTTCTCTACTATATATTTCACTGCCTCTTTTAATTCATCGCTAAATACCTCCAAATCATCCAACAATATAACCCCATCCAAAACTAAACTTACAACATTATTTATCGCAGTTGAGCGCCTCATATCAATTATAACACCTGGCGATTTTTTATCTTGCTTGATACGTTTTTCCAGTTCCCAGAATTTAACGGACGCACTTTTTTCATTTTGCAAAAGAGCTATGTATTCCATCTCCAATCGTTCCATGTAACGTTCCTGCCAGTCTGGTATATTTTTTCGGAATATTTTCCAATCGTGCTCTGATATTTGCATTCCTCTATAACTCCTTCCTTATACCACAAAGAATGTCACTTCCTTATCACCTCGTCATTAATCTAAAATGTTATAATTATCAATTTATCAGTTTTTCACAGGAAGCGACATCGCAAATGTCACTTCCTTGTCACCTCGTTGTCACTTCCTATTTTAACTTCCATAGTCCTTCTTTTTTATCATACATTAAAAAGACTTTTTTCTTTATCTCCTGCACATCACGTAATACCGTTCTCCTTGTGACATCCAATTTTGCAGCAATGTCGTCTACACTTACTTTCTGATTTTCACAAATCATATCATAAACAAGCTGTTCTCTTTCTGTTAGTTCAATTTCCATCTCGACTTGCTTAACAGCCTCTTTCGTTAACGGAATTGCTATTCTGAAAACATCTGCTTCATATAATTCCGGATTACCGCCTCCGGAATATATAGGTGTATATTTGTACAAATTCTTCACTCCAGAGCCAATCGTATCTGACCTTCCCAATGCAGTAAAGAAATTGGCAATCAAAGGATTCTTAGGATATGGTGTAAATTCATCACTTAATATATTCCCCTGTCTTCTAGGTCTACACCAGTTTTCCGTTCTTAACCAGTCCTTTTCAATAATCAATTTTGCCGGATAAGCACTGGAAAAATCCCTATGAACAAGAATATTTGAAACAACTTCTCTGGCAATAACATCTCTAATGCTTGTACTTACATTATCTATGAGGCAAAACTTATCCGAAGTATGCTTTGCAATAAATTCCATTAATTTATCGTAGCTTTCGATAAGATTTGTGTTAACCTGTAACCGATCATCATATCTATCCACATTTTCAACTCGGTAAATTGCATCTGTCACATATCCGGATACACAGGAGCGAATAACCTCATCCTTTCCAAACAGCATAATTGCCGCTAAATTGTAACCTTTTTCACCTGTTACAAGATTTTTCTCATACAGACCGGCACTTATCATAATTTCACGATCCGTCATTTTCAGCCATTCATGCTGAGCATTCTTGTTTTCTACTAATCTTCTGACTCTCGGCATAAGATCCATTCGCAAATCATCTTCCGTAGCATAAGGAAATAATTTATTTTCTGAAAATGCTCCTGTCTTGCGAGCATACATATTTTCCATCTGAATAGGCGAATCAGTAATATCAAAATCCCCCTCATCATTTCTGTCGTATACTCTTCCAGAACATCTAATAACTGTTGATGCCGGCGGAATATATGTCCAAAGCAACAATTTCCCTTCATATTCAAATTCTTCTATCTGTACATAAAGCGTAGGTGAAATCTTATTTGTATTATTTAGCTGTGAAACAAAATTCCTCTTCATATCCTTTGCGGCATTACGGTTTACTCCGACAGGAATACCACCATCTTTCACTCCCATAATAATCCATCCACCATATCGGTTTGAAAATGATGATACTGTTTCATAAACTGATTCACTAATCTCATTAGTGCTAGATTTATATTCTATGGTTATTTTTTCATCCTTAGCAGATAGAAGTTCTTTCATTTTTTCTGTGGTCATTATATCGCCTCCAATACATGCCATTTTAATAACATTATGTCAAACGCAAAACCTATTACAGAATTACCTATTAAGCGTTATATTCAACTTAATCCGCATCCAATTTAACACATACAGTATCTATTTCTTTTTATAGCAATTAATTCTATTAATAATTTCACTCAAAGTTGCTTTTGTATACTCAATATAAATATCCTTATATTCTCTAACAACAAATCAAGTTTATCTATATAGTCGGATCCTGCTCTTCTCGCAGATTTCTCCCCAAGATTAGCAGTAATATCTTCTTCATGTATATTATTACATCTCTAATGGCTATTCAAAATAAGAATTATCTACTTTATATATTTTCAAGCTCTGTTGACTTACAATTCCTACTTCATATTTAACCATCAATCTAGTTAACATTTCTCCGTCAATTAATTTCAAACTTTTTTGTTGCTGGTGTTCTGCATACTCAATAGCCTCTCGGGTAAAACTTGATGTCGTAATAAATACTCCCTTTTGAATATTTTGCATTGCTCCTACGAAAGATTGTATTTCTCGCCTGCCAACTGTATTGCCCGATGTGTACCTTTTTGCCTGAAGATAAATTAAACTCAACCCTAGCTTATCTTCATTAATTACTCCGTCTATTCCATTATCATGACTTCCACCAACAACAATTCCTGAATTTTTATCATATCCATACCCCATTTTCAACAGTAAATCCACAATTAACTTTTCAAAAAAAGCTGGCAGTTTTGCCATGATATTATCAATGAGTTGTGAATATATATTCTCTAAGTGTTCATTATAGCATTCTTGTATCTTCTCTTCAGGTAATATTTCGTCATCTGTAATGCCCTTCTTTGAAACTTTAGATACTATATCACTCAGTCATGCCAAATTGCACTGCAATATCTTCATAACCAAGTTTCATAATATCAAGGCATTTTTGTAAATCATCTTTTTTAATTGGTTTAATCATGTAATGTACCTCGCCCTGTTTGTTACGCAGCTCTTGATTTTATGGAAACATATTAAGCAGTTCCCTGAAGTACTCCTGAAATTTCCCGATATCTGACAATATTCCGTTTTGCAGCTTTTGAGAAGTTTCCAGTGCCCGATTGTATTGCAGTTCATTAATTTCACCGTTTTTGAGCGCTTCCTGCAATTCGTCCATATCATCTACGATAATATCTCCGTTTGGATAAAACACCAAATCCAAATATAAATCCCAAAAATAAGGAACGTTGTCGTCATCATAACCCTGTGTATCAATCATGTCTATATAGCAGACTTTCATTTCATAAGCATCATCCATCATTACCGTAATGCAATAGAACTCATTACTTGGCAGAATTGTCAGCCAGTGATAGCCGTTATCACATACCACCACATCTTTGTTATTGTATTTCCATATCTGCTTTTCAGAAACAGCGTTTATAGTCAATAGTCCCAGATACCCTTTTATTGTGGGTGTATCCACCTGCTTTCCGATTCTTTCTTTTGAAATTATGCATTTCCACTCATCATACATTAATCGGCATTTATACATTGGATGATTCCTTTCAAATCCCGGTTGAATATTGTAAAAAGGATGAAGCACCTTTACTCTTTTGGTGTCATACAATAGTGACAATCAGCGCTAAGAATCGGCAATATGGCAGGCAGAAATCCAGATGTATAATTTGACAAAACAGGGATATACGCGTACATCAGTTTCTCCTGAAAATTTGCTTTTACGATTAAGTTTTTTCAAATCAGCCATTCCGGCATTCTATTTCTACTTTGTTGCCCTTAAAATCATTAAAACTTTCTAATCAGTATGATTCCGGAAAACGGCGGCTTTGGGACAAATCAATAGTCTTATGCTTCAAAATGACAATTCTCCTTGTAAAAACTTCAAAAGGGCTTTACATCCTTCCTCTACATCTGCATAGGTCGTATCGAAATCTCCTGTATACCACGGGTCTGCAATCGCCCTGCTGCTTTCTGCAAATTCCAGCAGTTTGTGTATCTTATGCTTTGGATCGCCTCCCACAATCCGCATCATATTGCGGATATTTGCATCATCCATTCCAATCAGGTAGTCATATTCCTCATAGTCACGCCTTGTCATCTGCCGCGCCCTGTGCTCCGCACACGGGATGCCCTTTTTTCTGAGAATATTCCTCGTTCCGTAATGAACGACATTGCCGATTTCTTCCGTGCTGGTGGCGGCGGAATCAATATAAAGAAAGGCTGTTAATCCATGGGTGGCGGCTAAGTGTTTTAGGATGGATTCGGCCATGGGGGAGCGGCAGATGTTGCCGTGGCAAATAAATAATATTTTTACCATACTTCTCATAACTCCTTATATCTCGGTATATCTTGGTTTTTTCCCATGTTTTCAAGGTTTTTCCTCTGGCCCCAAAAACACGGTTCCTCGTATATCTTACCATAACTCGGTATATCTTGTCCCCCAAAATGAGTAAAAAAGAAGTAAAATGGCCTCTTTTTTACTCACTCCAAAGGTAAAACCACCCATGCCCCCTTACTCTCCAGACAGCTTTTTCTCCAACTCCCTCACTTCCTTTTCCACGTCATCATATTTCAAATGGGTGTAAACATTTAACGTGGTCGCTATGTCGGCATGTCCCATGAGGTACTGTAAGGTTTTCGGGCTTACTCCCGATTTTGCCATGTTACTGCAATAGGTATGCCTACACACATGGGGCGTGATTGTCGGCAATTCTTCTTTGAATGTCCTGTTATACTTGCCTAAAGCATACTCAAACCTCTTTTCCCAATGGTTTGCAAGGTACGGCATGCTGTTTTTATCCAGTACCAGAAAGCCGCCTACACCATCCACCATTGGCTCCACCTTTGTTTTCCTGCGTTTGTTTATCAGCTTTTTAAAGCACTGGTAAACCTCTTCCGTCATGGGAAGGTCCCTCTCCCCATATGTAGTTTTTGTATCTGCAATAATGTATTTCCCATCCCTTGTACGCTGTAACTGTTTATCTATATGTATCTTCCTTCCTTTCATATCCACGTCTGACAGTGTAAGGCCGCAGAATTCCGATACTCTCATGCCAGTTTTAAAAAGTATATACATACCCTCATAATACTGGCTGTAGTGTTTATCATTTTTGATAAACTCCAAGAACAGCCGTTCTTGTCTTGGTGTGACTGCTTCCCTTGATACGCTGTCATTTATCAGCACTGTTGCAAGTTCCCAGTCGAAAGGGTTCTTGCGGATTAAGTCGTCCTCAACAGCCATGCGGAACGCAGGACGCAAAACACCTCTGATACTGTGAATACTGCTGTAACTTCTCTTATACTCTGACTGTAGCTTTATCAGCCAGAGTTTGGCATCTGATACCTTTACCGTATCAATCCGTCTGGCGCCAAACTCTTCCCTTTTCAGAATGTTTGCCACCGTTTTATATCCGGCAAGGGTGTTATGCCTTACCCCTGTTTTTGTTGCAATGTATCTCCCAACTAACTCTGATACAGTGACATCCCCTCCTTGGTATGCCAGTTCTTCATTGAGGGATTTTTCAATCTCTTTTTCCAGTTCCCTCAATGACTTTTCTGAACGCTTGCCCTCTGGAAGTTTATCTGTCGGCTCTAATTTCCAGCTGTAAACATAGTGGTTTTTCCCGTCTTTTCCCCTGTATGTAAACATATATTGTCCATTGTTCCGCTGTTGTTCCCCAACCCTTAATATGCGCCCCTTGCTATCTCTTCTTTTCTCACTCATAATCCCTAACCTCCATAATCAAATTTTTAACTCCCCCTCTTTCGAGGGGGATCATTCTATCGGAACATCACAAAAAGTGCAAGCACTTTTTTATCAAACTATGTATTTTATATCGAAGAAATCTGATCCACAAACTTTTCAAATAATTTTTTCTTTATCAGGTATTTTCTGCCGTTTGTCATTATGTACTCGGCACCTATGTTTTCATCTATCAGTTTCCGTAACTTTTTATCTCCAATGTTGAAATATGCCGACGCTTCTTGAATCGTAAGCATATATTTTTCTGAAATTGCTAACTTCTCCATATCCTATGAACCTCCCATATTTATTGTAATGTCGAATATTCTTTCAAGCTAATGTAATAGCCTGACCAAATCGGAAGTTCGTAATTGCACCATACATATTCTGTTGCAATATCTCTTGTACCTTTGTTCTGCGCTGATTTTGGAACCTCCATCAGCTTGTAGCATTTCCACCCATAAGGCAGAAGATAAGCATCATATAGATCGACACCAGTTTCTGACTTGTAGCCACACAGCAATATCTTTGCTTTGGCATTTCTGATTATTTTCAATAACTGTATCTGCTGTGTTTCCGACAATTCACATTTGTAGGCTTTGTCTGCATTTTTCCCCCTCAACTCATGGCGGTAGGGCGGATCCAGAAACGCAAATACTTCCTCATTGTCAACGTAGCACTTTAATAAATCTAAAGCGTCAACATTGAAAATCTTGATATGTTCCAGACGTTCATAAACCTTTGGCAGATTATTTTTCAAATCTCGCTGATATGCGATACTGCTTTTGTAACCATCCTTACTAAATGATTTGCGTGTCGAATTGTAGCTTTGGCTTATCATTATGTACGTTAGGATTGCCCTTTCAAGGTCGCTATAACCTATGAAATAATTCTTCTGTTCCCTCCTTGCTATATTGAAAATTTCTCTGTTGTACTCCACCTTCTTTAGATGGTCTATCAACTCCTTTCCCTTTTCTCTGTCAGACATCACTCTGAACAGGTTGGCTATATCTCCATCCAGATCGTTTATAATCTCAACCGGACTTCTGATGTGGTTTAGTGCCAGTGCTCCGGAACCAACAAAAGGCTCCAGATAAATCTCATGCTCTGGTATGAGGGCTTCGAGTTTTTCAAGCATCCTGATTTTGCCCCCATAACAACGAAAAAAACGAATGCTCATTTTATTTCCTTTCTTTTATTTCTATGGTTTCATCTGCCATATCATCCACTGGCATACTTTCCCTCTTAATGGCGTAATAATTTACACCTTTTTTGTTGATTTTTACTTTTTTGTCATAAACCCTACCGCTTCCCGTTTCCAACAGGTCATTACGCTTTAACATTTTCAGTACCTCAAACTTGCCCCACCCTAAATCCTTATTACAGCTAATGAATGTGTCAAAAACATTTGTTCTAATATAGATTTTGTCTTGCCTTTGAAAAGCTTCAGGTGCCATAAAAACTCCATTAATGCTGCTTAGTTCCTCTTTCATGTCCTTGACAAATTCCACTAATTTTTCAAGGACTTCCTCCTGTGTTGCCTTGCTTGCCGTCTCGCAAATCTTTTCTGGCTGTTCCAGCAACATGAGAATCTTATCCTTGATGAGTTTTAAATCATCCAGCGTCACGTTAGCTTCGTAATTTAGAAGCCACTCCAATACTCCTGTGCTGTGGGAAATCAGTTTTTGCCGTTGGACTGCAACTGGCTCCGAAGTCTTTCCATCCGAAAGCTGAACCGCCACTAACGCAGATAACCGCAGACTTCCAGCATCCCTTTCCACACACGCCAGAATTTTATGTTGTCCCTTTTCAAAAATCGTGTTATAATTTTTCATAAAATAACCTCTCGTAATGTTTTTCGGTTCTGCCATAATTATCGCAGATTTTTCCCAAATTGAACATTGGTGCAACTACTGAATTTTCAAGGCATCGGTATTCTTAGGCATCATCCAAAAAATAAAACAGGCATTGTTAAAAATTGAAATAGGTATTGTTATAGCGAAACAGATGCATATTAAAAAATGAGAATGCCTACGCATTTCTTATATTTTGGGCAAAATGCCTATTGACATTTTCTGTTTTGTTAGATAGTGTCAAAAAAATCATTTCTTTAGTGTCAATTTTACACAATGTTACATTTTTGTCATTTCCCCTCGTCAAATTATTTCTTTCCCATGCAATAACATTTTTCTAACCAGCCCCAATTATGCCGTGGCGATAAAATGGAGACTGCCTCCTGATTGCAACTATCTTTGCAACAACAATCTTTCCCATGAACTATTTTTCTTTTTATGCTGGCTCCGCTTGCAATTACTGTACCTTTTCCTCATATAAACATGTTTTTCTGAAATGCTCCCCCTTATGGTCTTTTTAAAATTTCTCATTGTTCAGCATCCCATGCAAAACATACTGAAATACTGTTTTTCCAACCAGTCTGATTTTTGTGTACACCCGATTTTTCATCACAGCGTTATACCCCTACACACTTTTTTTCTGGAAACATTGTTTTCTTATTCCAAAATCAACTTTTTCGGGAAAAAATATATCCCCCTCCCTTAACGTGCACTTTTGGAAAATCATACATGACATTATTTCCCTCTCTCCCAATTCCTCAACATTAAAGTGTATACTTAAATCTACGTCCATAAAAAACCACTCACAGCCTTCAGGCCATGAGCAGTCCTTTTTAATCTTCCAATTCTTCCAGATCCCCAAACAGGTTGACCTCAACATAAACCTTGTCAAGGTCAAGGCTTATATTGGGTTCTAACATTGTTTCCAATGTAACAATGTTGCTTGCCGTGTTGACAAGGCACAAAGACTCTGGCAACTCCACTCCATTATGTTTGACAACTGCTTTCATCAGTCTACCACCCCCGCCCTTTTTAATTTATTGTAGATTTGCTCTGCTGTATATTTCTGGTTACCCAGAGCAATCAGCTGTTCCATGTTCAGCCCCCTTGTATATGCGTCTACAAGCTGGACACTGGAAATATCCTTGATGCCAAATGGCATGGTTTTAACCACGGTGTTACCGCTGACACGCATATTTCTGACATCCCGGTCAAGGTTTGAAACAATTTGCTGCATTGACCAAATCTGCTTGCCCAGATTCTTCAGGCATTTAATTATTTCCTGCTCATACATAAAAAATTACTCCTTCCAAAATTTTTTTAATTACACCCCTTTATGTACAGCGTGTATGTAAACATGAATAAGGAAAAATCCTATCCAGCATGCCGCCAGACAGGATTTTTCTTTCACTGTATAACAATTATCTGAATTGTAAGGTTTAAAAAGCAGGAGGGTATGCTCCCCACCTTTCCAGTGCTTTCTCTGAAATGTTACCTGCACCCCAATAACATTTGGATTATTATGTTGGATTATTTTTTCAGGAAGAATATGATATTTGTCAGGCACGTATTATAACCTATAAGACAAATTTCCTTTTTAATGTTCAAAATCATTGTTTACAGTTACAAAAACAATCCCCTGCCCCAACCTCGCAGGGGATTGTACCATCCATTTTTTCTTTTGGCTGTAGTGGTTCTTAACGGAATTTTAAACTGGTTTTTATGGATTTTGCCGTATATCCCAGACTTTAATTTTTATTCTCTTCCAGTTCTTTCCACATCCCTTTTGCTATCCAGCGTATGAAAATGAAACACTGTTTCCCTAAATAAACTGCTCCACATAATGAAATGATTACCATTGTATGGATTACTGTAAATGTCAGATAGTCCATCTGTCAAGCCCCCTTTCCTTAACCTCTATGTATCGGTCAACTGTTTCCCTTGCCCCCGGTAATGCAAATTTTTCATAATGGTAAACATTACTTTCTATAATGCCCGTGCCGTCACTGGTAAAGATGCAGAATACATAACCATTATTAATCTCACTCCAAAATACTTTTATCTCATATCCCCTATACTGTTCAATCATTTCTCCCTGTACCTCTCTCAAATCTCTCTGTATCCCTCTGGAACCTCTTTAAACCCTTTTATGTCCTGTCCTCAAAAGAGGGGGCTTACGCCCCCTCTTTTACTTCTTCCTCATTACCGATAATCTCCACACCCTCACAGGCTACAAGCTTATTCTTTTCAAGCCGTACACCCGCAACAGGCACCCCGATTTCCAGCATCATCTTCAGCTTGTCCTCGGTATATTCCATCCTTGCATGTCTGGCATTGACTGTCTCATAAACTTTCTTCTTGTCACCGCTGGCCGCTACAACAATAAGTTCCATGTTCATATCTGAACCGCTGTCCTCATTCATCCATGACAGGCTGTTTACACCGGTTTTCAACTGCAAGTTGCCCATGTTGAAGCCCTCAACATCCAGTTTAAGGACTTCTTTCCCGTCCTCTTCCCCAAGGATAAAGCCATAAACCTTTTCATTGTTTTTCAGCTTTGTAATGACCTGCTTCTCCGTCATGCCTACGAAGCCCTTGCTCTTGCTGTCATAGAATTCATAGCCTATCAGCCTCTGCCCTAAAAAGTTACCGTTTGTCAAATACATACACATAATGTTTACCTCTTTCTTTCTGTGCCTCAGCACTAACTTTATTTAACTTACAAATAAATCTTAACGCTGAAACATTTATGTGCATAGACGTGATAGTGCAAGGAAATAAACCATTATGTGTCACTGATTTTTAGGGAGATTGTAGAGGAATTTTTGATTTTTATTCCTCTTTCACCATCTGCAACAGACAATCAAGGCACGCTATATTCACATCTTTTGTTGCCCTCACTGAATTACCACATTTAGGACATATATATTTTCTTGTACTGCTTTTCTTTTTTGGCTTTTTGCCATTCGTGCCAGTTAAACCATTTCCGTTATCTCCGTCATTTCCATTATCTCCATCAGTCCAGTCATAAGCACCCATACGCACATACTCTATTGGAGAATCCAAATAATATTCTTTTATTGTTTCTATCAACTTTTCTGTAGGCTCGGTTACACTCCAGCCTATGCTCTCATGGTAGCTTATTTTCAAATCTCTTTTTTCTGCTATTTCTTTAAATTTTTTATTGTGATAGCGGTTATTATTTGATGTGTCCTTTATATTATTTTCCATAGCATACAAATGACACATTTCATGAACCAGAGTACTGATGATGTTTTCCACAGGTCTGTTAAGGTACTCTGCCGACAGGTTGATTTCATGATAGGAATCCCAGCTGTCCTTCCATATCTCCCCAACCGTGATATGGCCGTATGATTTTTGAGAGGACTGTATTGTAATCACTACCTCCGGCAGGCTGTCCTCAAAATAAACCCTGTTTAATATCCGGTATGCCCTTTCTAAAAATTCATTATGTTCTGATAACATAAAAGTACCTCCAACAGATTTTTATTTTTCTATTGAAGGCCATGCTTTTTTTACCGCATTTTTAATATACATTTTTAAAAATTATCCCCATGCACCATACCAATTTTTCTGATGCCAGAAACCACTTTTTTACTATTATAAAATACTTTCTACAGACCAACTTCATCAGATAATGCAGGAACCAACCCACTGTATACTGACAAGCCAACAATTTCTACTAACTTGTACAACTTGATTTTTTCATAATGCAATATTTATTTTTATATGTTCATTGTTGCTGATATTCCACATGGAAAAATTTTAGTAAGTATGATAAACCCTTTCATGGATATTGATTTTTACACACTGTATTCATTTATGCATTATATATCCATTTTTACCATTTTCATTAACATGCATCTTCCATATCCATTGCGCAAAACGTTTTAAAAAGTTGAAACATTTGAAACAGACAGTCCGTAAAATATAAAATATGCTTCTATCCTCTTTTTAGATTGAGCGGTACATTTATTCATGCTATAATGGGATTGTATAATTGAACAGAAAGCAGGATGCGGTTTTCTGATAGATGCCCTCTAGTCTTACGAAAGAGGGTGGTGCCCATGAGCGTGATGGAAGTTTTGACATTATTGCTTGTTATCTTTTCGGCTCTGTCTTACATAGATAATCATAAAAAGAAATAGCATCCCAACCGTCCAAAGTTAGATGCTATTTCTTTTGTAATATCAATTTAACTGAGGGCAAATCGGAACTTCGTGTCCGATCAACCTTTCTAAGTAGATTATACATGAGAGCTGCTTGTTTTGCAAGTGGCTCTTTTAAACCAGTTGTGCTTACATTTTCCCAGCCTGATAAATACAATGTTGTTTCAGGTGCCTTCATTTCTATTGTTGTTGGAGTTGTTCCACTTTGCTTGTGTACTGCTGGTACTGTTGATTCCCATTTTATACTACTTATATCTGATTTGTATGTCGTTGATGTCTTCCATGCTATAAGTTTGTATTCGCTTTCATCTTCTATGCTTATTTTAGGACTTGAATCAGTCTTAACATATGTTCCTTTGTCTGTGAGTACATTTGTGTCCAGGTTTCGGATTCTATAGGATTTAACAATTTTGTATACGCCAGTTGATTCGTCTGCTGGTTCGTGAGGTTCTGGCTGCTTGGTTTCATCACATGTGGTCTGTGCATCATTATCATCATTCCATACAATACCTATACCAGCACCTACATTTTTTGTTGCCATGGCTGTATTTGTCTGTGCACCACTTACTGGTGAATATCCTAAAGCTGCTGTCTCTGCTGAACCATCAAGTTTTACACATGTAGGCCATACTTTATTTGTGTATCTTTTAAAATATGACATACCTGTTTCTGGACAGCCTAACCTTTTATGAAATGCTCCCCACTTGTATGATGTCATGCAATACCAACCGATTTGTTTTCCACTTCCAGCCAAAGCATTGTACCAGTAAAATGGTTCAAATACTAAATAAACTTCTTTATTGTACCATTGTTCGGCATAACTTTGTCCAAAGGCTCTTTCTATAAGATTGTATGCTTTCTTGTGTCCACCCGCTCCATCTTCTAACATGTAATCTTTTACTTTATTGCCTAGTCCTTCTCCACTTTCAGTATGGGGTGGACCCCAATCACTACCAATTTGCCAGCCACTGGCTGTTATACCATATCTACTTTGTAAACTTATATTGCTACTTGGTAAACTTTTACCATTTTTGTCTACTATTGGGCCAGATGATGTACATGCTACTGTGGGGGTGACTTGGTTGTTGGATAAGTCTATACAATAGAAAATCCAACCCGTACGTGACGACAGCGGACCCCCATCATAAACTCCAGTACCACCTCCTCCATTTTCTGCTCCCATATCTCCATCTGCTGCATATGCCTTTAATGGTTGGGAACCAAACATTGGTATTATCAGTGAGAGTGACAGTATCAATGATAATAATAGATGTAGAAGTTTTGGTTTTGTCTTATGTTGAGTTTGACTGCTAAACTTCATATGAAATCCTCCTTATTTTGTTGCTTTATATCTTGAAATATGTTATGATTTTATCGGAGGTGTTTTTTATGGAAGATATTATCAGAAAAATAATTGTTGGTATGTTTATTTTAATAGTTGGAAGTTCCTTATTTTATCTTTTCTTTCATAAGTTTGTATTTAAAAAATACAAACTGGTATCTATTATAATTGCGTTTTTACTTTCTTGTATCATTCTTTTGGTGACTGATAGAACTCTTTATCATTGATTTTTTCACCTAGCATCCAAAATATTTGTATAATAAGACCCCCTAGCATAAATGATGCTATTACAAATAAGCCTATCAATTCAGCTGTTGTACTTATTGAATAAAAGTATTTTGTTAATAATGCTAATATAATGCTGCATATTATATATGTTGATATAAAACCTATACCTAATTTAATTCTTTTATGATTCATAATGTTTGCTCCTTTAAAATGAGGGAGGTCATCCTTGATTGGCTGACCTCTGTTGTCCTTTTAATTTTTCTGCATGTATTTCATTGGTTACAATGAAATGAATTATGACATTATTTTTAAATGTAGTATGATTTTATCGGAGGTGATTTTATAGAATTTATGATTACAAAAATTATTGTTGGTTTATTTATATTTTATCTATATCCTGTTCCTTCAGTTTAGTTTGTTTTCGCTTTTTGTACATCCTTTACTTTGCTATTGTTTCTTATTATATATATTACTCTAAACTGATTTATCGATTCATCCATGCTTATTTTTCTGATTATTGATATACTTTTATCTAACTTAATATTTTTATCTAATTTGCTTTGCATATATTTTATGTAATCTGGCTTATGTGTTAAATCCAACATATTTGTAGTATCTATTTCTACTGCTACTATTACGTCTCCATTCTTTTTTGGTACTTCATCTGAATATTCATATGCTATTGTATTTACAGGTATTGCTTTGGAAGTTATTATTTCTAGAGCCTTATCTTTTGGTAATGATACAAAACATACTTGTGATGTTTTGGAATTAAAATTAAGCGTTGACATTGGTACTTCCTCCCAATTTTTATATTTTGGGAATAGGTTATCATAAGCTTCACAATTTGTAAACTGATTTTCCATATGTTTGCTCCTTTAAAATGAGGGAGGACAACTCTTAATGAGTTGTCCTCTGATTATTGATTATCGTGTGTTTTAAATTATAAGTCATGTGTCCAGCTATCATTACTGTTATCTTCTACACTTCCGCCAAAACCACCTAAGTCATCTAAGATGTCTTGGATTTCTTGCTGTGTGGGTGTACCACTACTTGGCTGAGTGGTTTGTTGACCATTGGATGCTGGTGGTGTTGTGCTGCTGCCTCCGCCAGTGGAACCACCGGAACCATTTCCACCGGTTGAGGGCTGAGGTGTAGTGGGGGCTGTGTCTCCTAATAAACTGCCCGCTATGTATACTACTCCATCTCCCCATTCTACTCTATACCAGTCATTTGATGTACGCCCTGTTACATGTAACTGTGCTCCTTTTTCTATGGATGCTACTTTGTCATAATTTGTACCATCACCAGAACGGGAATTACAATTCTGCTGTGCATACATTGTTTTATCTAATTCCTCAACTATCTCTATGCCTGTTGATTCGTTTAAATTCTGGTCTGCTTTGTTAGCTTCTTCCTCTGCTTGTTCTAATTGCTCATGGTATTCATCACCAGTCATGTCAGTATCTTCCCCAATCATACCATTACCTTCTTCAACTGGTTTCTCTGCTTCAACAATTTCTCCACTGGTGTCTCCTGTGCCTGATGTCTGGTCGATTGGGTAGCCGTTTTCATTGGTGTATGCTTGTGATTCTGAATCTGCTGTAACAGGCTCCCCTTTATCCCCACACCCGGTAAACAGCAGAAGTGAAACCGTAACTGCCATTGCTAAACTATATAATTTCTTATTTCTCATATATGTAACATCTCCTTTACTATGTTTCCTATTGCACCAAATAAACTGATTGAACCATTTATAAGGCTTGGATTGATTTTAAGCCCACATAGGAAATTATAATTTTTGAAATTATAAATATTGTTAATCACAATATCCCTTTTATCCCCCTTGTCAATGCTCCCCCTTATCTCTTTTTCCCATTCATTAAGTACAGACTGTCCTTTAGGGGTGATGCCCTCAACTTCTGGTATTCTGTCAATCTCTATATGTTCCTCTGTTCCATCTGACAGGAGATACCCTGTTTCTGTCAGCTTGCAGATATCTGATACAAGCTGTTTATGTTCCCCATCGGATAAACTCTCTTCCAAAGTCCAGATTACTTCACTAAGGCTTGAAAGGTTTTCATGCTCGTCTGTAATGAATTCCTCTAAACTCTTTATCAGTATCAATGTCTCCAGCTGTTCTTTTGTAATGTCCTGTGTATCCATGATTTTCTCCTTTTCATACATAAATTTATTTCATGCTAATAGTACCATTTTTCCCTCACTTCTGCAAGTGATAGTTTTAGTTGCAACCATTTCTTGCAGACTTTCCTGTATGCTATATCCAAGAAGGAGAGAGCATACATGATACAGGGATTGTCAAAAAAATTAACACTGTTGCGTCAACAGAATAAACTGTCACAATCAGAGGTTGCAAGGAGGATTGGTATTTCTTCCTCTGCTGTCTCCGCTTATGAGGCTGACCAGATATCCCCCTCACTGGAAACATTAGTTAAACTCGCTAATCTGTTCCATGTGTCAACTGACTATCTCCTTGGTGTTGACTACCCCAGAGACAAAGCAGTCCTTGACACCTCTGGCTTGAATAAACAACAGCTTACTGTATTGCAGGATTTAATTAACATAATGAAATAGGTACATCTTTTCTTACTGATGTACCCTTTTTGTTCATACGTCCTTCAGTTCCTTTAATACCTCATGCAGGCCCGCAACTTCAACATTCTTTATTGTTTTCAGATAATCCTTGACAAGCTGTACCATATTTGACTGTTTGCAGTCCTCTTGCTGATAGAAGTATTCCATTCCTAATGAGATGAAAAACAAAGTACTGTCTATGTACCTCATTTTCTTTTCTATCTTTTCCATGTAATCATCTGCACGCCGGAGATACTTCCTTATTTCTTTTTTCTTCATATCTTTAGAACTCCTTTCTTTTTAATGGGTAGGGATTATAACGCCGTTTAAACAACAGCACAATAGCTTATCCAAAATTAAACGTAAATTCTTTTACAACATAAAAAATGCCAGATGCACTGACATTTCTTATATGTTTATATATCTGTTTTTATTTCAATCCATATCTTTCAAATATGCTGGCTCCTTTTCTATGCTTATACTGTTTTTATTACAATCTCCAGCCGTACTGACACCAATTATCATGCAACTGTTTTTATCTATACTGTAGCTTTTATTTTTCCCTTGTAAATTAGAAAGGCTGTATTTCACTTTTCTTGTTATATTTATGTCACTATCATGTACATTTAATTGTATGTAAACTTAAAGTAAAATGAAAGGGTGGGGAAGCCGCTGTACTTCCTCACCCTCTATACCGTCACTAAATTGGGAACTGGGAACCGCCCAATCCATGCCCTCCATATTTTTATCATCTTCACTTTTACTGTAACCCAATTTCTACAATATGCCATATTTTCCCAAATAGGAGCCGTCCATTTTCCAAAAAACTGTATCCACATCATTTATGCTTGGCAAGGACACGGTAAACCACGCTTTTAGAACAGCCATAATACGCAACAATCTCTTTCACAGTTGCACCCAGTTCATGCATAAGGTATATTTTAGTTTCATTGCATGTATCCTTTTTTGCCAGCTTTGCCCCCTTATTCAGCCTGCCTTTGCTGTCCCTCTTAATATTACGCAACTCTTCAAACTTTTTATTTGTGTCCTCTTCTGATAATGCAGCCTGTTTCTCTTGTTGCCCCATTAACATTTTTTTCTCTTCCACACGCTGTTTTATCCTACTTATTATAAGGTCTACTTTTAACATTTGAAAGTACTTATCTGCTGTTAAGCCATAATTTGATTTAAGAAATGGATATTCAGATCTGTGCTCTAATCGTCTTCTATAAAAATTAAAATCACATTCATCCGCGATATCTATATACTCAATGTTTTCATCAATATATTTTGCAATATCGTTTATACTCTCCAATCTATCACTCCTTAATACACTATTTTGGGAACTTGGGAACCACCTGCATCACCCTATACCCTTATTCACAAAATATAAATAAGTAGATTAAAGGTGGAAACTCTCTCCATATCCCCAAAACCCCTTATTTTTCAACATTTTTACCCATTTTACGAAGTCTTACCGTGGCAAACAAATAATACTCTAATCATCTTTTTATATCTCCATTTAAGTCTTGTATTTCTTCTCAAACGCTTGATATTTCAGGGTTTTCCGACTTTTGAGTTTTCCTTTCTTTTCAAGGTATCTTCTCAAATCTTCTCATATTTTCTTATGTTTTTCCCTGCAATCTTGGTAAATCCATTGGTAAAGCAAGCGTCCTTACCAACGGGCTTTTTTAACTATTCGCTATCCGATATACTTCTTCCTTTGCATCATCAAAATTCACATGGGTGTAAGTGTTCAAGGTTACACTGATGTCTGCGTGACCCATGATATACTGCAAGGTTTTCGGATTCATCCCGGATTTTGCCATATTAGAGCAAAAGGTGTGCCTGCATACATGAGGGGTAACTTTCGGCATCTGGATACGGTAAATCCTGTTGTATTTCTGAATGATATGCTCCAGATACTTTTCCCAGTGAAGGGCAACCATCGGCATATCGTTTTTATCCAGAAACAAAAATCCTGCATATCCTTCCACCATCGGTTCAACTTTTGGTGTCTTGCGGTTGGCAATGATTCTGCGAAAACACGCTGCGACAGCTTCCGTCATCGGCACATAGCGGATGCCTTTGTCAGTTTTTGGTTCTTCAATTACATACTGCATCTGTGCAGTACGCTGTAACTGATGGTCTACCTTGATACGCATTTCTCCAAACTCGATTTCTGAAACCGTCAGTCCACAGAACTCTGAGATACGAAGCCCTGTGTGAAAAAGAATATAGATTGCATCATAGTATCTGCTAAAATGTTTATCTTCCTGAATAAACTTTAGCAAATCTCTCTGCTGCTTTCGGGTAATCGCTTCTCTGGTAACAAAATCATTGACAATGACGGATGCAAGCTCAAATTCAAATGGATTTTTACGAAGCAAATCATCGTCTACCGCCATCTGAAATGCTGGTCTGAGGACTCCCCGGATAGAATGAATGGAACTGTATCCCCGCCCATCAATTTGTTGGAGCTTAATCAACCATGCCTTGGCGTCTGACAAACGCACCTTATCAATTCGCAGATTCCCAAAACTCTCTTTTTTCAGCATATTGATGACCGTTTTATATCCGGCAACCGTATTGTGACGAACTCCTGTTTTCAATGAAACATACTTTTCTACCAGTTCCAAAACAGTATAGTTGCCACCGTTGGTTACGATACGGTCAAACAAATCCGCTTCAATCTGTTTTTCTTTCTCACGCAGGGAAGGCTCCCGCTTCTTCCCTTTTGGCATTGGATCATTCTTGTCCAAACGCCAACTGTATACATTTTTCTCTTTTCCGTCCTCATCAATATAGCGGAACCGATACCTCCCATCTTTACGCTGATACTCGCCCTCTCGCAAAATCCGATTACGGTTATCTCGTCTTTTCTCACTCATCGTGAACTCTCCTTTCAAAAAAAGAGAGCCAGACTTGCACTCTTATCATAGCACAAATCCAGCTCTCCGCATAGTTATATCATGTGAAATCGGTAAATCTGTCAGCTCTGTTTACACAGCAGTAACCTGATCCAGATACCTCTCAAATTTCTCACGCTTAATGAGGGCACGATTGCCGTTCATCACATAAAAATCCTCATTGGGATGTGTGTCAATAAGCGTTCTCAATTTTCCTTCGCCGATATGATAATATCTGGCTGCTTCCTCAATGGTAAGCGTATATCTACGCCACACCGGAATATCCGAGTAATTTTTTCCTTCAATATTCAGCTTATTATTCGCCATAGGCAGTTATCCTCCATGCATGAAAATAGCCAGACAGAGGGTGTCGGCAACGAAGTCCGGCAACGGACTTCAAAAGACCTTGCAAACAATCTCAATCTGGCGATGGTTACTATTTATACTTTTCTTTTATTTTTCTGTTGTTTTGGTTGTCATAGGGGAGAAAAGCCCGCAGTTATGGGATTTTCCCCGGCAACCGGCTCGGCAACGGGATAGCAACAGGGGGTGCAACGGGCTGTCATTTTCAGAATGGAAGCTCCATCTGTTCTGTGACCTCCACAAAACCGTCCATCGTTTTTTCAGACGGGTTGCCGGAGTCCGTTGCCGGGTTTTCACGCTCCCAGCCCTTTTGTCTGCCATATTCTGAAAACATTCTTGGGTTCGGGAAGTACCGCCAGCCGGAAATGCACTGGTTCATAATCTCGTTGATTTCCCGGATTTCCCATTGCTTCGGTTCGTCAAAGGCATGGTTCAAGGCTTCCTTGTAGAGCTGCTTGGAACAGACCATGCTCCCGGTGTACTTATCAAGATACGCCTGTATCATTCCGGCTTTGGTGTCCTCCGGCATAAAATCCCGCTGGTGTTCTTTGAGATACCGCTGCATGGCGGGGCTGAAAGCCAGCTTGAACCTGCCGCTTCGGTAAATCTCCATCGCTTCCGCCCACATCTGCCCGATATAGGCTCTGGAAGCAGCTTCGTCCTCCAAAATGTGAACCTCGGCTTGCTCCGGGTACACCATGACCGGGATAAAGCGGCGGTTGCCGGAACGGTCAAGGGGCAGGAAGTCAAGGGCATTGGAAGTGCCGCCAAACACGCACTGACGGGGGCGGTCTGCCGGGTGGGTTTCATAGGGTATCTTGTAAACCTCTTTCTGCCGGCTTAAAAACGACTTGATTTCCTCAATGCTCTTGGCGTTGGCGGTTGCCATCATTTCCGACATTTCGATAATCCAGTGACCTTGCAGCTTGCGGTACACATTGTCATCGTCCAGCTTCCGCAAATCATCGGAGAACCACTCGTCCCGGACTGCCAGCAGACGGAAGAAGGTGGACTTGCCAGCCCCCTGACCGCCTACCAGACAGAGCATGATTTCAAACTTGCACCCCGGCTGAAAGGCTCGTGAGATTGCACCCAGCAGGAACAGCTTCAACGCTTCATAGGTGTAATCGTCTGCGTCAGCCCCCAGAAAGTGCCGCAGGCAGAAGCGGATTCGCTCTGTCCCGTCCCACACAAGGGAACTTAAATAATCCCGGATGGGATGATACTTGTTTTCATTCGCCACAATCCCGATGGCGTTATCAATCTTTTTCTCATTGGTAAGCCCGTAGGTTTCTTCCAGATAGAGAAGCAGATACTTCATGTCCGTATCGTTCAGGGCGGTGCTTTCCCTGTGGAAGCCGATGGGCTTTATGATGTCCTTGCGGTCGGTCAGGATGTTGTATGCGATAGCCCCGGAAAGCAGCGGGTCACGCTGGAATACGGTCAGGCAGTTCCGTATGCTCTGACGGACACCGCCTTTCTCGGTGGTTTCCAGCCCCGCCTTGATTTCCTCAATGCTCTGGGGCGGCTGCATGGCGTTCATGGTGTTTTTTAGTTCTTGCTGCGTCTGTGGCTGCAAGCTCTGCCATTCGCTGTTCAAGCTGTATCACATCCTTTCCGTAGTCCGCAATCAAAGCCGCTTTTTCCTCTGTCTCCCCGAACAGCAATATATCCAGCAGATATTCCACTTGGGCTTGCTTCTGTAAGGCTTCCACGAACCGGGGATGAAAGGCTTCCTCCGGGGAGTGCGGGGCGTAGTCCTTTCTCCATGCCATAAGCAAGTGAAGATAATCGGCAAGAATACGGAAGCAGCAGTTCTTTGCTTCCTGAAACTGTTCCTCCGGGGATTTCTGCCGGGGCTTGGGCTTTTTTGCCTTTCCCGGCGGCTTCCAGTCCTCATAGGAAAGCCCGAAGTCCTGTGCCAGTTGTACGGCGGCTTCTTTCTTTCCCAGCCCATACAGGGCGGCGGCAAAATCAATCACATCCCCATCCGCACCGCAACCGAAGCAGTGGTAACGCCGATCCAGCTTCATGCTTGGGGTTTTATCGTGATGGAACGGGCAGCAAGCCATCCCGTTCCGACCTACATGGATTCCATAATGCTCCGCAGCCTGTCTGGTTGTGACGGACTGCTTCACAGCTTCAAATACATTCAAATCTATCCCTCCTTAAAAAGAAAAAGCACCTGACATTCTCTGATTGAAAATGGCAAGTGCCTGTTAAAGTTCCATATCCTGTTGTTTGTGTTTCGTCTGTGCCGGGGCGGTTCTTTGTGCTTTTTTCTCGTCCGCCTTATCCTGCAAGACTTCCTTGATGGGCTGCTTCTTGGGCGGCTCTTTGCTTTCCTCTGTGCCGGGTGTGGCTTTCCGTACCCAGTAGCGGATGTCCCGCAGCTTCTTCAAATCCTCCTGTACTTCGGTCAGCGGTGTTTTCAGGGCTGCAATTTCTTCCAGAAGCGTTTCCTGCTCCTCTTGCAGCTCCTTTTGGGTACTGTCCTTATCGTCTGGGTGCTTGGCAAGGTAAGCGGCGGCTTTCTCATACCGGGCGACCTCCGGGTGTTCCTGTTTGAATTTCTCCTTCGTTTTCTTAAAAAATATCTTCTGGTACTTCTCATAGACAGGCTTACATTCCTTGCAGTCTGTCCGGCTGGAAAGAATCCCGTCAATCACTTTGCTGCGGGCTTCCTTTGGCTTCATCTGACTGCGGTAATCTGCGGCTGATTTCCCGGAAGATTCCAGAAATGCTTCTAAGTCCTCCACAGTGGAAAGCCCCTTTTGCCGGAGATAGGACAGGGCTTCGCTGACTGCCTTTAAGTCCTGTGAAGTCCCCCGGTTCTGTCCAGCCCTTGTCCAGTCCTTCCGTTCTTCCTTTCGTATCTCCATATACTTCATCAGCAGATTGGGAAGAAGTGTTGCTTCCTCCGCCGCCTTTTGTGCAAGCAGCTCTTTCCGTTTTTCTCCCAGCTCGGTAATCCAGCCTTTGAGGTTTTGGATAAGCTGCCGGATGGACTTCATCAGGCGGTTGGCGGCTCTGATTTCCCGGTTCAGGTTGCCGATATTCGTCTGGATACCACGCTTTTCCATCTGCCGGACAGCAGCCCCCTCATGGACAGTAGGGATAATATCAAGCCCCTGTCTGGCATAGGAACGCAAGTCCACACGCTCCGGGCGGTCATTGGCTTCCAGATAGCGGTTCTGGATGACCTCCCATTCATGCCGCCAGATTTCACAATACTTCTGGTCGTTCCAGTCCACCGTATCCTCCTTGTGGCTTTTCCATCTGCCGGATGGCAGCTTTATCCGTTCCCCTTTTTCATCAAGGTCATAAACCTTGCGGCTCTTGGGAAGCCATTTCCCATGTTCGTCCATTGCTCTCATAGTCAACAGGACATGGGCGTGGGGATTGTGTCCCGGCGGATGGGGGGCATGGATGGCAAAGTCAGCAATCATGCCTTTTGAAACAAACTGCTGCTGGCAAAACTCCCGGACAAGGACAGCGTACTGGTCGGGCGGTATCTCTCTTGGGATGGTAAGCACCCACCGCCTTGCAAGCTGAGAGTTCCATTGTTTTTCCACCGCTTCGGCGGCGTTCCATAAGGTATTGCGGTCTG
>ERZ777305.411-NODE-411-length-70554-cov-13.686818_pt1 | contig 70554 bp, 61 predicted proteins | sample MGYA00374965_ERZ777305 | MGnify/ENA primary metagenome ERZ777305 (study PRJEB29328, sample SAMD00013331) | mouse gut metagenome | study: EMG produced TPA metagenomics assembly of the Metagenome analysis of fecal microbiota from mouse which was promoted...
ATCTCAAGCCATACGACCCTGTCGGCAACATTTATTATTAAACAAGCTCTAAAAATCAGAAAACCGAACCATATGGACATCACGACCATTGTGGTTCGGTTTTTCTTTTCATACGCACATCTTTGAGAGGGGCAATTCAATTCATCCGATTATGCACGACAACACCCCCCTGTTGCTACAAGAGGCTGAAGATGACCGCCGCTTCTCCTGTCGCTGCATCATGCGGACTCATAAAATGATAGCCCACTCGCCCCAAACATGGCACGAGCAGCAGACGTTAAAGTTTATTATTTTGACGAACTGTTGGCCCGAATCCGAGACATCCGCAGTTCGGAAAAAGTGTTCTACCGCAAAGTGTTGGAGATTTACGCCCTCAGCATCGACTATGACCCTCGCACCTCCATCACCCAACAGTTCTTCAAGACGGTTCAGAACAAGATGCACTTTGCCGCCCACGGGAATACTGCCGCAGAGGTTATCTATGACCGAGCAAATGCCGAAAAGGATTTCATGGGTCTGACAACATGGCGAGAAGCAATGCCGACCAAGCATGAGGCTGAGATTGCGAAGAATTATCTTTCTGAGGAAGAGGTCGATATGCTGAACCGAATCGTCAACCTATATCTTGACTTTGCCGAACTCCAAGCAAAGAGCCACATCCCTATGTATATGAAAGACTGGATTCAGAAACTCGACGACTTTTTGAAGTTGTCGGGGAAAGAATTGCTGGACCATGCCGGAAGCGTGTCAGCCGAGGTTGCCAAGCTCAAAGCCAACGAGGAATACGACAAATTCCGCGAGCGCACCCAATATCAGCTATCACCTGTCGAAATCCACTTCCTCGAAGCCTTCGAAGCAGAAAGAAAGCGTCTCGGAGGCAAGAAATCGTAATCCGCTGACCCGCAACTCCTGACGCCACACACCACGATGCCACGGCATTAACGGTGCAGCTTCGTTGACAAAATGTTGGCAATTTCGAGGAAAGAACTGATTAAGGCCGCTGATAATCAGCGGCCTTAATCAGTTCAGCGGTGATCCGGCTGGGATTCGAACCCAGGACCCACAGCTTAGAAGGCTGTTGCTCTATCCAGCTGAGCTACCAGACCAGTTTTCTGTTGCCCTGGAAGGCTCTTTGCAGAAGAGCCTCCATTCATCGTGCAAAGTTAGTGATTTTTCTGTCAGCGGCAAAATTTATTCCCTTGTTTCTGCGCCACTCATCGTTGCACTTCGTTTTGGAATCAACATCGTTTCTGCAAAACCGACTCTGGCTTCAATCAGCAGCAGGTTACACCGACAATCCTGAATGAGGCCATAAACACGGCATAGACGACTGTGTTTCATAGCCGTTCTCCAACCCGTTCGCCCAATGCCCGTATTGTGAACTCTTCCCGCATCCGCTTGCGTCCGGCCTCACCAAGTTTCCGGGCCAACCCGGAATCGTCTCTCAACATACGTATGAATCCTGCCCAGTCTTCCTGTCTGCGGGCAACAAGAGCGGTTTCACCTTCGCGTATGTACGGACGCAACGAAACGTTATCGCTCACAACCACAGGTTTACCGGCCCGCATTGCCTGTAACACCACAAGCTGGCCGGATGATATCGTCTTGTCGCGCAAAGGGACGGCCACGGCAAACGCCCCGGACAGCTGACGCTCCATGTCATCATCGAAGCAATCGGCAAGTATCTCAGTGAAACTGAATCCGTCGGCAGTCTCTTCCGGACACGCTATGCGAAGAGGCACACGCGCGTCTTCGGCTGCGCGTTTCAGAACGCCGTAGTCGCGATTGCTCCGTCCGGCAGAGAAAACATAAGACGAGGAAACTTCTGAACCGTCTTCCTTGAATCCACCTGCCTTCTCAGGAATACCAAGAGGCACAAACCTGAATTTAGACGCCGATGCCTTAAAAAGCCTCGAATACGCATCAACCTCTTCTGGGGAAAACACTATTATGCTTTCCACACACGGGTTGCCTATGCCGAAACGGACAAGAGCATCGAACATACGTCCGGCCAAACCGCGCTTCGGCTTGTGGATGAAGGTCATTACGGTTATCGGAAACCTCCGGCGGAAAATACGGGCATACACCGATGCCATTATGCCGTAGAACTGCTGCCATGCCACCACGCGCTCCACTTTTCGTGTAAAAAGGACGAACCCGAGAGGAAACAGAAAATACCTCAACAACCGCTTAACCCGGCCCACGGAGGCCCTGCCGTCGGCGAAGCGTGTCTGCCAACGGACACCTGAAGTCTGTTCAAGCCCGGCAAGAAAGTCCTCGTCGGGAGGACAGTCAAAAAGCACGTAGTTCAAAACCCTGAAATCTTAAGGCTCCTGTTTCCTGCACGCAATACATAGACTCCGCCAGACAGACCTCCCGTGCCTATATGATTGTCGCCGGAACGGAGTGTGCCTTCAGCCACACGCATGCCATTGACGCAAAACATCTCATAAGCCACTCCGTCAAGGTCTGTACGCACGCAGACCGCGTCTCGCGAAGCCCCGACAAGCGTCAGGATGGAATCGTCGGCAAAAACGTTCTCCACGCCATTGTAGGCCACATCCGGGTGAAGGTCTTCCGCGCCGCAGATTTCAGTGGAGGTTTCACCGATCCAACCGCAGCTTTGGCTGACACCCGTGTAGACCTTTATGAAGTCTATCTTGTCGAGATGCACCGGATTGCCTTCAGAGTCCACTGCCCACTCTATTTTTATTCCTGGCTCGTCATTGTTCGGGAGATTGTCGGCATATCCCCAACCGAATGCATTCAGCACCCAGTATTCCGCTCCACCTTCACCTTTATTGACGGCGTTGCCGGGCAGACGCGTGCCTTCAAACTCAAGCGTCTCGGCCTTGATCCATTCCGGCCAATACGACTGCGCATGAAACCGGTTCTTCTGCACATAGCCGGTCTCGAATCCGGGTTGGTTGGTGGTGAACATTATGTATTCCTTATCGACCACAGCCGGACTCCCAACATCCGGCACCGGCTGATGGTCGGCAGGAGTCTTATGATACGTTATCCTGAAATCCTTGAATGACAACGGATTTGAATGTTCACTTCCGGCTATTTCATACCAAGGATCGTCTGCAAGCCCGTTTCCGTTGACGTCTTCGGAGACCATCACTATGCCCGGCTCGCTTCCGCCTCCGCTGCCTCCGGCACTGGAAGAAAGGGCATTGCCGTAGATTCTGAAGTCATATTCACCTTCCAAATTCACCACCGGATGGTCAAACGCGAAGACCACATATCCCCCATAGGCACCGAGGGAAACCATCCCCGGATTCCGGTCGCCGCCTATCTGTCCAAGAACTATGGCATTCACGTCTTCTTCCGTCGCATCAGAAGGAATTTCCGGCACAACGTTGACAAACTGCCCCGGTGCCGGACAGAAGTCCAGCACTTTTGAGATGAAAGGAGAATTGGCGTAGGCCGCAAAGGATGCCATAACCGCACCTGCGGACACGAATATCGATTTATGCTTCATTTCTTCGATTATGTATTTTAGAGACTGTGGCCATAAACCACCCAGATGGCAAAATTAGTCATTTTTCCTTATACGGCAAAAACGGGCAGTCATACACATGCTTTATAAAACATCATAACATACCCACAACTGTCCGTTTTGAACGTCCGATTACCTAAACAAGGGGATTGATGACGGCTTCGGGATATTGTAATTTTGCAGCCGGAAAAATGAACAAATACCATGAAACTGTCTTTTCTGATTATCCTGACATTTACAGTCAGCATCACGACCTACGCCGGAAACCAGAGCCTAAAAGACTCCGTAACGATGCTCGATGACATTGTAGTTATGGCGAAAACACCTTCCGACAGACTCAGGGAAGGGTCTTATTCCGCCACTGCCATCGATGTAAGCGGCCGACTGTCAACCTCCTCAGACATCGTAGGCATACTCGACAAGGCATCAGGCGTAAGGGTTAGGCGTGAAGGAGGATTGGGGTCTGATTTCAACCTGATGGTCAACGGCATGTCAGGCAATGCAATCAAATATTTCATCGATGGAATCCCTATGGAAAGCATGGGCAACGGAATGACCGTGGGCTCTCTTCCGGCAGCCCTGATCGAGCGTATTGAAATCTACAAAGGAGTGATACCCGCCTGGCTCGGCGGCGACATACTGGGTGGCGCCGTCAACGTCGTGACCCGTCCCGACAAGAGGAACTATATCGACGCCACGCTCAGCATCGGCTCTTTCCACACCTTCGGGACAAACATAAATGGCCGTTGGGCGGCGAAACCGGGTGCCCCAATCATAAAAGCGGCCTTCTCCCTGTCAAAAAGCAAAAACGACTATCTGATGAAAGACGTGGAAGTGTGGGACGAGGATTCAAGGAAATATGTCAGGGTCAACCGACGCCGTTTTCACGACGACTACCTCCTCGCCACTGCATTGCTGGAAATTGGAGTGGAAAACAAAAGCTGGACTGACGCCTTCTATATCTCAGGCAATTGTTCCATGCAGAACAAACAACTTCAGACAGGCTCGGTGCAGAGCAAGGTGTATGGAGACGCATCACGGCACGGGCATTCATTCGGATTCGGTGTCAACTACCGTAAACGCGATTTCCTGACCGAACATCTTGACACCCGCATAACATTCAACCAAAGCTTTGACCATTCAGTCACTACCGACACCGCCATGCGAAAATACGACTGGAACGGACATTATATATATTCCCCCCGCAACGAAATCACCGGACGGGGAGCCTCAATAAGGCACTACCGTCGGCCTTCTTCGGTAGCGACAGCCGTTCTCGACTATCTCTGCCATGAGAACCACAGGCTTACGCTCAATTATCTGTTCAATCTGACCGGAAACCGACGCACCGACGATGTTGACCCTGAATTCGAGCCATCTTCCGACAACGTGTCCAAGCACGTGGCTTCCCTTAGCCTGACATCCCTCTGGGCTTCCGGAAAATTCGGCACATCTCTGTTTTTCAAGAACTATGTAACATCCTACCATATATATCAGAACGACATACCGTCCGTCACGGGATCGTCGGCTATGGCCGGCCGCACTGTACGCTATTATCCCGGCTACGGCATGTCGTCACGTCTTGAGGTTATGCAACGGTATTTAGGCCTCAAGTTTTCCGCTGAAAACAGTGTGCGTCTTCCGTCATCTGTCGAAATTCTCGGAAACGGTTCGACCATATATGCAAACGTGGCTCTAAAACCTGAACGAAGCCTCAACTTCAATCTCGGATGCTTCGGCGAGACTCAGGAAAACAATGCAGGAGCCTTCAGTTATGAGGTCAACGGATTCATACGTCTCGCCAAAGACTATATACGGGCATCAGTGTCGGAAAAGGAGGGGATGATGCAGTACACAAATGAGCCTTCTGTACATATATTCGGCTTCGAGGGACAGATAAACTATTCTTGGCGCAACCGTATGTTCATATCGGCCAACTACAGTTGGATGGATTCAAGAGACAGGAGACGCCTTTTGGCCGACGGGAATGTCTCTGCAACCTTCAACAACAGAGTGCCCAACCGTCCCTGGACATTCGGGCACTTAGAGGCCGGATACATATTCCATGGTTTTCCTGCTTCAGGATGCCGACTGAGAATAAATGCCGGTTATGATTACGTCCACTGGTTTTTCCTGACGTGGGAGGCATACGGATACAAGGAATCCAAAGCCCGAATACCGACACAGAACATAGTCAATGCGGACATATCCTGCAGCTGGCATGAAGACCGGTACAGCATCGCGCTTGAATGCACCAACATATTCGACGAGACGGCCTATGACAGCTACAGGCTGCAAAAACCGGGACGAGCGTTTACGCTGACATTTCGGCTGTCCCTGAAATGAACATATCATCAAACATTAGCAAAAACAATAAAAAAATGAAGAATCTGATTTATCCCCTTTCCTTATGTGCGCTCGCCGCAATGGCGTCATGCTCAAGCAATGACAATCCGAGACCCGAACCCGACGACCCTGCCGGAGGCCGTGTGCACTATGACCTTTTTCTCACAATCGGGAAACACGGGGGAATGAACCTCGGCGACGGCACCATAGTCAGAACCGTCTCTTCCCTTGAAGCCGGACAGCCAGAAATCGACATCAAAGGAAAAGGCCTTGAGTTCCGCGCGGGAGAGAACACCCTCTCAATGGAAGCAATCGCCAAAGACGGGTACTACTACCAAGTACCAAATTCCAACGACCGTTTCATCAAGTTCAAGGTATCTGACCACGGCATCGAAACCATCCAGGAACAGCCATTCGCAAGCAACTACACCTACAAAGTGAGGAGCTATACGCATGCGTGGCTACCTGGAAACACCCTTCTTGTCATGGCTGCCAACGGCAAGAAAGACAAAGTGATATGGACAAAACTCAACGGTGACGACCTTTCCATCATAGGAAACGGAGAACTGGACATCCCTTTGCCCCAGGGGGCGACAACGTTCACCACATCAGGAATCGCCTCGTACAACAAAAAGAGCAACACCCTGTTCTATTTCTATTACGGCAAGACATCGGGCTCGGGCATGAAAGCCAAACGCGTAGGCAATTTCCATGTGGCCACAATCGACCCCGAAACTATGGACATAAAGACCGACAATGAGACCAAACTCGCCGAGGAGATGTCAGGAAGCGCCTATGGAGAACTTATGCAACAGATAGTGACTTATGACGAAAACGGAAACCTCTATATAGCAGCGTTCTCGACCGAGAACGGCGAGGAACTAGGAAAAATACTGCGCATAAATGCCGGAGAGTCAGATTTCGACCCGGCATACAATGCCTTTCCCGACCCGGAAGGAAAAATCCACACCATCCAATATCTCGGCGCCGGGAAGGCCCTGGTGTATGCCCGTGTGAATTCACTCGGCACAAAGACCGACAGCCATTCCCGCTATTATGCAGTGGTGGATCTCAACACCGGCAGACGCACGCGCTTGGCATGCGACGGAACCGAACTTCCATATTGCAGCGGAGGATTCTCGCAACGCAGTGCAATAGCAGACGGGAAAGCCTATATCGGGGTAACTCCGGAAAATGCCGCTCCTTCCATCTACATTTACGACATAGTTTCCGGAACCACGACCAAAGGAGTGGATATCGCCAAGGGATATTATTTCGACATGCTACGTGTCATCGAGAACTGAAACACATCGCCGCCAGGCAACCATTGCAAATACAAACAAATAAACATGGCACACAGACTCTTAACGCATTTCAAAAGATTCGGAGCAATCTCCGCGCTCCTGCTCGGAGCCATTCCCGGCCACGCAGAGGCGTCCGGCAAAGACAAGGGCATATTGATGGTTCATTACGGCACCACAAACGACGATATGAGAGCCCGGTCTCTCGAGGCCATCAATGCCGACGTGAAATCGGCTTTCCCGACCTATGAATTCATAGAAGCCTATACATCACCTGCAGTAATCACCGCCTTGGAGAAAAAAGGACTTTCCTATCCCACATTGACAGAAGCCCTGATGACCCTGCGCGGCAAAGGAATCACCGATGTGGTGGTTCAGTCGACCATGCTGATGAACGGAGGACAGACAGATTTTGTCAATCGGGAATGCGAACGCATGCGGGTCTTCTACAATGAAATGAATGTCGGGCGTCCGCTGCTTTACACTATAGAAGACAGCCGGTTTCTGGCCAATGCGCTTTCCCTTAAATATGCCGGCAAGGCATCAGGCAGACACGATGCGGTAGTATTCGTGGGTCACGGGGGAGACAACCCGGGCACGGCCATATACAGTCAACTCGGCAATATGCTGTCTGAGACGCAGGGGAATTTCTTTGTCTCAACAATCGAGGGATATCCGGGGATAGACAATCTCACGACTGCCCTGAAGCATTCGAAAGCGAAAAACGTGACCCTTGTACCACTTCTTATAGTCGGAGGCAACCATATCCGGAAAGACATAGAAGGAATCTGGAGAGAGCGTCTTGAAAAAGAGGGGTTCCATGTCGATACAGAGACAACTTCGTTGGGAGAGCTCCCTGAGATACGTCAATGGATTGTCAAGAAGATAGCCTCTTCCGGTGATTGAGCGTATGCCTTCAGTCCTGAAGCGGCCCGTTCCCGGGTTTTCCACGCTCCATTTATGAATCCCGGAGCTGAAACTTTAGCCATACGTTTCAGCTCCGGGGATTCTACTTAGGGTGCTTCTGGAATCTTATCCTGATTCTTGCAGACACTTCTTCAGAGGTTTCATTCGGCCATGAACTTTTTGCCGCCACGGATATACAACTGGCCTCTGACAGGTTCCGAAACCGCACGCCCGTAGATGTCGTAGACCGGAAGCTCCGCGCCGTCGCCGGAAAAGTCGATGCCCGCTATTCCGGCTTGGCCGGTGATTGGGACAACGGCTTTCTGATTGCCCACAGGATTGCCCTCCGAGTATACCACCGAACCCTCAGTAAGCTCAATCGCGTTGCCTTTCTCGTCGTCAAGCGGGACATTGTCGAAATCCGCCGAAATCATCAGACAGTTGACGGAATGGTTCACATAAGGGACAACCTCCTTCACCAAAGTCTCCATATCCGCAGTCCAAAGCCGAACTTTCGGATCAGCGCCAAGCACGACATATGAATCAAAGACATAGTCCACTCTCTGTAAAGTATTGGCTTCCTTGTCGATGTGAAGTTGGATAGAATGGTACTTCGGCGTTTCCAACGGTTGTTCATAACCGCCCACGAAACTGAATGAAGTCTCTTCGTTCACAATGTCTGTACGGTAAGCCACGCCGACCATTCCGGCCGGAATCGTCACTTTATAATGGATGTCCTTCTCGAAATGCAGTTCATCGCCATATTCCTCCACAAACTGCACACGAGCCTGACCCAGATTCCAGTCCCATGCTACAGAAAGCGGGAAAGTCCTTACCTCCACGCCTTCGCGGTAAAGAACAGCATAAGGATTCTCTACGGCCTTTTCCGTCTCATATCCCCAATAGGCAACCAAGCTCGGGGCTGAAGCAATTACAATGCCGTCTTTGTCATCATTCCCCCATCTTGCCGGGCCTAAGTCGGCAGGCACGAGGAACGGGACTTCGATGCGTCCGTTGAGTTTTTCCGGATTCGTAACCGAACGTATTGACGACGGAGCCACCACGAATGAATAGCTCTTCCCTTTCGGCAGGTTCTGCTTGTCGAAACAGAACGCCGCAAAGCCTTCCACGTCTTTGTAGTTGTAGGAAAGTTCGGCTCTTACAGACTTGGCCACAGTGTCCCCTTCACACAAGATGACGGCCGACGCTTCCGGCAGCACTTCGATGTCGCAGCTGAAACCAACGCCAAGTTGTTCAAGGGGATAGACGAAATGACGCGACTCCTGCCCCACAGGGCCGAAAGGGACTGTCTGTTCGGGTTCAAGTATCTTCGTGGCACCGGCTGCCGTAAATATTCCAGCCATGCACAATGCAGTAAAAGTCTTCCTGTTCATAATAAAAGTCTTCCTGTTCATAATAGAAATAGTTATGTGGTTCTATCTATATGATTCGCAAAGACCCATAACACTGCACGACTCCGTACATAAAAAGCACATCACACGGAAACTGTGTCAAAATCAACAGCCATCACACACATTTCCATCACCAGGTGAAACGGATGCCGAGCGGCACGGTGAAGACTACCGGAGAATCCTGACGCACAGTAACCACGTCTGATCCGGGATTGAAATAATAACGCACTGAAGGCTCTGCAAATATGCTGAACCAAGGCGTGAACCCGTATTGCAGTCCGATGCCTGCTTCCACCGACCACTGCAGAGGTGTGTCCATCTTCTCTTCCCATCGCTTCAAGACATTGGGCTTATCTTTGAACGTCTCATTCTGGAATATCTTCCTCGTCCCGCCAACGGGTATGTCGAGACCTCCTCCCAACTGTCCGTAAACCGACAGCCCTCGCCAGTCGAACAGCCTGTACGACACTTTCAGCGGAATGCCGATATAATGGATGCGCTGATCCGACTCACGGTAACGTATCTCAGAAGACGACACCGAATCGCTCCGGAGATAAGTATAGCGAATGCCTGTCTCTATAGTCCAGCGCGAATCAATCCTCTTGGCGAACGAAAGCCCTACCACGAACGGGACATGGTGCTTGACCGATTCGTTGACTTCTATTTCCTGTTTATCACCCTCGATATTGGATGAGGAATCATCCAGTCTCTGCATGAACCTGGCTGAAGCCGCGCTTCCGTATGAGCCTTCATAAGCCGCGCCGACCGACCACGACGGCTTTCCTGACGGTTGGGTCAATAAATCAGGCACTTCTGCGACAAGAGGCTCGTATTCATAAAGCGGCATACGGGGAATGTCTTCTTTTCCGGCCGTGTCCGGCTCTTCAGGCCTTACTTCATAGGACGGCAACCGCACACTTTCCTGTTGCAGAGAAACCGGGGAGGATTCCTCATTTTGTCTGTTGGCGGAATCCGCCGACGCCGGCGACCCGCCACGGGTTGCCGACGGAAACGGCACTTCGGCGGGTTTTGACGCAGCGTTCCCTGGTTCCTTTTTCATTTTGTCGTCGGAGGTGGCCTTGACATCCGTTTTTTGAGAATCAGCGATATGCGGTCCGGGACCGCCGTCCGCATCCTGACGTGTCAATTGCCATACCACAACAGTGGACACAAGTCCTGCAAGCAACAGGATTCCTGCGCGATAATCCATAATCATACGCCGAAGCATAGCCTTCGCACGCGAAAGCTGCGATGAAGACGAATGCGGGTCTATGCCGAGCAGCGCGCCGATTTCCTTATGAGAAAGCCCGTCAAGCATCGAAAGCCTGAAAACGCTCCTGTATCCTTCCGGAAGCCTTTCTATTATGACGGCCAACTGTTCCCAACCTATGTCTTCCCTGTATTCATCTGTCTCCGGCACCGAAACCAGTTCTTTTTCCGACAAATGACCGACCACCGCCGACACGCTTTTGCGTTCAGCCTGAAGGGCAAGGTTACGCATCACCACAGCCATCCACGATTCAAGCCTTTCGGGACGGCGCACATGCTCCAAAGAAGTGAATATGACCACAAAGCCGTCGTGGACCACATCCTTCACCCTTTCCGGGTCCCGGATGTATTTCCCGACAACGCCCTTCATCTTAGGATAGCATATACGGTAAAGACGACCCATCGCTTTACGGTCGCCAGACAAGCACGAAAAATAGAGTTCTGACAAGTCCATATCGTTATGATGCAAGCAGAGGCTTAAGACTGCATCATAAATGAGGATTTTTTAATGAATCCGTCATTCTCCGCAGACCCGGCGGTAGACATCCATCGTCTTGCCGGCTATGATGTCCCAGTCATAATCAGAAAGGTCATAGACTCGTCCGGATGACTCACAAGACAGCTTCCGGCTCAAAGACGCGCACAGGTCGTCAATATCCCCCACACGGAAAAAATCAGCTCCGTCGAGCTGCGGAAGAGTGTTGGCGTCTATGTCGCTGACGAGAACGTCAAGGCCGTAGCTCATGGCTTCCAGAAGCGAAATCGGAAGCCCCTCATGGGTGGAAGGCAACACGAACAGACGCGCATGGCTCATCAGCTGCCGGAGCTTCCTGCCTTTTATGAACCCTGTAAGAACCACGCCTGCATCCTTCGCCTGGCGTTTCAACGACTCGGAATAATCATCGGGCATATCGGCGTCTCCGGCTATCACAAGCCTGATTCCTTCAGGAGCGACACGTGAAAAGGCATCTATAAGGAGATGGAAGTTCTTTTCCTTGACGAAACGCCCGATTGCCACGACATACCGTCCCGGCTGCAGACCGAGAGAGTCTGTATAATCAGTTCCCGCATCCTTTTCCAGAACCGGGACACCATTGAATATCAAATCAGCATCAGTGCGGCCATAACGCTCGGCAAGCCGACGGCGTATGTGTTCGGAAATGACAATCACCGCATCGGCATACTTTGCCCCGAGACGTTCTCCGAGACGGAGCATGGCCTTTGCCGCCTTGCCCCACTTCTCCCGCTCATAGTCAGGCCCGTGGTTGGTCATCACCACCTTCAGACCCAGCATTTTCGCCACAGGGACAAGCAGCGCAGGCCCCACGGCATGTATATGCACAATGTCGGCCTTCTGCCTTTTCGCCTCGACAACGGCGCGGAAAGTGTGGATTATCGCCTCAAACGACTTGCGGCGCGGAGTGGGCAGATCTATCAGTCCTACCCCCTTGAAAGCCCTCACATCGTTGGCAGAACCTTTCTCGACATAAGAAGCCCTGCGCAACAGGACAACATCGCCGCCCATTGATACAATGCGCGGAAAAAGCTCCTCGCAATGGGTCTCCACACCACCTTGTATCGACGGAATGCCACGTGTGCCTGTTACAACAATCTTCATTACTCTATGGTCTTGCGGACTTCATATGAAAGCTTAGGCTTCATGCCAAGCACCGAGCGGGCCTTGTTGGCCAGAACCCACGAAGCCGGCTTAATGATGTTCTTCTTCATCACCGGACTCACAGTGCCTACCATCCAACAGTTCTTTGGACAATTCGCGACGTGGCGGCGCACTTCTTCCGCCTCCGGAGAATTCCATATCTCCTCAAACGACTTGCCTGAACGTATGTTGCCCATCGACAGCTTCCATTTGCCCTCTTCCATCCCGTTGCAAGGATATATCTCGCCCCAAGGGTCCAGAAAGCAGTTGACGCTTCCCGCCTCGCAAGGCAGCAGCCTCTTGCCGCCGTTGACGTAATTGACAAGACCCATATTGAAATAAGCCCTGAACCATGACTTGGGATTGTTCTCCTTAAGCTGGGCATCGATCAGACGGCAGAAATTGTCGGTAACTTCGGCCGCGTTGGTGATTTCATTGTCGTATTTATGGAAATAAAAGGAATTGTGGAAAGCGGCAGTGGCAAATTCCATGCCGAGTTCCTTGGAAAGGCCGTAAAGCTCCAGCATGTCGGCACTGTTATGGTTGCTCACCGTGATTCCGAAACCGATGTCCTTCAGTCCCATACGCTTAAGCTCGCGCAAGATGCCTACGCCTTTGTCAAATCCGCCTGAGCGGCCGCGGAGCTCGTCGTTCTTGTCGCGCATTCCCTCGATGGAGATTCTGATTCCGATTTTCGGATATTTCTCTGCAAGCGCGATGACCCGGTCATCAAACCATCCGGAAGTGGAGATGACGATGCGCGGCGACTTCCTGAACATCACGTCTATTATCTCGTCAAGATCCTCGCGCACGAACGGTTCGCCGCCGGTAATGTTGACAAATTTGAAATCAGGAAGCATCTCAAGCTCTTCAGGACGGATTTCTTCATCGACACGCGTCGGATTCCTCCAGATGTTGCACATCACGCAGCGCATCGGGCAGCGGTAAGTGGTGATTATAGATATGTCAGTCGGTAGTCTGTACATTTCAGGTCTACTTGCAGGATTCAAGTGAAAACACATCAACGTTTCCGACAAGATAACGCGACCTGCCGCCTTATTATTGCCGATGCTTCAACAAAAATTAACACGAAAAACATTGCTCCTCAACACTTGCCGGAATAAGCGTCCATAAGGAGCTTATAATGCGTGTCTCGGCAAAAAACATCCATAGCCTTATCTGAAATCATCCGGCGGGGGAACGAGTTCCTGTGGTCAAAGTTCCTGAATATACTTGTCAGCTCCTCCTGATTGCCGGAAGTGAACGTTATGCCGTTGGTCTCGTCAAGAAGTTCCGGTATGCCGCCGATACGCGCACCTATCACCGGCGTGCCGCAGCAAAGAGATTCAATCACACCGAGGGGATTGTTCTCATACCATTCCGACGGAAGCACCGAAGCCTTGGCCGAGCGCAGCAGCCTCACGACATCTTCCCGGCCAAGCCTCCCGAGGAATTCTATGGCAGGGGTGTCGGCATACTTCTTCCTCATCTCCTCCAAAAGAGACCCGTCTCCGGCCACTTTCAGACTGACTCCTGCTTCGGCTGCGGCACCAAGCATGGTCTCCGTGCCTTTTTCATCGGAAAGCCGACCCACATAACAGAAATAATCCCCTGGATTTTCCTCTACACCGCAACGTCTTATGCAGTCGAGCTTCACCGGGTCTATGAAATTGCAGACTACAGTGAGCTTTTTCCTCGAAAAACCGCCCTCAAGCATCTTGTTGTGCATAAAAGCGCTCGGTGCGATGAACAGATCCGTCATCTTCTGAAGCCGGTTGCGGTTCCACACGCGAGCCTCCATATCGGCCAATATGCTCTTCATGCGGCTGCCTTTGAGGCAGGAATATTTCACCACCTTCAAGCGTCCGGAAAAGCATTCCTCACAGTTCTCGCCCGACGGACGCCGACATGAATAAGATGGACACAGAAGCTTGTAATCGTGAAGAGTCCACACCACCCGTATCCCTCGCTTATGGGCAAGCTCCCCTATAAGCGGCGAAAGATAGGAATGCACGTTGTGCAGATGCACCACATCGGGACGGAAAGAATCAAGAACTTCGGAAGCCGACTTCACTATGTCGCCTTTGCCGAACAGGCGAGCAGAAGCGCGCAGCTTGGCCGACGATCCTCCTCCGAAATCGACACGGGAGGCATATCCTGCGGCATCGGGGATGGTGTCGTTGTCGGGATAATCCATGGCAAACACACGCACTTCATGCCCGTGGTCGGCCAGCATACGCCGCGTGGCCATAGCCACTACGCAATCACCCCCTCTCGGATAAAAGAACTTATTGACGATAAGCACCCTCATAACCAATTCCCTGAATCATCCTGTCCATCGGAGCATTTCCGGCCATAATCCGGCAGACTCCCTTTCACCTCAACTTTCTTGAAAACGCCACCTACGCTGATCATTGACCCAGAAGGGGATATGTTGCCAAGGACCTTCGCATCTTCCCAATACAACGACACATAGGCCAAATAATAGAAAACCAGAGTAAAGAAGAAATAATTCATCGAGGTATTGTATACTATCACCGTAATAAGCAGTCCTATGAGATACAATACAAGCTGTTTCTGGCGCCGTCGCCCAGCAGCTTTTCGGAAAAGCACGACATACGTGAACACAAACCACACAACACCGACGATGCCGATTTCAAGTATCAGCATATAAAGCGTCATGATTGTCCCCTGAAACAACCAGCCGTAGGGTATGGCAAACTCCGAAGGATCATCATTGGAATGCCCTTTAAGGATTCCTGTACCATTTCCCCAGATCCATGATTCAGCACCATGGTCATCCATCAGCCAAGGGAGCGCCACCCATTTAAGACCGCGCTGGAAATCAGTGTCTTCAGAATCATCCGAATTCTCGTATGCCAACTCCATAATGTCAAAAGACGCTTCATCACCAATCACATAATAATCAAAATACTCCATTGTCAGAATCTCTCCGGACTCAGTTCGAGACCCGTAGACCGACATATAGAAGTAATTGAAGAGCCATATCATAAAACAAAGCAATGGCAGGGTTATCAGCATCGATTTGACGAATTTCCTGTTTACCGGGACAAGCAACAGGAAATAAAAAACTATATATACCAGGGACACCTTCGTCTCATTCAGGAACGAAGGGAAAAGCAGGAACAGAAGAATCCAGTTATTTACAAGATTCCTGAAATAATTCTTTGAATAGTCCCAACGGCGGAGCATCAGATAGAACGATATGACATAGATCAGTTCTGAAATCAGACCTGACTGATAAAAACCAAGCGAACCGCCGCCATAGTCCCAGCCACCGTAGACAATCAACTGATACAACATACATGGCACCTGAAGCCACAAAAAGACATACAGCGAACGATCCATCAGTTCCATAAAGAACTCGCGACGTGGACGTGTAGCAAAGGCATATCTCACGACTGGAAGCAAGAACACCATAGGTGCATAGAACCGGAGACCATTCAACCATTCCTTCACAGGCAGCCCATTGACAAGAACGGTGCTTATGAACGCGATTGCAATGAAGCCATAAACCACGGCTTTATCCCATCTGTTGCGGAGCAGAAGCAAGCCCAGGGCAATATAACAACCTTCAAAAAAAATGGTAACGTTGCCATCCACGTTCAAGAACAGCTGATAGGAATCCAACTGTATCAAAAAAGGATATACTCCAAGAAACCAAAAGGTGAACATCAGCCAATAAATGACCAATGCACCTTTCGAGATATAGACTGGCACGCCTGTTTTCATATGTGTCGTAATCAAAATAATCCTCTGTAAAACGACATTACAACACTGCATGACATCTTGCAAGACACGCTCAATGTTTATTCAGCAGCCGGTTGGCGGTGACGCCTTGTCAACTTAGACAGAATGCTCAGAATCCAAAGCCCACAATACGTACACAAGACTGAAAAAGCTGATGCCGCAACGAAAACCAAAAGAGCGTTGGGCGACGACGGCTCGATGTTGGGATAAGCCTCATCCACGACTTTGCCGATTTTTATGTCGCGAGACAACTTCAGTTCGTTCTCCTCAAGTTTCTGAAGGAGATAGGAATAAATCTGGTTTTTGATCTTTTGGTCCCGATAGAGCGACAAAAGGTCTTTCTCCATCGTAGGATAGTCTGAAATGCGGCTTGCAGTCCCGGCCTCGGCTCGGTTCATATCGGATATGGCTATCCTGGTAGCCGAAAGCTGGCTTTCAAGCGAACCTATAAGATTAGCCCGCATAGCATCAACTTGCGCGGATATCGATTTCAACGCCGCGTTGTTGCCTTTTGCGTTTTCCTGAAGGCGAAGACGTTCCATGACGAGTTTGTTGTATTCTTCAACAGGTTCTTTTGGCATATCATCCGCAAACGGGATGAGCGAATACTTGTTTTTGTCAGACTGCAGGAACTCAATTATCATCTTAAGCACTGACGCACGCGTCTCATATTCAATCATACTTCTTTCTGCCGTCTGTTTCTTAAGAAATATATATTCAGCCTCGGCTGAGGCATCCACAATCTTGTTGGCACGTTTGTATGACTCGATGCTGGTCTCGCTCTTCTCCAACTCATTATACAGCTTCTCAAGACGATCCTTCACGAAATCCACAGATGCCTGTGCCTGGTTCCGGTAATCCTTCAGAAGCTTGTTGTTGTAAATGTCCACAAGGGTGTTCAACACAGCCTTTCCTCGCTCGATGTTTACATCTTCATAGTTGATGAACACCAAATCGGATTTCTTGCTTGGAGACTTTATGCTGAGCTTCTTGTTGACAGATTTTGCCGCGACAGCAGGATTCAATATCCCAATCTTCATATCAAGTTCCTCGCCGGGCTTGAAGAATGATGTGGTAGAAATCTGGAAAGTTCCGTATGGAGTCTTGACCATAGCCGGCAGATTCACTCCTTTACGGTTGTAGACCTCATCTTTTTTCTGCTTCACTATTATATCCGCTTTCCTTCCGTCAGGACTCACTTTGACCCTAAACGAAGAAGAAACAGACATTGTATCGATTACAGATTCCGGAATATAGACCTTCACCGGAGAATCGTTGAAATAGGTCTGCCGCTGGGAGAAGAACCCTTTCTTTGAGGTATAAGTCTCGTTGAGTCCGAGTTTTTCCACCAGTTCCATCATAGAGCTGTGGCTGCGAATACGCACAAGCTCGTCTTCCACGTATTTGTAGCCGCTTCCTCCCAATGAGAAAGAAGCCATAAGCGACCCCAATCCTCCGAGAGAACCCTTGGAGTCGTTCTCATCGTCATTGAGAATAATCGACGAATATATCTCGTAGGACGGAGACTTCACCTTCACATAAATGGCGGCTAAGCCAAGAAACAGGCATAGCATTACGGCATATACCCACCAATAATTACGAAAGGAATTCACCATAAAGCTTATGTTGATCTTGCTGTCTTCCTTGTTAAGACGTTGTTTGTTGTCCATTGTCAAAGCGGTTTTACTATTATGGAAGCGAGTTTTTATGAGACTGACGAAAAATCCGTTATTTATTGTTGATGACCAGCGCAATGACAAGCGAGGTGATGACAGACACACCACTGACTATGGCCGAAATCACACTTACCTTGTAACTGTTGTTCTGGTTATAATCCGCTTGACCGGCACGAGATTCCGACGGCTCTACATACAACACATCGTTCTGCTTAAGGTAGAAATAAGGCGACGAATATGCCTTTGAGTCATTGAGATTCAGTTTATGATAAGTTACCACTCCGTCTTCTTCACGCCATACGGTCACATTATGACGTTTGCCGAAAACGGACATATCGCCGGCCTTCGCAAGGGCATCAAGCACGCTTACACGCTCCGTCTCGAAATTGTATCTGCCAGGAGTCTGTACCTCACCCATAACGTTGACGTTGAAGTTCATCAGCTCAACCCTTACATAAGGAGCCTCCACGTCCTTTGCAATTCGGCGGGTCAATTCCTCAGCCAACTGTGCAGTAGTCATACCGACGACATGGATTTTCCCCAATATAGGAAACATTATGTCCCCTTTCTTGTCAACGATATAGGTTTGTTTCTGGGTGGTGGTGTGATTCACTATCATATCGCCTCCTGCCCTGGTGGCGGGATTGTTGTAAGGCAGATTGTAGATGGAGGTCGCCTCCGGGACTTCCGACGACACGTTGATCAGCAACTCGTCGTTAGGCTCAATCTTTATGTCTGACTTGATGATGGGAAGCGAGCCTTCAGTCGCAGTTATGTCGCTGAAGTACGCGAGATTGGAACTCTTACAACCTGTAAGAGCCACGACAGCCACACAGGCCATCAGCAATTTGCCTATTGCTTTCATGATGTTTCGTTCGGTTCAGATTTGATGTGATTTGACGCAAAGCGTCCGTATGCAGCGTGCGCCGGCACTTTTGATAGAACGGCATCGGCGGGCATTTATTGCCTCACAGACATCAGTCCCTGTTGCGCAGTCTCTCGAAATAAAAGTCAAGCACGTCTTTGGCCGCAGTGAACGACGACTGCTCGTTGTTGAGCACCCGCATCTCTTTCTGCTCCAGAAGAGCGCGCACTTCCGGCAGATGGTAGAAGTTGCTGCGGAGCTGCTCGTCTATGGTCTCCACCATCCAATACTTGGCCTGCTGCTGACGCTTGAGGTCGAAATACCCGGTCTTCTTCACATAGTCGAAATAACGGTCTATCATATCCCACACCTTGTCTATGTCAAGCTCAAAATATCCGCTGTATGTCAACACCTCTGGCACCCATTTGCTCGGCGTAGGCGGGAAAAGATGCAGTGCGTTGCGGAACTGGGCCGCAGCCAGCTTGGCTCGTTCCACATTGTCGCCATCGCATTTGTTGATGACTATTCCGTCGGCCATCTCCATTATGCCGCGCTTGATTCCCTGAAGCTCGTCGCCCGTTCCTGCAAGCTGTATGAGAAGGAAGAAGTCCACCATAGAATGCACGGCGGTCTCGCTCTGCCCCACTCCGACAGTCTCCACGAAAATGGTATCGTAGCCGGCGGCTTCACAAAGCACTATGGTCTCACGGGTCTTGCGCGCCACACCGCCGAGCGACCCGGCCGAAGGGGAAGGGCGTATGAACGCGTCTTTCTCCTGCGAAAGCTTCTCCATCCGCGTCTTGTCGCCGAGTATGGAGCCTTGAGTGCGTTCGCTGCTCGGGTCGATGGCAAGCACCGCCAGACGATGCCCCTGCCTGATCACGTGCAGTCCGAACACGTCGATGGACGTGGACTTGCCGGCTCCCGGGACACCTGTGATGCCTATGCGCCGCGACTCACCTGCATAAGGCAGGCATTTCTCTATAACTTCCTGCGCCACTGCCTGATGGCGGTCGGCAATGCTTTCCACAAGCGTAACGGCCTGTCCGAGGATGCTCACGTTGCCTTTCACGATTCCGTCCACATAGTCGGCAGGCGTGAGCTCGCGGCGACGGAGAGGGCGGAATTTGAGATAAGGATTTACGGTAGGCTGCGATATCACACCGCCGTTGACCTGCAGGCCTTTATATTGAGAATCATTTTCAGGATGTTCCATAGCTGGATTATGATCACTAAGTTATTTATACTGCTAAAATAAGTTTATTTCGTCTCTTTTATGCCAATCACCTTTATGACAGACAAAGGCTTAAGCGGGTCATTGCTTACTACCTCAAGTTTAACGGCAAAAGGGCCGTCATCGCGGCCTGACAGCTTTACCGAGCCTCTGCATTCACCGCTTTTGCCAGGCTTGAGACGTACAGGAAAGCGTGTAATGGCAATCCCATCCCCATACATACGCTTTATCTGCAGGTCGCTTTTGCCCGTGTTGCTGACGATGAAGCCAAGCTCTGCCTTTTCGCCCACTGTGCCTAAATCCACAGTCGCGGGGCTAAGTGTGATAGACGGAGCGTCCTTCAAGTCGGACGCGCCCGGGCCGATGGCATCCGGAACCACATTGGCCCTGAATTCCACATCTGCCACCGCAGGCTCAGAAGCGGTCGAGTCTGCAATGATTTCAATGGGATAGCTCACTGTCCCCGGCAATTCACCCTCGCGTGTGTTGAAATACACGCTGAACGTAACCCCGTCCCCTGGCGCCACCGCCCGGCTGGAGATTCCGATGCTGAGAGACTTTGCCGGATGGTTCCACACGGGGTAAATGGTGTCGGGGCTTTGGTTGTATCCTTGCAGAAACAGATGGCGCGCCGTGCCGTAGCGCACGTCGCCTGCTGTAAGTATGCGTTGTGAAAGACGCAGAGGGCCGACCTCCACCGGATAGCTTGTCTGAAGCGTCTCCGGCGCACCGATCACCGTGCCTCTGATCTTAATCGTAGTCCGTTCGTTGTCTTCTCCCACATAGACCTTGACAGTCTTCTCGAAGCGTCCCGGGCGTCCCTTGGGATTATACGTGAAGCTGACGGTCGCCGTGTCGCCCGGTGCTATCTGACCTTCGGTATAGTCCGCCCCGGTGCATCCGCAGCTCGGACGAACCTGATTGATCACCACCGGCTTGTCGCCACGGTTGACAAACCTGACACTGCCGGTCTTAGGCCCGGCAATCTCCTTCATTGTCCCGAAATCATAATCGGTAGCCAACCACTCCAGTTGAGCTGAAGCGGCTAACGGCAACAAAGCCGCAATGGCCAATGAAAACGCTTTTGGCATCATTTCTTGTTCTTCGGAGCTACACGGCCTTTGATCTGGAGCACTACCTTTCCAGGCTTTCCGTTCGTGTAGACTGTTGCGGTCTTGTTGAGGCTCCCCGGACGGCCCTGGGGGAGAAACGTTATCTTTATTTTGCCTTTCTTGCCCGGCGCAATGGGATTCTGCGGGTATTCAGGACGCGTGCAGCCGCATTGCGTACGCACATCCTTTATCACAAGATTACCGTTGCCTGCGTTGACGAACTCAAACACACAGCTCACCGGCCCCCCGTTCTCGTCTATCAGGCCGAAGTCATGGCGGTCTTCAGTGAATTTGATGCGGGCCTCGCCCCCCTTATCCTTCTTTGCTGCCACAGGCATAGCGGCAAAAGCCACCGCAATTGCCACCAAAGCAAATATTTTCAATGTCTGTTTCATAGAATCTGATTATTTTGGCCTGTCATGACCGGAATTGAACTGTCTGAAAAACGTTTTTACCATACGGTTTGTTGTCTGTCATGACTTCCAAATCATGCCGCAAAGATAGTCAAAATCCATGACACTGCATCAAAATCGTTGCCCCTCATGAACCATAGCCTGCCTGCGTGCTTTTGACCGGCATATCGGAACGCTTCAACGGACTACAATCTCGTCAGTGAATATCCATCCCCGGAGATTTTTGTCCGAACGAGCCTGATAACGTATGTAGCGAGCCTTTGATTTGCCTTTCCAGCCGTAATTCTTTATGCAGTCGGCAGGAGTCCTCGACACTACGTTTTCCATATGTACGAGTTCGGTGAAATCCTCACCGTCAGATGACACAGAAATCACAACATCCGCCGGAAGGAAGATTTCCGGCCCTGCCGACTGAAGGAAATCCGCGCTTACAGAAGTGATTTCTTCCTCCTTTTCCAGATCCACCACGACATCGAGACGTCCCCGGGAGATGAAGCCCTGCCATACACCGTCGTTGTTTGCCCAACTCCCTCTAAGTCCGTCGGTCAATGCCCCGTCTCCTCCGGCCTTGTAGTTGTCGTTGTACGGCGCATTGTATTTCACGGATTTACCCGACGCCATATGTCTTACAGGACTCCTTGATTCTGTCCTGTCCCCGATTTCGTCCTTCAGCGGGAAAGCATCATAACCTTCTGTCCGCAGCCATTCCACCTCATCAAGTGCGCTTTCACGGAAATCTTCGTATGATTTATGTTCAGGAGAGCTCCACGCAATCTCGGCAAGAGCCAAGGCACGCGGATAAATCATATATTCATAATGACTGTCGGAAAATATGTACTCAGCCCAAAGGTTGGCCTGAACGCCACAGACCAGCTCTGCCTCGCGTTCAGAAAGTTCAGCAGGCACCGGATCATAGGAATAGACTTTCGACAACGGCAGATAACCGCCCATCGCCTCAGGGAAGGACTGGCCAACTGGAGCAGCGTCTGCAATCCATAGAACAGACCCGCGTCCGTGGCAGACGTTATGGCGATTCCATCCGGTCCTGATTCAAGTCTGTATCCCTCAGGGGAAACAACGGAATCGGCACATATCTTCATCAAAAAGATTCCTTTTCCGGCCTCTTCGTCCATTGAACGCAATTGCCGATTGAGAAAAGGCCGGATGGATTCAAGATAAGATGACATCCTTGCCCTTTCCTCACCTTCAAGATTTGAATACAGTTTTGTGTCACGGTCTATGACAAACGAGCCTTCTTTCTCTTCGGCCTTCAACGGAACAGGAATCACCCTGCGAGCCGAAATGCCACCCGAAGCGACAGCCAACGCCACCCATAGCAAGACCAATATGCGTGCAACCATAATCATATAAACCCCAACATACCGTTACTCTATCGCTATTTCATCCACAAAGAGGAAGCCCGGCGACCCTTTGCCTCCATGCCATTCAGGAATGGAGCGTTCCGAATCGGCTATGACGCGTACATACCGGACCTTTACAGGCGCGAACACGCATTCATGGTCGTAAAGGCCGTTGCGGTCGTCCTCTTTCATAGCCGGATATTCTTCTGAAAACACTTCGGTGAAATTTTTGCCGTCTTCCGACACTTCTACCGTGATGCCGCGCACATCGAATATCCAGTCGCCTTTCTCCACACAGGAAGTGAATGCCACTTTTGAAATCCCTGTCAGCTCCTTGAGGTCAATGGTAACATCCATAGCGTTGCCGTAAAAGGCTATCCACCGGTCGGTCTTGTAGTTAAGGCCGCCTTTCAGGCCGTCGGTCAAAGTGGACACTCCTTTGTATTCATATTGCCTGTTGACCGGCTGGTTGGCCGTAATCGGCTTGCAGGTGGCTTTGCTGAATGCTATTTTCTCGGAAAGGACACGGCTATCCCCGCCGGGGCGCATAGCCTTGGCCTTGAACGTGCAGTCTGAATTTATCGCAACCATCCCGCCGGCCGCCGGTGAAGACGCGGTCGGTTCCGTTCCGTCGAGCGTATACCTTACCGTCGCGCCGTCAATGGTCTTCAGCCCCACCTTCACTGCTCCCGTCTCAGAGTCAGGGAGGAAATCGGCATTGACATCATATATGTGCTTCGCGTAATTGTAACCTTCCGCCTCGTATGTCTTGACCAGACGCTGGAGCCGATGCAGGAAGTCGTCATAATCCTTCATCTCCCGAAGAGTCCATTGCAGTTCGGAAAGAGCCGCCCAGCGCGGAAGCGCCATATACTGGAGATGCGACATGGTCGGTATGTATTCCGACCAATGGTTGGCCTGCAGTCCGAGGATATGCTTCTGTTCTTCGGTGGAAAGCACATCGGGAAGAGGCTCATAAGCGTAGACCCGTTCCAGCGGCACATATCCGCCTATGGCCAAAGGCTCGTTTTCAGTGTCTTTGGTCTGATAATAGTCGAAATACAGATACGTGTTCGGCACCATTATCACGTCGTGATGCATCCTGGCGGCCTTTATTCCTCCGGCCTCTCCACGCCACGACATGACGGTGGCGTGGGGCGTGAGTCCTCCTTCGAGAATCTCGTCCCAACCTATCATCTTGCGCCCGTGGGCGTTGAGCAGTTTCTCGCCGTGGTGGATAATAAAGCTCTGCAGATACTCCTCCTTTGTGTGTTCCGAATCGCTCTTTATGCCCAACGAATCAATGCGAGCCTGGCACTTCGGACATTTCTCCCATCTCACCTTCGGACATTCATCGCCGCCTATATGGATATACTCCGACGGGAATATGTCCATTATCTCAGTCAGCACGTCGTCGATGAAGTCAAGCACCTTGTCGTTTCCGGCACACAGCACGTCTTCCGAAACGCCCCACATCGTCCAGACATCATAAGGGCCTCCTGTGCAGCCAAGTTCGGGGTAAGCCGCCAGTGCGGCCTGCATATGGCCCGGCAGGTCTATTTCCGGAATCACCGTTATGTATCGTTTGGCCGCATAGTCCACGATTTCCCGAGCCTGCTCCTGGGTGAAATGGCCTCCGTATGGCTTGCCGTCGTATTTACCTGAATTGCGGCCTATTACGGTCTCCTTACGCTTGGAGCCTATCTCCGTAAGCCTCGGGTACTTCTTTATTTCGATGCGCCAGCCTTGGTCGTCTGTGATGTGCCAGTGCAGACGGTTCATGTTATGAAGAGCCATCATGTCAATGAATGTCTTGGCCTCGTCCACGGTGAAGAAATGGCGGCTCACGTCGAAATGCGCGCCACGGTAGCCGAAACGCGGGGCGTCCTTCACCTCCACGGCAGGCAGCACCAGAGAGGCACCCGCCACCGCCGGAATCGATTTGCGGAGTGTCTGTATGCCGTAGAAGACCCCGGCTTCGCCCGTACCGGAAATCACTATCCCGTCGCCGTCCACCTTCAACGTGTAGGCTTCCGGCAATCCGTCGCCCGACTCCAGACGGAGGATTATGTCTCCATTGCGGCCTTCCCCGGCCTCAGTACGATAGGGAGTTCCGGTGGCTTCCCTGAGATATCCGGCAAGATAACCGGCATTGCGCTTCATGGCTTCGTTGCCTTCGGGATAGACTATTCTTACGTCCTTCCCCAATGCGAATCCGCCAGGACTCACAGAAACCTCCTGAGGCAACGGAACGACCCGATAGTCAACCTCCACCGCTTTCATATCTGCTTGGGCGCACAGGCAACCGGTTATGGCCGCTGCCGCTACAGTTTTCATTACCTTATTCATATGTATGTATCACGTATATGCTTTATCTTTATAGCCGGATTGGAACCTCTCTTTATTTCAGGCGACGTTATCACTACCTTCCTCGTCTCTCCCGGCAGAAGATCGAAAAAGTTATCACTGAATAACGCACCTTGAATCGGAATCTGCACAAAAACGTCTTTCGCCAGTTTCGCCGATGTAAGCGTTACCTCACATCGGCCTTCAAAAGTCTTCACGCTGGTGTGTATTTCGGTCTCAGGCAAGTCCAAATCCTTGGTCGGAAGGAAATAATACACTGTCTGAGCCATCTCTTTCCCATATCGGTCTTTCAACGAACACACAAGATGACAGTTTCTCCGCCGCCCACAATCAACCATCCCGTCAATATCCGATCCATATGCCTTAACCGAACTGTTGGCCGGAACCCTTACCTTCACAGACTTCCCGGAAATCGCCCTCCCGTTGAAATCCATCAACCTCATTTCCAACACCATATCATCGGAATCTTCCAACCTGTCGGAAATCAGATAGACATTAAGGCTATCCCCCTCCTGAACAGGATTGACAATCATCGGAGCGAACGCGCGGCGGGCCTGATAATGAAGAGCTTTCCAGTTGCCGAAATAGTCGATTCCAGACCATGACACGGCAGGCCAGCTGTCGTTCAGCTGCCAATAAAGAGAGCCCATACAATACGGACGGTTGCGTCTGTGGGCCTCGAAGCAATGGCGCATTCCACGTCCCTGCATCACAAGACAGACATAGACAAAGTCTTCGAATCTTTCCGGCACGACATAATCCCGCTCCATATACCTGCGTATCAAATCATTGCCCATCGAACTCTTCTGATGGGATTTCATAGCATCGGAATCCTCGGCATATTCCGACCGGGGAGCAAACGCGCCAATCGTCTTCATTTCCGGAAAAGACTCAAAACCGAATTCGCTCTGGAACCGGCCGATTTCCCTATCGGCAGATTCAAAAGGCTTTTCTCCGTACCATATTCCCCAATTGTGGCTGTCGCCTGTCCCCCAAGACTCCGGACGTCCCCAGTTGGCGAAATACGGAGACGTGTGGACATAGGAACGCCCTTCGTCCCATTGCTGCACTTTGGCCGGAAGCAAATCGCGAAAAAGTTTGTCGTAATCGCTCCGCATCTTCGCGTAGACCTCCGGGGAATAGCGCGACTTCCAACCCCAATACTTCATCCCTTCAAGAACCTCATTGTTGCCGCACCACATAGCAAGGCAGGCGTGATTGCGCAGACGCTTTATGTTGTAGTCGGCCTCTTCGGAGACGCGCTTCAGAAACGTCGGATCGGCAGGATAAGCAGTGCAGGCAAACATAAAATCCTGCCACACCAGTATGCCGTTCTCGTCGGCAAGATCATAGAAACGGTCGTCTTCGTAAGCCCCGCCGCCCCAGACGCGTATCATATTCATATTTGCCTCCTTGATGGCCCGGAAGAGCGCAGCATACCGCTCATCTGTCATCGAGGGCAAAGACATGTCGGCAGGTATGTAGTTTGAGCCTTTGGCAAACATCGGCTTTCCGTTGACCTCAAAATAATACGATTCTCCATGTTCATCCTTTTCATTCACCAAGCGCACAGTGCGCAGACCTATCCTATGGCTTTCCGACGCGACTGCCGCGCCGTCGCATACCACATACGCATTGAAGTCATAAAGCACCGGATCGCCCCAGCCGTTGGGCATCCAGCGCACGGGATTCTTTATTTCCACCGGAACCTCCACCCGGTTGACACCATGTTTCAATATTACTGTTTTTCCGGTTTTCACTATCGGTTTGCCATTCAACGATGCCATGACCACAACCTCCGCACCGGTATCGTCAGGCGACACGCAGTTTATCTCCAGCTCATTGGACATAACGGCCAGACTGTCGGTGAGCGAAACCTGCTTCACGTGATAGTCGGCGATGCATGCCTCATCGTAAAAGCTGATGCAGACAGGCCGCCAGATACCGCTTGTGGCCATACGTATGCCCCAGTCCCATCCGTAGCTGTAAGGAGCCTTACGGGTGAACACACTGAGTTTCTTGTCATGATGGTCATTGTCTGCCGGATAATCAAAGCCGTTGGATGCCCATTGGGGCAATGCCTCTTTGACAGGCGAACTGAAACGGACATAAAGCCGGTTTTCGCCACGGCGCAGCAATTCCTTCACCGGGATTTCATGACCGACAAACATATTGTCTGCCTTGAGCAGCAACGCCCCGTTGAGATAGACATCGGCATAAGTGTCAAGCCCTTCAAACGTCATCATCGCCCCGTCGCGGGCAAGCTGCTCATCGGTTACGGTGAATACCATCCTGTATTCCCAATCCTCATTCTCCACCCATTGGATTCTGTATTCATTGGTGCCCCAAAACGGATCGGGAATCATCTGATGCCTCAACAAATCCTGATGCACCGTGCCGGGAACCGTGGCCGTCAGCCATTTGTCCGAACCGGATTGAGAAAACATCCAGACCTGATCAAGCATCACAGTTTCAGAAGGCCCGGAAGCGAACGCCTCCAAAAGACCTAAAAAAGCCACTGACAGGCACAAAAGTCTGTTCAACATATTCATACTTCTGCGCAAAAGTACAAAAAATCCGCCAAAGAAATATCTTTGGCAGATTCTTTCTGTTGCCACAATCGGCAAGACCTTTTACGGAGCTGACTATGGGGCGTTTCAACCACCGCGAGGTCTCCTCTGCCCACTCCGGCATCAAGAGCCCGGCTCTTGTGCTTCATAGCATTGAACATACGGCAGAAAAGCGTTCTGGCCGCCGAAGAGCCTTTCTTTAGGCTGAGGCGTCAGAAACTGCAAAAAGCATCGAGGCCGCCAAGACCCCGACAGCAATCTTTCCGAATTTCAACATACGGGAACCTTTTTACAGGATAAACGGAATCGCCACCGTCGCGGTCGCATCGACAGGATTTCCGCCATCATCGGCAGGAGTCCACTTAGGCATCGACTTCACAAGGCGGATGGCCTCCTGTTCAAGGTCCGGATCAATCATCCTTACAATCTTGATGGAACCGATAGAGCCGTCAGACTTAACGGTAAAGGCCACGTTGACAATCCCTTCCACACCGTTTTCCTTGGCCATGGCAGGATATTGGAGGTTTTCGGATATATATTTATTCATAGCCTCCTCTCCGCCCGGAAAAGCGGGTTCAGTGGCGGCAAACAACGGCATGGCCATTGAAATCAACAACGCGAATGCAGCAAAAAATCTTTTCATATCTTTTCGTTTTTAATAATTTGACAAAACCCGCGGGATTCGGTTTATTTTTCAATCTCGTCGAATAATCCGGCACAGGCATCTTCCAGAAGGTCGAGCACAAGTTCAAACCCCTGCGCACCGTCGTAATAAGGGTCCGGCACACAGTCCTGGTAAGGATGGCAGCGGGCGAAATCAATCATCCTCACCACCTTCCGCTGAGCATCAGCCGACGGAGCCGCCTCAAGCAAATCGGAGATGTTACGGTCGTCCATACCGACAATCAGGTCGAAATCATCGAAATCCCATGGACGAATCACCCGTGAGCGATGGGTCAGGTCGTATCCTCGCCGGGACGCATGCACACGCATACGCTTGTCGGGCAAGTCGCCGGCATGTCCGCCATAGAATCCGCACGAGTCCAGCTCATAGCGGCTCGAAAGACCGCGCTCGTCAACAAGCCTCTGCATCACACCCTGCGCAGCCGGCGAACGACATATATTCCCCAGACACACAAAAAGGATCTTTATCTTCTCCTTGTCCTTCAAAGAGCCAATCTCCACACTTGTCGATTTATCATTCATATCTGATACGGTTATGATTCGCAAAGTTACAACAAAAAGCCGAATAAACCACACATTCAAAAACGAGGGCTATTTTCAATCGTCAGAAATTCCGGCAAATACAACTCTTCGTCAATGACTCAGCACCGTCATTTCCAGCACCAACAGGACATTCCGCCCTGATTCGCAAATATTTGCGCTTAATGTCCCTTAAACCTTGGGCATCTCGGTTTATTTCCGTAATTTTGCATTATGGGAATTTCAGTAGTAATCAACACATACAATGAGGCCAAAAACCTTCAGGAATGCCTCGACTCTGTGAAAGGCTTCGATGAAATCGTGGTATGCGACATGGAATCGACCGACGAAACCGTCGAGATAGCCCGTCGCAACGGCTGCAAAACAATCATTTTTCCCAAAGGAAGCCACACTATTTGCGAACCGGCCCGCAACACCGCGATTCAAAGCGCATCAAACCCTTGGGTACTCGTGCTTGATGCGGATGAAAAAATCACTCCCCGGCTGCGCGATTATCTGTATGCATTCATCGAGAATCCCAGCGACGTGGCAGGCCTCTTCATCCCACGCAAAAATTACGTGATGCATCGGTTCAGGAAATCATCCTACCCGGATTCCCAGCTAAGATTCCTGAAACGCGACGGTTCGGACTGGCCGGCCACAATACATTCCCACCCCACCGTTGCCGGACGCATCGACCGAATACCTTCTAAAAGAACAGACCTCGCCCTTATCCATAAATCCGTAAGCCTCACCGACATTGTCGAGAGGATGAACCGCTACACTTCCGCACAGGCAGAAAAGAAGAGAAGCAAAAAGGTTAATCTTCTGTCTATGATTTTTGTGCCGTGGTGGTTTTTCTTCAAAATCTACATTCTCGGCGGTTCGTTCCGATATGGCATAGCCGGTTACATCGTGGCGAAAAAGGACGCGATATCGCGTTTCTACATGCTTGCAAAGATCTACGAGGCACAGAATGAAGCCAGATTCCGAGAAAAGGAACGCAACCTGTAATTTCCGATAAGAATGAACCAGCTTAAAGCCATAGAATCCAAAATTTTCGAGTTACGAGGCCAGAAGGTGATGCTCGACAGAGACCTCGCTCAAATGTACGGGGTCGAAACCCGTATACTCAATCAAGCAGTAAAACGTAACATCAGCCGCTTCCCGGAAGACTTTATGTTTCAACTGAATGAGGAGGAATGGAGAAACTTGAAATCACAAATTGTGATATCAAGTTGGGGTGGTGTGAGAAAGAATCCTCTTGCTTTCACCGAACAAGGCGTGGCAATGTTGTCCAGCGTTTTGAAAAGCGAAATCGCCATTCAAGTGAACATAGCCATCATGAGGGCATTCGTCTCTGTCAGGAAGATGCTCAACCAACCTCCTGCAGACAGTTTTGCCGTGCTTGAAAAACGCGTGGCAAAACTGGAACAATATATGGATGAAGTAATCGGGGATTTCAACGACATAAACGAAGACACCCGTATGCAGCTCGAACTGATCAACGAATCATTGGCCGAACTTCAGACCGGAAACAAAAAGTCCGAAAACGGCATTCGGCGCAAAATCGGATTCAAATAACCGAAACATAAACAGATTATGCAATCTTACGATATACGCACGCTACAACTGCGGCTGCTCAGCATCCTAAAGGCTTTCGACATCATGTGCCGCAACCACGGATTGCGTTATTATCTGGAATACGGCACTTTGCTCGGAGCCGTGCGCCACGGGGGATTCATCCCTTGGGACGACGACCTCGACATAATGATGCCAAGACCCGACTACGAGCTGCTGATCAAGCATTCAAAAGAATGGATGCCTGAGCCTTATGAATTCGTATGCTTCGAAAACGACCCTAACTATCCTCTGCAGTTCGGCAAGGTGCAGGATGCCTCCACCACACTCGTGGAACGTCCGCATCTTTATTATCTCGGCGGGGCATACATCGACGTCTTCCCTATGGACGGCGTGCCTGAGTCGGAAAAGGAACGAAAAGCGCACGCCAAGCGTTATAAACGGCTGAAATCATTGCTCTACATCACTTGGCGCGACCCTTACAAGCACGGACACGGGCCATCTTCTTGGTGGCCGCTTATCATACGCAAGATATACAAGCCGGAACGTGTACAAGACATAATACGGGAACTGTCAATGAAGTATCCGTTCGAGACATCAAAATACGTCGCCAACCTCTTCGGACAGAAGCTGCGTCCGCTCGACCGTGAAAAGGAACTCGGCCCTGGCACGCCCATAAGGTTTGAAGACGGTGTATTCATGAGCGTCATCAATCCGGACGCACGGCTGACACAAATCTACGGCGACTATATGACGCCTCCGCCCCCGAAAGAGATTCAGCAACACGGATTCTTCCATCTCGACCTTGACCATCCCTACAGGGATTTCGACCCTTCGACATTGCCCGGCATAAAAAAGCCATAAAAACCTTCACCTGATCTCACCTATGAGCTACGACATACGAAAGATGCAGATGAGGATGCTTGAAATCCTCCAAGAGACCGACCGATCCGTCAGAGGCCACGGGCTGCGCTACTACCTCGAAGGAGGAACCCTGCTCGGGGCTGTTCGCCACGGAGGCTTCATCCCTTGGGACGACGATGCCGACATATCGATGCCCCGCCCCGACTATGAGGAATTCATCCGCCACGCCAACGAATGGCTGCCTCCACATTTCCGGCTGCGCTGCCACCTCAACGACCCTGACTTCCCGTTCTATTTCGCCAAAATAGAGGACATACGCACTACAATCGTGGAAGGCCCGACACGCCCGTACACAGGCGGAATATTCATCGACGTGTTCCCGATAGACGGGATTCCGGAAGACAGGAAAGTCCGCGACAGGCTCTACCGCCGTTTCCGCCGCCAATGCAAGCTCTTGCACTTCCTCCACCGCGACCCTTACAAACACGGGAAAGGCCCGAGAAGCTGGTGGCCGCTGATGTTGCGCAGGATATACACGCGCTCTGGCATAAGCCGGGCCGTAGCCCTCAACAATTCCCGTTTCTCTTTTGACGAAAGCAAGACCGTAGGATGCTATTCTCCAAACTACAGGACTTATCTCGACCGAGAGAAAGTCTACGGCGACGGGATGCCGATAATGTTCGAGGGCATAGAGCTCAGAGGGCTGCTCGACAACGACGCTTTCCTCAGAAAGCAATATGGAGACTATATGAAGCTGCCGCCCGAGGACAAACGCTACAACCACGGCTTTCTGCACGTGGACTTCAACAAGCCTTACCGCCAAAAATGAATCAGGGACACAATGCCTCCGTGTTGCTGTCCAAATTCCGCAAACAAAAAAGCCGTTGAAATTCAACGGCTTTTTATCTTGTCAAGACCCCAAAGATAAACCTTGTCGATATTCGGAGTCGCTATGCCGTGCTTACGCGCAAGAAGGTATATATAGCGCAGGCTGAATCCGAAATCCTCGAGAAAATAGCGGTCGCCGAAATTCGGCACCCATCCTCCAGCCGTCTGCTTCATAGGCGACGTTATCCCTTTCAGACCTGAAATGGAGGAAAGCTTATCCTTCACGGAAACCGCATCATGGCCTTCATAATATTCAACCAGCGGCACAAGGTAGTCCGGCGACACCGGCAGCTCCTTGAGGATACGGAAAAGCTCGGCATCCATCTTCATCATCAGCTCGGCGGCTTCCACCGTCCATTCCTCATAGAAAAGGATGTTGTGATCCCACGTCCGGCCTTCGTTCTCTCCGGCAAACATCGTGTAAAGCCGTGCCGTGTGCAGGATAGGATTGCTGTTGGTGATGCTTGCTTCGAGGTAGTTGTTCAGAAGCACGGTCTTGCTTCCGAATGCCTTTTCCACCCAAAGGCGGAAAGCCTCTTTGTCCTCTTCCACGGCGTGCTCGACGGCAATCCTGAATTCAGGACGATAACCGAGAAGATAAGCCGAATGGCCGTATTCGTCCACACGGGAAATAAAAGGCACACGCTGGAATCCCCACAGTTTCACCGTCTCTGGCAACATCTCCATAGCCTCGAAGAAGAATCCCGACGAGCAGAAGACCCCGCCCACGAAACATCCTTTTTTCAACCATGGCTTTATGGCCGTGAGTATGTCCCGGTTGCCGTAGCCCGGCACGGTAAGCAGCACTACGTCGGCATCGGCAATTACTTCTGCCGGATCGGCAGAAACCGCCTTCAAAGTAACGGTGAAGCCTCCTTCCGGCGTATGTATGGTGAGATTCCTGTCCCAGCGTTCCGGACTCCGAGTGAACACTGAAACTCCGTAGCCTTCACGGGCGAGCCATCCCGCCACCACGTGGCTGAGCGAACCGCCGCCACAAAGGCATACATTTCTTATTTCCATTCCGTTCATTCTGCTTTTACAGGTTGTCAGCTCCCGGACTGAAGTCCGAGCGTGGTCAGTGAAACCTTGATCACATCGTTCGGTTCAAAGCCCATACGTCCGCAATTACGGCCGAACATCGAGAAAGCCGACACGTAAAGCTCCACGCTTTCCTGCGCATGAATCTTCGTGAGCGCTTCTCCGAGGGGAGAACCTTTGAACTCGGTGCCGACGCGCAGTTCCGAAGGCATAGGAAACGCCACTTCCTTTCCTGAAAGCGAAGCCATGCTCATATCCACTTTCACGACATAGTCCTCTTTCAACAGCGGTCCTGTTCCCGGCTTCAACGTCTTGCCGTAAAGGCCGGCGGCCATAAGCTTCATTCCGGATTTCTTTGCTGCGGCAGCCACTGCCTTGTCGGCCTCGGCGGCATCTTTCTTATCCTTCTTCTCTCCGAGAGCCTGGAGAATCTTTTGCAGACCCTGCTGCGTAGCGGCGGCGTCTATTGTGGAATCGGACTCAAGGCCATAGGCCATAGCGTTGAGTATTACGTCCTTGTCCAGCCTCACGCCAAGTTCATCCTCAAGTTCTTTCATTCCTGTGGCGAACTGGAGACCTACAAGCAATCCTTCATTATACTGCTTGTCGTCGCTTCCGAGGCCGATTCCCTTAGCCACGCCCTCAAGGTACTTCTTACGCGCCGCTTCCGCCTTGGCTGCAGAGTCATTGGCACTCATACGCCAATAATTGTCGGCATACATCGCGCCGTAGAAATATGAAAGCGAGTCTGCCTGCGAAGCACCTGAATAGTCGCTCAGCGGCTTGCCGTCTCCCGGGCCTGAACATGCGCCGAAGCAAAGCAGTCCGACCGCAAAAGTCAGAATCTTCATCTTTTTCATAATGATTTCTTATTGCATATTGACCGTGGTGTCCATCGGAACCACAACCTCTATTGTCTCTCCCGTAGGCTCGACATTGTCGGTCGTGCGCCCTTTGCAGGAAACAAAAGCCACGCCGGCCACAACGGCCGACGCGGCTATCAACGCATATCGTCTGCGGAACATCATTTGTTGACCTTGATGAGTTCCACTTCAAAAATCAGGTCGGCATTCGGCGGAATGGCACCGGGAGAGCCGTTCTCGCCATAGGCAAGCCCCGAAGGGATATAGAAGACGGTCTTTCCACCCTCCTTCATCAGCTGGAGGCCTTCGGTCCAGCCCTTGATTACCTGTCCGAGGGGGAACGTGGCGGGTTCGCCGCGCATCACAGAGCTGTCAAACACGGTGCCGTCGGTAAGCATACCCGTATAATGCACCGTAACTGCATCTTCTGCGGTCGGAGCGGCACCGTTGCCCTCACTCACCACCACATATTTCAGACCGCTTGCAGTCTCCACCCAAGTGGAGTCGGAAGCCGTCGCGGCCTTATTGGCCGCATCGTTGAAGAAAGCCGCGCCGTAACCCCGAGGAAGCGAATCCGCCTCAGTGGCCGCCTCCTCTGCTGCCTGCACTGCCGCAAGCGACTCGGAATCGTTGACCTCTGATTTCTTCGAGCCGCACGATGCCAACGACATCGCGCCGAATCCGCCCAGCAACGCCGCAGCGGCAACTATCTTTAAGCTGTTCTTGTTCATTTGTCTATTTAAGTTCTGGTATTGTTGCTCTGCACTTCCTGATTCCTTCCGAATCCGGTTGCACTCAGATTATTATGTCGCTCTTATGGTTTACCTTGATAAGCTCCACGTCGAAAATGAGAGTCGAATGCGGCGGAATGGCATTAGGTATGCCCTGTGCGCCGTATGCAAGGTCCGAGGGGATGAAGAAACGGTATTTCGCGCCCTCTTTCATCAGCTGTACGCCCTCTGTCCATCCGGGAATCACGCGGTTGAGAGGGAAAGTAGCAGGTTCGCCACGGTTGACAGAGCTGTCAAACACGGTGCCGTCGAGAAGCTTGCCCGTATAATGCACAGTAACCTCGTCGGCTGCTGACGGACGCATTCCCGTGCCCTCCTTCTCAACCATGTACTGGAGTCCGCTCGGAGTTTCCTTCACGCCCTCTTTGCCACGGTTCTCGTCGAGGAACTTCTTCGCTGCCTCTTTGCTCGCGGCGGCAAGCTTGTCCTGAAGCTGCTGGAGATATTCGTTGATGAGCTTGTGGGCCTCCTCTGCCTCCATCTCGGGCTTGCCCTCGCCGAATGCAGCCTTGATGCCACCTACGTATGAATCGAACTCGAGCTTTTCCACGCCCATACCTTTGAGTTGCTGGCCCATAGCCATCCCCCATGCATAACTTAATTTATCCATTTGTCTAAAAATTGTTTTCGGGTGATATATAATCCGAGCATATTGGTGCAAAACATAATTGACATGCCGAGCCGCAGCTTACACATCTCCTGCCTTGATTCACACAAATGCCTTCATTATCTAATTATAACGCCAACAGTCATGATTTGTTGTGAACCATTTGTTTCCAAGACCGAAAAACTTTTATCTGAATTTCTTATGCTTTTCGGAGGCGAGTTTGGTTTTCACGCAGAAAAGGACTATCTTTGCGGTTTGTTATAACTGTATGGCTCGCGACATAATAAACCGGTTCGTCTGGATCGTCGATACGCTCAACCGCTACGGGCGGCTCACCCGCGCCCAAATCAACGACCTTTGGCTGCGCTCCCCTGTCTCTGAAGGGAAGCCGCTGCCTGAGCGCACGTTCCATTATTACCGCCGTGCCATCGAAGAGAATTTCCATATCGACATCGGCTGCAATTCGCTCGGCGAATATTTCATCGAGGGCAGCGGCTCCAAGCGCGACAAGGCATTCTCCAACTGGCTGCTCGACAACTATGCCGTAGGCACGGCACTCAAGTCTTCGGCCGACACGGACGGCCGGGTCTACGTGGAGGAAATCCCGTCGGCACGCGAGTTCCTGCCCGACGTGCTTGAGGCGATACGCAACAACGAGAAAACCGTCTTCACCTACGCGGGCTTCTCGCGTTCGCGTCCGGAACCCGGAATAGTGTTCCATCCTTATTTCCTCAAACTCTACAAGCAACGATGGTATATGGTGGGCCTGCGCGAAAAGTCGGCCGACATACGCACATACGCCCTCGACCGCGTGCGTGAGCTGAACCTGATGAAGGAGACTTTCGTCATGCCGGACGACAACTCCGCCGCCGACATCTTCGACAACATCATAGGCATCTCCTCGTCGAAGGCCGACGTAAAGACCGTAAGGCTGAAGGCCGACCGCACTCAGGCGAAGTATTTCCGCGCGCTCCCGCTGCACCATTCGCAGACGGAGGAGGTGCACGACGACTTTTCCGTATTCTCCCTGCGGGTGAAAATCAACTACGAGCTTGTCCATGAAATCCTCGCCTGCGGAAAATCGGTCGAAGTCCTCGCGCCGCGCGAACTTAAGGCAATGGTAATCACCGAACTTGAGGAGACCCTTGAAAAATACAAGAAATGAACATCGACATAACCCGACATATCATCCCTGAAAGCGCATCGCTCCTCGAAGCGATGCAGAGCATCAATGCGCTCTGCGGGACGGCAATGACGCTTTTCGTCTGCGATGCAGAAAGACGCGTGTCAGGCTCGGTAACAGACGGGGACATACGCCGCTCTCTGATTGCCGGAGCCGGACTGGAAAGCCCCGTGGAGACGGCGATGCACCGCGATTTCCTGTGCATCTCGCCCGACGACGACCCGCTCGATGCCTTTGACAATGCGCGCAGGCTCGGCATAAGGCTTATGCCTATGCTCGACTCAGAACGCCGCCTGCAAAGCATCATCGACCTGAAGACCACCAAGTGCATGCTTCCGCTCGATGCCGTCATGATGGCAGGAGGCCGTGGCGAACGCCTGCGCCCCCTGACGCTGAAGACTCCCAAGCCGCTTCTCAAAATCGGAGGTAAAGCCATAATAGACTACAATGTGGACGAGCTCGAAGCCAACGGAATAGAACGGATATTCATCACCGTCAACTACCTCAAAGAGCAGCTGCAGGAACATTTCTCCGCGCCGCGCCGCGCCGCGACAGTATGCGTCGAGGAGCCACGCCGCCTCGGGACGATGGGCAGCCTTGCGCTTGTGGACGGACTGAGGCATGACGACATACTCGTCATGAATTCCGACATCCTCACCGACCTTGACTTCGAGGCAATGTTCCGACACCACAAGGCATCTGAGGCCGACCTGACAATGGCAACGATAGCGCACAACATAGCTGTGCCTTTCGCAATCCTAAAAACCGAGGGAGACCGTGTAGTGGGGCTACAGGAAAAGCCGTCTTTCAACTATTCGGCAAACGCAGGCGTTTACATCCTGAAGCGCAGCCTGTTGTCGCGAATAACGCCCGGAGAGTATCTCGATGCGCCCGATTTCATAGAGTCAATCATATCCGACAGACTGAAAGTCTGCCATTTCCCCATCAACGGGACTTGGATAGACATCGGCTCCCCCGCCGACTTCAGACATGCCGACGAATTGATGAACCGCCCTGGACGGTAATCCTTGGTTCTCCGGCACAGGACTTAACCCCTACTCTGTACTCCCTACTCTCTACCCTCTACTCTGTACTTTCTACTTTCTCATAGACAAATCATGGCAGACACCAACTTTATAGACTACGTGAAAATACTTTGCCGCTCAGGCAAAGGAGGCGCGGGAAGCCGCCATTTCCATCGCGCGAAGTATGTACCCAAAGGCGGCCCCGACGGCGGCGACGGCGGCCGCGGAGGCCATATAATCCTGCGAGGCAACCGCAACATATGGACGCTGCTCCATCTGCGATATCAACGACACATATTCGCCACCGACGGACAGTCGGGAGGAGCCGGGCGCTCTTTCGGCAAGGACGGGGAAGACCGCACAATCGAAGTGCCCGTGGGCACGGCGGTGTTCGATGCCGAGACAGGGGAATTCCTTGCTGACGTAACGGAAGACGGACAGGAAATAAAGCTCCTCCGAGGCGGCAAAGGCGGACTCGGCAACTGGCATTTCGCCACCTCCACCAACCGCGCGCCTCGTTATGCCCAGCCTGGCCAACCGGCAATCGAGAAAGCCGTGGTGCTCGAGCTGAAGCTGCTCGGCGACGTGGGGCTTGTCGGATTCCCCAATGCGGGCAAGTCCACGCTCCTTTCCTCGGTATCTGCCGCGAAGCCGAAGGTGGCCGACTATCCTTTCACCACCATGGAGCCGTCGCTCGGCATCGTGGACTACCGTGGAGGCAGATCGTTCGTCATGGCCGACATACCCGGAATAATCGAGGGCGCTTCCGAAGGCCGGGGACTCGGACTGAGGTTCCTGAGGCACATAGAACGCAACGCCGTGCTGCTGTTCATGGTTCCTGCCGACTCTCCCGACATACGACACGAGTATGACGTCTTGCGGCGCGAACTTCATGAGTTCAACCCCGACCTTTCCGACAAGAGCCGGGTGCTTGCCGTCACCAAGAGCGACATGCTCGACGATGAGCTTCGCGAGGCGATAGCCCAGGAACTGCCCGACGACCTGCCGACCGTATTCATATCTTCTGTCACCGGGCAAGGACTCACGGAACTGAAAGACCTTCTCTGGCGCGAAATCAACTCAGAAGACAACAAGGCGGCATTCGACATGATTCACCGCCCGCTCGACATGCGCCACCGTGTCAAGGAGGAAGACGACTTCATCTTCGAGGCCGACCCCTTGCCGGAAGACGACCTGCTCCTAACCGACGAAGACTGGAACGACGAGTTCTGGGACGAGGAAACATCCGTAAACCCGGATTAGGCTTCATCTGCTCAGACACCAAGTCTCAGACGCTGTTTCACGAAAACAGATAAGGAGCTGATGCGTAAATAAACCGCATCAGCTCCTTATTCCATTCATCCCACACCTGAATCATCTTATGTCGTCATAAGCCATAATGGCCTCTTCAAAACGATTCATAAGGTCTGCCATCGGATAAAGCCCGTCGGCATTCGGCTGAAGCCCTTTAAGCTTCAAGGGAACAATCATCGGCGGATTGTCAAGGTCAAGAAGCTCAACGTTGCGGAGCTGGTCTACAGACTGGTAAACCAGGTTGATGCTGCCATATTCCTTTCCGTCCGGGCCTGTCCATTTCTCCACCACGAACTTGGAACCAATCGGGGTCTTCTGCTCGATTGCCTCGGGCAACGTGTAGTCTTCAACGCCGAGCGCGGCAGCGACACTGGCTATGTTGGAATCGTGCCCCACAAGGAAAGTGAATTTGCGGTCGGGGGAATTCAGCTCGTCAAACATATATTTGAGCAACGGATGGGCAACGTTGGCAGCCACAACCGGAGCAGTGAAAAGCACGTCGCCGTATACATCTTTGATTTTCGCTATCTCTTTCCATTTCCTGCGGTCTATGTCATGCCCGAAAGCGGCCTTAAGCGTGTCCGGCTGCTCGTAATACTGGAGTATGAAGGCGTCTGAAGCGGAATTCGCGTCCTTAAGCGAGCCCTTCATCTTCGGTTCCTGCCATTTTTCAAGTATGATTTCAGTGTTGTAGTCGTCAAAAGCCTTTGTCTTGCCCGATTTCGCCGCCGGGGAATCCTTAAGGTCGAGTACTTCGGCAATCAGCTCATAGTTAGGCTTAATGGCCTCGTTGATGCCAGCAATCCCTTTCTTTCCGCCCATGGCGGCAATCTGCTTCATCGCCTCGGCCTGGAACTCGGGCGAAACCTTGGTCAGTTGCGGACAGAACACCGGATCCATCTTTGACGGAGAAAAGCGGTGGTTGACCGTCAGGTTGGCCATTGGCATGAACCCGGAAGCGAAATACTGCGCGGTGGCAATGGTGCGCTGCATCGAATTGGCGTATATGTTCACCTCATCGGCTGTCGGGACATGGTTTTCCGGGAAAAGGCCTTGATCCACGAGCCATTTTCGGAAGAACTGCCCCATTATCGTCTCCAATGCGCCGCCTCGGGACGTAAGCTCGCTGGGAGCCGAACTCCATTCAAACCATTCATGGGGCGTCAACTCGCCCAACGCGCTTCCGTTGCCAGAAAGCGGAGAGCGTATGTTGTGCCGGCTCAGCACCACGGCCTCTTTCAGTCTATACTTGTTTTTGAAGTCCCGGCTTCGTTGAGCCTGAGAGAATGCTGCAGAAGGCAGGCACAGCAATGCCGCCAGCATAAGGAGGATACGTGCGTTTATCATATCGTGCAATAGTTTATAGTTGAACATATTTTTCCAACAAAGACAACAACGTTTATGTTCTCACAAAAAGCAGACAAGTCCGTCCGGTTCAATCCCGGACGGACTTGTCATTAATCAGTATGCTTGTTCAGCAGAAAATCATTTGAAGCGGCGGTTGCCCTGGAGCTTCGTGCCCTCTTCGGCAACGGCTTCCGTCTTTTTCTTCGAGCGGGCAATGATCGAGTATGCCACAGGAGCGGCGCAATAAAGCGAGCAGAATGTGCCCACGACGACACCGAAGATCATCGCAAACGTGAACGAACGAATCGTGTCGCCGCCGAGGAAGAAGATGCAGAGAAGCACGAGCAAGGTCGAGAACGAAGTGTTCACGGTACGCGTAAGGGTCGTGTTCAATGCCTTGTTGAACGTGAGGAAACGGTCTTCCTTCGGATAAATCTTCATCATCTCGCGCACACGGTCGAACACCACCACCGTGTCATTGATCTGATAACCGATGATTGTCAGGATAGCGGCTATGAACGACTGGTCAACCTCCATAGAGAAGGGGAAGAAGCCCCAGCAGACGGAGTAGAAACCGATGATGAGGAATGCCGTGAGCGCCACTGCGCAAACCGCACCCACAGAGAAGGCGATGTTGCGGAATCGGAGCAGGATGTAAAGGAACATGCAGACCACTGCAAGCCCCACTGCCCAATATGCGTCGCGCTTCATGTCGTCGGCCACAGACGGGCCCACCTTCTGAATCGAGATGATGCCACGGCTTTCGTCAGCCACGGTGAAACCGTTCTTGTCCATCACCTTGCCGTCCTTGCCTGTCAGCTCTTTCTGGAGACCCTGATAGAGAAGGTCGGTGATTTCATTCTCGACTCCGGGATTCTCGTCGTTTATCTTGTAGTTGGTGGAGATGCGGACTTTGGTATCGTTGTCAATCGTGATTACGCCCACGCTGACAGTCTTGTCGTTGGCAGTAGTCTGGAGAAGGTCGGCAAGATTCTTCTGAATCTCCTGCGGATTGACATTCTTGTCAAACTGCACCACGTAGTTGCGGCCACCGGAGAAGTCGATGCCTTGGTTCATGCCGCGGAATGCAAGCGAAGCGACTGAAATCACGATGAGCGTAAGCCATACGGCCGACGACACCTTTCTTGAACCCATGAAGTTGATGTTTGTGTTCATCAGGAACCTGCGGCTCAGACCGGTGTCAAACGAAAGACCGGCGTTGCGGCCGTTTTTCGTCATAAGGTCGAAGGCTATGCGCGTCAGGAACACGGCAGTGAAGAAAGAGCATACCAGACCGATGATGAGGGTCGTGGCGAAGCCCTTGATCGGGCCGGAACCGAAAATAAGGAGAATCACACCGGTGATGACCGAAGTGAGGTTGGAGTCGAAGATTGCGGAGAAAGCGTTGCTGTAGCCGTCCTTGATGGCCTGGCGGAGCTTCTTGCCGTTGCGGAGTTCCTCTTTCGTACGCTCGAAGATAAGCACATTGGCGTCCACAGCCATACCCATCGAAAGCACGATACCTGCGATGCCGGAAAGGGTAAGCACAGCCTGGAACGAAGCGAGTATGCCGAGCGTGAAGTAGAGGTTGAGCATTATGCCTATGTTGGCAACGAGACCGGGGATGAGTCCGTAGATGGCAATCATGTAAATCATCAGGAGCACAAGAGCCACGATGAACGATATGAAGCCCTGCTGCACAGCCTCCGCTCCGAGCGACGGGCCGATTACGTTGTTGCTCACCACATCGACACGAGCCGACATCTTACCGGATTTGAGCACATTGGCAAGGTCGTTGGCCTCTTCAGGAGTGAAGTTGCCGGTGATTTGCGACGAGCCGCCGGTGATTTCGTTGTTGACGTTCGGGAAAGAATACACGGCGTTGTCAAGCACGATGGCTATGGGGCGTCCGATGTTGTTGCGGGTGATGGTGGCCCAAGCCTGTGCGCCTGAGTCGTTCATGCGCATATTGACCATATTGCCCTGCATATTGTCGAATTCCGACGAAGCGGAAACAACAGCGTCGCCTTCAAGAGCGGCCTCGCCTTTCAGGGCGATAAGCTGCCAATACGGGGTGGTCTTGTAAGAGCCGTCGCTCTTCTTCACGGGCTGGCCGTTCTTGTCGGCCATAGGTATTTCGGTTGCCTTCACTTCCCACACGGCATGGAAGTCGCTGGGGAGCTTCTGCTTGGCGAGAGGCGAATTGAGGATGCTGTCCACCATCATGCGGTTGGCAGGCGTAACGAGGCCGATCACCGGGCTTCCGTCGCGCTGCGGGCCGCCGAGAAGTTCGACAAGGTTAAGCTTGTTGACCGTGTCCTGGGCCGCATAAGCCATAGCGAACGCATTCAGGTCATTCTTGATTTCATTGTAGTTGTACACCTCGAAGAACTCAAGGTTGGCCGACGATTTCAGAAGCTCCGTAACCCGTTCAGGCTCCTTGACTCCGGGAAGCTCCAGAAGAATCTGTCCGTTCTTGTCCTGAAGCTTCTGGATGTTGGGAGCCACTACGCCGAACTGGTCGATACGCGTGCGGAAGATGTTGAATGCAGCGTCAACCTGGCTGTTCACCTGCTCCTGAAGAGCCGCAGTAACCTCAGTGTTTGAAGAGTTGCTCTTGATTTTGCCCAGATGCTCACCTTCGCGGTTGAAAAGGCCTGCCATCGCTCCCGGCTGGATGAAGGAAGCGAAACGCGAGATGAAGTCCTTGTCTGACGACTTCACGCCTTCTGCCTCCACCTTGGCGATGGCGGCGTTGATCTGGTTGAGCTGTGCCGGACCCGAGGCATACTGCCTGAGGATGTCGGGGACTGAAATCTCGAGCACGACGTTCATGCCGCCCTTGAGGTCGAGGCCAAGGCCGATTTCCATCTGGCGCACCTGGTTGTAGGTGTAGTTCAGATAAACCTTCTCCTTGTCAATCGAGTCATTGAACTGCTTCAGACTTTGTTTGTAGACGTCGTTGGTAACGTCATGCGTCTTCGAGACCCTTGCGGCATACTCCTCGGCTTTCTTCTCGTAGTGGGAAGTCACGAAAGAAAAGGAGATATAAAAACCGCAGATGAGTACCAGAAGTACCGCAATGGTGCTGATAAACCCTTTGTTCTGCATTTTTTAGTTTATTACGTTGTTTTTAATTTTCTGTTTTAACGCGATTTTGCCCGCTGCCGCAGCCGGTTTTATACGACAAACGGCAGCCGGCTTGGCCGGTAGTCCTTTTTCAGCTTGCAAATATAGTGTAAATTTCCGAGGTAGGCCCAAATTCGGCATCCAAAAAAGCGTTTTTTCGCCATTTTCTTCATTTTTAATCCCGCCAAGAAGTCCTTTTTCGCCAAAAATGCCTACTTTTGAACTCAAATTGGATTTGAACATGAAAAGCCGACTGCTTCGCATATTACCGTTGTCGGCGGCGGCAATCGCCGTCGTCATGCTGTATTCCTGCGCCTCGACAGGCAATCCTTCGGGCGGCCCGCGAGACGAAGACCCGCCGGTGGCGTTGCGTTCCAACCCTATGCCGTATTCAGTCAACTTCAGCGGCCGGAAGGTTACGATAGACTTCAACGAACTCATAAACGTGAAGGACGCCTTCACCAAAGTCACGGTATCTCCCACATCAAAAGAGGCTCCGAGGGTTTCCTCTTCCGGGAAACGGGTTACCGTGCAGTTCGCCGACACGCTCCAGCCCAACACCACATATTCCATCGACTTCGGAAATGCCATAGAAGACAACAACGAGGGAAACAAGCTGCCGGGGTTCAACCTGACTTTCTCAACCGGCCCGGAACTCGACACTCTGCGCATCTCCGGAGTGGTGCTCAACGCGCGCGACCTCGAACCAAGGCAGGAGATGCTTGTCGGAATCCACTCTAATCCACACGATTCCGCTTTCAAACGCCTTCCTCTCGAACGAATCACCAAGACCGACGACCGAGGACGCTTCTCCATCCGAGGCCTGAAACCGGGCAAATACAGGGTGTTCGCCCTCGGAGACCTCAACAACGACTTCCGTTGGGACAACCCCGCCGAAGACATCGCCTTCTACGACATCTTGGTAAGCCCTTCCTCTGAACCGGCCATGACCGTGGATTCCATCTTTGACCCGAAGACAATGAAACTCGACACGGTGGTCAACCGCGAATATACGAGGTTCCTGCCCAACGACCTGCTATTGAACGCTTTCAACACCGAATACAAAGCCCAGTACCTGACCGACCACCAACGAATCGACTCGACCCGAATCCAGCTCCGCTTCAATGCCCACGCCTCCGAACTACCCGAAATATCGGTAATTGGCGCGGAACGGATGAAAGACTGGTACATCCTTGAGAAGTCGCGATACAACGATTCCCTCACCTATTGGATCAAGCCAAAGAGCCTCATACTGACCGACACGCTGAGACTCACAACTCGCTATCTCCGCACGGACTCGGCAAAACAGCTATCCCCAGTAAACGACACGCTGCGCCTGATAACCCAGCGTCCCAAGCCTGTGGCAAAGAAAAAGAAGAAAAAAGATGAAGTGGAGGATTCGGTGCCGGAAATGAAGTTCTTGGACCTCAAGATACTGTCTTCATCGTCGCTCGACGTGTTCGCCCCGATTGTCATGGAATTCGAGACTCCCCTCGACACGCTCGTAGTCTCTCGTTTCCGACTCGAACAGAAGGAGGACACGATATGGAAACCGGCCAAGACGGGGATAAGCCTCCAACGCCTCGACTCGCTAAATCCGCGCAAATTCTCCATAACCTACCCGTGGGAATACGGCACTGGTTACCGTCTGCGCATAGACTCCATCGCCGCCACGGGAATGTACGGACTCTTCACCAAGCCTATGGACTTTGAGTTCACCGTAAAGAAGGAGGAAGACTACGCCAACCTGAGGTTCGTCATCTCCGGTCTACCCGACTCCGTCCCGGCATTCGTCGAACTTCTCAACCGCTCCGACTCCCCGCAAAGGGTAGCCAAGGTGGTGAACGGCATCGCCCTGTTCACCAACGTAATGCCCGGACTCTATTATGCCCGGGTGGTGGAAGACTACAACGGCAACGGCGAATACGACACGGGAGACTTCGACTCCGGACGGCAGCCAGAGATCGTCTATTACTTCCCCAAGAAAATCAACCTAAGGAAAAACTGGGACTCGGAACAGATATGGGACGTGAACGCCATAGCCATCGACCTCCAGAAGCCTGCGGAACTGCGGAAAACTAAATACGAAGACGAGAAACGCCGCAACAACCGCAGCGAAAGCGAGACCGAGGAAGAAGAGGAAGATGAAATATTCGACCCCACCGCCAATCCGTTCGACCCCAACCAGAAAAAACGCCGAAAGAACAACCCCGCCGGCTACTCATACTGACCCTTAAGAGAGCCAAACAGAATCCCCGTCCATTCGGCATTCAAGCCGATGAGACGGGGATAAACAGGGCATCTTTCGGTAGCGAATGGCAATGACAGTCCGTAATCCCTCACTTTCTCGATGTCCATATCATCGTTGTCTGGCGTATCCGACCGGATTGTTCATCACAGGAATCTGCAACTCGGTCAGACCGAGCAATTCCGACAGCCCGGCAACATCCATCGTGGCGCGGGGGACGGTGGCCACGCCTTCCGACACACAAGCGAGATTGAGGTTCTCGCAGGCTATTCCAGCATCGACCAATGCCATTGACCTGACATGCCCTCCTTCGGGAAGCCGGGTCATATCCGCAACAAACACAATCGAGCAGGGTGCATCCATAACGAAGTCCTGGGAAAACGACTTCGTCCCGGCCACCAACGAGCGGTGGTCGCCCTCCTTGACGAGAACGAGCGTGTGCGATACCGGCCGATATTCCCACACACCGTTTTTGCCGAACACAAACGCCCGGATTTCCTGCCAGTTCCGAGCCGTGGAATTGCTACGGCCGGATGCAGCACCAGATGCAGAAGGGGTGGCCGCAGGACGGTTGACACCCACTGACATCCATAAGAGCTGTCCGAGCGTGGAATCATTGATTTCGCGGGAGGAATCAAATTCACGCACACTGCGGCGCGCCGCCACCACCTCATTCATGGGCATGCCTCCCGTGAAGGCTGGTGCCGGAAGCTTCTTCTCCTGTGCCGGCACGGTCAAAGACGCAGTCATCGCCAACGCAATAATGGACAGTTTGTCAAGTGCGAAAAACTTCATAGACATTCACAAATATATTCAATGTTACTGTTGTCAGCTTGCAGTCGCCTCAATTGCATGAAGGGCATAGCCAATATAAGCATAACAAGCATGGAATCAAATTCGTTCTGAAAACGTCCCTCCAAAGAGAAGGAAACGCACCATATTCAATGCAAGTTGCCGGGAAACGCCATAGCATCTCCCGGCAAACCCTTATGAAATGTGTCTTGGAATCAGAGTTCTTCCGGCGTAATCGTAATGACCTGTTCGTTGGAAGTGCCCTCTTCCGTGTAAACGTATCTGATGCCGAGGTTCAGCTCCTTGAGACGATTAAGCGTAGGCGCGCCGATGCTTGAGATGATGCTCTTCTTGGTGGCGGGGTCATCTACGATTTCGAAGTCCTGCCCCGAAGGATAAGTGCAGTAATAGACGAAGTATCCGTCCTTAAGTTCCACTTTCTGCATCTTCAGCCCGTCATTCAGCTCCATCGGAAGCTGCTCGTTGAGTTTCTCCGTTTCTTTCTCAAACGACTTCATCATCATCTCCTGACGGGTGTCGAGATTTGAAGACTCCTCCTTTGCACTGTCGTTTCCGCTTTTGGCGGCACCGCCACAGGCGGTGAGACCGGCAGTCACGGCAAACGCGGCTGCCAGCATCAAAATAGATTTCTTCATTTCTTATTATTCATGTCTGTTATGTCCGGATCAATACCATCACCTGCACATCGAGTTTCATTCGGCGATCAGGAGATAGTAGTTCTTCTTGCCGCGCTGGGCAAGCACGTATTTGCCCTGAAGCAGAGAATCAGCACCTATGACCGCATTGGGGTCTGAGACCTTTTCCTTGTTGATGCTGACACCGCCGCCCTGCACCATCTTACGGGCCTCGCCTTTTGACGGGAAGACAGCCGTCTCCGAGGCAAGCAGATCAAGCACCGGAATCCCGGCCTCTATTTTGGCTTTCTCCACAGTGAACTGCGGCACACCCTCGAAGACATCGAGGAGCGTCTTCTCGTCAAGGCTGCGCAACGCGTCCTGAGCCTTGTTGCTGAAAAGTATCTGGCTTGCCTCCACGGCTGCGTTGTATTCCTCTTCGCTGTGGACCATCACGGTCAGCTCTTTGGCAAGACGCTTCTGCAAAGGACGCAATCCCGGATTCTCCGCATGCTCGCGCGCAAGCCCCTCAATCTCCTCTTTTGTCAGGAACGTGAATATCTTGAGATACTTCTCTGCATCCTCGTCGCTGACGTTGAGCCAGAACTGATAGAACTTGTATGGGCTCGTGTAGCGCGGGTCGAGCCATACGTTTCCGCTTTCCGTCTTTCCGAACTTTCCTCCGTCGGCCTTTGTGATCAACGGGCAGGTAAGCGCAAAAACCTCGCCGCCGAGCTTACGGCGTATGAGTTCCGAGCCGGTGGTGATGTTGCCCCATTGGTCGGAGCCTCCGAGCTGCAGCCGGCAACCCTTTTCCTGATACAGATGCAGGAAGTCGAATCCCTGAAGCAGCTGATATGTGAATTCCGTGAACGAAAGTCCGTCGCGGGCCTCGCCGTTGAGGCGTTTCTGCACAGACTCCTTGGCCATCATATAGTTGACCGTGATGTGCTTTCCTATTTCGCGCGCGAAGTCAAGGAAGCTCACGTCTTTTGTCCAGTCGTAGTTGTTGACGAGTTCAGCGCGGTTGGGGGCATCGCTGTCGAAGTCAAGGAACTTCGCAAGCTGTTTCTTTATGGCCTCCTGATTGTGGCGCAGAGTGGCCTCGTCAAGAAGGTTGCGCTCGGCCGACTTTCCCGACGGGTCGCCTATCATTCCGGTCGCACCGCCCACAAGAGCCAACGGTTTGTGGCCGCAACGCTGGAAATGGCGAAGCATCATCACTCCGCAAAGATGTCCTATATGGAGACTGTCGGCAGTCGGGTCGATGCCGAGATAAGCCGTGGTCATCTCTTTCGCAAGCTGTTCCTCGGTGCCGGGCATCATGGTGTGGATCATGCCACGCCATGTAAGTTCTTTGATGAAATCCATATTTCAGTTTTTTTAGTTCTTGATTCAGTTTTCAGGAGGGAAAAGGAAGTTTATCAGAGTCTGACCTACGGCCTTGAGGGTTTTGCGGTCTATGCAGTCCATCGTATCTCCCGAAGTATGCCACGCGGGATGGAAGCCGTCGCGGTAATCGATGATGTCGATTGCAGGAATCCCGGCCTTTATGAACTGCAGATGGTCGTCGGTTACCGCCCCGCCCATCTCATCAGGGAACATGTCGGCATAGCCCGAAGCGGCTGCAGCGGCATAGAAGCGACCGAGCAATGCCGGAGCCGACTGTTGCGAGAAATACTCACGGGGGAAGCGTGCGTCGGTGCCTCCCACCATATCAAGCACTATGACCGACGAAGGAAGATAGCCTTCCACGACCGGATTCTCAACGAAATGCCTGGCACCCAACGCCCAGGAATCCTCATCACCGTCAGTGCCCCAGTCCTCCGCATCCACGAAAAGTATGTCTACCCCCATCGCAGGGCTGTTGCTGCCGAGAAGACGCGCCGTCTCAAGCAGCACGCCTACACCGCTCGCGCCGTCGTTTGCCCCGTCGACCGGAAGCGTCCTCTTTTCAGGGTCGGGGTCAGCGTCCGCCCAAGGACGGCAGTCCCAATGAGCCACAAGAAGCAGGCGCTCCCCGGCCTGCGGGTTGAAGCTTCCGAAAACGTTGCGCGCCTGCAGCTTAGTGCCGTCGAAAGCGGTGAGCGTCATCTTCTGCTCCTTCACCGCAGCACCGTGGCGGCGCAGTTCGGAAACAAGCCAGTCTCCCGCCTTGCGGTGAGCATCGGTGTTAGGGACGCGCGGCCCGAAAGCCACCTGACGCTCCACGTAACTGTAGGCGGAATCCGCAGAGAACTCCACTTTCACTTTCGGCGCAGCCGGGCCATGCGGCCCGGAAGACTCTGCCTGCGCCGATTCCTTGGCCTGCCCTCCGCAGGCGGCAAGCATAAGCGACGCAATGACTGTGAACATCATCTTTTGCATAGTGCAAAATTAATCATTATCTTTGCATTCTCAAAATCAAAACAGACGACAGGATGATTTACGTGAGAGACAAGGGACAGATGTGCAACAACATACTGCAATTCGCGCATGTCTACGCTTTTGCCCGCGAAAACGGACGCCGGGCCGTCTCGATGCGTTTCTCCTACAAATATCCTTATTTCCGCATCTGCAAGTCGCCGAAACACAATTTCCTGCGCTATGTCTTGGCAAAGTTTTCCGCCTCAGCAGGGTGGATGCCTACCGTAAGCTACGACACCCCCGGCGAGACAAGTCCTGAAAAGGAACACAGAATCCTTTCGGCGCGCAATGTCATGGTGCAGGGATGGGAAGTGCGCTTCTACGACCTTTTCCTGAAGCACCTCGACGAAATACGTTCGCTCTTCGCGTTCCTGCCTGAAGTGGAGAAAGCAGCGGCTACAACCATCGGCACCCGTGAAGGCCGTCTTAAGCTCGGACTGCACGTGCGCCGTGGCGACTACGCCCGCTGGAACGGCGGACGCTATTATTTCTCCGACAGGCAATACGCCGCAATGGCCGCACGTTTCGCGGCCTTGAATCCCGGAAAGGAGCTGACAGTGTTCGTATGCACCAACGATCCTGATATCGACCGCGACACGTATCGCGAAGCTGTGCCGGAAGCCGAATTCGTGTTTGCCGCAGGAAATCCGGGGGAAGACCTGTGCCTACTTTCCCGCTGCGACGCCATCATAGGCGCACCAAGCACATTCTCGCTTGTCGCCTCCATGTACCGCGACCTGCCGCTCTACTGGATCGAAGATGCCGACAAGTATTTCACCTCCGACGACTTCTCCCGTTTCAGCACCCTCTTCCGGCAAATCAAATAACAAACCACAAACAGGCAAAAGGCAACAGCCAAAACGAACCAAAGAACCTATGACCGTTACCTTGATTACCCTCGCTGCCGCAGCATTCTTCTTCGTATGGGGACGCATACGCGCCGATGTCGTGGCTCTGTGCGCGCTTCTGATCCTCACCCTTTCGGGAGTCATAACCACAGGTGAAGCCCTCTCGGGATTCGCCAACCCGATAGTCATCATGATGGTGGGTCTTTTTGTGGTGGGCGGTGCGATATTCAACACCGGGCTCGCCAAAATGACCGGCGCCAGACTGATGAAGCTCGGGGGAAGCAATGAGACCAGGCTTTTCCTCCTCGTCATGGGTGCGACAGCCCTGATCGGCTCTTTCGTAAGCAACACCGGCACCGTGGCCCTGATGCTCCCCATCGTAGTGAGCATGGCGGCCGGAGCCGGCATAAGCGCGTCGCGCTATCTCATGCCGCTCGCTTTCGCGAGCAGCCTCGGAGGCATGATGACCCTCATCGGAACGCCGCCCAACCTCGTGGTGGCCGAAGTATGGGAAGAGGCGGGACACGAACCGATGACGTTCTTCACATTCCTTCCGGCAGGAGCGGTATGCCTCGTTGCCGGAACGCTGCTTCTGATTCCCTTGAGCAAGTGGTTCCTGTCCAAAAAGAGACCTGACAGCTCTGACGACAAAGGGAAAAGCAAGACCATGACCCAGCTCGTGGACGAATACGGCCTCGACCGCGACCTGTACAGTCTGCGCGTGCCGTCCGGCTCAAAAATATGCGGACAGACCATCGGTGCCCTTGACCTGAGACGCAACTACGGCATAGAGGTAATCGAAGTGCGCGGCGGCGAGGAAGACCGCGGTTTCCTGCGCAGAATCAGCCAACGGGCAGCGACTGCCGAAACGGAGATTACGGCCTGAGACACGCTTTTCGTACGCGTCCGAAGCCGTGTCGTCCGCGCTTGTGTCCTCTTTAGGAAGCCTCGGCCCGCATTGGCTTCTCGCCGGTGTCTACTTCACCACCTCGCTGATGACGCTTTTCATAAGCAACACGGCAACGGCTGTGCTGCTTGCGCCGATAGCCATGGAGAGCGCGGTCGGGTTCGGCGTAAGCCCGCTGCCGTTCCTCTTCGCAGTTACGTTCGGAGCCAGCCTATGCTTCGCATCGCCTTTCTCCACTCCTCCGAACGCATTGGTGATGCCTGCCGGGCAGTACACGTTCATGGACTACATAAAAGTCGGACTGCCGTTGCAGTTCATTCTCAGACTGATGATGATTTTCGTATTGCCTCTGATTTTCCCTTTCTGAGCCATATCACGGCTCATCCTTAAGGAAATGGGGATGATGGGCAAGAAGCTCTTCGCGAAGACGCGAACGGTCAAGATGCACGTATATCTCAGTGGTGGCCAACGATTCATGCCCGAGCATTTCCTGTATTGCCCGGAGGTTGGCGCCGCCTTCAAGAAGATGCGTGGCGAACGAATGCCGCAGAGTGTGAGGACTGACCTTCTTCCGTATCCCGGCGGCCTCGGCAAGACGGCTCACCACGTAGAAGACCATGACACGCGTCATCTTGCCTCCGCGCCGGTTGAGGAAAAGTATGTCTTCGCTTCCTTTCTTTATTTTCAGGGAATTGCGTTGCGGAAGATACTCCTCAATCAGGCTTACGCTCAGGTCGGACATAGGCACGAGCCTCTGCTTGCTGCCTTTACCCTGGACCATCATATAGCGTTCACTGAAGTTGATATGAGGAATGCGAAGGTCGGTAAGTTCACTGACCCTCAGCCCGCTGCCGTACAAGGTTTCGATTATGGCATGGTTGCGTGCCGCTTCTGACTGCTCATGGTCGATGGATGCCGTCATGGCGTTTATCTCCTCCACGCTAAGCACATCGGGCAGAGAGTCCGGAATCCTCGGCGTCTCCACAAGCTCGGTAGGGTCGGCATCTATCATTCCTTCCATCCTGAGGAATCTGAAGAAAGCACGGATGCCGGCTATCGTCCTCGCCTGTGAACGAGGCTGTATTCCTATTTCATGGAGAGCCGCAAGGAACTCGTGTATGTCGTTCTCCACCGTTTCCGTAACCGGCGTCCCCACTGACTGGAGAAACTGCAACAGATGTTCCGCGTCGTTCTTATAGGCACACACCGTATTTTCCGACATTCCGCGTTCAAGCCGCAGATATGCCAGAAAATCATTGACAAGCCTGAAAGAAGAACGCGGCGATTTCCGGACACGAGTCATAGATTCACCGTATAAAAGACCCTATGCATGCCTTTTCTATTGAAAAGAAAGGAATTGCGTTTCCCGAGCAAAGCCAATGCAATGCCTGAGGATTCGGCTATCTCCATCACTTCGGCATCGGAAAAACCGGACAGCATGGCGAACGAACATCCACCGTTCATTGCGTGTACAATCCGTGGCACACCGTCGTGTCCGGCCACAAAATATGCCGCCAGGCATTCACAAAGACGCTTATCACAACCCGTGATGCGCAAGCGGGAGGAAGCAAGAGAGGCGGCCAAGGCCACAGAACGCGGGGAAGAAGGGGAAACATAGATTCCGCCGTCTGCAAATGAGGCACAAAGGCGATGGAATCTCAATGCATCGCGTCTTAATCTGCGACCGCCTTCGCTGAGTGCCCGCTCGGCTATTTCCTGTTCGGCATAGAAGCCCCACGAACGGCCGAGACGGAGCAGGTTGACAATCCTGAATGCAAACGGAGAGTGCACGCCGAATCCACGGGAATGGCGTGCACGTTTATAAGATTCAGCTATATTTACAACCACCTTCATCTCGGTCAAGTCCACGATATGGGTGCAGAAACCATTATTACATCCAGCACCTGAACTATTCCTTGCGTCGGCGCACCACCCGGAACGCCACCATGGCAACAGCCGCCGCGCAAAGCACATAAATGGCTATTATGGATGCAATCGAGACATTTTCCGTAACCCTGAGCGACTCAGGGTCGAATTCAAACTGTATGTTGTGGTCTCCGGCAGGCACACGTATGGCCCTCAGCACATAGTTCACACGTCCGATAGGGGCTTCTTTGCCGTCGATAGTAGCAGTCCAGCCCCACGGGAAATAGATTTCGCTGAATACAGCCACTCCGCCTTTCGCACTGTGGACACGGTAATTGAGTCTGTTAGGAGCATATTTCGTCTCGAATATGGTGTCGCCGGGAGCTTTACGGGCAGCTTCGCCAAGGACTGATGCAAACGATTTGTCTGCCACCGCCTTGCGCTTCGTGTCGAGCGAATCGAGAGCCGACATTTCGGCATTGGCGTCTTCCACATACGCGATTTCATCAACAATCCAAGCATTGCCGTTGGCATCGGGATTATGCATATACTCAGATTCACCTGAGACGAAATACTTGGCATTGAGCATATTGAGAACATTCATATTGTTCTTCATGATCTGATGCTCGATGAGGTCATTGTATCGTGTGAGCTTGGCCGCATGGTATCCCCCGATTGTCTTATGGAAATATGACGGCTCCGCGCTGGAGAAGCGTTTCACGTCGAAGACACGATAGTTGGATTTGTCCTTAAGAATCGCCTTGTCGGCCTCGGTAGGAGTCAATGCCGTCGGAGCCTCGGTAGGTTCAACGAAATTGTCGGTATTGACATACCGTTTGTTGACCGAAAAAAGGTCGATAAGCGTTATCGCCGCAAGCGCGCACACCATCATGGTCTTGTTAGTATATGCCTTGCGCAGATAGAGCCATACCACGAGGAATCCAAGCACTATGTAGCACAGCGACCGCAACGAGTCGGCACTCACAAGAGACAGGCGAGAATCACGGATGGCGGCTATGACGTTGGCATACTGCGGATTGCCGAATGCTCCGGCTTCAGACAGCTGCTGAAGCTCCTGCTGGCTGAACGGCTGCCCGAAAATGCTCGGAGCGACCCACCCGAGGAAGCAGACCGCGGCACCGAAGCCTACAGTGGAATAGAACACCCATTTGTATTTCGCCAAAAACGAATCATCATCAAGAATCTTCTTGACACACATCACGGCCAAAAGCGGAAGAGTGAACTCGACCACTACCAGAAAGCTCGACACTGCACGGAACTTACTGTACATCGGGAAGTTGTCTATGAAGAAGTCTGTCAGCGGCGCAAAGTTATGTCCCCATGAAAGCATGACTGAAAGCAGACTGGCCGCCAACAATGCCCATTTCATAGGCCCGGGCACCACAAACAAGGCCATGACCGCAAGCAGAAGCACAAAAGCGCCCACATACACCGGGCCGTTGGTCATAGGCTGGTCTCCGAAATACTGCGGCCATTGCTGGAGGAACTGCTGCTCTCCGGCTTCAAGGTAGAAATCAGAAGCCTTGTCGGTGTCTGCAACCGACATAAGCTTGTTCTGCGCGCCCTCAGGCTTTATCGTGGCACCGCCTTTCACATTGGGAATCAACAGAGTCCACGTCTCGTCTATTCCATAGCTCCAGGCAGTGATGGCATTCCTGTCCATCCCTCCGGTCTTTTCCGGAGCATCAGGACTGGAAATATCCGTGGCGCGCCCGCGCACCGTCTCCTTGGAGTATTCATAAGTGTTGTAGAGGTTTGCCGAATTTGCCGCCACCCCGAGGATGCCCGCGCCAACAACGCAGCACGTGGCCAACACCCAACTCTTAATCTTCTTTTCCTTGACGGCAGTCCAAAGCCACGCAAGCATCATGAAGAGAACCACAAACAGGAAATAATAAGTCATCTGCACATGGTTGTTCAGAATCTGGAGCGCACCGAAAAGAGCGGTCAACGCCGTGCCCGCAAGATACTTGCCGCGATAACAGAGCGCAATGCCTCCGATTGTAGGCGGTATGTAGCTGAGCGTCGCGAACTTCCAGATGTGTCCTGCGCCTATGATTATTATGAAGTAAGTGGACAGCCCCCATGCCACAGCCCCGAAAAGAGCGTTGCTCCACCTGAAGCGCATGCATAGGCACATTATGAAGAATCCCAGCATCATGCTGAAGAGCAGGTTTGCCGGAGCAGGCAGCCAAAGGCCGTAAAGACGCGTCAGCCAACCGAGCATCCCGTTTGCGGCATATGAAGGGGAAATCTGGAACGTAGGCATTCCCCCGAAAAGCGAGTCGGTCCATCTCGACGTCTCGCCAGTAGCCTCCTTGTATGCCTGTATCTCCTGACCGTTGGCAATGCCTTGGGTCATGTCATGCTGTTGGAGCACATTCCCCTGTATGTCGTCGGGGAAAAAGAAGAAAATGGCCACTACTGCCAAAAGCAGAGCAGCCAATAAAGAGTAAACCGTGTTTCTGTTCATGATTTCCTTCTCCTGGGTTCGGACGGATCAACCTTCACTTTTATCTGCCGGTTGAGGCTCTGTTCAAGAGATATGAGCGTTTCGGTCTCTGTAACGCCGGGGATGTGCTGTATCTGCGTGCTCAGGAGCTCCATCAGATGCTGGTTGTCGCGCGCATACACCTTTGTAAGGAGCGAATAAGGCCCGGTGGTGTAATGGCATTCCACCACCTCGGGAATCTTTTGGAGTTCGCTCTCCACCTCCCTGTACATCGACCCCTTTTCAAGGCGTATGCCTATGTAGGTGCAGGTGTTGTAGCCCAAAGTGCGCGGATTCACCTGATAGCCGGAGCCGGTTATGACCTTCATGTCTATCAGCCTTTGGATTCTCTGATGTATCGCTGCACGAGAGACTCCGCAGACCATTGCGACATCTTTGGAAGGTATGCGGGCATTGCCCATAATGATATTCAAGATCTTTTTGTCGAGATTGTCTACTGACTTATCCATATAATTGAAATGATTGCAAGTTTACAGAGACAAAATTACATAAAAAGCCAATAACAGCCAAGAATACGGCGCAAAAACTTCAACAAACCGTTCAATTCTTAATCTAAGACATCCCCTGAGTAATTAAGATAACGTCCGAAAAAACGAAAAACGCATTCTGTCCCTCCACTCCTGACAACTGCATCAGCGGGAAATACGCCAAATAACATTGTTAAACAAGGTTAAATATTTACTTTTTTTGTCCCAGGATTTGCCCGAATGGGGAAAAGTCAGTAATTTTGCACCGCTTTAATCAAGCACCCCACGCCAACGGAACACTGTTCCGGAGCGTAAAAGGTATCAGAAGCGATACTGGTTGGTCTTGATTAAGCCGCTTTCGGGGTGTAGCTCAGCCCGGTTAGAGTACGCGTCTGGGGGGCGTGTGGTCGCAAGTTCGAATCTTGTCACCCCGACTGAAAGCAGAGTGCCGGAATCAACGCATTTTAAAGCTAAGATTCCGGCACTTTCCGTTTATATATACAGAATCTTAATCATATATGGACAAGAAATTCAAAAGAACGCTCGTAACTACGGCCCTCCCCTACGCCAACGGCCCGGTGCACATAGGCCACCTTGCCGGCGTGTATGTCCCTGCCGACATATATGTGCGATACCTGCGCCTGAAAGGCGACGACGTGCTTTTCATCGGCGGCAGCGACGAGCACGGCGTGCCCATCACCATCAAGGCCAAGGCCGAAGGCGTAACGCCGCAGGACATAGTGGACCGCTACCATAATATAATCAAGGACAGCTTCGCCGAACTCGGCATTTCGTTCGATGTCTACGGACGCACAACTTCCGAGACCCACCGCCGCACCGCCTCCGACTTTTTCCGCCGCCTGTACGAAAAGGGGGAATTCATCGAAAAGACCTCCGAACAGCTCTACGACGAAGAGGCAGGACAGTTCCTCGCCGACCGATACGTAATCGGCACTTGTCCGCACTGCGGCAACGAACGCGCATACGGCGACCAGTGCGAGGCCTGCGGCACGAGCCTCAACGCCACCGACCTCATCAACCCGAAGTCGGCCATAACCGGCAACGCACCCGTCATGCGTGAGACATCACACTGGTATCTGCCGCTCGACAAGTGGGAGCCGCGCCTGCGCCAGTGGATTCTCGAAGAACACAAGGAGTGGAAGCCCAACGTATACGGCCAGTGCAAGTCATGGCTCGACCTCGGCCTCCAGCCCCGCGCCGTGAGCCGCGACCTCGACTGGGGAATCCCGGTCCCGGTGGAAGGAGCCGAGGGGAAAGTGCTTTATGTATGGTTCGACGCTCCGATAGGATACGTCTCCAACACAATAGACTGCGTGGGCGACGACTGGACCCGGTGGTGGAAAGACCCTGAGACCCGCATGCTCCATTTCATAGGCAAGGACAACATCGTGTTCCACTGCATCGTGTTCCCTGCGATGCTCATGGCCGACGGCACGTACAACCTGCCGGACAATGTCCCCGCCAACGAGTTCCTGAACCTCGAGGACGACAAAATCTCCACTTCGCGGAACTGGGCAGTGTGGCTTCACGAGTATCTACGCGAGCTGCCCGGAAAGCAGGACACGCTCCGATACGTGCTTACGGCAAACGCCCCCGAAACAAAAGACAACAACTTCACCTGGAAAGACTTCCAGACACGCAACAATTCCGAACTCGTGGCCATCCTCGGCAACTTCATCAACCGCGCCGTAGTCCTTATGGGGAAATACTACGGCGGAGAAGTGCCTGAAGCCGGCGAACCCACCGTATTCGACCGCCAGACGATGGAGGAAGTGCGACGCGCAGCCGAGGCCGTCGGCCTCAACCTCGACAACTTCAAGTTCCGCGAAGCTCTGCGCGAAGCCATGAACGTGGCACGCGCCGGCAACAAATACCTTGCAGATTCCGAACCGTGGAAGCTTGTCAAGACAGACCCTGAACGCGTAAAGACAATCCTCAACGTCGCCATCCAGATATGCGCCAACCTCGCTGTAATCTTCGAACCGTTTCTCCCGTTCATGGCCGGAAAGCTATGCCGGATGCTCGGCATAGACAGACTCGACTGGGGAATGGCCGGAAGATTCGACCTCATAGCCGCCGGGACCAAGCTGGGCGAACCGGAACTCCTGTTCGAGAAAATAGAAGACTCGACGGTGGAGGCTCAGGTGCAGAAGCTGCTCGACGCAAAAGAGAAGAACCGCCTTGCTGCCTGGAAGCCGGAGCTGGTGAAGGAGACCGTGGATTTCCCGACCTACGAAAAGCTCGACATCCGCGTAGGCAAAGTGGTTGAATGCGAAAAAGTGCCCAAGGCCGACAAGCTGCTCCGCTTCCTCATAGACGACGGCATGGACAAACGCACCATCGTAAGCGGCATAGCGAAATTCTACAAGCCCGAAGAACTCGTCGGGAAAGAGGTGTGCTTCATAGCGAACTTCGCTCCCCGCAAGCTGAAAGGCGTGGTCTCGGAAGGCATGATTCTGTCTGCCCAGGACTCAGACGGGCGTCTGGTGGTGATAGGACCTCAGGGAGAAGTCGCCCCCGGCAGCTCCGTGGGCTGACGACGCGTAACCATATCATATATTGTTTACGCAAAAACTGTTTTTAAGACCGGGGGCAGAACCGGTCGGAAAGGGTTCTCTGACGAGAGCCCTTTTTCATTTATTATTGCCGTCCATTCTTCTTCGCAGACAAGACCGACAAAATTCAGTCAATCGCGTCGATGATGAAATTGCTGATCAATCTTTCTGTGTCGGATTGGATCTTTACCGACAAGAAGCCGTGGTTCAATATACCGCCGGCATACAACAGCTCACTCTCCATCTCCGACTTTCCTTCCTTTCCCCGTAATCTTATCACATAAAAACCGTCTTCTTCAGCCAGATTCAGTTCTATTGTATTTACCAATTGTCTGATCTCCATTTCCAAATCAGTCAGACCGGGACACATTGCCTGAAGTTCGTCGGTCAAAACCATCGAAGCCGGAATTTTTCCTGATTCAAGCGGTATTCCGATAAAGTTGAAATACGGTATATTGCCAAATTGCTCTTCTATCAGATGCCTGGGCGTGCATATCATATTGATTGCAGCTGTCATCAGGTTCTTTGTGTCCATCCTCCATTCTGCGCTGTTTTCCACATCAATTCCCTGTTCCTTTGCGAACATCTTGACAAAAGCGTTGAGCATCGCATCCTTCACTTCGTCCATATTCAGAATCGAATCCGGACGACAGCCGGCATCCAACTGTATCTTCAACACCACAGAGGCCACAAAATCATTCAATTCCTCAGTCTTGTCAGGCAGCTGTCCTTCGGATTCAGGGTCAGAGCAGTCAATATGGAAAGACTCCAGCCGATTGGTCGTTTTTATCACGAATCCGTCATTGTTCCTGTCCTCAACAACAATCTCCGGCAACAACTTTGTCGTTGAAAACAAAGAATCTTTTTCATGATACATTATCACCTGCGCCGTCGTTCGGTACTTTAAAGTATCTCCAACAGCGAATTGCGGGAGTATGGTGATTTCTTTCGCTCCGCTTACGAAGCAAATCAACAGCAGGCAGATATAAACAATTGTTCTTCTCATTTCAGCTCATTGTTCTTTCTCTTTCCTGCGCTTATGGTTCTTATATGCCCGGCCTCCGATCAGACCTCCGACAATCCCTGCAATAACTGGCAGAAACATGTAGATACTCATATCATTGTTTTTTCTTATCAAGCGCAAAATTACGGAAAAATCTACAGTCTCACAAAATCACCGGAAGAAACATCGGGACAAATACCCGAAAACCTGAAAGGAAACCGAACTTTCTTTTCAGATGCAGAGTCAACAAGCCGAAAAATCGGCTGTAATATTTTGCCGAACGGAAAAAAGTGCGTAACTTTGCACTGCTTTCAGGGTCGATACCTTTGATTGGCTCGAAAGCATAAGGATTGTCTTATGGTGTAATGGTAGCACTGCAGTTTTTGGTTCTGCCTGTCCAGGTTCGAGTCCTGGTAAGACAACGCAACGAATCCGCAGGCTGCGCCGTATAAATTTTACGGCGCAGCCTCTTTTTTTTGGCCCCGCCAGCTATGTTGTACACATTTTCAACATTGAACAAGCAATTATTAAATAGAAATGCATCGCTGATTTTCCGGAAAAACGTCAATCAGACCGAAAAAACACAAGAGTCCAATTCATGCCTTTTTTGGGCGTTTTTTCTGAAATCAGAAGCGGAGTCAAAAAAAGTGCGATTTTTCCGAAATTTTCTTACTGCTTTTATATATCTGATTATTAGTATTTTAATCGAAATTTTAAATTTAATCTGAGATTTTGTTGAATTTTTTCATCGAAAAATTTGGTGGGGTCGGAAAAAGTGTCTAACTTTGCACTCGCAAACGAGAAACAAACACCGCTTGCAAAGAGAACTTAAAAAAAATGGTGCGGTAGTTCAGCCGGTTAGAATACAGGCCTGTCACGCCTGGGGTCGCGGGTTCGAGTCCCGTCCGCACCGCCGAGGAGAGAGGAAGAGCAGCATTGTAAGTATTTATACTTCGTGCTGCTCTTTTTCGTTTGTACAGGCAATCCACACGGACATCCCTGCATTGCCTGTCCAATGCGCCCGACGGACAAACCTCCTGCCCACCCCCCGAGAACCACGGCGGGAACGCCGTCATCCACGTCCACTTCCAAAGGAACGCCGTCGCCGCCATGCTCTCCAATCAAAAAACGTCTTCTCCAAACCATCATACCCAAATGAAGATACTGATCATAAACGGACCGAACCTGAACCTCCTTGGCCGCCGACAGCCTGAAATCTACGGCACGCGCGGGTGGGAAGGTTTCTATGACAACCTCAAGCGTGAAACGGAGGCCGACGGGCATAGTCTGGATTATTTCCAGTCCAACTGTGAAGGAGCGATTGTAGACCGCATCCAGCAGGCGGGCTACGACGGGGAGACCGATGCCATAGTAATCAACCCAGGTGCATACTCCCACTATTCCATAGCCATCGCCGACGCGCTGGCATCCGTCCCGGTTCCGGCAATCGAGGTGCACATATCCAATATTATGGCCAGAGAGGAGGAACGCCGCCGTTCCGTTACCGCGTCGGCCTGCCGAGGCATGATATGCGGACTCGGGCTTGACGGATACCGCGTGGCGGTAGAATATACATTAAGGCAAGAATGGACTTAGAGGATTACATAGACCTGCACATCGACGAAGAGCCGGAGCACCTGAAGAAGCTCGACCGCGACACCCATGTGTGCCTCATAAACGGACGTATGTGTTCCGGGCATCTCCAAGGCAGGCTGCTGAAAATGCTGACGCGGATGATACGTCCGCGCCGCGTGCTCGAGCTGGGCACCTTCTCTGGCTATTCCGCGCTGAGCATTGCCGAGGGGCTTGACGACTGCGCGGAGCTGCACACGGTGGAAGCGGCCGAGGAACTCGAAGACTTCATAACCGCACATCTCGCCGAAGCCCCGGAAGAGACAAGAGGCAAGGTGCATCTCCATTTCGGCCCCGCGCTCGACATCATCCCGACGCTCGGCGGCGACTTCGACATGGTGTTCATAGACGCCGACAAACGGGAATATCCGGCATACTACGAGGCCGTGTTGCCCATCGTGCGCCCAGGAGGATACATCCTCGCCGACAACACGCTCTGGGACGGGCATGTGGCCGATCCGGACAGGCACGACGCCCAGACGGCCGGCGTGAAGAGATTCAACGACACAGTGGCCGCCGACAAGCGTGTGGAGAAGGTAATCGTGCCGTTGCGCGACGGAATGACGATAATCCGCAAGAAGCACACAACAGAAACGCTCCCATGAACGTTTAACCAATGAATGCCATCTCCCCTCAAAACATTCCCCCGGCACTCCGTACTCCCGACTCTCTACTCTCTACTTCATACTCTCTACTCTTAAAAGCACTCTTAAACCGCAATATCCATGGAAGGAAAAAGACAAGCAAAAATATCCCGTCTAGTACAGCGCGAGCTGAGCGAAATCTTCCGCCGCCAGACGGCAAAATCAGGCGGCGTGCTGGTAAGCGTGAGCGCAGTGCGCGTCTCGCCCGACCTCAGCATAGCGAAAGTCTACCTGAGCATATTCCCTTCGGAGAAATCGAAGGAAATCCTCGAAAACATCAAAAGCCAGACGAAGACCGTGCGTTATGAGCTGGCCCAAGCCGTGAAGCAGGTGCTGCGCAAATGCCCCGACCTGCAGTTCTACCTTGACGATTCGCTCGACTACGTCGAAAACATCGACCGTCTGCTCGCCTCCGACCCCATAAAAGGAACCCCGGAAGAAGAGTGAACAGAAGCCTTCCGTCCCGGATAGCGTGGCGCTATCTGTGGTCGAAAAAATCGCACAGCGCAGTCAGCGCCATCGCGGCCGTCTCGATAATCGGCGTAGCGGTGGCGACGGCTGCCATAGTGTGCGTCCTTTCGGTCTTCAACGGTTTCCGCAACGTGCTCACAGAGAAGCTCGACACGCTTTGTCCGGAAATTGTGGTGCAGCCGTCCACAGGAAAGGCATTCGCCGATGCCGACTCGATGACGGCGGCGGTGCGCAGGACAGAAGGAGTAGCCGTGGCCACCCCCACGATAACAGACAACGCCCTTGCCCTCTACGGCGCACATGAGATGCCCGTCACGCTCAAAGGAGTCGTGCCGGCCGACTATTCAAAGACAACCGCAATCCGCTACATCCTCCTCGAAGGCAGCCGCTACATCGACGCCGAAGACAGCATGCCCGGCACGTTGCTGTCAATAGGGAGCGCGATGCAGCTCGGAGCGCGCGAACTCGACTCCGGGCTCCTGCTCTTCGCCCCCCGGCGCGAAGGACGCGTGAACCTCGCCAACCCGGCGGCATCGTTCCGGCAGGACTCGGTGCTCGTGCGCGGCGTGTTCCAGGCGCAACAGTCGCAGTTTGACGACAATATGGTCATAGTCCCCATCGACGTGGCGCGAAATCTCTTCCAATACGACACAGAGGCTTCAGCCATCGAGATAAAAGTCAGACCCGGAGCCGACATCGAGGAAGTGGCCGCCCGGCTGCGCTCATCGCTCGGGAAGACAGCCACCGTCAAAGACCGCCTCCAGCAACAGGAAATAAATTTCCGAATGATCGAAATCGAGAAATGGGTAACGTTCCTGCTTCTGTTCTTCATCCTTACCATAGCCTCGTTCAACCTCGTCAGCACGCTCTCCATGCTCGTGCTCGAGAAACAGGATTCGCTGCATACCCTGCGCAGCCTCGGCATGACGCGCCGTGCCATAGCCGGAGTGTTCCGCTGGGAAAGCCTGCTTGTATCGCTCATCGGAGGCGCGGGCGGCATCCTGCTCGGCGTCGGGCTGTGCCTGCTACAGGAGAAGTTCGGGATGATAAAGCTCAACGGAGACCCCGGTTCATTGGTGGTCAGCGCATATCCCGTAGAAATACGTATGACCGACCTTGCAGCCGTCGCCGCACCCATCCTGCTGATCGGGCTGCTCACAGGATGGATATCCGGACGCTTCGCCCGCTCACGGCTCAAGAACTGACGTTTGGCGAAACCGTGGAATTTGATTAACTTTGTGCAGCCTTTAGTTTTCAGTTTCTAAGGGCTTACGCACAGAATGAAAACCATAAGACTTTTCCACATACTGGCCTGCGCTTTGACCACAAGCCTCGCAGTGTCGTGTTCCGGCTCAACCGACAGGCATGACGATAATCCCATCCCACCCGCGACCCAAAACACCGCCGCTGCCCATTCAGCCGGGATCAAGAAAGGGCCGCGCCACAACGACCGCATCCGAGTCAACAACATCGGGCATCTGCGCGAAGTGTTCAACGACAGCAACAAGTACCAGTACGCGCATGCGGAGCGCATCGGCATAGAACCTATTTCCGACCTCTATTTCGCCTATCATACGCGCCGCCCGCTGCGGCATATCACCACCTGCGACCTCTACAAGGTGGATTCCCTCACGCATTCGCTTCCGTTTCTCGTCCCGGAAGCCGCACGCCTGCTGGAGGACATCGGACGCAACTTCATCGATTCGCTCGCATCGCGAGGAGCGGACGGATACCGCATAAAGGTCACGTCGCTGCTGCGTACAGCCTCAAGCGTGCGCCGGCTGCGCCGCGTCAACGTAAACGCCAGCGATTCCTCGACCCACAAGTTCGGAACTACGTTCGACCTCTCCTACGTAAAGTTCCATTGCCTCGACACCACCCGGACAATCCACGACGGAGACCTCAAGAACCTCCTCGCCGAAGTGCTTCTCGACATGCGCACCGCCGGGCGGTGTCTCGTGAAGTTCGAACGAAAGACCGGATGTTTCCACATCACCGCCATAAAATAAAACCACCGAAAACAAACCCGCCATAAAACAGGATTATCATGAAAAATCTCTGGCGCAACCTGCATCTTTGGGTTTCCGTTCCTTTCGGAATCATCATCTCACTGATATGCCTTTCAGGGGCATTGCTCGTGTTTGAAAAGGAAATCACCGAGTCCGGATGCGCCTCAGCGGCACAAGTGAAGCCGCAAGGACAGCCGCTTCCGCTCGATGCCATAATCTCGTCAGCGGCATCCTCATTGCCCGCCGACGCCGCGATTTCCGGAGTAGAGATTTCCCCCGACCCAAAAGACGCCTACAGGATAAGCCTTGCAGGAAAAGGACACAAGGCCGCATTTGCAGACCAATACACAGGGGAAATCACGGGCAAGACCGAACGCACAGCTTTTTTCAAGACAATCCGCAGCCTTCACGGGTCGCTTCTCTGCAAACGCACCGCCGAGAACGGAAAGATTGCATGGGGGCCGCTCATTGTGGGCATTTCCACCTTATTACTGCTGTTTGCGCTTATGACAGGCATTGCGGTCTGGTGGCCTAAAAACCGGGAGGCATTGCGCAGAAGCCTGACCATAACCGGAAAGCACGGCATACAGCGTTTCTGGTTCTCGCTCCATGACGCAGGCGGGATATATGCCGTCATCTTCCTTTCAGCCATGTGCATCACAGGGCTTACGTGGTCGTTCGAATGGTTCAACAGGGGGTTCTACACGCTACTGGGGGCTTCGGAACAAATAGAAGCCACAAAGCCCAATAAAGGGACAGCCGAAGAGGTTGCAGTAGACTATTCCGCCTGGCAGAAGGCTTACGCTCAGGTGGCAAAAGAGAATCCGAACCGCAGAATCACGGTTCGTGACGGCAGCATAAGCGTAAGCCTCGGCACATACGGCAACCCACGCGCCGCCGACACATACAAGTTCGACACTTCAACAGGAGAAATCACCGGAATCAACGCATATGCCGACTCCGGACGCCGTACAAAGATAAGCGGTTGGGTCGGGGCATTGCACACAGGCACATGGGGCGGACTCTTCAGCAAGACGCTATATTTCCTCGCCGCCCTTATGGGCGCGTCGCTTCCGCTCACCGGTTATTACATTTGGCTCCGACGCATAGCCGGGCGTCGGAGCGCAGGAGTCAGGCAGGCAGGGACATCCAATACCTGACTCTTCCCTCAGAAAACTACGTGAAACCGAGCGCGAACCGGATGTCGGAAGAGATGTCGGTAATCAGAGAGCGCAACGGAGATATTATCGGCTTGAATTCCGGCATGGAAGCGGGGACGACGATGCGTATGTTGGCCGCTTCTACAGAAATGTCCAGACGCTTTCCCAGCTCCACCGGCTCACCGTCTATATGTGCAGCCCCTTCTTTCAGGCGCGATATCGACACTTCAGAGACCCGGAAACTGTCCACGAGCATATTTCGGTCGAGATGACCCGTAAAAAGCTCTACTCCGGCCAACGCCGTGCGAATCAGCGAACCGGTATGGAACACTATCACGTCGAGCAGACCGTCGGTGAGGGATGCCTTCGGAGCGATGTAGGCATTGTTGCCGTATTGAGAGGCGTTGCACACCGCTATCAGAAAAGCGTTTTCCGTTATCACGCGTCCGCCGATTGACAACGCATAAGCCTGAGGGGCATAGCCGAGATAGTCCAAAATCGCGTTCTTGACATACGTCATGCGTCCGCGTCTGCGTTCGGAAGCGAATCTCCGGCTCACCTCCGCATCAAACCCCATGCCGCAGGTGCAGAAGAACGGACGGCCGTTGACGAGGCCGTTGTCGCATGCGATGGTCTTCCCGTCAGAAAGCAGCCTTGCGGCGGCAGTGAAGTCAGGCGGTATTCCGAGGGTACGCGCAAGGCCGTTTCCGCTACCGCATGGGATTATCGCGAGGGCCGTACGCGTCCCTCTAAGCGAAGAAGCCACCTCATTCACCGTACCGTCTCCGCCTGCCGCGACCACCACATCAAATCCTGCCCTTACGGCCTCCTCCGTAAACGCCGAGGCATCGGACGGAGCCTTTGTATTCCTCACTTCCAGACGGCAGCCCATGCCAGAAAGCACACAACCTACAATGTCCGGCAACGCCGCCTTGTCGCGGGTGCCGGAAACCGGGTTGACGATAAGCATCGCTCTTCTGGGTGTGGTGTCCATCGGCTTCAGTGGAATAACGTCGTGGAATGTTTGTGTATTAAACGCCGGAAACTGCAGAATTGTTATATCGTGCCGAAACAGCGCAATCATAAAAAAGACATCTCCGCAGATTCAACGGAATCTGCGGAGATGGTTATAACTGCGGCATAATGCCTGAATTCACTTCTTTTCGCCGTGTACGGAACGCCAAGACCTCAGGACTGCAATACGTCCTATGTCGCCGGTGCCTATAGTGCCTCCGTCAGAGATAGTGCTCAACTTGATCCAAGGATAGTTGCAGGTACCGTTGGTGAAGTCGCTGTATTGGACCGGCACGTCCTGGATGGCATTCTGCGCATTTCCTGGACGAAGGTCGTTCTCTATTATGAACAGCTTGGTGATCACCTTGCTTCCGTCGGCCTCCACCTTGTATTCCGCACCATAGGCACACAAGGCATGGTTGCCCTTGGTGATGTTGAAATACACCGGGCCGCTACGGAGCCAGCCAAGCATAACGTCAGCGAACTTAGCCTTTACGCCGGCCTGGTCAAGTCCTTTATACAAATCAAGACGGTCCCATACGGAATAGTACTTCTTAAACTCCGACTGGCTCATGTTCATCCAGCCGCCTTTGACATACTCATAGTCCTCGTTGTAGCACTTGACGCCGTTCATCCAAACATTCTCCGGATGCTCTTCACCGACGAAGAACCAAGAGAGAGACACGCCAGGCTCACCAGCCTGATGCACGAAAGCCTGAGAGAACAAATCCATGATCGGAGTGATGTAATACGGGCTTTCTTCATGAATCGGATGCTTGAGAGCATAGTCTTCGCCTGTGGAAGCTTTGTAATCGTCAATCCACCACTGGCACATGGCAGCGGACACGCAAGCCCAGCACAGAGGTGAGTCCGATCCCCACAGGGTATCGCCAACCTTGTCAACATCAACAAATCCGCTGTCGTGCGACACTCCTACGGGATAAACCGTACCCGTGGTGCCTGGCACCGGAACGGCCTCGGTGGTGAACTCGCGGGTAGCGATTCCGTTTTCGCTGTCCACGATGGCGGCAAGATAGCGCGTGGACGGCTCAAGTCCGTTGAACGTGAATTCCTTGGTTCCATCAAATGTCTTCTTCTTGTCGGAAGAAAGAGAAGCGATGTAGGCCACAAGCTCAGCATCCGTGGTTCCTGCGCTTGCCGGGATGACGGCACCCGTCACTTGGCCTTCCTTGTTGGGAAGGAACAACACACGCGCATAATTGTGCGTGAAGTTATCGATGACCATCTGCATATTCTGATCCGGATCGTGGACTTCCTTCACAGTGAACTTGACTTCACCCTGATCGGACTCAAGATATTCTTTCTCATCTGCCGGAATGGCACGCACCCTGAAAACGTACTCACCTGCTGCGAGCGAGGTGAACGTATAGGAAGTCTTGGACGTGAAGCTGCTTGATCCGCCGCATGTCCATGAATAGCCGTCAGCACCGGCAACTGCGTTCCAGCTCACAGTATAGGAATTGTCGGCATTCCTCGTCGCTGTCGGCACAGGAGTGGCGAGCTTGACAGGCTGGTCAGACTTCTCGACAAACTCCATTTTCTGGATGTCTTTGGTCTGGAGAGTGATTTCCTCACCGCTGTTGGTGCGTATCACAAGCTTGTATGTGGTTTCAGCCAAAAGCAATGCCACGGCAGGCACCGCCATTGTGAAAAGGAGTAGTTTTCTCAGTTTCATTTTTTGTAAAGTTTGAATGTTTTGTTCGACTGGGTTAAGATGATGTAAACCGCCGGAGACAATGCTTCCAGCTCAATTACGGCCTGGCCGTCGCCTCCGGCATTTACAGAGGCAACCACAGATCCGTCGATGGAATAAAGACGTACCCATGACCCAGGCTCCATGCCCGACACTACGGCTTTGGCCGGGTCGGTGAGGTCTATGCCGAAACCGGAAGCCTCGACATCGGAGATGCCACCCCTTTTCTCAAGCTTGAATTCGGTCTTTTCCACTTCGGCCATCTGATAGTCGGCAGAAAGCTCAGACGACTCAATGCGGCAGACGGCACCGTTGAAAACCACTTCCGGCCGTTCAGACAGGAAATAAATGTCAGTAGAGCCGTTGCGCAGCGTTACCACCAACGCCTCATGCAGATCTTCCGATTGCGTCTGAGCCATTGACGGCAATGCCACCGACAAAGCCATCACTGCAGCCAACAGCCGCAGCAACGGTGTTTTGATGATTCTTGACAAGTTCATGATGTTTGTTATGAAATTATGTGCCGTCTGGCGGCTTTTATGCCGCCAGACGGATTAATTACGCTATCAGCGCATGATTTCCTTGCTCACCTTGTCGCCTTTACGGACAATCACAATCTGTCCGGCGGCAGGCTCTGCGATGCGCATACCCTGGAGGTCATAATATTCCGTAACGCCGTCTTCTGTAACGAAGATGTCTTCCACAGATGACTCGACATATCCAGGAAGTTTGATGTAGCTGTCAACAGCGAGGTCATTAGACATTACTGACAAGTTGTTAACTTCAGGGAACTGCAGATAAACGGACCGCGCAGGAATGTCAATGTATTTGTTCTTCAATGTGATGTTGCGCTCCTCATTGATGGGATCGAATCCGACCATTCCATCATAATCTTCAAATCCGTTGGCAGAAACGCTGAGGATCCAAAGATTTCCATATTTCTGAGTCTTTATTCGGGTATCCATCTTGTCTATGCGTACCCAACCCGGATCGCGCGCATCGATAATGAGCGGATTTGCCTTTTCATAAGAATCGGTAAAAGCTGCCGGGATTTTATAGACACCCTTAACTTTCTTGTTTTCAAAAACCTCTACCTCTTTCTCTTTGGGATCATCAGTCTCGAATGCAGTCCACACAAAACCTTCAAGCATCTTTCCTGTTCCCAAAGATGTCCAGTCATCCTCCATTGTGCCGTCAGGAAGCAGGAGATAGCCCTCATAAGCCATTTCACCCGCCATTGGTTCCCATCCGGTTTTTCCATCAGGCGCCGGTATAGCAGGATATTTGATTCCAAAACAGTTTCCAGGGAACTTTATCATGCCTTCTTTCATAGTGATGTTGAAATACGACATATTGGTCATGAACATTTCCCGCGCCTCTTCATAACTTTTGCCGTTGTCAGCAAAAAAGTCTACTGAGAACTGAGACATGCTCTTGTAGAGAACCTCACCGTAGTCAGGATCTTCGAAAGGAATGCGATTCTCGCGCACAAGCACGAAATCGGGGTCGGAGGCATCGATTATCATATAATGATGCTCCGGAATAACCGTGTTATCAGGATGGGACTCGAAAAATGCGTTCCAAGGCTCAACGATACGGTAAACCGCCGGATCAGTAACACTCTGTTCAACCCGAACTTTGACAGGATCGGGATAAGTGCCCGAGTAGATGTTGCACAAGAGAGGATCGGCAAACGTCCCCTCTCCCATGTACTTCCATTCGGTTTCGGATGCCCGAGTGCCGGATGGAGCCGCCGCAAAGGCAGATACGGCCAATGCAGCTGTCAATGAAGCTAAAGCAAGTCTTCTCATTTTTAAAGAAACGATGTGAGGTTCAGTGAATTCAGTTGATTTGTTGTTGAAATTGATGTCGAATTACCCCGAAACATTCGGAACCTCATTGCGCCTACTTCGGGAATATATCCGGACACAAAGTTAATCAGATTTCCCGAATAATCCGCACCGTCAAAACGGCGACCAAGCCATTTTAGCCAAATTTAACTATATTTAAGACCATTGCCCTTCCGGG
>ERZ777305.413-NODE-413-length-70345-cov-13.661531_pt1 | contig 70345 bp, 65 predicted proteins | sample MGYA00374965_ERZ777305 | MGnify/ENA primary metagenome ERZ777305 (study PRJEB29328, sample SAMD00013331) | mouse gut metagenome | study: EMG produced TPA metagenomics assembly of the Metagenome analysis of fecal microbiota from mouse which was promoted...
AAAACATATCAAAATCTTTTCAAAAATCATCTTGACATATCACCAGATTGCTCCTCTTTCATAATCCATTACACATAGTATATTCTATACAGACAAGCCGGAAAATATTTCTTAATTTGTAAAATTTCCTTTCATCTGTTATACTTTTTATATAAAAACTTCTCAGGAGTGAATGATAATGAACAATCCGGAAGGGGTATTCTGCGCACAAAAAAAAGACGGCAGCATATATTACCGCTCATCTGTCACATACCAAAAAAAACATATCAGCCTGGGAAGTTTTCCTTCTGCAGACCGGGCACACAATGCTTATCTGGAAGCCTTAAGGATTCTGAAGGGAAACGATTCTGTTTCCTTGGAAGATTATCATGCAAAAAGCGCCCTCTCTTTTGAAAAATGGGTCATTCTGTTAAATTTCAAAGATAACCGCGTTTATTTCCCCACTCCGATTTACGTCAGGCCGCATTTTTTCTATTACTATTATTCTCAGGAACACATTCTGAAATTTGATGTGGATGATTTGTTTTATTATGCCTCCCACAAAATCATGAAACGCGGCGGCCACTACTTTGTTGCGGATTTTGGTATGCAGGTAAATATCCTGAACCGATACGGAATCAAAAACTATGCCGTTGCCGGCAGGGATTATCTTTTCAGAAACGGGGATACCACGGATTTTAGGCGTGAAAATCTGGAAATACACAACCGGTACCACGGTGTCCTCATAATGCGGAAAGAATCCGGCATTTCCTACCGTGCCCGTATCCATGTAAACGGAAACTATATCATCGGCACTTACTGTACCATGGAAGAAGCCGCCATAGCATACAACAAAGCGATAGATATTTTAAAGAAAAACGGCTGCCGGAAGAATTATACGCCAAATTACCTGGAAAGCATATCGGCAGCCACGTATGCCGATATCTATACGCGGCTGCCGGTTTCCGACAAAATAAAACTGCTTACTTTTCCGAATAATCAATGAAACTGATATTTAAGTTTGCATACCCGGCTATCCCATCAATGGCGGTGGTAGTGGAATACTGCCACATGGTGAATTTATACGGATAGTCCGGTATATCTCCCGGCTGGGACAGCCAGATGTCATATGCCGTCAGTTTGGACAAATCTATCCGCTTTATCAGCCATTCCTTATTTCCATAGAGCATGGGCTTATATCCGGCATCCTTGATTGTATCCATAAATTTCTTGGCTATGGTGGTTTTTTCTTCCCTTGTCAGGCTTTCGATACGGGAGGTGTCATTGGGAATTAATTCCATATCAAAAGCAATCGGGTAGGTAATCTTGTAATCCCCAATGTTTTCCAGCACAAGATTGGCCTCTTCCACTGCCTCGTCCGTAGTGACAGCCTGCGAAAAAAAGTACAGTCCGATATCCAGCCCGGCATCCGATGCCCTCTTTATATTATCCAGAAAATATTCATCAATGCTGAGCTGCCCGGTGCCGTATCCTCTTGCCCCCACACGCAGCATCACAAAATTGACACCCGCTTTTTTTAATTTCACAAAATCCACATAATCCTGATATTTGGAAATATCTACTCCCACATAGGAAACCTGTTTTCCGTCTTCATAATATTTCATGAGATTGGACTGACATACAAGCTTTGTGTAGTCATATTCATGCTTTGGCAGATACGGGCTGATTAACACCCATTCTTCCTCCCCATCCGCATAAGTGATTAAAGTGTGCTTTCCGTCCGTGGATGGGTCTTGCTCCACAACTTCCTTTTGGGGACCGCTCTCTGCAGGCAGTGTTTCCGTTTCTTCCGGATACATGTCCCAAAAATCAAAGTCATCCGGCGTCAGCGTGCCCGGCACAATCGTCTCCGGCAGCCCTTGAACCAAATTCTGTCCGTTTCCTTCTTCGGTTCCTGTCTGTCCTGTCTGCGTCAAGTCAGCATAATTTGTATGGGGTTTCTTATCTTTATGATTGATAACCAGCACCAAAACCAGAATGGCCGCCATAAAAAGAACCACGCCTATCACCATTCGCAGCATCCCTGCGCCCATCCGGGACTTTCCATCATATTCTTCCGGTAATTTCATAGCATTCTCTCCATATGCATAAAACATTTTCTATTCTTACAATTTACCATGAAATCCGGCAAAAGACAACCGTTTTACTCCCGCACAGGTGAAAGGGGAAAATGCAACTTTACTCCCTGTATTGGTAGTAATATGCCAGACACTCTTTTACTTTTCCGGCCACATAAGCGCTGCCGCCCCTGTCTTTTACATCTTCTATCACCATCACAATGATAATGGGGTTTTCATCTTTTTCTCCGTTCATGCCTACAAACCATCCGATTTCGGTTCCGGTTGTATCTTCTTTGCTTAGTTTCAGTTCGGCTGTTCCTGTCTTTCCCGCAATCAGTTTGTTGGGAAGCGCTGCCGCCCTTCCCGTGCCGCCTTCTGCATTTACCACATCCACAAGGCTGGACCGGATATAAGAAGCGGTTTCAATGCTTATGGCGTTTTCCTTCCACCAGACCGGCTCCTGTCCGTATAAAAGCTGCGGGGCAATCATGCTGCCACCATTGTAAAAGGCGGAGTAAACACAGGCCAGGTGCAGGGGATTGACCATCATCAGTCCGTGTCCATAACCGGAATCTGCAAGCGTCATACTGTTTTGCAGCGCATCCGACCCTCCGTAAGAGGAAGCCGTCATTGCCAGCATGAAATCGGGAGTCTGGGCAAACCCAAGTCCGTCAAGTCCTTCTGCAACGCCTTCTGCTCCAAGTTTCACAGCTGTCTGGGCAAAAAAGATATTGTCGGAATAAATCAGCGCATTATTCAGATTTTTGGGGGCATAATCGCTGTGCAGCGTCGTGACCGCATAATCTCCCCAGTCAGCGTTAAGCTGCCATGCATTTCCCCTGTAGTCTATGGTTTCTTCCGTTGTCAGGACCCCGCCTTCCAAAGCCAGCGCCCCGATAATGGGTTTCATCACGGAACCCGGACAGTAGGTGCTTTTGGCACGGTTGTAGAACGGCTGGTTTACATCTCCATTCAACGTCTCCCATTTTGCAGTCGTAAAACCCAGCACAAAGTCATTCGGGTCATAAGCCGGTGTGCTCACATAGGCAAGCACTTCCCCGGTTTCGGGGTTTATGGCAACCGCGGCGCCTTTGTCCTCCTTCATAACTTCATATATCTTTTCCTGAAGGGGTGCATTGATGGTTAGGCGGACATCCTCCCCATCCTGCGGCGCACAGGAAAGCACTTCCTCCACTTCATTTCCCTCCTCGTCCACAAGTACGATGCGGTAGCCGTCCCTGCTGCGCAAAACACTCTCCATGGCGGCCTCCACACCTGTCTTGCCCAAAACGCTCAGGGAATTATAGTGCAGTCCCTTTCTGGCTTCCAGTTCCTCGGCAGTAATGCTTTGCACATATCCGGTCAGGTGTCCTGCCGCCTCCCCGTAAGGATAGATTCTTGCTTCCACTGTGGAAAGCAGGATGCCCGGCACTGCAATCATCTGCTCTTTTAGTTCTATATCATCCTTGGAAAAATTACGGATTGGCACAAACAAATCATCCTTTACCCAGGAAGCGCCTAACTCTTTTTCTACCCTTTCCACACTGACTCCCATGACTTCTGCCACTTCCCCGATTGCTTCCTCCCTGGGTTCTTCCAGTTTTCCCGGCACCACGCCGGCAGACCAGACCTCTCCCAATCCCGCCAGCAGATTATATTGCGCATCATATATTTCACCTCTCTCGGCCTGAATGGTTCTTACCCTTACCCTGAGCCCCTCCTGTAAACCCGGAAAAATTTCGGAAAGATTCCATACCATTTTCCATTCCCCTGCCTCCTTATCAAAGGTCAGGATGGTACAGGACGGAAAACTCAGCTCCCCCGCCAGTGTACTCATGGAAATATGATAGTTTAATGCCGCAGGATGGGTTTCATCCCATTCGTTTTCCCCGGCTGTAATATCCGTATCTATCTCAAGCACAACCTCCGTCGCTTCAATACCGCCATAGATATTTTCATATCTGCCCACCAGTTCCTCCTGTGCAATCCTTGCACGGGAATCTGCATCCAGAAGCGAGTAAATCCCCGCAAAATCTTCTGTATTCAGACATTCTGCATATCGGTACAAAGTTTCTTCCGGCCCCGGTATCTGTGGCTTCATTTTGTTGTTTATCAGTATAAAAATACAGGCTGCGGCTGCTGACACCAACAGCACTGCCGTTGCAATCCACACGGTCCTTTGTATTTTTTCCTTTCTTCTCTTCTTTCTTGCTCTTCTGTTTTCGTACATTTTTCCTCTCATTCTGCCACATTCCGGGCGAAATATTTGTCTATATGCCGCATTTGATAAACATGCCTAAAATCAATAAAAATCCGCAAAAAACACACAAAAGGACAACACCGTTTTTTTTGCCTTCCATATTAAATAAGTTTTCTACCCTCTGTTTCATTAGACCCTGACTGCCATAAAAACAGGTGGAAAATACAATATCCAATCCTTTTTGCTTTTCCACTGCATCCAAGATGGTCCTGCCATAATTGCCACGCTCTTTTTTATCCATGTCCTCCACAACGCATTCATCACAAAAAATTTCCACATCCCGGTAACTCCAGTTCACCATCTTATGTACTACCGGATTAAACCAGTGTACGGCTTCCGCTAACAGCATAATGGATTTATAAACAATATCAAAATTATCGATGTGCATCCCTTCATGCCTGAATATCATCCGCAGCTGTTCATCGCTGTATTCCTCTTCGGGAAGCAGCAGCATAGGTTGTAAAACCTCAATCACCATGGGAGATGCAATCAAGGGACAGTGGTATAGCGTCACTTCCTTCCCTACCCCTATTTCTTTCAATACTTCCCTCAATATGGTAAGTTCTCTTTCTTCAAAACTCTCCCTGCTGTTTTCCACAATCTCTTTCAGAAACTTCCTGTAGCACAAATATCTGTGCCGCAGGCAGATAACCAGACCGGAAAACCAGACCAGACATAACAGCACTGCTGTGGAAACCTTCACCGCTTCTTTAATCTGCCATTCTCCGGAAAAGGAGATAAGGCGGACTGCATAGGAATCCCATGTAAAATTGTAAGGAATGAGCAGTCTGATTCCCAGCATAAGCCAGAACCATTTCCGCCATCCGACACGGTATTTTTTCAGTTTCGGCATAAGAAATGCCGCCAAAAGCACCACCACGGAAACCGCAATATTTATTTCCAGAATATCAAAGAAAACGGATGTCAACATACTAATCCCCCTTCCGCCCATAGCAGTTAAAACTTCTTTTTACGCCGCCGCCATGATTCCGCTCTGCAAAATCCCAAATCTGTACGGAGAATACCCTGTTTTTGGCATTCTCCTGTGTAAGAAAAGTCTGCTGCGCAATGTTAGAAGTTCTTCTCACACTAATCCTGTACCTTTTCATCAATATAATCCCTGAGCGCCTTTAATTCATCTGTGCTGATGCTCTCCCCGTCATATAAGGCCGCAACAAAATTTTTCACAGAGTTTTTATACATTTTTTTTAATATGTTCCTGCTTTCCTTTCTCGTATATTCATCATAAGAAATCAGGGCTGTGTAAAGATTATTTTTGCCAACCTTTTCCACCCTCAGAAATCCCTTTTCTTCCAAACGGGATAGAAAAGATAAAATAGTGGTCGCGCCTAACTGCCTTCCCATTCCGGCTTCAATTTCCAACCGGGTAGCAGGCTTATCCAGCTTCCAAAGACTCATCATTAATTCCAGTTCCGAATCCGGTAATCTTTTCATAATACCCTCCTTTTTTCGGCATTTGCCTAATATTGATTTTTATTCTACATCTGCCGAACAAAAATGTCAACCTTTTTATACATAAACAAAGAGGGTGTTTAAAACACCCTCTCTTCTCTCTATCTATTCCGCATTTCCAAGTATACCGGAGCCATCCTTTTTAAGGCCATGTCCATATGGGAAAAGCACCAAATCTTCATTTCCTTCTTCCTGCTTTTTCTCAATGTCCAGCGGGGACTTCATCCATGTATATTTTAAAGTGCCTGTAAAGTCATAATCGCCAAGAAGTACATCCGCAACGCCTTCTCCTTCTGTTCCGGGAAGCCATGCCATTACCACGGCGTCAAACATATCCATATATTCTGTGATATTGATGGGGCGTCCTGCAATGATAATCGCAATTACCGGAGTATTCTCCCTGTCTGGAAGCGCATCCAGACTTACCCGCAATGCTTCCAGAAGTTCCTGGTCCTTTATGGATACGGTGAGATTTTCAGCCTTCCTGTCCCCGCCGGTTTCCACATACGGATTTTCACCTACCACCACAATCACTGCATCATTCTCACTGCTTACATTTCCATCCACATTATGGGAAAGCTTAACATCCTCTCCCACCTGCTTTGCAAGTCCCTCTATGATGGTGGTTCCCAGCGTTGTTTTGCCGCTTCTGCCTTCCCATGAGATAGTCCAGCCTCCGCACTGGCTTCCTATATCAAAAGCTTTTTGTCCGACTACCATGATATTTTTGCAATCCTGCAGAGCATTTATGGCAGTCGTTTCGCCTATCGAATTATTCTTCAAAAGGACAAGACTCTCCCTTACAGCCTGCCTTGCCACTTCCCTATGTTCTTCACTGCCGAACTCTGCAAGGCATTCCTGTTCACCGGCGCCGCCTATTTCCTCTTCAAAAAGTCCTGCCGTAAATTTCACCCAAAGAATTCTGCTCACTGCATCGTCAATTCTTTCTTCGGATATCCTGCCTTCTTCCACAAGTTCTACCAGAAACTGTATACAGATTTCCCAGCTGTAAGGCTCCATAAGCAAATCGATTCCGGCATTGACCGCCAGTTCAACCTGGTCTTTATAAGTCGCCCCCGATACCTGCTGGACTCCGTTGTAATCGCTGATTACCAGGCCTTTAAAGCCCATTTCATTTTTTAACAATTCCTGAATCAAATGATAATTTTCATGACATTTCAAACCATCCACACTGTTAAAGGAAACCATAAAAGTGAGGACATTCTCATTCAGAGCGTAGGTATAAGGCTCTAAAACCCCGCTTGCAAGCAAAGCGTCAAACTCTTCCGGGCTCATTGCCACATTACCCTGGTTAATGCCTTCCTCCGTATATCCTTCACCGATAAAATGCTTTGCGCAGGCAATGACATGTTTATTGTCCATGTAACCGTTACTGTCAAATGTCCCCTGAAAACCGCGTATGTATGCTGCCCCCAATCCTGCAACATCCTCTGCTCTTTCACTGAAACATTCATAAGTCCTGCCCCATCTTTCATTCTGGGGATTGCCAAGGGTAGGCGCAAAGGTCCACTGGATTCCCACTGCCCTTACTTCGGAAGCGGTGATTTCTCCGATTTTTGTAATTAATTCCTTGTTGTCTGCCGCTCCAAGTCCGATATTATGGGGGAACACCGTTGCCCCAAATACGTTATTGTTGCCGTGAACGGCATCCACTCCGTAAAGCAGGGGAATGCCAAGCCTGCTGTCAAGGGCCGCCTGTTTCAGTTCATTGATGCGCTCCTGCCAGTTTTCAGCGCTGTTTCCCGTAAGGGGCGCACTGCCTCCGCCGCTGAGCACCGAACCGATTCCATATTTGGTAACCGCTTCCGCGTCAAGTCCGCTCTGTTCAGCCTGTACCATCTGGGCTGCCTTTTCTTCCAGTGTCATCTGGGCAAGAAGCGCCGCAATCCTGTCTTCGACATTCGCTTCCGGATTCATGTAGACAGATTTGTCCACTTCTCCCTCTGCCGCATCCGTTACAGGTGTGGAAACCGTCTCCTGTGTGGAAGGCGTTGTTTCTTCTCCCTGCGCCGGCTGTCCGCTTGTACACGCTGACAGTAACAATGCCATTGCCAGTAAAAGCGCCGATGCCTTTTTCCATGTATACTTTTTCATCATAGTCCATCCTTTCCTGCATTTGTAAATATTTTACTTCAATCCCGAAACAAATGCTATATAACCTAAAATTATGATACTATAATGAAATTTATTTACCCTGCAGACCTCAGACAATTTCAATCTGACACATTGCCATGGCTTCCAATGCATTTTTATGGCTTTCCACAGTTACACCGGCACAGCATGTACTATCCACTTCTATGGGTACTTCCGGCATATATGCTTTCAAAAGCAGTGCATTGGAAATCACACAGATATCCGTGCACAGCCCGCACAGGATAATGGAATCAATACTGCCGGAATTTTGGATATTTTTGCTGATATACTCTGCCAAATCCTTTGAACCGAAAGTTTGCTTATCAAAAACGGCCGCATTTTTTTCCGCTCTGAGCATATCTATCTCTTCTTGCAGCTCCCAGCCCATGGTTCCTTTTATGCAGTGCGCAACGGGAAGCTTTTTCCCTTCCGCCGTCTGCAGATAATCTTCCCCATGGGTATCCCTCGTAAAGAGCACCGTGCCGTCAAATTCCCGAATCTTTTCCACGACTGCCGGCACAATGGCCTGCGCTTCTTTCGTCCCCAGGCTGCCGTCTATAAAGTCGTTCTGCATATCAATCACAATAAGTAAACGCTGCATTTCAAATCCCCCTCTTCCTCCGCGCAGATTACACAATAACATGCTTCGGGCACTTTTCGGCACAGATGCCGCAGCCGGTACATTTCTCCTGGTCAATCACCGCATGGAAATTTTCCACCTTAACAGCCCCCTGCGGACAGTTCTTCACGCAGATACCACAGCCGATACAGCCCGTTTCACATGCTTTCATGGTTATGGGACCCTTATCCCCGGAATTGCACGCCACAATATGCTTTGCCTCATACGGCTCTAACGAAATCAAATGTTTGGGACATGCGGCAATACACTTCCCGCAGGCTTTGCAGGCGTCCCTGTCCACCTTTGCAATCCCGTTTTCCACATGGATGGCGTCAAAAGGACAGGCTTTCACGCAGGTTCCATAGCCAAGGCAGCCGTAATTACAGGACTTTGGTCCGCCGTTTGGCACAAAACTGAGCATACGGCAGTCTTCTATCCCCGTATACTCATAATCGGGATGGGTTTTATCGCAATCCCCCATACAGTGTACAAAGGCTGCCATGCGAACCGTTTCCTTTTCCTCCACCCCCATAATGGAAGCTATCTTTTTACCAACCGCCTCGCCGCCCACCGGGCAGGCATTTACTTCCGCATTTCCTTTTACAATAGCCGCCGCCAGTCCCGAACAGCCCGGATACCCGCAGCCGCCGCAGTTGTTTCCGGGCAATGCTGCCAGCACAGCTTCTTCCTTTTCATTTACTTTTACCTTAAATGCGATGCCTGCAACGCCGAGAAACAGCCCGACAAATATGCCAATGCCGCCAATCAGAAGCAGCGCACCCACAATTCCCATCACGTTCATTATCGTCCTCCCTACAAAAGTCCCGAAAATCCGCAGAATGCAATCGCCATCAATCCCGCCGTCAAAAGTACATGCGGCATTCCTTTAAAAGCCTCCGGCACTTCATTGTATGCCATTTTTTCCCTGAGCCCCGCCAGAATCACGATGGCAATCATAAAACCAAGGGCGGTTGCAAAACCATTCACAATCCCTGCCAATATGCCATACTCTTTCTGCACATTGGTGAGGGCAACGCCCAGCACTGCACAGTTGGTGGTAATCAAAGGCAGGTATACCCCCAGCGCCTGATATAAGGATTTCATATACCTTTTCAAGAACATTTCCACAAACTGCACCAGCGCGGCAATCACCAGGATAAATACAATCGTCTGCAAATATTCCATGTGGAAACGCACCAGAAGAAATTTATAGATGACGCCCGTAATGGCACTGGAAAGGGTAATGACAAATATAATGGCGCTCCCCATTCCCGCCGCCGTGTTCATTTTCTTTGACACACCCAAAAAAGGGCAGAGCCCCAAAAACTGGCTTAATACAACATTGCTTACCAGAGAAGAACTGATAAGTATGATAAGCAGATTTTTCACTGATTCCATTTAGTTGTCCTCCTCATCCAAATCTATCAGCTCCCCGCTGTCTTCGTCTTTATCCTCAATCCTTTCCGCACAGCCCGTTTCCGTGCAGTGCAGGCAGTCATGTCCGCAGCCGGAGCCTATTTTGCTCATATCCTTTCCTTTCTTTTCTCCCCGAATCTTCACCAGATTCTGTAAAGCACAGAGCATTGCCAGTACAAAGAATGCTCCCGGCGCCAGTACGAAAATGCCGATTGGCGTGAAAGAATCCGGCATCACGGAAAAGCCAAACAGCTTCCCTGCCCCAAGCAATTCCCTGACTGCGCCGATACATGTAAGGGCAACGGTAAATCCAAGCCCCATGCCAATGCCGTCAAACAGGGAAGAAACCGGACCGTGGGAATAAGCATATGCCTCCGCACGCCCTAAAATAATACAATTCACCACTATCAGGGGAATGTATACCCCAAGCGCCTCGTTCAGGAAAGGCAGATAAGCTTCCAAAAGGAGCTGCACCGCCGTGACAAAAGATGCGATAATCACGATAAAAGCGGGAATCCTTACTTTATCAGGTATCACGCTGCGCAGCAATGAAATAATCAGATTGCTCAATGCCAGTACCACCAGGGTTGTAAGACCCATTCCCACTCCGTTTACGGCAGAAGTTGTGACTGCAAGCGTCGGGCACATGCCAAGCATCAGCACAAAGGTGGGATTTTCTTTTACCAGACCGTTATACAGCCTTTCCATTGCACTGTTTTCTCTCATTGTCCATTCCCCCCTTCCGTCAAATTAATCTGAACATACCGCAGACCTTCGTTTACCGCATTCGTAACTGCCTCTGTGGTAATGGTTGCGCCGCTGATGGCGTCAATCTGGTCTTCGGAAACCGCGCCTGTTTTGGTATAAGTATAAGAAGACGCTGTTTTGCCCGCAAACTGCGGAACCAGAACCTCTTCCGCGCGCATACCAAGCCCCGGTGTCTCAGAAATTTTTAAAAGGGAAATGCCATTTAAAGTGCCCTCTAAAGAAACACCCATCATCAATTCAATATTTCCGCCGTATCCTTCCGCGGAAGTGACGTTTATCACATACCCTAATAAACTGCCGTCCGCCGACACCGCCCGATAAACAGCGCCGATTGTAACGCTGTTTTCCATGGCTTTCTCTCCGGGCGCTTCCATTTCTTCAAAAGAAGCAGCGCCTGTAAATACCTCCTCACATGCCCGCTGAATCTTTAACGCCTGCTGGTGCGCAATAGGCTCTTTGGTAAGTTCATGGAGAAATCCCAGAACAAGCCCTGCCAGCAGTGTAATGGCAAATAAGATTCCGGCATCACGAAACATTTTATTCCTGTCATCCTTATTTCTCATAACGACGGCCTCCTTTTCCAAAGGCTTTCGGAACTGTCACCTTTTCTATCAAGGGAACCAGAAGATTGCCTAAGATAATAGCGTAAGAAACCCCTTCCGCGCTTGCCCCAAACACCCTGAAAATGCCTGTCAGCACGCCCAGTACTATCCCGTAAAGGTACTGCCCGTTTTTCGTAATCGGCCGCGTCACGTAATCCGTCGCCATGAAGAAAGCTCCCAACATCAATCCGCCGCCGGATAAATGTGCCGTTATGTATGCCACGTCAAAGCCATGTCCGCCAAACAACACAAGAAAAGTAACAAAAGTCACTATGTAGCTGCCGGGTATCCTCAAATCTATGATACCCGTCAAAATAAGGAACACCGCTCCGATTACCAGGGCTATCACACTGGTTTCCCCAATGGTGCCTGCTGTCCTTCCCACAATCATATCCAGAATATTGACATTTTCTCCCGCTTTCAACAAAGCCAACGGCGTTGCTCCCGTATAGGCGTCACAGTTAAAATTCGTCATAAGCGCCGGGAATGAAATCAGAAGAAAACATCTTGCCGCCAGCGCAGGATTCATAAAATTCTGTCCCAGACCGCCAAACAGGCATTTTACCACCAATATGGCAAAGACGCTGCCCAGCGCGGCTGCCCAGAAGGGAATGTTCACCGGCAGGTTCAATGCCAGCAGCAAGCCTGTTACCACAGCAGACAAATCGCTTACCGTCTGTTTTTTCTTATATAACCCAAACAAAAATTCCGTCAGCACGGCGCTGCCCACCGTCACAAGTATGAGGAACAACGCCCTGACGCCAAAATTATAAATGCCAAATCCTGCAGCAGGCAGCAGCGCCAGACACACGGCAAACATAATGCCCGTGGTATTCACTTTTGACCTGACATGCGGGTTGGATGATACTTTCAGTAAATTTCCCATTGCTGTCATCCCTCCTACTTTTTCTTCTTCGCAAGCTGCATCTTGCGCATGGATTTAATCGTCTGGGTAAGAGGCCGCTTAGCCGGACATATGTAACTGCAGCAGCCGCATTCACAGCATTCCATTCCGTTTAGTTTCATAAAGGTTTCTTCATCCCCATGAATCGCCGCCATCATCAGCTTATTCGGCAGTACCCTTCCCGGGCATACTTCCACACACCGGCCGCATTTGATGCAGGCTGTCGGTTCCATGCCCGATACATCATCCGCTGACAGGCAAAGAAGCGCCGATGCCGTCTTGGTCGTCGGCACATCCAAATCAAAAATACCGAATCCCATCATGGGACCGCCGGAAACAATTTTAGCCGGCTTTACACGGAAACCTCCCGCTTCTTCTATCAACTCATGATAATTTGTCCCGATACGGACCTTAAAATTGCGGGGATGTCTGATGGCATCACCCGTCACCGTGACAATTCTTTCCATAAGCGGCTTTCCTTCAAAGACCGCATGGTAAATGGCCACCACGGTATCCACATTGTTAACTACGCATCCCACATCTGCAGGCAGCATGGAGGAATTAATCTTTCTTCCCGTTGTTGCAAATATAAGCTGTCTTTCCGCCCCTTGCGGATACTTGGTTTTCAGCTGCCTTACGCTGATTCGGTTCTCTTCTTTTGTCAGCCGGCGTAAAATTTCAACACAGTCCTTCTTATTGTCTTCCACCGCCAGAATACCCTGCGCATTCGGAAACAGACTTAAGGAAACCAATAAACCGTTTATCAGTTTTTCCGGTTCCTCTTTCATCCGGCGGTAATCAGAGGTCAGATACGGCTCACACTCCGCACAGTTTACAATGACATAATCAATTTTTTCCGGATTTTTAGGGGAAAGCTTCACGCTGGTGGGAAAACCGGCTCCCCCCATTCCGACAATTCCCGCTTCCCTTATCCTTTCAATCACCTCATCCCTTGTACAGGATGCCAAATCCAGACAGGGCGCGTATTCTACCTCCTGATACTGCCCGTCATTTTCCACAACAATACTCATCACGTTGTCGCCAGTCACCACACGCCTTGGCTCAATCGCCTTTACCGTTCCTGAAACGGTGGCATGAACAGGTGCGCTGACAAACGCTGACGCCTCCGCTATCTTTTGTCCCACATAAACAGTATCACCTTTTTTTACAATAGGTGTTGCCGGCGCCCCTATGTGCTGGGACAAGGGATACACCAAATCTCCTTTGGGAAGCACTTCCTTGATGGGCTTGTCTTTTGTCAAATCCTTCCCATCGTAAGGGTGGATTCCCCCTGTAAATGTCAGTGTCGCCATCTGATACCCTCCTGATTTTCTTCTGACATAATATATCTTTTGTTTCTAATATACTATTTTTTTCATCAAAATACTACTGAAATCTGAAAAAATATGCTATGATAATAACAACATGGAGTTAACTGAAAAAAGGAGTCTTTTTATGCATATTGCAACTTTTGAGTTAAAAAATTTCCAGCCCGCTTATCCCATGGAAAAGCTGGCCCCCGCCCGGGAAGTTCTGTTTCTTGACATTGAAACCACCGGTTTTGCGGCTAAAAATTCCGTTTTATATATGATTGGATGTGCCTACTATAAGGATGGGACATATTTCATACGGCAATGGATGGCGGAAACCTATGAGCAGGAATCGGATATCCTATCCGCTTTCTTTACGTTTGCCTCTCCTTATAAATATCTCATCCATTTTAACGGCAACAATTTCGACCTCCCCTATTTGCAGCAAAAATGCAGTCAATACAACTTGCCGTTTGATTTTGAACGGTTTGAAGGAATTGATATATACCGGCGCATTTCCCCTTACAAGTTTTTCCTGAAGCTGCCAAACTGCAAACAGAAAACCGTCGAGCAGTACCTTGGCATAAACAGGGAGGATACTTTTACCGGAGGAGAACTTATCGGTATCTATCACGATTATGTAAAGCAGCCAACCCCTATGTCCATGAACGCTCTTTTGCTTCACAACAGGGATGATATTTATGGTATGCTGCAGATTCTTCCGATTTTTGCCTATTATGACATTTTTAATGATTCCATCAAGGCAAAAAAGGTACAGGCAAACTACTATACCGACTTTTCCGGGAAACGCAGGCAGGAACTGCTCATGACCCTTCAGTTGAGCACACCGCTTCCGATTCCCCTGTCTGCCTGCGTTAACAACTGTTATTTCAAGGGAGAAAACGACATTGCCAGCTTAAAAGTCCCTATTTTTGAAGAAGAACTTAAGTATTTTTATGCCAATTATAAGGACTATTATTATCTGCCGACGGAGGACATCGCCCTTCACAAATCCGTCGCCGGTTTTGTAGACAAAGAACACCGCCTTCCGGCTTCGGCCGCAAACTGTTATACCCGCAAATTTTCCCTGTACCTTCCCCAATGGGAGATTGTTTTTACCCCGTTTTTTAAGCGGGAATATAAGAGCCGGGATTTATTCTTTGAGTTGACTGACGAATTAAAAAAGGACAGGCAGGCTTTTACAACATATGCAAAACATGTGCTGGAAATGATGAGTTCCACTTATTAATGACTTATTTTAAAAAGAAGCATCGCATGATATTGCGATGCTTCTCAGCTATTTACCCTGTTTTAGATAAAAAAATGAATTTTTTCTTTCATAACCGATTTCTTTGTAATTTATAATCTGCTCCGTGCTTCCTATAAAGAGTATTCCTCCCGGTTTCAATGCACGTTCAAACTTACGGTAAATTTCTTCCTTTGCTTCTTCCGTAAAGTAAATAAGTACATTGCGGCACACTATCAAATGGCAATCCGAAGGATAAGCATCTTTTAACAGATTATTTTCCCGAAATTCAACCCTGTCTTTTATCTCCTTTGCTATCTGATAAGAAGGGCCAATCTTTGTAAAATATTGATGCTTTAAATCCTGTGGAACTCCTGATATGCTTTTTTCATTGTACAGACCGACCTTTGCCTTGGCTATCACCTGTTTGTCTATATCAGTGGCAATAATCTTAATCTGATTCAATGGAAGATGTCTGGAGAGAGCCATAACAAGGGAATAAGGTTCATCTCCCGTGGAACACGCCGCACTCCAGATTTTTAAATTATGTCCAAACCTTGCCATCAATTCCGGAAAAACCTCCTTGTCCAGAATCTTCCACTGGTCAGGGTTACGGTAAAATTCGGATACATTGATGGTAAGGTAATTGACAAATTCCTCAAAACGGGCCTTATCATCCTTTAACAGTATTACATACTTGTCATATTCCTGTACGCCGTTTTTCGCTATCAGAGTATCTATCCTGCGCTTCATCTGCTTTTCTTTATAAGCATTTAAATCTATGGATGTCAACTCATATACAGCTCTTTTGAAATATTCATAATCGTAGGTCATTCAAGCAACCTCGTATTTTTATTCTTCCACTGCCTGCTCTGCATCTTCTGATGCCTCTGCCGCAATCACTGCATCAATGTCAACAGAAACTACCTCAGCATCATCATCTGCAGCAGGTGCCTCTTCCTCCTCAACAGGGTCCGGCGCCAGCATTGCTTTGATGCTTAAACTAATCTTCTTGTCCTCTTCGTTGAAGTCAACAACTCTTGCAGTAACGGAATCACCGGTCTTCAATACGTCAGAAGGCTTTTCAATGTGTTCCTTGGAAATCTGGGAAACATGGAGCAGCGCATCCACTCCGGGCTCCAGTTCCACAAATGCACCGAAATCCGTCATTCTTGCAACCACACCGGTTACATCGGTACCAACCGCATACTTGGAAGCAGCATCTTTCCACGGATTCAATTCATCAAATTTTAAACTAAGCGCAATTTTAGTGCCGGAAATCTCTTTGATAAGCACTTTTACGGTATCACCGATTTTAAATACTTTCTTGGGATGCTCTACCCTGCCCCAGGACATTTCGGAAATATGAAGCAGTCCGTCAGCGCCGCCCAAATCCACAAATGCACCAAAGTCGGTAACATTTTTTACGGTGCCTTCCACAACATCGCCCTCTTTGATGCGGGCAAACAATTCTTTCTGCATTTCTGCTTTCTGTGCTACGATAAGCTGCTTTCTGTCACCAATATACCTTCTTCTCTTGGGATTGTATTCACTGATAACAAATTCTATTTCCTGTCCTGCATATCTGCTCAAATCCTTTTCATAGGAATCGGATACCAGACTGGCAGGAATGAATATTCTGACTTCCTCCACAATAACACTCAATCCGCCGTCCAATACCTGTGACACCGGAGCTTTCAAAACTTCCCTGTTATTGTATGCCTCTTCGATTCTCTTGTTTCCTCTGTCTGCTGCAAGCCTCTTATATGTCAAAAGCACCTGGCCTTCTCCATCATTTACCTTGAGCACTTTCACTTCCATGGTATCTCCTACTTTGGCCACGGTAGTCAAATCCACACCTGATTCGTTGGTGTACTCATTTCTGGTAAGAATGCCGTCTGACTTGTATCCGATGTTGAGAACGATTTCTTCGGGCTTAACATCAATAACAGTACCTTCAACTACCTCTCCTGTGTGTATTGTCTTTAATGATTCTTCTAACATTTGTTCAAAAGTTAATTCTGACATAATTTTGAACCTCCTCGATAATATTGTTTGGGGTTGACGCCCCCGCGGTAATACCCACCAGTCGAACAGATTTAGGTAGTTCTAAATGCAAGTCATCCAGTGTCTGTATAAAATAGGTGTAAGCACATTCTTCCCTGCATATTTCAAACAGCTTTCTGGTATTGGAACTGTGCCTGCCTCCTATTACTATCATAGCATCGACAGAAGCTGCAAGCTTCCTTGCCTCCTTCTGTCTTTCCTCAGTTGCGTTGCAGATAGTATTCGCAACACTAACATTATAGACTTTTTTTTCAAAAATTTCAACTATATATTGAAATTTATTGTAGTTAAATGTCGTTTGAGATACCATGCATATTGCTTTATTGTCTTTCTGCGTATAATTTCGGGCATCTTCCACCGATTCCAGAACCACTGCCGGAGTTTCGCTCCACCCTATGATTCCCTCCACCTCAGGATGTCCGGGATTGCCCGCCACAACAATCCTTTTTCCGGCGGCGCTTTCCCGCACCACAATTTCATGGATTCTCTTCACAAAAGGACATGTGGCATCCACCAGTTTCAGCCCCTGGCTTTCTATCTGCCCGTAAATTTCCCGCGCCACACCATGGGCCCTTATAATAACAGTGCCTTTTTTTATCTTTTTTAATTCTTCCCTGTTCTCAATGACTTTAACGCCTTTTTTCTTTAAATCCTCGACCACTTCCTCGTTGTTGACCACAGCGCCGTAAGTGTAGATATCCTCATCCTTTCCCGTCTGTGAATAAACCGTTTCCACGGCACGTTTGACTCCAAAACAAAAACCGAGGCTTTTTGCAAGCACTACTTCCAAATCAGATACCTCTCTTTTCCATACATATGGCAATTATCTTCTGAACCACTTCGTTTACCGGCATGTCGGAGGTATCCACCAATATGGCATCTTCTGCCTGCATCAGAGGTGATTCTTTTCTTGTCATATCACGGTTATCCCTCTCCACGATATCCTTTTCAATATCCTCCAGGCTGCAGTTTTCCCCTTTTGCCGTCAACTCATCGAAACGTCGCTTAGCCCTCACGCTGCTGCTTGCCGTAAGATATATTTTTACATCCGCGTCCGGCAGCACGCAGGTACCTATATCCCTGCCGTCCATCACAACATCCGCCGACTCGGCAAGACGTTTTTGCAGCGCAACTATCTTTTTCCTTAGCCTTGGCTGGGGAGAACTGACGGAAGCCATCTTGCCAACCTCCTCCGTGCGCAGGAAGGCATTTACATTTTCACCGTTCAGATATACCACCTGTTCCCCATTTTCATACTTTATCGTAATATCCGCCTCTTCACACTTTTTACATATTTCTTCCTGGTCTGCCCCGTCCACGCCTTCCCTGATAAGAAAAAGCGCCATCGCCCGGTACATCGCACCTGTATCTACATATATTAAGTTCATTTTCTTTGCAATCTGTCTTGCTATCGTACTCTTACCCGCTCCCGCCGGCCCGTCTATCGCCACACAATAACTCATAATTTCTCTCCTTTCATTCCCTTAATTCCACTCTGCCAAATTCCTAACCTGTACGGAGAATGCCTGTTTTTGAGGCATTCTCCCGTGTGGGAAATGTCTGCTACGCAATCATTTCTCACACTACGCCGGTTCCGGCAAGATGACCGCTTGACCATGCTATCTGCAGGTTAAATCCTCCTGTCAGGGCATCCAAATCCAGAACTTCACCGGCAAAAAAGAGTCCCTGTACTTTTCTGGATTCCATGGTAGAGGGATTGATATCTTTTACCGATACGCCTCCTTTGGTGATTACGGCTTCCGAAAACCCCCTGCACCCCGTAACGGTAAGCGGCAGGTTTTTTATCAGTTTCCCAAACGCCAGCCTTTCCTCTTTGGTTATCTCATTGACTTTCTTTTCCGGCATAATACCGGAGAGTGCAAGCATTACCGGCGTCAGTTTTGCCGGGAAAAGCCCGCTGACTGCATTTTTAAAAGTTTTATTTCTGCCAGCTTCAAACTCTCGTAACAGCCGCTTATCCAGCTGTTCTTCATGCAAAGCCGGTTTCAAATCCAACAGAAGGGATGCCCTTTGTCCATATGCCTTTTGCACATAAGCGCTGCTGGCGCTTAAAATCAGCGGTCCGCTCACCCCGAAATGGGTGAACAGCATTTCACCGAAACCACTGTAAATTGCCTTTCCCTTATGTTGTAACACAACTGCCACATTTTTCAGGGAAAGACCCATCAGTTCCTGACAGAACGTTTCCTCAACGGTCAGGGGCACCAGCGAAGGCCTTCTCTCCGTAAGGTTATGACCCGTCTGCTCTGCAAACCGGTATCCGTCCCCGGTGGAACCGGTGCTTTCATAGGATATGCCTCCTGTCGCCACAATCACAGCGTCAGCAGGCTCAAATGTGCCATCCCAAAGTAAAATACCTTTAATGCTCTTTCCGTCTTCTTTTGTAAGTACCTCCCGAACGCCTTTGTTCAGTTGTACGGTAACATGCAGATTATCCATTTTTTTCTGCAGGGCTTTTATAACATCCGATGAATGGTCCGTTACCGGAAACACCCTCCCGCCCCGTTCTGTCTTCAGGGGGCATCCCGCCTCTTCAAAAAATGCCATGACCTGATGATTGTCAAAACCGTAAACGGCGCTGTATAAAAACTTTGGGTTGGACACAATATTTTCAAACAATTCTTCCGTTTCACAGGCATTGGTCACATTGCAGCGTCCCTTTCCAGTGATAAAAAGCTTTTTCCCGAGTTTTTCATTTTTTTCATAAAGCCGGACATTGTGTCCGCCCTGCGCTGCTGCAATAGCCGCCATCATTCCGGCGGCCCCTCCGCCGACCACTATTACCTTTTTCATATGCCTCTCCTTTTTGTCACATTTTCCAAAGAGGATTGTTCAGCATGGGTTCTTCATCTATAAAATTAATCTCATCATTCAGGTATACCTGGTAATTGTTCCAGACATCTTCCAATGTTTCCAGATTTTTCTTAACCTCCTGCGGTCTCTTTAAGCACATTGCCACAACCAGTGCATTGATAACGCTAAGAGGTGCAACCAGTGAGTCCACTATGGAAACCATATCGCTCCTTGCCAGAAGATTGCAGGAAGAATACAGGCACATGGGCGAATGGATGGAATCCGTAATGCTGATTACTTTTGCATTCCTGTCATTGGCAAACTCCAGTGCCTTCAGCGTACGCATGGAATACCGCGGAAAACTGATACCGATTATAACATCTTTTTCATCCACGCGAATCATTTGTTCAAATGTTTCACTGACGCTGGTGGTATTGAGCAGCTTTACGTTTCCCCGTATCATATTCAGGTAAAAGTGCAGGAAATCTGCCAGGGGCGCACAGCTTCTGAGCCCGATTACATAAACATTTTTCGCTTCCAGAATGGTATTGACCGCCATTTCAAACGCATTAGGGTCCAGATTGACAATTGTATCCTGAATCTTTTCCATGTCAGCCCCTAAAACGGAAGACAATATTTCCGACTGGCTGCTGTGCCCGTATTTTGCACCAATCCTCTGGACATCGCTTAATTTGTTTTTTACCCATTCTTCCAAAGCTTTCTGAAACTCAGGATACCCCTCGTAACCAATTCCGGAAGCAAAACGAACCACAGTGGACTCACTGATTCCCAGCGTTTCCCCAAGTTTTGCCGCCGTCATAAACACCGCCTGGTCATAATGCTCCTTTATGTATACCGCTATGGCCTTGTGGCTCTTGCTCATGACATTAAATCTGTCATTAATTTTTGTAAGAATATCCTGTCTGTCATCCATTTATATACTCCTGTTCCAACAGCCTTCTGGTTTCCAAATCCGATAAATCATAATCCCCCGTCAGGCTCATGCAGGCTGCCCCATGGATAAACAGCCACATTCTCATAAACATTCCCTGTGGGTCCCCACACCCTGCCCGGGCTGCTTTGTTAATCTCAAGCAGAACATAATTCTTATCTCCGTTCAATATCTCATATAAGCTTTTCCTGCCGGAAAGTTCCGATAAAAATAACAACCGGAATAAATGCTTCTCTTCCCTTGCAAACGCAATATAAGCCATCCCTAAATTGGAAAAAGGCGTACTGCCCATTTTGGGATATAAATCATAATAATCCCTGAAAAATACCACTGCCTTTTCATACACCGCTTCCCATAGTTCTTCCATATTTTTGTAAACCCGGAAAATAGGCTGTGTGGAACAGCCCGCCTTAGCCGCAACCTTTCTTGCCGTCACATTTTGAAATCCTTCTTCCCTTGCCATACCAAAAGCGGTTTCCAGTATATCTTGTATGCTAATGGATTCTTTTCTTGCCATAACGCACCTCATCTCATACATACACTTCCAACAGTAACACTTGTTATTCTAGCTTATTTCTCCCTATCCGTCAAGTCATTTGCTCGGTTTCCCGCAGGCTCCCCGGGCGGCAGCGGCAGGATGCAATTGATTCCATAAAGGACCGTGTAAAAACGCTGGTACTTGGATGTTGTATTTTAACATCCTATGTACCACTGCGTTTTTACCCGAGTGGGAACGCGTCCTGTTGGAACAAATGCGTCCTGCCGCTGCCGCCCGGGGAGCCTGCGGGAAATTACCCTGTATCGGATGTTGAGAAAAAACAGGTGGCATGATATTTTCATCACACCACCTGTTATCATTTGTTTTGCTTCGATTATACGGGATAAGCGCCGTTTTTCGTATCGGCCTTCGTCGGGTCAACTTTTTCCTGCTGTGCCTGACGGTACTTGAAGAAGTCTGTTGCCACCTGAGGGAACAGTGCATAGGACAATACGTCCTCATCCTGCTGTTTCCATTCTGCCATCTCTGCTTCCAGTTTATCCATTTCATTGGAAAGCAAATCTGCCGGACGGCAGGTGATTCTCTGTTCACCGGGAATTACCTTTTCAATCACTTCCTGATTCATCGGTTTGACAGTCTGACCGTATTTTCCGCGAAGCACGTCCTTTGTCTGGTCTGTTGCCATCTTATATCTCTCTCCCATCAGCACATTGAACACTGCCTGTGTGCCGACAATCTGGGAGGAAGGGGTAACCAGTGGCGGCTCTCCCAAATCCTTGCGCACCCTGGGAATTTCTTTAAGCACGTCATAATACTTATCTTCCGCATTCTGTTCCTTCAGCTGGCTCACCATGTTGGAAAGCATACCGCCCGGAACCTGATAAAGCAGGGTCTTGATGTCAACACCCATTACCTTGGGGTTTAACAGGCCGTTTTTCAGGCATTCGTCTCTGTAAGGCCTGAAATAATCGGCAATCTCAGCCAAAAGGTTCTGGTCATAGCCCGTATCATAAGGCGTTCCCCTAAAGGTTTCCACCATTACTTCGGTTGCCGGCTGTGAGGTACCCATTGCAAAAGGCGACATCGCACAGTCAATCACATCAACACCGGCTTCCACTGCTTTTAAGTATGTCATGCCTGCCACGCCGGAAGTATAATGGGTGTGCAGCTGAATAGGCAGTTTCGTCGCTGCCTTCATCTCCCTAATCAGCTCAGAAGCCTTATAAGGAACCAGCAATCCTGCCATATCCTTAATACAGATAGAGTCCGCCCCCATCTCTTCAATCTTCTTTGCCATTTCAATCCAGTATTCCATGGTATAGGCATCACCAAGAGTGTATGACAACGCAATCTGCGCATGTCCGCGGCCTTCACGCTCCTTAATACGATTGGTTGCGTTAACAGCCTCCTGCAGGTTACGCAAATCATTCATGCAATCAAAAATACGGATGATATCAATACCGTTTGCAACCGATTTCTCGACAAAATTGTCAACCACATCATCGGCATAGGGCCTGTAGCCCAAAATATTCTGTCCTCTGAATAACATCTGTAATTTAGTGTTTTTAAAGCCGTCCCTCAGCTTTCTCAGCCTGTCCCACGGGTCTTCCTTCAAGAAGCGCAGGGATGCGTCAAAGGTCGCTCCGCCCCAGCACTCAACGGAATGATACCCTACCTTGTCCATCTTGTCCACAATGGGAAGCATGAACTCTGTCGGCATTCTGGTCGCAATCAGCGACTGATGGGCATCGCGTAATATCGTTTCGGTTATTTTAATCGGTTTTGCTTCTGCCATTTGCTATTTCCTCCAAATTAATTTAGTTTCATCAAGTTACAAATCAGAACACCCCGTAGATGGCCATAAAGGTACCTGCAGCCACCGCGGTGCCAATAACACCTGCTACGTTAGGTCCCATTGCATGCATCAAAAGGAAGTTTGTAGGGTCTGCTTCCGAACCCACTTTCTGTGATACGCGGGCTGCCATAGGCACTGCAGATACACCTGCCGAACCGATTAACGGGTTTATCTTGCCATGGGTTGCAATACACATCAGTTTTCCGAACAGCACGCCTGCCGCTGTTCCGAAGACAAATGCCGCAAGCCCCAGTCCTACAATTTTAAGGGTATCCCAGTTCAAAAAGGCTTCCGCACTCGTCGTTGCGCCGACAGAAGTGCCCAGCAGGATAACCACGATATACATCAAAGCATTGGACGCGGTTTCGGTAAGCTGCCTTACCACGCCGGATTCCCTGAACAGGTTTCCTAACATCAGCATGCCGACCAACGGCGCTGTAGTGGGAAGAATTAAGCTTACTACAATGGTAACAATGATGGGGAACAGAATTTTTTCCAGTTTGCTGACCGGTCTTAACTGGTCCATCTTTATCTTTCTTTCCTTTTCTGTTGTCAGAAGTTTCATAACAGGCGGTTGGATAATTGGCACCAGGGACATATAAGAATATGCCGCTACCGCAATCGGACCCAGCAGGCCTGTCTGTCCCAGCTTACTTGCAAGGAAAATGGAAGTAGGACCGTCCGCACCGCCGATAATGGAAATCGCTGCCGCTGCCGCGCCGTTAAAGCCCAGTGCAATCGCCCCGAAATATGCTGCAAAAATTCCGAACTGCGCTGCTGCACCCAGAAGAAAACTCTTAGGATTGGCAATCAGCGGTCCAAAGTCTGTCATGGCACCGACTCCCATGAATATCAAGGAAGGAAGGAGCGCATATTCGTCCAGAATATAGAAATAATAAAGTAAACCGCCAATCCCATTTGCCGAATCCTCCGCATGGAGCATGATATCCGGATAAATGTTCACTAACAGCATACCAAAAGCTATCGGCAGAAGAAGCAGGGGTTCAAACCCGTGCCTTATTGCCAGATATAGGAAAAAGCAGGCAACCGCAATCATTACATAGTTTCCCCAGGTCAGGTTAAAGAACGCTGTCTGGTGAAGCAGGTTGCCAAGCGTGTTTGTTATGTATTCCATTGAATGACCTCCTGTATTTTCAGCATGAACCCCCGATTAGTTTAAGGTTGCAAGGACCTTTCCTGCCTCAACGGCATCGCCAACCGCTACATCAATGCTTGCTACAGTGCCGTCTTCAGGTGCAACCACGGGAATTTCCATCTTCATGGCTTCAATGGTTACAACGGCATCACCTTTCTTTACTGCAGTTCCCACTGCTGCATCAATCTTAAATACTTTACCTGCCGCACCGGCTTCCACCTTGATGCTGCCTGCACTGCCGCCTGCAACAGGCGCTGCCTTCGGTGCCGCTGCTTTAGGAGCTGCGGGAGCTTTTACGGGAACCGGCGCCACGCCGGCGGACGTCCCTTCTTCTACTGTAACATCGTACACGTTTCCGTTAACGGTAATGGTATAATTTTTCATTTTCTTTTCCTCCACTTATCTTCTCTTTCTTATGCTTCTGACCACAAAACCATCCGTGCCTGCCGCACCTTCATATGCGGCAACTGCTGCTGCAATAACCGCTGCAAGTTCCAATTCATCAGCCGTAACCGACTGCTCTTCTTTTTCAATAATCTGGGCAATGGTGTTGTCGACTGCTTCTTCTTTCAGTTTCTGGACTTCTTCTTTTTTCTTATTTTTCAGTTTTTCCTGCAATTTAGGGATTCCGCCCATAGCCCATATAATCAGGCTGATAAGTATCAATACCGTAAACACGGTGCCCATACCCATCACGGTATCCATGGCTGCCTTGCCCATCAATTCTCCCATGGACTGGTTCAGGTTTAAAGTACAGGACTCGACTGTCAGGAAAATATCATTGGAAAAGATAAGTTCTGCCTCTGCCGTCCGCAGGTTTCCGTTTTTGTCCGTTATGGAACCCGTTATGGGAACCGTAACAATAATTTTGTCACCGGACACTTCACTTTTTGCCGTCAGTCCGTTTGAGACATCCACTTCCCCCAATGACTTATATGTGCCGTTAAAAGAAGTAATGCCGTTCATCACTGCAATACCATCCACATCAATGGCATTAAATTCATAGTTAATGCCATAGGTGGAATAAAAATACAGATAATAACTGATTTCATTTTCCGTAAGAGTTTCCAATTCATGGACATTGTAATTTTCCTGATACTGCTTGGCCACATTATCGTCAAAAAAATTCATCATGAACGGTATCACAAAATCAGTAGCCATTACCTTTGCCGTTTCACATCTTTTGTTTTCCATGTCGCTGATGGCTTCTTTGCTTCCGCAGGCTGTCAGCCCGAAGACACAGGTGAGCATACATAACATTGCTACTATTTTCTTCATATTAAGTATCTCCCTTTCTAAATTGTTCCATGCTTTTTGACAGGACGTTCCTCGCATTTCGTAAACAACATCTCAAAAGCGCCGATTACATATTTTCTGGTATCAGCCACGTCCACTATCTGGTCAACATATCCCCTTCTGGCTGCACCGGCAGCGCTGGTCTGCAGTGCCGCATACTCTGCCGCCTTCTCTTTTATCACATCCGCGCCCATTCCTTCATACATAATTCCTGCCGCCAGTTTTGCATCCATGGAACCGATTTGTGCATCCGGCCACGCAATGGTGATGTCAGCGCCTGTTGCTTTGGCATTCATGGCAATATACGCGCTTCCGAAAGCTTTTCCTATAATCACATTTACTTTAGGAACCGTTGCGTTTGTAAAAGCATAAGTAAGGCGTGCCGCTGCACGGGCAATTTTCTTTTCGCTGCATGCACATGCCTTATATCCCGCTACATTGGTAAGAGTCAGTACGGGAATATCAAATGCATCACAGAATGCCACAAAATCCGCTGCTTTTTCACAGCCTTCCGGTGAAAGCGCCTCTTCAAACTTTTCCGTCACATTGCCTTCCTCATCCAGCTTTTCGCTTCTGTTGGCAACTGCTCCTACCGTTACGCCGTCCAGCCTGATAAAACCGGTCACCATGTCCATTGCAAAACCGGCTCCTACCTCCACAAAATCATGATTATCGGCAAGCACAGCCAAAGCCGCCGCCGTGTCCTTCCTAAAGCTGATAAGTTCCGGCGTCAATCTGTTTAAATCGTCCGTGCATTCATCAAAAGCAAGGTTCTCTTCATTGTTTGCAGGCAATATGGATACCAGTTTGCGGATGCCTTCCAGCACATTTGCTTCCTCACCCACAAAATCCACGTTTCCCGCTTCCCTGCTCTGAAAAGCCGCCGATGAAGTGTCGCATTTTTCAATGGTATTGCCGGCAAGGGCATTGGGGGAATTTACAAATAATTTTGCGTTCTTTTCTTCCATAAACGTAAAATCCGACATTGCCGCCATAACGGCAAGTCCACCGCCGCAGTTTCCGAATACTGCTGAAATCTGGGGAATAACACCGGATGCATCAGACATCTTCCTGTAAATTGTGCCGAACGCATCCAACGCGTCTGAAGCCTCTTGAAGCCTGAGTCCTGCTGAATCCAAAAGCCCGATAACGGGAGCTCCTGTTTTCATTGCAAGGTCATACAAATTGGCAATTTTTCTTGCATGCATTTCCCCGACGGTGCCGTTTAAGACAGACGCGTCCTGACTGTACACATACACAAGATTGCCGCCAATCACCCCGTACCCGGTTATGACACCGTCGGAAGGAGTGTCGGCCTGTTTCAGATTAAAATCCGTTGCCCTGGCAGTAACCATCGCACCGATTTCAACGAAACTGTTGTCATCGAGTAAAGCATTGATTCTTTGACTCGCTTTTGAAGTACTACTCATGTTTTTTGGCCCTCCATTTATGATAAATAAATAATAACAAGTTGACCGGGGGAACCGTATCGTTCCTTATGTAAGCGCTTACTCCCCCATTATTTATGTTCTGTAGTAGTATATCATAAAAAGAAGGGATAGACCAGCCCTAATTTCAGAAAACAACCTATAAAAAGAAATACTTTCTTATCACTTTGGACAGACACCAGAAGAAGTCTGTTTCAAGCACCGCATCCTGTGTCACAATTAAATCCTCCCTCAGGCAGCTGTCCCCCACCATATAGCGGATGCTGCCGACTACTGTTTCTTTTTCCACAGGCGCTGTCAGTCCGTCTTCTACTTCACAGAATACCTCTATCTTTTCCTCCGGGGATAGCAGCAGTCCGGTCATGGATTCCGTATGTTCCGCTCCCGCAAGCGACACCATATCCCCGAGCCCTTTGCCTGTGCCCTCCTGCACCATAAGGTTTGCATACGACATTTCCCCGAACCTTTCCGTCCGCCCGCCTTCCACGGGAATAGGGGACAGTATTGTAACGTCATAAGATGCCTCGTCCAGACTGTGGTATGTATAATTTTCAAGTCCATATGTAAAAAGCGCCTTGGAATCCGACCATTTATAAGTTTTATGGTTAGGCCAGCCGCAGGCCAGAAGCGCAATGGTAAACCGTTTGCCGTCCTTTTCCAGCGCCCCCACATAACAATACCCGGCCTTGTTTGTAAATCCGGTCTTTCCCGTCAATGCACCCTCCATCATATGTAAAAACGCATTGTGGTTCGTACAGGAAAACGTTCTGCCTTCTTGATTGGAGAAGGTATAAGAAGCCGTGCGTGTGATTGTCAGGAAATCCTCCGATGCCGGAGAATAAAAAGCGCAGTACGCCATAATCCGTGCAAGGTCTTCAGCAGTTGTGCCATGGGACAGCAATACCGGGTTTCCATCTTCATCCGTGGCATTCTGGGTGGCATCCAGTCCGTTTGGCGTGATGAACCAGCTGTTTTTACACCCTATCTGTTTTGCCTTTTCATTCATCAAGGCTGCAAAACCTTCCATGCTCCCCCCCACATGCTCCGCAATGGCCACAGCGGAATCATTATGGGATTCCAGCATCAGGGAATACAATAAGTCCTCCAGTCTGAAATGCTCCCCCTGTTTCATGTAAAGTTTTACCTTCGGCATACTCGCCGCATAGGCCGATACCTCAACAACATCTTCCCTGTCTGCATTTTCCAGCGCCAATATGCAGGTAAGGATTTTGGTGGTGCTGGCATTCGATAAAAAGACATCTCCTCCCTTGCTGTATAAAACCCTGCCTGTATCCGCATCCATCAATACTGCGGCTGTCGCATACAGGGACGGTTCTTCCGCCGCTGATGTCTGTAAGGGAAATAAACCCAGACAAAACAACAAGGCGGTCAGAATGCACAGAACCCGGACAAATCCTTTCACTTTTCCTTTTTGAACAAAAAAATACATAGCAGCAACACTCTTTCCCTTCGTTGCTACTATGTATATGACTCCCGGGCATAATTTAAAACGTCCTTTTTTGGTGTATAACAAAGCGCTTCTTCTCACACTATAGATGCCGCCTCTTCCTCTGCCTGCTGTTTAAACTCCTCTACCTGCAGGGCGGAAAGTTCAGGAAGCTCTTCCAGGGATTTTACGCCAAAACTTCGCAGAAACTGTTCCGTGGTTCCAAACAGAAGCGGCCTTCCGGGCGCATCCAGCCTGCCCAGTTCCGTGATAAGGTCATACTCCAGAAGCTTGTTGATGGCATGGTCACAGCTGACGCCTCTAATCCTTTCTATTTCCAGCCTTGTAACCGGCTGTTTGTATGCTATGATGGAAAGGGTTTCCAGAACCGTATCCGTCAGAACCATCTTTTTAGGCGTTTTTGCAATCTTAATCAGATATTCATACATTTCCGCCTTGGTGGAAAGCTGTACGCTTTCCTCCAGCCACAAAAGGGAAATCCCCCTGTCCTGGGCATCGTATTTTTCCTGCATCTCACATAACACTTCTTTGATTTCTTTCTTATCCATTTCCAATACCGCCGCCAGCCTGCTTATCTCCACGGATTCTCCCATGGTAAACAGAATAGCCTCCAGCACTGCCTGCACCTTTTGTCTGTCCATTTTTATTCTCTCCTGACGTTTCTATGCTGCTTCGTTGGAAGTAATCATGATATCATCAAATATTTCTTCCTGTGCTATGCTTATCTTTCCCAGCTTCATCATCTCCAGAATCACCAAAAAAGTCACTATCACTTCCATTTTGCTGTGCTGTTTTTCCAACAGCGCTCTGAAACTGAAGCTTTTATGGCGCTTTATGTATTCTTCCACATAGCCTGCTTTTACGTCCATATCCACTTCATCTTTTTCTATATTGCCGTAACTGCTCCTTATGGGGTCAATCTTGTCTTCCTGCTTTTTTACAATAGACTTGAAAATCTCCTGCAATTTCTGAAGGTTTATATCTCCAACCAGTTCCCGGTAATCTATGGGCTGCCTGTAATTTGCCACTTCCCCGGGCAGGTTCTGCTCACGAAAAAGCGTCCTGCCGGCATCCACCTGCTTGTCCCTGAGTTCAAAAGACATAAATTTGTACATCTTATACTCTAACAGGCGCTGTACCAGTTCCGCCCTGGGGTCTTCCTCTTCCCCTTCTTCATTTACTTCCCTGGGCAATAGCATTTTGCACTTGATATCAAGCAGTGTGGCAGCCATTACAAGAAACTCGCTCATCACATTCATGTCTTCCACCGGCATCTGCCTGATATATTCCAGATACTGCTCCGTAATCTGCACAATGGGAATATCATAGATATCTATCTTGTTTTTATCTATCAAATGTAAAAGCAGGTCCAAAGGGCCTTCAAAAACTTCCAGTTTAACAGATAATGCCATCTCTATTTCCTCCGTAATTCAATCACCAGCAGTTCTGCGGGATTAAACAGCCTTACATTCGGGGAATGGTTTCCCAGTCCCCGTCCCAAAACCATGGTTGCTTCTTTTTCCTGAAAAAGCCCTCCGTCGTATTTCGGAAAAAAACGGATTGCCGGTGATATCAGCCCTCCCAGAAACGGTACACGCACGATTCCACCATGTACATGCCCGGACAAAACCAAATCAGCCCCCCATGCCGCATATTCGGGAAAATAATCCGGGTTATGCGCCAGAACGACGGAATACGTATTCTTGTCCACCTTTCCAATCAATTGCTCCAGATAATCCTCCTGCATGGGTTTTACGGAGAATCTTTGGAAATACTCGCGCCCTATCTCCAGTCCATACAGGCAAATTCCCCTGTCAGGAAAACTGATACGTTCATTCCTCAAAAGACTGATGCCTGTCTCCTCCAGCCTTTTTTCAAACTTTTCCCACATGCCGTCATATTTTTCGGGACACCGGCTGATTTTCTGCTCATGATTCCCCATTGCATAATAGACAGGATATTTTTCTTTCAGCCCGGATAAAAGATGGATTGTCCTGTCAAACTTTTCTTTCTTATCCGCCGTTATCATATCACCTGCAATGACAATCATATCAGGCGCCGCTTCCTCGATGGCGGCAAGCACCATCTCATTATCTTTACCGTACCGGCAATTATGGAAATCCGATATCATCACCATCCGTACCGGCTTCTTAATTTTATCGGATAAAAAAACATGATGCACCACAATAAACCGATGGGAATCATACAGCATCACCCACAGGCAAAATATGGCTATTATGGCAAACAGGGTACAAAGAACTGCAAACATCCGGCTATTTCCTTCCTGCATACAATGGCTGCCGGTATCCAGCTTTTGGGAAGGATACCGGGCGCCAGCTGTTAGTATATCATATTTTTCCGCTCTGCACAAATATTGTTATAACAAAAAGTTACGGAAAATTTTCAACAAATAATCCTTGTATACTGCCTTTTTCACACTTTCCCCGTACAATACAGGGACTTTTCCAACAACTGTTCCATTCAGCATATACAACACTTCCCCGGCTGCATTGCCTTTTTCGACCGGAGCCTTAACCTTTTCGGGTATACTAAGCATTTTTTCAATATGACTTAAATCATTTCCCTGTATATCCAGATAGTGGAACTCCCCTTCATAGACCAGGGGCACCCATTCCTCCACACCGCCTTCCACTGCCATCTGCGGCAGGGTATCCTTGTTTTCATCCACAAACATCTGGCTTACCCCATATCCATAATTCAGCAAAGCGGCCGCATCCTGAAAACGGGTTTTGGGGTCAGGCGCCCCCATGACAACAGCGATTAAGTCTATACCGTTTTTGGAGCCGGTTGCTGACATACAATATTTGGCTTTGTCTGTGGAACCTGTTTTCAACCCGGTAATCCAGTCATACTGCTTTAACAGTTTATTGGTACTGGACAATGTAAACTGACTGGTTCCCTGTGCCGTTACATGGGTAATATCCTCCATCCAAATCCGGGTATAATCAAATACCTGCGGATATTTCACTGTCAGTTCCCTGGACATTATCGCCACATCCTTTGCCGTTGTATAATGGCTGTCAGAATCGGTAAGTCCGCAGCAATCCACAAAATGGGTATCCACCATCCCTAAATCGGCGGCTTTCTCATTCATCATTTCCACAAATGCCTCTTCCGACCCTGCTATGTACTCCGCAACGGCAACGGACGCGTCATTTCCGGACGCCACTGCGATACATTTTATGAGGGTATCCAGCGTCTGAATTTCTCCTTCCTCCAGATACACCTGGGAGCCTCCCATGGATTTGGCATAGGCACTGGTGATGATTTCATCTTCTAATTTTATTTTTCCTTCCTCAAGTTTCTCAAACGTAATCAGCAGCGTCATGATTTTCGTGATGCTTGCCGGGCTTCTGCGCTCCGTTGCATTGACTTCATAAATGATTGTTCCTGTGGAAGCTTCCATCAGTATGGCGGAAGGCGCCGATATAGCCACACCGGCAGATACCGTAAAGCTGTTTCCTGCAAATACGGTAAGCACCACCAGAAAAGCTGCCAGTCTTTTTCCTATTTTTCCAAACAAAAAACCGCACTTCCCTCTTTTTCTTTATTAAAAGATATGGGAATGCGGCTCTTTATATTACCTTATTTATTTATGACCATCTTCCTTTTAAGGCTTCGTACCTTTCGATGATGGCCTCCTTGGGTTTACTCAAATCTACCTTAAAAGCCTTCAATAGCTGGATGACATAATCCACAAACACGACAGAAAGAATCACCATGATAATACGCGTGCCAATCCGGGGGCTCACCATATCAATCGCCTGATACACTTTCCCATGGAGGAAATAAACAATGCCCAGCCCGTAAAATCCCCATGCTATCGTACTTTCCAGACAGATAATGCCTTTGTAGTTAAGAGGTTTTTCATTGTAGTCCCACCACAATTCCCCAAAAAGCTTTATCATCAGTTTTCCCACCAGAAATTCAAAGGTGGTTGCCAAAATGGCGGCTACAAAATACAGCAAAATGCCATTCCACCTGAGGGGACTGAGCACCAGATATCCAATCACGGCGCCAAAACCGTAAATCGGACAGAAAGGACTTTTAGCAAATCCCCTGTTCGTAATCTTTTTATTGCAAAAAGACATATAAATAGATTCCACAAGCCACCCCAGCATACTGTAAATTACAAAAGCAGCAACCAGATGGTATACATCCGTCCCAAGCAATTCCATCGTCCACATATTCCTTCTCCTCATTTGCTATTCAAAATTATAATAAGAAAACAAAAGTCCCGGAACAATGACCCCAGGACTTTGCCGATTAGTTATATTTACGTTTTCTAGCTGCTTCAGACTTCTTTTTGCGTCTTACGCTGGGTTTTTCATAGTGCTCTCTCTTGCGGATTTCCTGCTGGATACCTGCCTTTGCACAGCTTCTTTTAAAACGACGCAACGCGCTGTCTAAAGTTTCGTTTTCTTTTACGATTACATTTGACATGCCTACACCCGACCTCCCTTCAGTCCCTTCAAGCAACTCGACTGACATGGGTTAATATATGTACATGTATGTCCCTTGCATTTGCATCAGTCCGCATGCACAATTAACATTATATCATAAAATCGTTGGACGTCAACAGTTTTTTTTATTTTCTGGATTTTATTGAATAATCATATTCTCAAGCACCTTTGCGGCTTCCTCAATGGCCGAAGGAATTCCGGCAGGATTCTTTCCGCCTGCCTGTGCCATATTGGGCCTTCCGCCGCCACCGCCGCCCACAAGCGCAGCAATACCTTTAATCAGGTTGCCGGCGTGTGCTCCCTGCTTTACGGCGCCTTCAGTAGCCATTGCCACCATGTTTACCCTGCCCTCAGATGCGGAAAACAGTACCACAACGCCTTCGCCCAGCTTTTCTTTCAAGGAATCACCCAAATCGCGCAGACCGTTCATATCCACATTTTCTACGGCAGAAGCCAGCAATTTCACGCCCTTTACTTCTTTTACCTGATTCATGACATCCCCAAGGGCTTCTTTTGCCGCCTTTGCTTTCAGGGATTCGTTTTCACTTTGCAGACTCTTTAATTCCGCCATCAGGTGCTCGCACTTTTCCACCAGGGACGCCGGCGTTGTTTTCACTGCCTTTGCCGCCGCTTCCATGGTTTCTTCCAACTGCCTGTAATAAGCCAGTACGCCGTTTCCGGTAAGGGCTTCTATCCTGCGGACGCCCGCTGCGACGCCGCTCTCGGATACAATCTTAAAAATGGAAATCACACCGGTATTGGAAACGTGGGTACCGCCGCAAAGCTCCGTGGAGAAATCCCCCATGGAAACCACGCGTACCTTTTCCCCGTATTTTTCCCCGAACAATGCCATGGCACCGGTCTTCTTCGCTTCCTCTATACTCATCACCTGTGTCTTTACAGGGAGTGCATTTGCAATCTGTTCATTGACGATAGCCTCCACCTTGGCAATTTCGTCTGCTGTCATGGCCGTAAAATGGGAAAAATCAAAACGGAGCCTTTCCCCGTCCACATAGGAACCTGCCTGCTCTACATGCGTGCCAAGCACCTCGCGCAACGCTTTCTGCAACAGATGGGTAGCGCTGTGGTTTTTACAGGTGTCATTCCGGTTTGAGGCGTTCACCTGCAAAGTCACCGTATCACCGATTTTTAACATGCCTCTTGTAACCCTGCCCACATGTCCTACCTTACCGCCAAGAAGTTTGATGGTGTCCTGCACCTCAAATTCACCTTCTGCCGTGGTAATCACGCCGATATCCGCATTCTGTCCGCCCATGGTTGCATAAAAAGGTGTTTCCTTAACAATCACCGTGCCGGTTTCGCCGTCCGCAAGGGCATCCGCCAAATCTGTTTCCGTGGTAAGTGCCGTAATCCCGGAGTCATGGATAAGCCGGTCATAACCCACAAATTCCGTGATGATTTCCGGTGAAATCGATTCGTAAACCGTGACATCCGCGCCCATATAGTTGGTTGTCTTGCGGGCTTTTCTGGCTTTTTCCTTCTGCTCCTTCATGCATGCCTCAAACCCTTCCTCGTCAAGCAAAAGCCCTTTCTCGTAAAGAATTTCTTCCGTCAGGTCAAGAGGGAAGCCATATGTATCATACAGCTTAAACGCTTCCTCCCCGGAAAGGACCTTTCTGCCTTCTTTCGTCATATTTTCCTCCAGTTCAGAGAGAATGGCAAGTCCCTGGTCAATGGTCTTGTCAAACTTATCCTCCTCCTGTGTAAGCACATTTAATATGAAAGCTTTCTTTTCCTCCAGCTCAGGATAACCGTCCCTGCACTCATTGATAACGGTTTCACTTAAATTTGCCATAAATTTGTCCTGTATGCCTAAAAGCCTGCCATGTCTTGCCGCACGGCGAATCAGTCTTCTTAACACATATCCCCTTCCTTCGTTGGAAGGCATAATACCGTCGCTAATCATAAAGGTGGTAGAGCGGATATGGTCCGTAATCAGACGGATGGATACATCCACAGCATCGTCCTTTTGGTATTCCACGCCTGCAATCTCACAGATGCGGTCACGGATGGCTTTCATGGTATCTATGTCAAATACGGAATCCACGTCCTGCACCACTACGGCCAGACGTTCCAGTCCCATGCCCGTATCGATATTTTTCTGTGCCAGTTCCGTGTAATTGCCACATCCGTCATTGTCAAACTGGGTAAACACATTGTTCCACACTTCCATAAAACGGTCGCAGTCACACCCCACCTTGCAGTCAGGTTTTCCGCACCCGTATTTTATGCCCCTGTCGTAATAGATTTCCGAACAGGGACCGCAGGGACCTGCGCCATGCTCCCAGAAATTGTCGCATTTGCCGTTTTCATCACGGTAAAAACGGGTGATTTTTTCCTCGGGCACGCCGATTTCCTTTGTCCAGATACTAAACGCCTCGTCATCCTCACAGTATATGGACGGGTAAAGCCTGTCCGCTTCCATCCCCACCACTTTGGTAAGAAACTCCCAGCTCCATGCAATCGCCTCATGCTTAAAATAATCCCCAAAAGAAAAATTGCCCAGCATCTCAAAAAAAGTCAGATGCCTTGCCGTCTTTCCCACATTCTCGATATCCCCTGTCCTGACGCACTTCTGGCAGGTGGTGACCCGGCGCCTGGGCGGAACCTCCTGTCCCGTAAAATACGGCTTTAACGGCGCCATGCCGGAGTTGATAATCAACAGGCTGTTGTCATTGTGGGGCACCAGGGAAAAACTCTTCATTTTTAAGTGTTCCTTGCTCTCGAAAAAGTCAAGGTACATCCTTCTTAATTCATTTACGCCTACTGCTTTCATGGGTTTGTCCTCCAATTCGTAATAACAATTTACATTATAGCATGAAAATTCAGTTTGTATAGCAAAATTTCAGTTTTGGCTTTCCCAAGACAGGCTTACCGAACCTTGATGCACGTTACAAACGATATCGTGCGCATTTTTTTATTGCATTTCACTTATTTTTCCCTCATAATGAATCTTGCCTATATATTATATTTTTGTACCAAATAAAACCATCTTATGAAGGAGGAATGAAATGAAAAAGAAAGCTTTATCCCTGCTGCTGATTGCAGCCATGACTGCCGCCCTGCTGACAGGATGCGGAAAAAATGACGGCGGCGCTCCCGCAGGACCGGGTTCAGCCCCGAATCCATCCACAAATGACGAGCCTCTCCAAACAGGGGATTGGACAACCGAAACAGATGATGATTTTGGTGATTATGACGATGAGGACGATGAGGAAACGATACGTCCCAACGGACAAATTGATGAACTGTCATTTGAAGAATCTTATCATTATATCAACATTATTTTAAAAGCCTTCCAGTCTCTTGACACGGATACCCTTGCCATCTATGCTGATGATGAGGAACCTCTCCAGTATCTGGAAATCATTAAGGCAGACCCCCGAAAAAAAGAATTTTGGGAAAAAACTGTGGGACAGTGGATTTATATTGAGGAAGAAGGCTCCCTCCTTACAAAATCCTTGGATTATATTAAGGCTGCCTGGTACACTGATTGTTGGAAAAGCAATGCGGAGATGACGATTTCCAATGTCGAAGATATTACTCTGGAGCAGGCTTTTGAACTCTATGATACTTATTACGAAAAAGCGCCTTACATTATAAATGATTATTTTTTAATGTCAAAAATATGGACGGAGGATGGCTATGTAAAATTTGATGCGGATAGGGCATTTACATCTGTTGATGCTTTTATTACTCTCCATGGACTGATTGGTTATGGCGATGTCATGAATGCCGGATTGCTTCTGTTTGGTGGTTTCTCGGCTTTTGACCTTGGTTACGAGCATATAGAAGAGGAACTTCCCCAGTATCTGGAATTTATGAACGGCGACGTAGAACGCATTACGAAAACCATACGGGAAATACTCCCTGAAGACGAGCTGGACGGCTACATATATGAATATATGGAAAAATATTTTGAATCCGAAGAATACCGTGATACGGTACAGGATTATTTTCAGGAAAATGTGGAAATTCTAAGAGATTTGAATGTTGTTTATTACTTTTTGCCTGTAATACCGGATGAAGATATTTATTCCGAACAGGTCTATGAACAGCTAAAAGGATACAGGATTGTGGAAATTGAAAAAATTAGCTGCTCCAGTAAATCTATGTCAAGTTTTAATTTTATTTCATATATCTATTACCAGATGAAAGATTTAGGCCTTTTGGATTAAACAAAGTCCCAAAAACAAAAGAGGGCATCGGAAATGCCGATACCCTCTTTTCATTTGATTAAAATGCAAATTTTTCCGCAAAATAAGCGTCCAGTTCGGAAACCGCCACTCTCTCCTGCTCCATGGAATCACGGAAACGCACGGTCACGCAGCCGTCTGTTTCGGAGTCAAAATCATAGGTGATGCAAAAAGGCGTACCGATTTCATCCTGCCTGCGGTAACGCTTGCCGATGGCGCCCCTGTCGTCAAACTCACAGTTATATTTTTTGGACAATTCCGCATAAATCTTTTCCGCTCCTTCATTCAGCTTTTTGGAAAGCGGCAGCACGCCAATCTTCACGGGTGCAAGGGCGGGATGGAAATGCAGCACGGTGCGCACATCCCCTCCCTCCAGTTCTTCTTCGTCATATGCCGCGCACAAAAAGGCAAGCACGACGCGGTCAGCCCCGAGGGACGGCTCGATAACGTACGGTATGTACTTCTCATTTTTGGAATCGTCAAAATAAGACATATCCTGCCCGGAAGTATCCTGATGCTGTTTTAAATCATAGTCGGTTCTGTCTGCAATACCCCACAGTTCTCCCCAGCCGAACGGGAACAAAAATTCTATGTCGGTGGTGCCTTTGCTGTAAAAGCAAAGTTCCTCCGGGCTGTGGTCGCGCATGCGGATTTCATCTTCCTTCATGCCAAGGCTTAACAGCCAGTCTCTGCAAAAAGCCCTCCAATATTGGAACCACTCCAGGTCGGTGCCCGGTTCACAGAAAAATTCCAGCTCCATCTGCTCAAATTCCCTCGTACGGAAGGTAAAATTACCCGGCGTGATTTCGTTCCGGAAAGACTTTCCAATCTGGCCGATGCCGAAGGGCAGCTTTTTGCGGGAAGTCCTCTGCACGTTTTTGAAATTCACAAAAATACCCTGTGCGGTTTCCGGCCTCAGGTACACGGTGTTTTTAGCATCCTCCGTTACACCCTGAAAAGTCTTGAACATGAGGTTAAACTGCCTGATATCGGTAAAATTGTGTTTACCGCAGGTTGGACAGCAAATCCCTTTCTCCTCCACAAACCCCTTCATCTTTTCCTGACTCCACGCATCCACGCTTTCTTCCAGTTTGATATTGTTTTCTTCACAATAATCTTCTATCAGCTTATCCGCGCGGAAGCGTTCGTGACATTCCTTACAGTCCATCAGCGGGTCGGAAAATCCACCCAGATGACCGCTTGCCACCCACGTCTGAGGATTCATGAGAATCGCACAGTCCACACCCACGTTGTTGGGATTTTCCATAATAAACTTCTGCCACCATGCCTTTTTGACATTGTTTTTCAGTTCTACTCCCAGATTCCCATAATCCCAGGTATTGGCAAGCCCACCGTAAATTTCGGAGCCGGGGTACACAAATCCCCTTGCCTTTGCCAATGCCACTATTTTTTCCATCGTTTTTTCCATAATATTTTCCTCCCTATTTCATAAGAATGTAAGTCAGTTCACCTTTCCAGTTAAGGTCCGAAGGGTTTTCGGGTCCCGGTATGGTAACTGCCTTTGCCCCTGCAAGTACGGTTCCCTCCGTCATATATTGTACCTTTTCCGGCACAACCACCTGCGACACCTGCGCACTCTGACGCACAATCAGAATATGCATATCTTTCATTCCAAGAATATCGGCTTCCCCTATTTTTTTAGTACCGTCGGACGCACTGACCAATTCCACATCCAGTGAAAATCCCGCCGTCTGTGCCTGTTCCACGGTTCCGTAAAACAACTCCGCGCCGTTAAATGCTTCATAGTCCTCACATGTGGCAAACTGCACGGAAACCAGAACCTTCTCCTCTTCCTCGCCATAAGGCTTTAAATCCGCCAGTGCCACCGCTTCCGGATGTATCCGGTTGTAATCGTCAATTTCCGCCTGCACCATTTCCTGCAAGGCGTCTATTGCATAAAAATCCTTGTCAAAGTCCTCCACTATATTGCTGGTAACCCTGCCGTTTTTGTCTACCTGAAGATTGGTAACCTGCACGCCGTCTTCCATTTCCCCGCATCCTGCAAGAAACACACAGGCGCACAGTATGGAAAACAAGACTGCCGGTCTGCCGGCATACTTCTTTACACGCATACGATACTCTCCTTTTTTGCCGCTTTCGGACTCCTGTTCAAAACGCTTTCCTTATTATAGCGAAATTGCCATTTTTTTTCAACAAAGACTTTCTAATATTTCCAGACTTTTAAACTGCCTGTCCATAAAACGCTTCCGGTACAAGGCGGAAACGGCAAGCAGCTCTTCCAGAACTTCTTCTGACACCGTAAACGTATATAATTTTTCAACCGGAACTTTTTCGATAAAACGCATGGCATATTCCGTGGATTCCATCAGCCCCGCATCCGGCAGAATGCCGGGATATTCTCCGTTTACCACAAGCGTCTTCAATTCATAAATACACCTTACCAGTTCATTGCCGATTGACGGGTGGAGCAATGCCCGAAATGACTGGTACAACAACTTCAGCATTTCCTTTTCATCATTGTTTTCCCTCGTATAATAGTCCGCGATTTCCAGAAAATACATGCCGTAATAAGCGCCTATGTAATCCGTCCTTAAACTTTCAAAGTACTGGCTGATTTCCGCTTCCGCAATCGTATAGGAACTTTTTCCTTCATACAACTTAAATTTTCCGAAAGAAAAAGGGTTGGTCGCTGCCATGAAACGGCTGCCAGGCCGTCTCGCTCCTTTTGCAAAAGCAGAAATCTTCCCTCTTTCTTTCGTCAATATACATACCCGCCTGTCATACTCACCTACAGGAATCTGGCTCAGTACCATTCCCGTCACCATGCATAAATCCTGCATAAGGGTATTCTCCCCTCACTTTTTCTTCCTGTTCCCCAAAGGTATTTTGGCAAACCTCATTTTCGCTTCCTGCCCTGCCGGCATAGGCCAGATAATCCTCCACACGGCCGCTCGCCATAAACTGCTTCCAGTAGTTTTCGTCGTTCATCTTAAGCCCCCTTAATCTTGCTTCGCACTACAACAATTAGGGTTCGCTTATTTTGATTTTCTATTCGTCATTTGAAGGTATCTTTTTCATTGTAGCCAAAGTTTTTCAAAAGGAAATCACTGTCACGCCAGTCCTTCTTTACCTTTACCCACAGCTGAAGATTTGCCTGTTTTTCCAGCAAATCCTCAATTTCCGGCCTGGCAAGGGAGCCTATTTTTTTGAGCATGGCGCCGCCCTTGCCGATGATAATACCCTTATGGGAATCACGCTCGCATACAATCGTGGCCTCGATGTCCACGATATTTTTCCTGTATTTCAGGCTTTCGATGCTGACCGCCACTCCATGGGGAATTTCTTCCTCCAAAAGCCTTAAAGCCTTTTCCCTGATAAGTTCCGCCACAATCTGGCGCAGGGGCTGGTCCGTAATGGTGTCCTCATCATAAAAAGCAGGCCCGTACGGAAGATACTTCATAATACACTTTATCAGTTCTTCCGTATTTCTGGCCTTCAGGGCGGATACAGGCACCACTTCCGCAAAATCCAGCTCTTTGCGGTAGGTGTCAATGTATCCGTAAAGCTGCTCCTTTTTAACGGTATCAATCTTGTTGATAACCAGGATAACGGGAGTTTTAACCTTTTTTAACTGCTCTATGATATGGCGCTCCCCTGCTCCTATAAAGCCGGAAGGCTCTACCAGCCAGAGTATCACGTCCACCTCGGACAACGTTTTTTCGGCAATATTCACCATATAATTTCCCAGCTTGTTTTTTGCTTTGTGAATGCCCGGCGTATCCAGAAAAACTATCTGCCCCTCCTCAGAGGTGTAAACCGTCTGGATACGGTTCCTTGTTGTCTGCGGTTTATTTGACGTGATGGCTATTTTCTGCCCTATCAGACAATTCATCAATGTGGACTTTCCCACATTGGGCCTACCAATCAATGTGACAAAACCTGATTTAAATGCTGCATTTTCCTTCATTTACTGATTTCCCCTGTTTTCTTTTGCCTGCCCTTCCAAAGGCGCACCGGTTTGCATCTGCCCGTTTGGAAGTCGGCCGGCTTCCTGCATCCTTCGCATGCATTCCTGCTGTTCCTGCATAAGCCGTGCCTGTTTTTTTACCCTTTTCGCAGTGCCGCGCCGTACGCTGACTACAATTATAACTACCATAAGAAGGATAATGACTGCAAAAAGAAGCAGATAAGGAAGCGTCGTAACAAACAGGACAAAAAATTCCCTGATTCCAAATCCGATATTCTTGACACTGTCCATAAAACCGTCTGCGATACGCTCCCATGTGGTCTTTTCTTCCACCTCCACCGGTGTCAGTTCCACAACCTCCTGGATGCTTAAGCAGACCGTGCTGTATTCTATCTGATTGTCATAAGTACGCAGCTGCCTTTCCATGCTTTCCAGCTGATACCGGATATCGGAAAGCCTGCTTTCCAGGGTAAGGATTTCATCCAGGGACTGCGCCTGTTCCAACAGGGCAAGCAGTCTCTCCTGTTCTACCAGAAGCACATCCTTATGGCTCTCCAAATCCACATAGTCCAGTGTCACATCTTTTTCCTGTTCATTACGTCTGACAATATTGCTGTAATCCGCCACCTCAACAAGAAACCCGTCCAGTTTATCCTTGGGAATACGAAGGGTCAGGCTGGCGTTTCTGTCATTCCTGTAACCATAACCGGTATAATTGTTGTAACTGCTTCCGTTATAGACATTTAATGCCTCCACATATCCACCGGATTCCAGGGTTTTTTCTTTGACATAAGAGAGCAGATTATCAAATTCCATGGTCTCCACATCCATGTCCACGGTCCGAATCAGCTTCCTCCCTGCGCGTACACTATCCGACGGCATAGTTTCTGCACCGGCATCGAACCCGTCATTGCTGTACTCCCCCTCTGCATAAATGCCGCCTATATCTTCCGTTACATAATTTTGCACACCGTCAGGACTGTACGAGGCCGAAGGCGAACTGCTGCTTCCGCATCCTGCCAGTACTATAGCCAATATCAAAAATACAACTGCCTTTTTACCTGCTCCTTCCATATTTATTCCTCCCTGTTTTTTGCTTTAAACCTGTTAGTTGACAAGATTTTCAATATTGCCAAATAAATCTTGTGCTTCTTTTATCTTTTCCGCATTTCCTACCACGCACAGACAATCGGCAGACATAAATGCCCTGATGTATGCTGCTGTCTTTTTCAGGTCTTCTGCCGTTGTGGCAAGCAGTTCATCCCTTTCTTTCTGTAAATCCTCCTCTGTCAAATCCATCATATAGCCGCTTAGGGAGAACAGCCCCTTTGCTGCCGGTGTCATCGGCATATCCAGTTCACTTACAGCCCCGATGATAAACTGCGTGAGCATTCTCTCATCCGCTTCAAAGGAAGCAATGTAATCCGCCGCTTTTTCATATACATCAATTGTGTTTTTCAGGTTCGGGTCCCTGTAGGATACGAAATAGCAGTCCCCCGACTTTCCAAAAGAACACATGCAGCCATATGCTCCACCCTTTACACGCACCTGGTTCCAGAGATAATCATATCCCATCATCACCTTTAAAACCCTTAAAGAACCATGGTATGAAAGCCCCTTGTCCTTGAAATTGCCCGCCCTGCATACATACTGTACCTGCCCGGGAGTCTTGTAACCTTCCTTACGCACCCCTTTCCCGGGTTCGAAGCATCCTTCTTCCACTTCCTGTGTATACAGACTGCCTATCAGTCCGGCAATCATGTCAGGCAGGCATTCTGCCATTTCCTTACTTCCCGTCAGGTCCACCATCAGATTTTCCGGTCTGAAAACGATAGCTGCCAGTTCTTTTAAATTAGCCGTAATCAAATCCGCTTCTTTGGCAAAATTACCGTCCAGCTTTTCCACCATCCTGTAAAATGCCATTCCCGACAGTGCTTCATTGACAGCGGCTGTCCGTGATACATGGGAAAGCGCTCTGTTTGCCGCCACACTATGGCCTGCTGAAATCATCTGTCCCTGCATTTTGGACTTGCCCTCCGCCAGAATTTCCTTAAGCCTCTTCTTATCCGTAAAATCAGAGGTCAGGATGATTTCCTGCATCAAATCTATGGCCTGCTTAACATTTTTCTCCAATACCTTGACTTTTATCTCCAAAGTGGTTAAGCACTTATCTTCCTGACGGATGCTGCCGTATACATTGTTTACTACCGATATTCCCCCGGTCAGGATATTGATTTCATTGAATAAATCAGCATAGCCGTAATGTTCCGTATTTAGAAGCCCCAGGATGCCTTTCAGTATGCCGATATAGGGGAAAAGCCGTGCCGGCACTTTATTCAGATTAAAAATCAGGCGGAGGTAACTGATGCCGTTTGTAAACAAATCATGGAACAGAAAATCCGTATCATTGATTTTTTTCATTTCATTGACAAACCTTACTGCTTCTTTTTTCATGTCCGTTCTTGCAAGCAGTGGAATTTTAGCCAGATTTTCCGGCGTATCCGGCGTATCCTGATACTCTTTCAAAGCCTTCGTCTGTGCCACAATCTTTAAAATTTCCGACTCTGACAGTCCTGCCTTGTAAGCTGCCAGCTTGTCTGCCAGCGCTTTATCCCTCTCTTCGGTAAGTCCTTTTTTGGGTTTCAGCACCACAATGGACTTATGGGGATTGTCCAGCAGATACTTCTGCACAAGCCCTTCAAAATATCCGCTTCCGGCTTTTTCGCGCAAAGCGGCGTAAACAGCATTGGCCTCCACATGAAGGAACGGCATGCTGTCATCATAAAGCCAGCTGTCCAGTATCGGAAGCCCGTACATAAGGCCTTTGGGCATATTGCCGTAATCTGCTTCCCTGTATTTAAATTCATAAAAATTAATTCCCGCCAGAAGCGCCTTTTCATCCAGTCCTTCTTTCACAATTCTTTCCAGCACTTCATGAATCGTACGGATAAAGGCTTCCTCCTGCCCTGCATCCGCATTTTTGGAAATAATGCTGAAAAACGGCTGTTTAATGCCATTTTCATAATTACTGCTGATATCCGTGCCAATACCCGCATCGGTCAGGGCTTGTTTTAACGGCGCTCCCGGTGCGGAGCAAAGTGCATAGTCCAGTATCTGGAATGCCACATAAAACTCTTTATTCAAGTTATCTTCTATCGACATGTTATATGCCAGATAGGCATTTCCTTTTTCTTCTTCCTCTTCCCCTATCGGGTACTCCTTTTCCACGCGCCTGACCTGGGAAAATGCTTCCTGCGTCTGCACTGTGGAATCTACTTCCCTCCTGTCAAATGCGGAGAGGTACTCCCTGTCGATATATTCCAGTTTTTCCGCCATATCCATATTGCCGTACAGATAAATATAACTGTTTGTGGGATGATAATACTTTCTGTGGAAATCCAAAAACTCCTCATAGGAAAGCTGCGGAATCACCTCAGGGTCCCCGCCGGATTCAAAGCCATAAGTGGTATCCGGATACAGAGAATCCATCAATTCCCTGTAAAGCACGTCATCCGGGGATGAAAATGCCCCTTTCATTTCATTGTAAACTACACCGTTTAATGTGAGGGGTGCATCCTTGTCCTCCAACTCGTAGTGCCAGCCCTCCTGCATAAATATTTTTTCTTCTTTATAAATGTTAGGATAAAAAACAGCATCCAGATACACATGCATCAAATTCTGGAAATCCTTATCGTTGCAGCTTGCAACCGGATAAATCGTCTTGTCCGGAAAGGTCATGGCATTCAAAAATGTATTTAAGGAACCTTTTACCAGCTCTACAAACGGGTCTTTGATAGGAAAATCTTTAGAACCGCAAAGCACCGAATGCTCTAATATATGGGCAACACCGGTGCTGTTGACAGGGGTCGTCCGAAACCCGATACTGAACACTTTATTTTCATCATCGTTAGATAAAAGCACCACTCTGGCGCCTGTCTTTTTGTGCCTGAGCAGATACCCCTCGGAGTTCAAATCTGCCAGCGTTCTTTTTTCCACGATTTCATAGCTTTCCACATTTTCAATTTTCATTTTTTCCTCATTTCTGCGCTGCTTTTTGCGCCTTGATTTATATGATTACAATCCCATCAGTGCCAGCTTTGAAAAACTGATTTCCTGTATCATTATCCCCTTCTCTTCTTTTTGGGGAAGAGGTATCTTCACCAGTTCCTGCAAGGGAATTGTCTGTGTATAATACCGCTTTTCTGTTTTTTTCCCCCGTCCGGTTTTTTCCTGCAGGATACTTATTTTTACTTTTGCCTTAAGCTGGCGGAAAGTCTGGTAGACAAAATCTTTTTCTTCCATATAATATAAATGGCTTTCCAGGGATAAATTTTCCCCGGAAATTTCCGGTTTTACAAAACGGTTAATTATGCTTTTTACTTTAAAAGGAACTTCCTCTGCTTCCAACAGTTCATCATATGTATACCTTGCCCCCAGATACAGGTTGGAAAAATCCTGCATGACATATTTGTAATCCCTGTCCTCCCTGTTCATGGCAAGCCCTCCAAATCTTCAATCTTTGCGCCGCTCATCCGTATGGCGTCCTTTATGGTCTTAAACGAAAGACTGCTTTCTGCCGCAAGTTCTTCGGCCGTTACCTTTCTGCCGTATTCCTCTGAAAGCTTCCTTGCCGCATCCGCCACTTTGTTTACTTTATCCGCAATCCTTTGGTCTTTTTTTCCTTCTTCGGCATTTAAGGCGATATATTCCTCCATGGCTTTCATCATCATGCTGCCGAGCATCCCCTCCGCTTCACAGGGATGCTCCAATGCCCCGAGCATCTTAACGCCCATGGCAACCGCCACATTCCCCTCCCCGATAAGGTCTTCCAGAAAAACGCCTTGTCCGGTATACAGCTTTGCAACATCAACCACTTTGGGAAGATACAGGGTCGCCAGCCTGTCCTGTGCCGCAGCGTCCCCTGCCATGGCCGACAGGATAATGGCTTCCTTCTCCCCGTCGCCCACCGTTTCCAAAGATTCTATTTCCTCTAAATAGGAATCCAGAAAATTTCTTTCCCCATCCGTTAAGTACTCCTCTTCCTCCACGGGAACACCGATACCGATATGATACTTTTGTAAATAATCCCGTACCATCTCCATCTGGTCTTCCTGCAATGCAAAGGAAGCAAAGGCTTCCTCTACCTGTGCCTGTGTCACAACATTACCCTGTTTTTTTGCAACTTCCCTGATTTCCTTTAATTTTTGAGCAAACAATACTTCTTTTTCCATGTCCACATCCTTTATTCCACATGCTTATGGGTAAACAAATGGTCCTGACAGTATTCATAATTGCCGTTGCACTTGGAACAGAACCTAAATTCCAATTCCGGATTGGATTCGTCGGTCCTGCCACAGATGGCACATTTATGCTTTGTCACCATATGGGTATTTCTGTTTACCTCACGTTTAAACTCATACTGTCTTTTTATCTGTTTCGGACTTCGTATAATCCCCTTCCTGTAGGTAAAGAAGAAGACAATAAAATTGAGCAGGGAAGATAGAATGGCAATCCTTGCATACAGGCTGACATCCAGCACAATTGCTCCTCCCACCGACACACGGGTGCCCGATATAAACTCCCACATTAAAAGCACGGCATCCAAAATCCCAATCCATTTTACTTTGATTGGAATGATAAACATCAGAAGCACCTGCGCCTCCGGGAAAGTGGCGGCAAACGCTAAAAAGATGGACATATTGATATAACCGGTATTAAAAAAGAGGGAACCTGCCGCATTCATAAGCACCCATGCATCCTTGTACAGCAGATATCCTGCCCCCATTGCCACAAAACATCCCAGCACCGTAAATAACATGCCGGAAAAAATATAGACATTATAGCGGTACGTTCCCCATGTGCGCTCCAGCGTCGTCCCTATGGACCAGTAAAAATAAAGCATAAGAAGCGTGATAAAAATATTTCCCATGGAAGGGGGCACCACCACCCAGGTAAACAGCCTCCATATCTGTCCATGTATGATTTTGTAGGCATCCAGTGTAAGGTAAGACAAAAAGTCATTGTTCAGAAACTGAATGGCATATCCCACCGCATAACATACAAGCAGGACTGTCGATAAATTCGGTATGGCATACTTTCCGAATTTCTTTTCAAATTTATTCATTGGCCTTATAGCCTCCTTTGGTCATACAGGATTTCCCTGTCATTTCAAAATAAACGATTGCATATATTCTATCATTCCTCTTTTCCAAAGTAAACCAATCCTGCAACATTTCACATAAAATTTGAAAATTTTAGAAAAATTTTCTAACTTATCCGGCAAAGAAACATATGCAACTTCGTTGCTTTTTGTCATATACTGTCGTATAATGAACATTGGTTTGTAATTACATTTTAAATAAAGAAAAAGGAATGATTCATATGACATATACGCTTGGTATTGACATTGGTTCCACCACTGTCAAAATTGCAATTCTGGATTCACAGCACAATATTTTGTTTTCTGACTACGAAAGACATTTTGCCAACATCCGGGAAACACTTTCTTCGCTTTTGCAAAAAGCATACGAATTGCTGGGCAATCTGACCGTACACCCCATGATTACCGGTTCGGGCGGGCTGACCCTGGCAAACCATCTGAAAGTTCCGTTTACCCAGGAAGTTATTGCCGTTGCCACCTCCTTAAAAGAGATTGCGCCGCAGACCGACGTTGCCATCGAACTTGGCGGCGAGGATGCCAAAATCATCTACTTTGAAGGCGGAAATGTGGAACAGCGTATGAACGGCATTTGTGCCGGCGGTACCGGCTCTTTTATCGACCAGATGGCTTCCCTTATCCAGACAGATGCCTCAGGTTTAAATGAGTATGCCAAAAACTACCATTCTTTATACACCATTGCCGCCCGCTGCGGCGTCTTTGCCAAGACAGACATACAGCCCCTGATTAACGAAGGCGCCACCAAAGAGGATTTGGCTGCCTCCATTTTTCAGGCCGTGGTAAACCAGACCATCAGCGGTCTTGCCTGCGGCAAACCCATTCGCGGGCATGTTGCCTTTTTAGGCGGCCCACTGCACTTTTTATCTGAATTAAAAAAAGCTTTTATCCGCACTTTAAAACTGGATGAGGAACATATTATAGATACAGACAACTCCCATCTTTTTGCGGCAATCGGTTCCGCATTAAACGCAAAAGAAGAAATTTCTTATACCATGGAGGAAATGACAGTCAAGCTTTCCTCCGAAATCAAAATGGAATTTGAAGTGGAACGCATGGAGCCCCTGTTTGCGGATGAAGCAGCTTACGATGCCTTCAAAGAGCGTCACGCAAAACATCAGGTAGGCACGGCGGATTTATCTTCCTACAAAGGCAATGCCTATCTGGGCATCGATGCCGGTTCCACCACCACCAAGATTGCACTTGTGGGGGAAGACGGCTCTTTGCTGTATTCTTTTTACAGCAACAATGACGGCAGCCCCTTGAATACCGCCATAAAATCCATTAAAGAAATCTATTCCCTTCTTCCCGAAGGGGTAAATATTGTGCGCTCCTGCTCCACCGGATACGGGGAGGCTTTGATGAAAGCCGCTTTTCTTCTGGACGACGGGGAGGTGGAAACGGTTGCCCATTATCATGCGGCCGCCTTTTTCAACCCTGATGTGGACTGTATTCTCGATATCGGCGGTCAGGACATGAAATGCATCAAAATCAAAAACGGCACCGTGGACAGCGTGCAGTTAAACGAAGCCTGCTCTTCCGGCTGCGGTTCTTTTATCGAAACTTTTGCAAAGTCTTTAAATTACTCCGTTCAGGATTTTGCACAGACCGCCCTTTTTGCAAAGCATCCCATTGATTTGGGCACCCGCTGTACCGTTTTCATGAACTCAAAAGTAAAACAGGCGCAAAAAGAAGGCGCGTCCGTGGCGGATATTTCCGCAGGTCTTGCCTACTCTGTCATCAAAAATGCATTATTTAAGGTAATCAAGGTTTCCGATGCCTCGGAACTCGGAAAAGAAATTGTCGTGCAGGGTGGTACCTTCTACAACGATGCGGTACTCAGAAGCTTCGAAAAAATAGCAGGATGCGAGGCAATCCGCCCCGACATTGCCGGTATTATGGGTGCCTTCGGCGCTGCCCTTATAGCAAGGGAGCGTTATGAAGAAGGATATAATACCACCATGCTCTCTTTTCAGAAAATCTGTGAATTGCAGTTTGATACAAGCATGGCAAAATGCAAAGGCTGCACCAACAACTGCCGCCTGACCATCAACAAATTTTCAGGCGGACGCCAGTATATCTCCGGCAACCGCTGTGAACGCGGCCTTGGAAAGGATAAAAAAGCAAGCAGCGTACCCAACCTTTTTGACTATAAATTAAAAAGACTGTTTTCCTATGAGCCTCTCGCCCCCGACAAGGCAAAGCGGGGACCGGTAGGTATACCAAGGGTGCTAAACATGTACGAGAACTATCCCTTCTGGTTTACTTTTTTCACCGAACTGGGATATCAGGTCATACTCTCTCCTGCCTCCAACAGGAAAATTTATGAACTGGGCATAGAATCCATTCCCAGCGAATCGGAATGTTATCCTGCAAAACTGGCACACGGGCATGTTACCTGGCTGATTAAACAGAATGTTCCCTTTATCTTTTATCCCGCCCTTTTCTACGAGCGTGATGAAGTGGAAGGCGCCAACAACCATTACAACTGTCCCATCGTAACTTCTTATTCGGAAAACATTAAAAACAATGTGGAAGAAATCGGCCGCGGGGAAGTAATATTCCGGAATCCATTTATGTCCTTTCGGGATAAGGATACCATCTCCTCTGCGTTGATAAAGGAATTTGCGGAAATTCCTTCCACCGAAATCAAAAATGCGGTTTTTAAGGCTTGGGAAGAACTGGCCAGAACAAGAAAAGATATCATGGAAAAAGGGGAAGAAACCCTCAAATGGATGGAAGAAAACGGCAAACGGGGCATCGTCCTTGCCGGACGCCCCTACCATATTGACCAGGAAATCAATCACGGCATTCCGGAACTCATTACTTCTTATGACATTGCCGTGCTGACGGAGGATTCCATTTCCCATCTGGGAATTCCGGAACGTCCCCTTATTGTTTCCGACCAGTGGATGTACCACTCCCGGCTGTATGCCGCCGCAAGCTATGTAAAGACGGTGGACAATCTGGATTTAATCCAGTTAAACTCTTTTGGCTGCGGTCTGGATGCCGTCACCACCGACCAGGTCAATGATATCCTCTCCGGCTCCGGCAAAATATACACCTGCCTGAAAATTGACGAGGTAAACAACCTGGGGGCAGCACGCATCCGTATCCGTTCCCTGCTCTCCGCCATCCGTGTCAGGGAAAAGCAGAACAAAAAAAGAACCCTGCACCCTTCTTCCATTAATAAAGTGCCTTTTACGGAAGAAATGCGCAAAAATTACACGATTATCTGCCCGCAGATGTCACCCATTCACTTTGAAATTTTAGAGCCGGCTTTCAATGCCTGCGGTTATAATTTTGTAGTTCTGGACAATGATAACAAACACTCCGTGGACGTGGGCCTGAAATATGTTAACAATGATGCCTGCTATCCTTCCCTTCTGGTGGTTGGCCAGATTATGGAAGCGCTGCTTTCCGGCAGATACGACCTTGACAGGACCGCCATCATTATGTCCCAGACAGGCGGTGGATGCCGCGCCACTAACTATATCGGCTTTATACGGCGTGCCCTCGAAAAAGCAGGCATGGCCCAGATTCCTGTCATTTCCCTGAATCTGGGAGGTATCGAAAGCAACCCCGGCTTCCACATCAACGCGGACTTATTGATACGTGCCGCGTACGGCGCAGTCTTCGGTGATATCTTCATGCGCTGTGTCTACCGGATGCGTCCCTATGAAGCAGAACCCGGAAGCGTAAACGCCGTACATCAAAAATGGCTGATAAAAGTCCAGAAATTTGTGTCCGGAAAGCATTTGAATTTCTTTAAATTTAACAGGTTATGCCGTGAAATTATCCGGGATTTTGACGCTGTTCCCATCAGGGAGGATTTAAAAAAGCCTCGTGTCGGAATCGTTGGGGAGATTCTGGTGAAGTTCTCTCCTGCCGGAAACAATCATCTGGTGGAACTCCTGGAAGCAGAAGGCGCCGAAGCCGTCATGCCGGATTTAATTGATTTTATGCTGTACTGTTTCTATAACCAGATTTATAAGGCTGAGGAACTCGGTATGAGCAAAAAAGCCGCAAGGCTTTCCTCCCTGGGCATCTGGGCCATCGAGAGACTGCGGGGCGCTGCCGCAAAGGAATTGAAAAAGAGCAGTCATTTTACGCCGCCCGCCCATATCCGGGATTTGGTGGAATACGCAAAACCCATTGTGTCCATCGGCAACCAGACCGGTGAGGGATGGTTTTTGACCGGGGAAATGGTGGAACTGATTCACAGCGGCGTGCCTAATATCGTGTGCTGCCAACCCTTCGGCTGCCTGCCCAACCATGTGGTGGGAAAAGGCGTTATCAAGGAGCTCAGAAAGCAGCATCCTGACTCCAATATCGTGGCAATCGATTATGACCCCGGCGCCAGCGAGGTAAACCAGTTAAACCGTATCAAGCTGATGCTCTCCACTGCTGTGAAGAATCTGGCTGAATAGACGGTTTGTACGAATAACGTTAGATTGTTAAATAATAAAAAGGATTGGTGTTCTGAATGACTGCACCAATCCTTTTTCCATTTTTTACAACACATACGGTGTCACCTGATATACGTAGTAATTAAGCCAGTTACTGTAAAGGTTATTGCTGTGGGAACGCCACTGCAAAAGGGGTTTTTTCCCCGAATCGTCACCGGGATAATAATTGTAGGGAATATGTATCGGCAGGCCCTTGCCCAAATCCCTGCGGTATTCGGCATCCAGTGTGTAGCGGTCATACTCCGGGTGTCCGTTTACAAAAATCTGGCGGCCTCCGTGCGCTATGGCCAGAAACACGCCCGCTTCCTCCGATTCCGCCAGCACCGTTATCTCCTTACATGCATGGATTGCCTCGGCGGGCGTCTCCGTATGCCTGCTGTGGGGTGCAAGAAAAATATCGTCAAAGCCCCTTACAAGGGGAACTTTCCTGTTTGCTACTTTATGGGAATAAATACCGAACAGTTTTTCCGGCAGTTTTCTTTTCTGAATGCCGTATTTATGGTAGAAGGCCGCCTGTGCCCCCCAGCAGATATAAAGGGAGGACGTCACATTTTCCTCCGCCCAGTCCATGATATCACAGACTTCCTCCCAGTAATCCACTTCCTCAAACGAAATATCCTCCACCGGCGCTCCCGTAAATATCAAGCCGTCAAATTTCCTGTCCTTAATTTCCTCCAGAGTAGTGTAAAATTTATTCAGGTGGTTGGCAGGCGTATTGATGGAAACATGGCTTTTTACGTTTAAAAAAGTCACATCCACTTGCAGGGGCGTGTTTGACAGGGCACGCAGAAGCTGTAATTCCGTATCCTGTTTCACCGGCATCAGGTTTAAAATGCACACTTGAAGGGGGCGGATATCCTGATGCATTGCCCTTTTTTCATCCATGACAAATATATTTTCATTTTCCAGTATTTCTTTCGCCGGCAAATCGCTCTGTATCCTGATTGGCATAGCACTTTCCTCTTTTCCCGCAATTATTTCTTTATGGCTGCGCCATATTGCATATCATACCTTAATCTGCATGATTTGGCAAGGGTGCTTTTGAATCTTGGGATTGCGTAAATCTCCGGATTCCGCATGGGCGGCAGGGGACGGGATATGGGTATCCAACGGGGGACGTTCGCACTCTTACAAAGGCGTAGTGGTACTAGCGCGGTAAGGTACACCGCGCAAGGACCAACGCCTTTGTAACGCCCCCTTATAGTTACCCATTTCCCGTCCCCTGCCGCCCATGCGGAATCCTTAAACTTGCACTCCTAAGTATTGTCGGGGAAGGAAATGCGGATGCTTAACCTGCTACTTTCATATTTTGCTGATATACTTCCATCCATCTGTTCCACAAGGGTCTTCGTAATGGCGAGACCTAAACCTGTTGATTTTCTGGCGGCTTCTACTGTAAAAAAGCGGTCAAACAGCCGGCCGGTTTCTATCTCACTTAACCTCGTTGCAGTGTTTGCAAAAGTAATTTCTCCGGATTCGGACAGCATAACATCCAAATCACCGTCACTGTATTTCATGGCATTCTGCAAAAGATTGGAGAAGATACGGGAAAGCGCGGAAGCGTCCAGCAAACGGATGACTTTTGTGTCAGGCATCTGTATTGCCGGCACAATATTTTGCTCTTTCAGGGCAGTGTAAAATGCCGCTATGCTCTCTTCCAACACGTTATTGATAACCACGGGTTCTCTGCTTATGTCGTTTTCTTTTGAGAGAATTACCGAATACCTAAACAATTCTTCCGTTAACTGCTTCAGCATTTCACAGCGGTTTCTGATAATGCCGATATACCGTTCCACCGCTTCTGACTTTTGTTCTTGTTCCAGCAAATCCAGATAGCCAAAAACAGCCGTCAGAGGCGTCCGTAAATCGTGGGAGATATTTGTGATTGCATTTTTTAGTTCCTCATCTCCCTGCTGATACCTGCGGCGCTTGTCACGGAGTATGCGAAGCTGCCTGTTTATCGCGTTTGCCAGATGGCGCATGTGCCTGTCACCACCGGAAATGTCAATCAGCGTATTGGTGTCGGTCATGAGCCTGTCGGCAAAGGCAGTTTCTATTTCCCTTGCGGTTTTTTGCATCAAATGGATTTTCACGAAAAGAACAATGACCAGCGCTGCCAGAATACACACAGCGGCCCATAACCAATAAACCATAACAGCTCCTTTATTTTAAGCCTTTTTTCCGAAAAAGCAACACGCCTGTGGCAGTTGCAATACCTGTGATGATAACGGAATAAACAGGCAGTACAGACGGGTTTACAAATTCCATCGAAACGCATTGGATTGCCTGTCCGCCGGGAACAATATCATAAATAGTCTGCACAAGCTCCCGTTTCGTACCTTCCAGATATTTGGGATTGGGTTCTTCTTTAAGAATCGGCTCATTATTTTCACCCATCGTATATGTGGGAATGGTCTTCGGCGCCTCCAGCATTATGTTTAACAGGGTTCCTGCCATAAGACAACCGAATGCAAAAAGGATGCAGACCACGGATACTATCGCTTTATTCTGACACAGCATTGTAAACAATGTAAAAACAGACGAATAAGCAATTGCCAGAAAAAACACCGTCAAGGCTGTAAACATGACCAACTTTATGTCAGCAGCAAAAAAGCCAAGCAGAGGTATGCCTATGGCAAGATAGGGCAAAAAAAATGCCACGCACATAAAAAGTCCCACAACGGCAGATGTGATTCCGTTTGAAATATAAATGGCTAACCGTTTTTGTCCGACGACAACTTTATTCCTGATTGTGCCATCGCTGTATTCCGTTCCAATAAACAGGCTGACAAACACTGCAATGGCAATACCGATAAACAGGGCACATCCAAAAAATCCATTGTCCAATATATTAATGTATCCTGACTTTTTCATATCTGTATACCGTATAACGGGAAAAAGGACTCCCGTCGCAAACATAAAAAGAAATCCCATCCAAAAGGAACCCGCCTTTTTCAGGCGCATAAAATTTGCAGATAATAATTTACGCATTGTTTTTTCCTCCTAACAGACTGACATAGTAGCTTTCCAGGCTTTCATCCTTTTCCCGCATGGAAACCACCTCACAGTTTGCTTCTGCCAGGGCAAGTGCCAGCTTGGAAACGTTTATCTTTGCATATACATCGGCAGCGCTGTCGGAGATAATACGATACTCTATTTTCATCCCGTCTAACACACGGGAAAGCGTTTGTATATTTGTGACTTCCATGCGGATACATTTACGGCAGGCGGCATTCAAATCCTCTGCGCTGATTTCCTTCACCATTTCTCCCTTGTCAATAAAACCGTAATGCGTTGCCAGCCGGGCCAATTCATCAAGGATATGGCTTGAAATCAAAACCGTTACCTGCCGCTCGCGGTTAAGCTTTAATATCAATTCCCGTATCTCAATAATTCCCTGCGGGTCAAGACCGTTTACAGGCTCATCCAGCACCAGAAAATCCGGGTCGCCCACAAGCGCTATGGCAATGCCAAGTCTCTGCCGCATACCGAGGGAAAAGTTTTTAGCCTTCTTTTTGCCGGTATTTTCAAGTCCCACCAATTTTAAAATATCCGTCAGACCGTCAAAAGAAGGCAGTCCCAGAATACGGTATTGCTGTTTTAAGTTATCCTCCGCCGTCATATCAAGATAAATGGAGGGCGTCTCCACCACAGCCCCCATTCTTCTGCGCGATTTGGCAATTTCCCTGTCGGTATTTTTTCTGCCATACAGTTCATAACCACCGGATGCCGGCTCCTGCAATCCGCAAACCAGACGGATAAGCGTTGTCTTTCCTGCGCCGTTTTTCCCGACAAAGCCATAAATGGCTCCTTTTGGTACATTCATGGACAATCCGTTTAACGCTTTGCAATTTTTGTAGTTCTTGCCCAACGCGTATGTCCTCAGAACATATTCCATATTATCAACCTCCCTTTACGTGATACTGCCATTCTACCTGTAAACGGTAAAGAAAGCGGTAAAGGCAACCGTAAAGAAACGGTAAATATTTTAAGTTGTCCTCATCTTAAAACCAATCCCCCAGACTGCTTCAATATAGTCCGTATCCTTTGCCTCCCGCAGTTTCCTGCGTAGATTGCTTATATGCATTTTCAGGGAACCTTCCGTACAGTCCGGCGTCTCGTCCGCAATGCGTTCCAGCAGCAGGGATTTCGTCACTACCTGCGTGGGATTCTGCATAAGCAGTTTCAGAATGGCAAATTCCGTTCTTGTCAATCTGACTTCCTTACCGGCAACCGACACCATATGAGTGTCCATGTGCAGCGTAATATCCTCAAACGTAAGAATCGTACCAACAGGCACATTGCCGTTTTCCCTTAAGTGTACGGCAATGCGCGCCAAAAGCTCTTTTGTATAAAAAGGCTTCGTCACATAGTCAACCGCACCGCCGAGCAGCATATCCACTTTATTGTCCATATCCGCTTTGGCGCTTACCACGATAACAGGGATTCCCTTTATCTTTGGAAGCACCTCTTCCCCCATAAGCCCCGGCAGCATCAAATCCAGCAACACCAGGTCCGGTTTCGTGCCGGAGAGCACAAGCAAGGCTTCCGTTCCGGAATAGGCGCGGATAATGCCGTATCCTTCCTTCGTAAGCGCTTCCTCCAGCATATCCCCGATATACATATCATCATCTATTATAAGTATCCTTTTCATATCACTCTCACGCTAACCTCCATGTTGCAGCTTCGCGGAATCTCAAATCTGTGCGGAGAATGCCGCATTTTAGGCATTCTCCAGTGTGAGACTTAGTACTTCTTAACGAAGCAGCCTCTGCTGCTGAGTTTTAGAAGTACTTCTCACACTAAATACATTTGTATAAAGTCTTCCTCCGACAAAATCGGCACGTTTAGTTCTTTTGCTTTCTTATTTTTGGAGGAAGCGGATGCAATATCGTTGTTTATCAGACAGACTGTTTTTCCCGTCACGCTGCCCGTTACCTTTCCTCCCCGCTTTTCTATTTCTTCTTTCAATTCATTCCGGCTGGCATAGTGGTTTAGGCTGCCTGTCACAACAAAGGACATGCCGCCCAGGTTTTGGCTGCCCTCCTGTATTTTGGGCGCTTCTATCTCCAGTTCCGCCAATAGCGCATCCAGCCTTTCCCTGTTCTCTTCTTTTTTCATATAATCCACAAAAGCAGTGGCAATCACCTCTCCCACCCCGTCAATTGCGCTCAGTTCTTCCACATCCGCGCACATAAGCGCATCCAGCTTATCATCATACTGGCGGCACAGCATTTTCGCGTTTACCAGACCGATATTGGCAATGCCGAGACTGTAAATCACTTTGGGAAGCGTGGTTTTTCTTGCTTTTTCAATACTTTCCATCAAATTTGCGTAGGACTTTTCCCCGAAGCCCTCCATCTCCACGATTGCCTCCTTATGCGCCGACAGATGGAACAGGTCTGCAAATTCGTGGATAAAGCCCTTTGCAATGAATTTTTCCAGTGTGGCTTCGGACAGCCCCTCTATATTCATGGCATCCCTGCTGACAAACAGCGTAAAGGACTTAATCTTCTTTGCCGCGCATTCCGGGTTGATGCAGTACAGGCTTTCCGTATCGTTCATGCTTTTAATCTCTGTCCTGCCGCCGCAGGCGGGGCAGGTTTCGGGAACTTTTACATTGCCGGAGCATGTCAGGTTTTCCGCTATCTGGGGAATAATCATATTGGCCTTATAAACCGTTATCCTGTCCCCGATGCCCAGTTGCAGGTTTTTCAAAATACTGAGATTATGCACGGATGCCCTGCTCACGGTGGTACCCTCCAGTTCCACCGGTTCAAAAATGGCAACCGGGTTGATGAGTCCCGTACGGCTGGGGCTCCACTCGATTTCCTGAAGCGTCGTTTCCCGCAGTTCGTCCGCCCATTTAAACGCAATGGCATCCCTCGGGAATTTTGCCGTCCGTCCCAAGGACTGCCCATAGGCAATATCTTCATAGATAAGCACCAGTCCGTCGGACGGTATATCATACCCTTCTATCTTTTTTTCAAAACCGGCAACCGCTTCCATAATCGTTTCGGGCGTTACCAAAATATGTTCCACCACTTCAAACCCCTGTTTGCGCAAAAATTCAAACTGCTTTTTCCGGGAGTTTTCAAAATCGGCTCCCTCTGCCTTTACAAGGGAAAATGCATAGAAATGCACATTTCTGTTTGCAGTGATTTCATTGTTTAACTGCCTGACGGACCCGCTGCAAAGATTTCTCGGATTTTTATATTTTGCCTCCGCTTCCGGTATCCGGGCGTTTATCTTCTCAAAGTCGGAATAGGTAATGACGGCTTCCCCCCGCAAAACCAGCTCCCCCTGAAAGGGTACGGACAACGGGAGGTTGACAAAGGTACGGGCATTGTTGGTAACTATTTCACCGGTTTCCCCGTTTCCGCGGGTAACCGCTTTTGCAAGTTTTCCTGCACGATATGTGAGTACAACCGTTAATCCGTCCAGTTTCCAGCTTAAAAGTGCAGGTTTTCCTTGCAGCCAATCCCGCAGTTCTTCCCTGCTTTTTGTCTTTCCCAGCGACAGCATGGGACTTTCATGCCTTTCTTTGGGAAGCTCCTCCACCGATTCATAACCCACATTTACGGTCGGACTGTCAGACAATACAATACCTGTCTCTTCCTCTATCGCCACCAGTTCATCATACAGCTTATCATATTCAAAATTGCTCATGATTTCGCAATCCTGTGCATAATATGCCTTTGACGCTTCTTTTAATATTGCAACCAGTTCCTTCATCCTGTCTGTCTTTTTGGATTCCATTGCCACCTGCTCCTTCACCTTTCTTTTAATCCGCACATATGATATAACATTGCCGTTTCCTCTTTGGTTAATTCCCGAAATTTTCCTGCCTGCAAATTATCCAAGGTAATATTCATCACCCGGATTCTTTTGATTGCCTTTGCCTCATATCCCAATGTCTGGCACATTCTGCGAATCTGCCTATTGACTCCCTGGGTCAATATTATCCGAAAGGTATATTTGCCCGTCTGCTTTGTTTTGCAGGGTTTTGTGGTGATATCCAGCTCTTTCAGATAAACGCCCCGCTCCATTTTATCCAAAAAATCAGGATTTATTTCTTTATCCGTCTTTACAATATACTCTTTCTCATGATTCCCGGAGCCTTTCATCATCTCATGAATCAAATCTCCGTCGTTTGTAAGCAGGAGCAGCCCCTCCGAATCTTTATCCAACCTGCCGGCATAGGTCACCCGGATTGGGTAATTTACCATATCCGTGATGATTTTTTCCGCATGTCTGTCCCTTTCCGTACACACCACGCCTTTAGGCTTATAAAAAGCCAACACTGCCTTTTTATTTTCTACCCCGATTTTTTTACCGTTCACCGTTACGACATCCGCGCTGTCCGCCTTATCGCCCATAACCGCAATCCTGCCGTTGACGGTTACCCTGCCCTGCTCAATCAGCCTGTCCGCCTCCCTGCGGGAACAGATTCCGTTTGCCGCCAAATATTTATTTATTCTTACCTTTTCCTGCCCCTGTGATTCCATATTCCCAACCTCCATGCCGCCCCTTTGCGACGCTTATATTAGCTAAAGTACCGATAAAAAATGCCGTATTTCAGGCACTTCACGGTTCTCCCGTCGCCTCGCAGTATTCTTCGCTTCCCACGTCCTCCCATGCATGGCGGCCGGATACATATACCCGTCCGGTTTCCATGTCTACCGCATACATATCAAGGATGGCCGTGGTATACTCCGCGCCGTCCTGATAATAGGTTCTGTAATGGACAAACAAATGACATTTCCCGTTCTTTGACTCCCTGTCGTACACAACGGTTTCCGTATAATCGAAGGTTCCCTCCGCACTTTCCAGCTCTCCTTCCCCTTCGCACAGCCACGCGTAAAAGTTTCCTTTTGCATTGTAACGGCAGTCATAGGGATAACCATCCTTTGCAAAAAGCTGCCCGTACAGCGCCTTATACGCGCCTTCCACAAAATAAAACGAGTCTTCATGATTTACGGCTGGTTCTGTTTCCCCTTCCGCATCTTCCCTCTTCAGTCCGTCAAGCACATCAAATTGATAAAGCAATTCTTTGTATACAAGAGAGGCGTCCGTATAATAATCCATGGCGTACCCGGCTATTGTCATGCCTTTTTCATGATTCCCAAAGTAAATGGTCACATCTTTGCTTCTTCCGTCTTCATCCACACATAACACTGTAAGCGTTACACTTCTGTCCCACTCCCCAAAGAAATCATCCTCCAGCACATAAGCAATCAAAGCGGCAATGTCCTCCGCACACTTCTTAGCATCCCCCATACCGTTACATTCCATGGTGATTCTGTCAGCCAGTAGCGATGCCGGACGGTATTTGTCTACACCAAAACTCCTGTCCGGACAGATTACCGCCGCTTTTTCCTCCATCAGCCGCTTTGCCCTCATGATTTTGTATTCATCCGAAAAATAACCAAACATTTCCTCCGCACGAAATACCGTTTCCGGTGATAACACCGGATATACCTGATAAATGCGCTCTCCTTCCCAATCCTCTGCCAGTGCAAATTTTTCGCCGTATTTCTTTTCCAGGGAAAGCAGCAGGATGTCTGATAACGGCTCATATTCTTTTTTTAAAAACAGTCCCAAATCCTCCTGATAAGTACTGAAAGACGGAACGGACTGCATGTACTCCGTACAGGTTTCGATGATGCCGTCCGCAAACTGCCACTCTGCCCCCAGACTCCACCCAAATACTACCACAGTACCTGCTGCAACAAGAAAATATAAGGTAAAAAATCCTGTCGCCAACCCCGTAAAAACTCCTTGCAGGGCAGCGCTTATCTTTGTGCTTCCCTGTATCAGGCATACCAAAAATACCAAAAAAGCCACCGGCATTACCAGAAAATTCCACACCGCCCCTGTTTTTTGCAGCCACACCCTATACTCCACGCCCTCAGGCAGGGTTATTTTAACAATATAATAAACCAGCGTCAGAAAAAATGATACGCCCCAGATGATGCCGGTTATTTTTACTCTTTTTTTCTTTCTGTCCTCCAACGGCATTTTTTATCCTCCCACTCTGCATTCTTCGCATGTTCAAAATATGTATAACTTATTATACGCAATTTAAAATCCCAATACAATATATATCGCACTTGAGTTTCCGCATTTTGCATGGCGGCAGCCCCGGCGTGCATTTGATTCCATAAAGGACCGTGTAAAAACGCTGGTACTTAGAGGTTGTTTTTTAACCTCTTATGTACCACTGCGTTTTTACCCGAGCGGGAGCGTGTCCTGTTGGAACAAATGCACGCCGGGGCTGCCGCCATGCAAAATGCGGAAACTTAAGATATCGCAAAAGACAGAAAGAAAAGTCCCATAAACACCTGTTTACGGGACTTATCCACATCATTTATTACCTTAGGAGTATGTGATTACACAATACCCTGTGCCGTCATGGCTTCTGCAACCTTTAAGAAGCCTGCAATATTTGCGCCTGCCACATAGTTGCCTTCCATGCCGTATTTCTTTGCAGCATCGTCAAGATTATGGAAAATATTTACCATAATGCCTTGCAGTTTGTTGTCCACTTCTTCAAAAGTCCAGCTTAAGCGCTCGCTGTTCTGGCTCATTTCCAGTGCGGAGGTAGCTACGCCGCCCGCATTGGCAGCCTTGCCGGGACAGAACAAAACGCCGTTCTTCTGAAGGTATTCGGTAGCTTCCAGGGTGGTAGGCATGTTTGCACCTTCTGCCACCGCATAACAGCCGTTTGCAACCAGTGCCTTTGCGTCTTCCAAATCCAGTTCGTTCTGGGTTGCGCAAGGCAGTGCAATATCGCATTTCACGGTCCACACGCCCCTGCCCTCATGGTACTGTGCGCTGGGTCTTGCTGCTGCATACTCTGTCAGCCTTGCACGTTTTACTTCCTTTACTTCCTTTAACAGGGCAACATCGATGCCTTCCGGGTCATATACCCAGCCGGTGGAATCGGAAACGGTCACAACTTTAGCGCCAAGCTGCTGTGCCTTCTGGGTTGCGTAGATGGCTACGTTGCCGGAACCGGAAATGACAACCGTCTTGCCTTTAATATCCTTACCGTTGCATTTTAACATCTCCGCCGTCAGATACAAAAGACCATAGCCGGTAGCTTCCGTTCTTGCCAGGGAGCCGCCGTATGTAAGACCTTTTCCGGTCAAAACGCCTTCGTATAATCCGGTCAGCTTCTTATACTGGCCGTACATATAACCGATTTCCCTTGCGCCGGTACCGATGTCCCCGGCAGGAACGTCCGTGTCCGCTCCGATATGTCTGTAAAGTTCATTGATAAAGCTCTGGCAGAACGCCATCACTTCCCTGTCGGATTTGCCCTTAGGGTCAAAATCGGAACCGCCCTTGCCGCCGCCGATAGGCAGTCCTGTCAGGGAGTTTTTGAAAATCTGCTCAAAACCAAGGAATTTGATGATGCCTAAGTTTACGGAAGGATGCAGTCTGAGTCCTCCCTTGTAAGGTCCGATGGCACTGTTAAACTGCACACGGAAACCGTTGTTTACCTGTACCTGTCCCTTGTCGTCCACCCAGGGAACGCGGAACAGAATCTGTCTTTCCGGCGTGCAGAGTCTCTCTAACAGCGCGTCTTTCCTGTATGCTTCTTCGTTTGCTTCAATCACCACGCGCAGGGATTCCAATACTTCCTTTACTGCCTGATGAAACTCAGGCTGCGCAGGATTCTTTGCAACTATGAGTTCAAATACTTCATCAACATATGACATCTTTGTGTCCTCCTTCTATATAGTAAATAATGTAAACTTTTTGCCTCACGTTTTATTATATAATAGCAGCAAAAAAATGCAAAGCACTTTATTGCGGTAAATAATAAAAGTTTTCTGTACTTTTTTTGTGCAATTTGTACAAAAATGCCTCAAAGGTATTTCTTTAAAACGTTAATGTTCTTCTCTTCAAAATCCATCAGTTCTTTTGCCAGTTCCACAGCCATGGAACTTTTCCCCTGCACGGAAAGAATCTGTGAATTGTGGTTTAATGCTTTGCACATCTCGGTAATGCCGCGGTTATTTCCCTGTATCATCAGTTCGGCCAAATGGCTGGTACTGGTATTAAACAGGGTGTTCATGTGAACCGCTCCTTTTAACAAGATATCGGAAAGATAATTCTGATGGACCGGTTCCGCCTTTGCCTCCAGCAGTTTATTCATTGCCCTGTTTCGGATATCTGAATATTTCAATGCCTGTCTGGATATCTGCCGTCCAAATTCATCTTCATAGACCTTGTCACTCAGCGTTTCAATGGCTTTTATCGCCATCTCCGCATTTTTCTGTACTTCCCTGTATACATTTATTTCTTCCGGTTTCATGGCATCTCACTCCTGTTGTCACGTTTTCTTTCTAGTATGACACCATTTCCCATCCTTCATACGCTTTATGCCTCAAAGGGATACTTTACTCCCCATTGTCCCCGCAGGGTATCCATCAGTTCCATCATCCGCAGGATTTCCGAATGGGGCATCTGAGGGCATTGCTTCCATCCTTCCCGGATTGCCTTCACGCAGGCTTCCACCTCATATTCATAGCCGCTAATCTGTCTGGGCGCCTTATAAACCGACAATTTTTCGTGTTTATCATTATAAACGGTCATGCTCTGAAAGTTATTGATATTTTCTACCACTGCATATCCCCTTGTACCGTATATTCCTCCCATCCGGTCACTGACAACAGACATGGAACAGTGCAGTACCGCCATGGCGCCGTTTTTGTAATGCAGGGTAATGCTCTCCTGCCTGTCCACTCCCGTAGGAAGCATGTCACAGGAAGAATCCATTCTTACCAAATCCGTTCCCAGTATCATTGCCGCAAAGTTAAGAGGATATACTCCCAAATCCAACAGGGCGCCGCCTGCAAGCGCCGGATTTGTCAAACGCTCTACCCCTTCAATCGCATAACCGAGATTGGCGCTCACCATGCGTACTTCCCCTATCACCCCGCTGTCTAACACTTCCCTGATGGTTTGGTACATGGGCATGTAACGCGTCCATATCGCTTCCGCAACCAGCACATCCTTTTCTTTCGCATACTCCAGCACTTCTTTTGCCTGTGCTGCATTTGCCGTAAATGCCTTTTCACATAATACCGGCTTTCCGTAGCTGATACACAGCTTTGCATTTTCACAATGCTCAGAATGCGGCGTTGCAATATATACCAAATCCACCTTCTTATCCTGCAGCATTTCCTCATAGGAACCGTAACACTTTTTTATGCCGTATGCTGCCCCGAAGGCCTCTGCTTTTTCCTTCGTCCGGGAAGCTACTGCATAACATTTGACACTGTTCATTTTGTTCACGGTCCCTGCCATCACTCCTGCAATTTTTCCTGCTCCCATAATTCCCACATTTATTTTTCCAAACATATGGCACCTCCGTCTTGCGTTTATAGAATAAGCAGCCTTTATAAAAATTATAGCATGAACAATCCGTCCATGCTATAAAAGTTTATTTTTCCACGTATTCTGCTTTTACATAACCAATCTGTCCGTTATAGACGACCTTACACCATTCGCCTTCCTCAGCTATCAGGTCAAGCGTTTCGCCCCCAACGGCAACCCCCAGCTTTTCAGCAGTTTCACTTGCTGCGGAACGCACATTGATATTCGTGGACGCCGTCACGGTACCGATGGTTTCCACACCGTTTGCACTCTCCACAAGGTTTAGGTATTCGGATTTGATATACCCCTCCTTGCCCTCATAGAGCACCTTGCTCCAGCCATTAACTTTCTGCTCGAGCACCTCCATCTTGGTTCCGCCTGTTACCTTGCCAAGTTTATCCGCAGTTTCACTGTCCGAACTCCTGACATTTACGGTAGTCGTGGTTGTTGCATATACCGGTTCGTTATTTTCAGGCACTACAGGATTTTCCACCTCGCCGCTTCCTGCCGGCACTACCGTATCATTTTCACCTAAAGCAGCATCTCCGCCGCTGACATCCTCATTCATCTGCTGTGCCAGCAAAATACCTGCGGTGCTCTTAACCTCCTGCTCCACCTCGGCCGTATATTTCAGCAGTTCCGGCTTCTCCCTGCAGACATCATTGAATTCCACCGTAATCCTGTTACATAATTCCACAACATCACTCTGTTGGAAGACTTTTTTAATATATTCCGTTATTTCTTCCGATACCATTTCCTGATTGATATACAAGGTGCCGTCTTCTCTTGAACATACATAGAAAGAAGCATAGCCAGGAAGATAATCGTCAGGATAATAAGAGGTAGCCACCTTATTGTAGGCAATTACAATGTAGGAATTTTCTTCCGGTCCGGGCTTAGTATATACGTCTACAACCGGATAACTCTCAATGTATTTGCCAAGCTCCTTGATTTTAATCCTCTCCATATCATCCACGCTGCTCTGGATAGATGCTATTGCGTCTGCATCGCCATTTGCCATCGCTTCAAAATAGCTTAATATGAGACTGTTTACTTCAGGATAAGCATTTAATTCCAATGGTACATCAAGTACTTCTATTTCCGCTGTGGTATTTCCTCCTGACACAAAATCCTTTGCGTTTTCCGGATTATCTACTGCTCCTGCACTGACCGAGCCGGCTTTTAAGGCAATCGTTACCGTAATGGCAACTGCTGCAACCAGCAGCACCGGAAACACTATCTTACCACGTGTCAGTATAAAATCACGCACGAGCATAGCTCTTTCTTTGTTTGTCACTTTCACACTGTCACCTTTCCTTCTTATATGAATAAGGTCCGCGGTTGTATCCAAAACAGCCCCAGACCAGTTGTCAGAGTGATGTAAATGCAGCCGACAGGAATCGAACCTGCATTAAAGGCGTCGGAGGCCTCCGTTCTATCCATTAGACTACGGCTGCAAATATTACAAATTTGTTACATCACTCTGACTATAATATCATAAAAGGTTCATTCTGTCTAGTAATCTGTGATTTATTTTTTGGAAATTTTTGAAAAATTATAGCAGTAAAATCTTGTTTTGCAATATATCAAAATAATAGACATTGTCAGATAGCCGTTCTTCGGGGGCCACATGTCCTTCATTTACTTCCTGCACCATCTTTTTTAACTCTTCCTGCCTTTCCCTTCCGCTGTCCGGAATCAGTATCAGTTCATGAATGGAACTTGGAAGTATAAAAAAGTTTCTCTTGCATTTTTTTGCAAAAGCTTGCAAAAACTCATCATGATACATGCATACAGCCCCAAAATACCTTCCTTGTACCGTCATGATATACATGGGAACTTCTCTTTTGGCATTCTGTATGGCATCGGAAAACTGTTTCAGGTCATTTTCTTCCAGTTTATCCGACATCATTTCAACTATCATCTCATCCACCCCCATGATTTCCGTTCCCAGCTTGTTTACGGTATTATTTCCGGCATCTGCAAACAGGGTTTCCTGCGAAATCCCCCACCTGTCCAGATGTCCGGTTTCAATTAGTATGGAGCCCTTCCCCAGAAAATCATTCATATATGCGTAATAACAGATGACAGCCAAATCAAAAAAACGGATATGCGGCAGATTCTCCAGCATCTTCCTATTACTTTCGTAATTGACTATCTTTTGGAATACCCTTCCCCTCACCTTTTCGTAATCAAGAAAAAAATCAAAACTTAGGTCTGCATTCACTTTGTTCTCTTCATATAAACCGATAATTTCCTGTATGATGCGGCTAAAACACTTTCCGTTCTCATATTCCTCAAAAAACGGCTGGAGATAGATGGTGGGAGAAACATTTTCCCCATCCCTCAGAATAACCATTCCATGCAGCATGATACCGTTATTTTTTGTAACTTCCCGTACCTGTACCTTGACTCCCTCTCCCAGAAAATCGCGGATGCTGTTTTGCGTCTTTTCAATAAAACCGTTAAAATCCATATTTTTCTCCTTTTTCCTTCCATTGCTGTATAATGGGAAACAAAAAAGACAATAGATAACATCTATTGTCTTAATGGCTTATGGATGATGGAAAAGACTGCTTATACTCTGGACAGGTATTCCCCGCTTCTGGTGTCAATCTTTATCTTATCTCCCTGATTGACAAACAGGGGAACATACACAAGCGCGCCTGTTTCAACAGTTGCCGGCTTGGTTGCACCTGTTGCGGTATCCCCTTTAAAGCCCGGCTCTGTCTCCGTAATCTCCAGTTCTACAAATAAAGGAGGCTCTACTGCAAACACATTACCGTTATGGGAGCAAACCTTGCACATTTCATTTTCTTTGACAAACTTGAGCGCGTCACCGATAGTCTCACTGTTTAACGCAATCTGCTCATAAGTTTCAACATCCATGAAATTAAACAAATCACCGTCAGAATATAAATACTGCATATCTTTTCTGTCAATACGTGCCTGAGGGCATTTTTCGGTAGGTCTGAACGTTTTCTCAACCACACCGCCACTCTTAATATTTTTCAGTTTGGTTCTTACAAATGCAGCGCCTTTTCCCGGCTTTACATGTTGGAACTCAATAATCTGGTAAATATTATTATCTAATTCAATCGTAATACCATTTCTGAAATCTCCTGCAGAAATCATAAAAAATCCTCCTAAAATTGTCACGTTTTAATTCATTTTATAGTGTATACTAAGATGTCCTATTTTTCAACTCTTTTTTCAAATTCTTTCGGCCAGCTTTATCACCCTGTCAATGGCAAGAAGGTACCCTTCCAGCCCTTTTCCGTATATCTGGTCGTCACAGGCAGGTCTGGTAACCGAAATCTTCCTGAACTCTTCCCTTGCCGTAATATCGGAAATATGTATTTCCACCTTTGGCATGCTTACGCTTGCAAGAGCATCGTGAATGGCATAACTGTAATGGGTAAATGCCCCGGGATTGATGACTATGCCTTCCGTTTTATCAAAATAGGCATCCTGTATCCTGTCTATGATGGCACCCTCATGGTTGCTCTGGAAAACTACAATGACGCTGCCTGTCTCCTCTCCTTTTTTTGCTATCATCTGCAGCAAACAGTCATAATCTTCATTTCCGTAAATTTTTTTTTCCCGGATTCCCAAAAAATTCAGGTTGGGGCCGTTAATCACTAAAATCTTCATTTTCCGTTCCTCCCTCTATGCAGCCGCATGCCTCCAGCTTTTCCGTAATTTCGGCAAGTACCTGTTCCATATTTTTTCCGTCCACATCAATCACAATGTCTGCCGCTTCCTCATAAAAGGATACTCTCTCCGAAAGCAGTTCCTGAATCTTATGCAATGGATTTTCACACTGCAGCAGGGGCCTTTGGGTGTCATTTTTTAACCGCTCCCAGACACACGCAGGAGATATCTGCAGATAAACCACCGTACCCAGCTTTCTGAGCAGCGCATGGTTCTCCCTTCGTATGGGAAGACCGCCTCCCGTGGAAATAATCCTTTCCTGTTTGAAAGAAAGCAGTTCCCTTAAACAGTCTGTTTCCATTTTTCTGAATGCATCTTCGCCGTTAGTACTGAAAATTTCGCTGATGCTTTTATTTTCCTTTTTTTCAATCAGTTTGTCCGTGTCCTCCACGACCCTTTTTAATCTGTAGGAAAGCCGAAGCCCCACTGTGGTCTTGCCGCTTCCCATAAAACCTATCAAAATCACATTACTCATAAGCTTTCCCTTAATCTCTCGTATATCCTGTCCGCCTGCTCTCCTGACACGGAAAGCCCGTTCCACAGTTCATAGGCAATAATGCCTTGATATAAAAGCATCTTTAATCCGTTAAAGGCCTGTCCGCCCTCTTTTTTTACCAGCTTCATAAACAGCGTTTCAAAAGGATTATATATCAAATCGTATCCGGTATGAATTCGTTGATAAAAATCAGTATCCGCAATCAGTACGTCGTCTATACAGGGATGCATCCCCACGCTCGTTGCCTGCACGGCAAGATACTTTCCATCCGGCAGTTCCTTCCACGCAGACAGCGGCATGGCTTTTGCCACCTGCCTGCCTGCATATCCGTTCACTTCCTCAGCGATGGCCATCGCTTTCTCCCCTGTCCTGTTTAAAACAAATATCCTTCCTGCTTTTTCGGAAAGCATGACCGCCACGGCCCTTGCCACGCCGCCTGCCCCTAAAATTATCACATCTTCGCCGTCCACGGAAACGCCGTCACTTAACATGGCACGGTAAAGTCCCGGCATATCCGTATTATATCCTTTAAACCCGCCCGCCTCCTGCACCAATGTGTTTACCGCACCGATTTTTTGCGCCAGCGCGTCCACATCCTTCAAAAAAGGAATAATCCTTTCTTTATAAGGAACCGTAACATTCAGTCCCCTGATACCGAGTGCGGCAGCGCCTTTTACCGCATCCGCAAGATTTTCCCCTTCCACCAGGAAAGGTACGTATATCAGGTTTTTTCCCGTCATCTTTGCCAGCATATTGTGAATGACGGGGGAAAGCGTATGCTCCACCGGATTTCCTATCAGCCCGCATGTCTTTGTCTGTCCGTTAACCGTCATAATCATGCCTTTCTTCTGTGATAAAAATACAAAACAATTTTTTCCAGATACCTCTTCAATACAATCTGTATCTCTTCCTTCGGGTGGATTGGCTTTACCAGCCAGGTTTCAATCCCTGCTTTTTTTGCCCCCCAGATATCCGTAAAAAGCTGGTCTCCCACAAACATGGTGCTTTCCGGCTTCGTTCCCATAAGTGTCATTGCCCTTTGGTAACCGGCAGCTTTAGGTTTGCCCGCTTTAAAAATATAGTCCACTTTCACCACATCATTAAACATTTTTACCCGGGGTTCCTTATTGTTTGACAACAGCATAACACGGAATCCTGCATTTTTCAGGCGTGCAAACAATTCTGCCGCCCTCTCGTCAGCAGGCGCTCCATGGGGAACCAGTGTATTGTCAATATCAAAAATAACGCCTCTAAAGCCCGACTGATACAATTCCTCGTAGTCTATGCCGTAAGCGGAATCCACCTCATGGTGGGGATAAAATCTCTCAAACATAATTGTTCCTCTCTGTTTTTCTGTTTCTTTTATACCACAAAAAACAGCATGTGTAAAACACATGCTGAAAAAAATTTGGGCTACTTTTCTTTTAAAACATTCATTAATTCATCCATAAATGTATTGATATCTTTAAATTCACGGTAGACAGAAGCAAAACGGACATAAGCAACCGCATCCAGACTCATTAATTTGTTCATCACAAGTTCTCCGATGACCTGACTGGGAATTTCTTTTTCTTCCATATTAAAGACTTCTGTTTCCACTTCATTCACAAGATGCATAATCTGGCCTGCACTCACCGGACGTTTATGACATGCCCTTAAAATGCCGGCTTCGAGTTTTCCCCTGTCATAGGTCTCCCTGTTATTGTCTTTTTTCATGATAATAACGGGAATCGTCTCAATCTTCTCATATGTGGTAAAGCGCTTGTCACACTCATCACAGACACGCCTTCTCCTGATGGAATTGTGGTCCTCCGCCGGTCTCGAATCAATGACCCTCGTATTTTCATGACCGCAAAACGGACATTTCATGCTCACTACCCCCTGTACTCTTTGGCAGGAAATCCCTGCCTCTTTCGTCTATTATATGGCATCAACAAAATTATGTCAACTTTTTTCGACGTTAAGTTTCCACATTGAAAAGTTTACAATTAAAGTGTGATAAGGAAAGGGACATACAAAGCCCCACAATAACGGTTCGAACGTTCGAACTTTTCAGAGAGGAAAGAGAGGAAAAAAATATGGAA
>ERZ777305.415-NODE-415-length-70242-cov-17.254634_pt1 | contig 70242 bp, 78 predicted proteins | sample MGYA00374965_ERZ777305 | MGnify/ENA primary metagenome ERZ777305 (study PRJEB29328, sample SAMD00013331) | mouse gut metagenome | study: EMG produced TPA metagenomics assembly of the Metagenome analysis of fecal microbiota from mouse which was promoted...
TTTATTTTATAAAAAATTATAAAATAGATTTTGCCCGAAATTTATTTTATAAAAACGGTTCCGGAATGTTTAGGAACCGTTTTTATATGCAAACTTATAAATTACTTCCGTTCCAGCCCCAATACCCCGTTGTCTGATAAGAAATATAAATTCGGTCCTTGGGAATGGAAAGCTCACTGTTTAATATATCGCTGATTTCACCTGTCAGCTTCTCAAATGCGGCGCTGTTTTCTCTCCCGAACAAATCTACCTTTACAAAAGCCGTCGGTCCGTCCTGATTGCCCCTGAAATAAAGACAGTACTCGTCTTCCAGACCTACCATCAGCCAGCCTTCCGATTTTCCGGGTATCAGTTCAATAGCCTTTCCGAGTTTTGCTTTGATTGCCTCTTTTTTCTCCTCATTCACTTTTTCTGAAATCTTTGCGTCAATAAACGGCATACCTTTTCCTCCATTAAAATTTTTAGCTAATTGCAAAACTCTCCCTTGCTGCCTCCGAATTGTGCCCATTGTATATTCCAGAAGCGAGAGCGTGCCTGTGTTGGGATATACAATGGGCACAATGACAACAGCATGAAGTTTTACAATCCTTTAAAGAAACGTTTTATAATCCTCATAATTTTTTTCCAGCAATTCGGGCGTATGCAGGCCATACGGGCATTTGCCCATGCACTTGCCGCAGTGCAGGCAGTCTTCTATCTTTTTCATTTTCTCCTGCCATTCCCCGGTCAGATAGGCTTCCTTGGGCGCGCGGCGAAGAAGAAGGCTCATTCTTGCGCAGTTGTTGATTTCTATGCCCGCCGGACACGGCATACAGTAGCCGCAGCCCCTGCAAAAATCACCGCAGAGCTGTTCTTTGTCTTTTCCTATTTTTGCCGCTATTTCTTCTGTCAATACGGACGGCGTCTCCTGATAGGAAAGAAATTCATCCAGTTCACTTTCCCGCTGTATGCCCCAAATTGGCGCCACATTGTCAAACTGTGCCAGATATGCATAGGCAGCGGCGGAATCCGTCAAAAGTCCGCCGGAAAGCGCCTTCATGGCGATAAATCCCATATTTGCTTTCCTGCACGACTCTACCAGTTCCAAATCCGCCCCGCTTGCCAGATAGCTGAAGGGAAATTGCAGCGTTTCGTAAAGACCGGATTCCACCGCCTCCCTTGCAACGGCAAGCCTGTGGTTGGTTATCCCGATATGGCGTATTTTGCCCTGCTGTTTTGCCTCAAGCATAGCCTCATACAGACCGGATTCGTCACCCGGCTTCGGGCAGGCTGCCGGATTGTGGAACTGGTAGATGTCTATGTAGTCCGTCTGTAATTTGGACAGGCTGGTTTCCAAATCCGTCCGGAATCCCTTTGCATCCACTGCTCCCGTCTTGGTACTGATAATGATTTTATCCCGGGTGTAAGCGAATGCAGCGCCCAGCTTTTCTTCGCTGTCCGTGTACCATCTTGCGGTATCAAAATAATTTATGCCGTGGTAAAAGGCTTTTTGTAAAAGATAAACTGCTTCTTTTTTCCCAATCCTCTGGATGGGCAGTGCGCCAAAACCGTTTTTACTTACGATAAGGCCCGTTTTTCCAAGCTTCACATTTTGCATAATTTTCCTCGTTTCCATACTTCTTAATAATTTTACTATTCAGGTAACAGCAAAGCAGTAGTGCGTCTGTCCGTTGTCGTCTTTTATCCTGCTGATGCGAAGGCCAAACACCTTTTCCATGACTCCCGTTTCCAGTGCTTCTTCGGGAGAACCGTGCTGTATTGCCCTGCCTTTATTTATTATGAGCAATTTATCCGCGTATTGCAAGGCATAATTTAAGTCATGCGTAACCGCAACAATGGTTTTTCCCTCCCTGCTTAACGTTTTTAGCATTGCCATCAGGGAAAGCTGACAGGATAAATCCAGACCGGCTGCCGGTTCATCCAGAAGAAGCACGGGGGAGTCCTGTGCAAGAGCCATGGCAAGATACGCCTTCTGTTTCTCCCCGCCTGAAAGCCCGGATACAGGATTATGCCTGAGTGCCTCAATCCCCATCTTTTTTAAAGCCTGCCCTGCTTTTTCTTCATCCGCATCCGTATAATGCCTGGGAAAAGCGATATAGGGAAAGCGGCCGTGCAGTACCAGTCTGCCGACAGAAATGCCGGTATCATCCCTGTGCTGGGGAAGGTAGGCTATCTGTTTTGCAAGTTCCCTGCTATCGTACTCTTTTATCGGTTTTCCCTCCAGATGGATATTCCCTCCAAAAACCTTTGTCTGTCCCAATATCGTCTTTAACAGCGTGCTTTTTCCGCTTCCGTTGGGGCCTATAATGGCAGTAAACTTCCCTTTTTCCGCTTCCCAGTTTATCTCATGCAGAACTTCTTTTCCACCGTAGCCCGCTGCAAGCTTTTCACACCTAATCATGGCTTCTTCTCCTTTTCTGGCGAAACAACAGGTACAAAAAAAATGGCGCGCCGATAAAGGAAAGCAAAATGCCGGTAGGAATTTCATAAGGAATAAAAAGCGTCCTTGCCGCCAAATCACAAAGCATGACAAAAACAGCGCCAAACAGGGCGGAAAACGGTAAAAGATGACGGCATTCCTCCCCAATCAGCCTGCGGGCAATATGGGGTGCAAGCAGTCCGACAAAGCCAAGCAGTCCCGCAAAGCTGACTACAGCACCCGCAAGCGCCGAAGCCAATACCAAAAACAAAAACCGAAAAATCTTTATATTCATACCCACGGAAGAAGCCACCTGCTCCCCAAGGGACAAAACCTCCAGTTCATCTGCGAGCAGACATGCCGCCAATATACATGCTAAAATCACTATTCCTGCCGGAAAAAGCACGTTTCCGTTGATAAAACCAAAGCCTCCCAGCCGAAAACCGTATGTTCCCGTCAGGGTGTTATCCCCAAAGGTATGCACCACGTCAGAGGCCGAATTGAACATACTGTTCACGCACACCCCCGCCAATATCAGCGTAACACGGGATGCTCCCGTCTTCCTTGCCAGAAAATAGATGAGAAGCATGGCGGCAAGCGCCCCCATAAATGCCGCACAGGGAACCAGCCTGTAAGAAAGGGGGAACAATGCGCTGCACAATACCACTGCAAATCCGGCACCGGCATTGACGCCGATAATATTCGGACCTGCCAGCGGATTGCCAAGCACATTTTGTATGATAACGCCGGATACCGCCAGACCGCCTCCTGCAAGGGCACAGGCTGCCACCCTCGGCAATCTGACAAAGAGCAGGATATTTGTATGGCTCTGCTCCCCCTGTCCCGTCAAAACCGCTGCTATCTCCTTTAATGAAAGAGGAACGGAACCCAGCCCCGTGCACAAAAGGAAGCAAAAGAAAAATAACAGAAACAGACAGGCTTCTGCCCGTCTGTTCCTGTCCCGTTTTTCTGTCCTGCCCCGGCTGACTGTTCTTTTCATTGCGCATTCTCCGGATATAAAATATCTGCCAGTATACGGTAGCTTTCCGCCCAACGCTGATTCGGCTTATTGTGAAACTTGTTTTTCGGAAGCACATAATACCGGCCGTTTTGCACCGCACTCAGGCTTTCCCATGCCGGATTATCCAGAAGCACAGCCTGCACGCTTGCAAGCGCTGCCTCTTCGTCTCCCATGGTTGTCACAAATATATAGTCCGGTTCCATCTCCAATATAGCTTCCACACTCAAATCTTCCAGCAGCCGGTTTTCACCATCGGCAATATTAACGCATCCCAAATCCTTCAGCATGATGCCTGTCAGGTTGTCACTGCCTTTTGCTTTTACTCCCGTAGAGTATGCCCTGAGTAAAAGTACCGTCGGCTGCCGCCCCTCCTGTCTGGCTGTCTGCCCGGCAATTTCTTTTTCCACCTCTGTCCCGTACAGCACATATCGTTCTTCCTGCCCGGTCAGTCTTGTGTAAAACCGTAAAACCTGCAAATAATCATCAAATGTTTCCACAGAATGATAGATTGTCTTTATGTCCAGATTTGCAAGCTTTTCTTCCAGCGCAAGATGCCCTTCGATGTCTGCCGAGAGTATCACAAGCCCGGCGTCTGCCGACAGCAGGCTTTCCAAATTGGGATTTTTCAGGTTTCCCACATGTACGGTGTCCTCCTCTATGGCAATCATTCTTGTATCGTCATAGGCATCTTCCGTCACTGCTGCAAGCCTGCCGCCCGCAATGGACCATATTTCCGCAAAACTGCCATCCAATATGGCAACCCGCAGGCTCCCGGATTGAATGTCTGAAATTTCCTGTGCCGTAAATTCCACCGTTCTTCCCAGCGCATCGGTATAAGACACTAAAGCCTGCCCTGCTTTGTCAGCCTGTCCTGCTTGCTGCCCGCATCCTAAAAGACACAGGCAGAAAATGCAGATACCGGCTATCCTTTGTACCATATTGTATGTTTTTGTCACAAAGGTCCCCCTGCATCATCAGCCCCAAAAATTAATATGCTGTCCTATCATTTTTTCAGACTCGGTCTGTACCGAATCACTCATTGCCTCATAAATCGTATCATCAATCTTGCGAAGCAGTTCATCCATGGAGGATGCTGTCACGGTAACCGAATCTTTCTCTTCTTCTGCCTTTTTCGCACGTGCTTCAGCCCTTTTTTCCTCCGCTGCCTGTTTTGCTTCTTTTTTGGCGGCCTGTTTCCTTTCCGCTGCCTTCCTTGCCGCACCTTTTTTAATCCGCTCCCTCTGTGCTGCAAGGGATTTGTCGACAACTGCAAAGAAGGAAGCGTTGCCGCCATCGTTTATCTGCATTCCAAATGCCTTTACACCGCTCTTGCCGCCAAGCTGCTTCTGCATCTGGGGAAGCTTTATGGCTGCACTGCTGATAATACCTTCATACTGTTTTCGATAGTTTTCATCCGAAGCCATTCTTTCTACCTTTTCTTCGTCAATCAAAACTACCATCCTGTGCGGATTTGCATAGCTTCCCGCCTGCGCTTTGGCAACCCCTTTCATATCCTTGCTGACAAGGACAAAATCCATGTTGGAGTATTTTTTCTTTAACTCTTCATAGTATTTTTGAGCTTTATCGCTCAACTCCGGGTTACCTAAGGTCCTGCCATAGTTTGCCGGTTTCTTTTTTGCGGCAGTTGTTTCATATGCCGCGCCCGCCTGTGCGTTTCTTTCTGCCTGCATTACTGTACTCATTTTTTCTCCTCCTTGATAATGATTCCCAAAATCCATTTTGGGTTATAGTCTATATCGGCAAAATGATAAATATTCTTAATATATGGCCTCCCTATCGCAATAATGTCACTGTCATCCCCATATCTTCATATTTATATGCTATAGGAACCACCTCACGCCAAAATAAAAAGGAGAGATAATCTATGGCTATCGGATATTTGATTACACAGGCGCGAACCGCCCATGACGCCATCCCCATACCCGGGGTAAGGGTCAGCATTTTTGATGACCAAGGCAACAGTATTTATGAACTGATTACGGATGAAAGCGGTGAAACACAGGCTGTTCCGCTTGAAACAGTCGACAAAAGTTTTTCACAGAACCAGTATTTTTCCGGCATCCCCTATGTGAGTTACAATGTCCTCGCACAGGCCGCCGGTTTTAACTCTGTCTATATCTCGGACATTCCCATATATGACGGGGAAACAGCCACCCTGCCCCTGAACCTGATTCCCATGCAGAATATGCAGCGCAGTCCCAATCAGACGGAAATTTTTATCGGCAGCCCGGCTGTCGCCATGCCCCAGACGCGCAATCAGGAAGGGGGCAGCAGCATAAGGCCATACGTCTTACGGCAGGTTGTGATTCCCAACCCCATTACTGTCCACCTTGGTCCCCCCAGTTCGTCCGCGGCAAATGTGCAGGTATCTTTTCCCGATTATATAAAGAATGTGGCAAGCAGCGAAGTGTATCCAACCTGGCCTGACGCCGCACTGACCGCCAATATTTACGCCATTATCACTTTTGCCTTAAACCGGGTTTTTACAGAGTGGTACAGGAACCAGGGCTACGGCTTTGATATCACCAACAGCACCGCATACGACCAGGCTTTCGTTTATGGGCGTCCGATTTATGATTCCATCAGCAGGATTGTGGATAGAATATTTAATGAATATGTCCGCAGGCAGGGTCAGAACGCTCCCTATTTTACCTCTTTCTGCAATGGCACTACCTCTACCTGTCAGGGTTTGTCCCAATGGGGCACCGTAACACTTGCCAACCGCGGTCTCAGTCCAATACAGATTCTGCGTTCTTATTATCCGAATGACATAGAGATTGCACAGACTGATATTATCACGGGAGTCGCTTCCTCTTACCCCGGCACCCCACTCAGAACAGGCAGTAAAGGACTTGATGTGCAGACCATACAGACTTATCTAAACAGAATCCGCCGCAATTATCCTGCCATCCCTGTTATCACGGATGAAACAGGCGTCTTCGGTGAAAGTACAAGGGCAGCCGTTTCCAAATTTCAGAGTATATTTAGTCTGACTCCTGACGGTATTGTCGGAAAATCCACATGGTACAAAATTTCCAGCCTTTATACAGCCGTCACCCGGCTGGCAGAGTTGGACAGCGAAGGTACATCTCTGGGCATTGGAACGGTTCCTCCATCTACCACGCTCAGGCAGGGGTCAAGAGGGCCTGACGTAATCACGCTCCAATACCTGCTGGATGTCATCTCAGAGTACTATCCCGGCATTCCCGCCCCCGCACAGGACGGCATCTTCGGCAGCGGGACAAAGCAGTCGGTCATCGCTTTCCAGCAGGCAATGCAGTTGAACCCGGACGGCATTGTAGGACGGCTTACCTGGGATGCCCTGTATGAAACGTATCAGGGAATAGAACAGAATATCCCTTCTCCGGGTCCGGAAACCGGCACCATCGAGTATGTGGTAAAATCAGGAGACAGCCTCTGGCTGATTGCCCAGAGATATCAGACCACCGTGGATGCCATAAAGAGGCTTAACGGGCTGACCAGTGACATGCTGCGAATCGGGCAGGTACTGAAGATACCTGCAAGCCAGGCTTCTCCTTATATAGAATATACCGTAAGGGCAGGGGACACTCTCTGGCTGCTCTCACAGAGATACGGCACAACAGTGGATGCCATCCGGAGATTAAACAATCTCTCCAGCGATATCCTGCAGATTGGTCAGGTACTGCGGATTCCGACACGTTAAATAACTTCTTGCACAGAATATGCTGTAGAATACGCCGGCAGACTTTTTTATCTGCCGGCGTGTTTTGCTTGTTGCTGGTACTTATTGACTATAAAACAACTTCCTATTATAATAAAAGCATTACAATTACTTTTAACCGTTAATATCCGGATATCAATACAAGGAGAAAAAATGAAAAAGAAACTTTATGACAAAGGTTTTTCATTAGTGGAACTGATTATTGTGATTGCCATTATGCTTGTTCTTGTCGGTATTCTGGCTCCCCAGTTTGTAAAATATGTTCACAGGGCGCGCATAGCGGCAGATGTTGCCAATGCGCAGGAAATTGCCAGCGCCATTCAGGTTATGGCAGCAGACGGAGGAAGCATTACCGAGGCAAGTCGTCCAAATCTGGAGGTTGTTGATTACATCATGAAAGATTCCAATGCCGTGCTGGAAGCCGGTTACGAAATCCATGGCTTGGACGGCATATCCCGGATTCCGGTTTCCCACATAGACAAGGAAGCCCGCTGGACCGTCTGTTGGAACAGTGACGGTGAAGTTTTTGTAGGCCTGGCCTCCAAAGACTTCAGCACCGGCTGGATTCTCTACCCTGAATATATTGAAAATTACCGTTGGTTTGCCCTAGGATATGACAACCCACTGGAAGCTTATAAAGCTTATCATTGAATGTTTTTGCTGCTTTTTATCAAATGCAGGATTTCATCCTTTGCGGGCATAACACGAAGTGCCCCTTTTCGTGTTGTGATAAGGGCAGCAGCAGCATTGGCAAACATAAGCATCTGCTTTAATTGTGCTTCGGACAAGGTCAGTCCATGCTCTAACACATTGCTTAATACACATCCCATAAAGGTATCCCCTGCTCCCGTTGTATCAATCGTGCCGTTCATACGGAATGCGGGAGCATATACCTGATTATCTTTACAAAATGCCATACTTCCGTCCGCTCCCAATGACACAAACAGCAACGGAATCTGGTACCTTGCACACAGGTATGAAGCTGCCTTCTCATAATCATCCATACCCGTAAACCACAAAATCTCATCATCGGAGATTTTAAGGATATCGCATTGCTGCATTCCATATTCTACAGCTTTTTTTGCATCCTCCATGGAATTCCACAACGGTTTTCTGATATTGGGGTCAAACGATATATGGGCGCCTGCTTTTTTTGCCAGTTCCACTGCCCGCCTCGTGGCATTTGCAGCCTCACCGGAAGTCATGGACAATGTACCGAAATGAAACAGCCTGCAATCGGACAGTAATTCTTCCTGCAAATCTGCCGTCGTAAGCATCATATCCGCCCCGGGATTTCGGTAAAAGGAAAAGTCCCTGTCCCCATCCTCATTGTTTCGCACAAATGCCAATGTCGTATTAACACTTCCGTCAAAGCATAATCCTGCCGTTTCTATCCCCACCTCCAGCAGCACATTCTTTAACAGCATGCCAAACATATCCTGTCCGACCTTACCTATAAAAGCGGTTCTGTAATTCAGTTTCTGCAGCATAGCAAGCACGTTGCAGGGCGCACCGCCCGGGTTTGCCTCAAAAAGTCTGTTTCCTTGTGTGCTTTCTCCGTTTTCAGTAAAGTCAATTAATAACTCCCCCAGTGCTACCACATCATATTTTTTCATTTATATACCTCCTGCAACACTGCACTTATATCCTTTCCAGAAATAATGTAAAGGAAACGTCATCCCCTGCTATCTGGGGCAGAAGAATCCCTCCTGACATTAATGCCTTTCCCGTATAGATACGGCCATCCTGAAGCATACGGTATTTTGCTTCCTCGTCCAACCCCGTAAGCCGGATTCTTGTGCGCAGTACATTGGATGCAGCCCTGAATACCACTCCCTGGACCAATACCTTTGACTGTTCCCCGGATACAAATGCCCATGCGGACAGATTCTCCATATATGGGTTGCTCAGCCGGTAATACAATCCGTTATATATAAGCTCCTGATGTTTTTTATACATGCACACCTGTCCGGCAACTTCTTCTTTTTCTTCCGCTGTTAATTTATCCAAGTCCAACTCATAGCCAAAGCTGCCTGCCATGGCAACCGTACCCCTTGTCCGGATGGATGTACTCCTGCCCGTCTGATGGTTCGGTACCGCCGACACATGGGAACCAACCGTTGAAATCGGATAAAAAAAGCTTGTTCCATATTGGATAAAGGTTCTTTCATGCGCATCCGTTCCATCACTGCACCATATCTGGGGGCAATAATAAAGCATTCCGGCATCAAACCTTCCGCCTCCGCCGCTGCAGCCTTCAAAAAGAACCTCCGGAAATTCATCCGTCAGCCTTTCCAGCAAATGATAAAGTCCAAGGATATATCTGTGCGGCACTTCTGTCTGGCGCTCTTTTGGAAGTGTCACTGAATACCAGTCACAAATGCTTCTGTTCATATCCCATTTTACATATTCTATATTATAATCTCTTAAAATTTTGCTGACAGTCTGGTAAAGGTACTCTGCCACCTCAGGATTTGCCATATCCAGAACAAGCTGATACCGGCTTCTCATAGGGTCTCTCCCCGGGATACGCATTGCCCACTCCGGATGCGTCCGGTATAGCTCGCTGTCCTCGGAAACCATTTCCGGTTCAAACCATATTCCAAATTTCATGCCCATCCGGTTAATTTGTCCGATTAGCCTGTCAAGTCCTCCCTGCAGCTTTGCCTCGTTCACAAACCAGTCTCCCAGCCCCGATGTATCGGAATCCCTTTTTCCAAACCATCCGTCATCCAATACCATCATATCTATGCCCAGTTCGGATGCCTGTTGTGCTATTTTCACTATTTTTTCTTCATCAAATGCAAAATAGGTGGCTTCCCAATTGTTAATCAATACCGGTCTGTCTGCAAGTTTATATTTGCCCCTGCACACATTGTTGCGTATGATATTGTGGAACCGGTGCGACAACTCTCCCATACCATTGCCGGAACAGGAAAGGATTACTTCCGGTGCATGGAAAGATTCTCCTGCATCCAGATGCCATGAAAAGGTATCAGGATTTATGCCCATAACCAGACGTACCTGCCCCAGCTGGTCCTTTTCCACCTGTGTCTGGAACCCACCGCTGTACATAAACGCTGCACCTATACAAAATCCTGCCGTTTCCGTACAGTCCTTTTCGCATAACAAAACTGTCGGATTCTGCTGATGGCTTGAGGTACCCCTCGTGCTGCTGCTTTCCTGAATGCCGTATATCAGGGGCACCCTCTCTACCTGCCTCTCCATGGTATGCCTTCCGTGAAAATGCACCCACTCCCAATCCCCATATGGTATATCCATGCATAAGCTGTGCACCCGTTTAATGATAACCGGCGCATTTCCATTATTTCTGACAACCACACTTCTTGTAATTACGTCCTCCTCCCAAAACACGCCGTACTTTAAGCTTACCTCCACCTCTGAATATTTGTCCTTTAACACAATCTCCAGGGTTTCGGCCTCACTGTTACCGGCGTATACCGCCGGCAGTCCGGGTATGCCGTACTTCCCTTTTTCAATACGGTATTCCAAAAACCTCAGGTCCAGGCCGGTGCTCCCATCCCCATGCGTTACGGAGATGGCCGGAACGCGGAAATCTCCCACTCCGTGCGTTGCATATTCCAGTGGCAGCGTATTTAATGAATAAGTCCTTTGATTTTCAGCCTCATAGATATTACCTGCAAATCCGACATCCGGATAATCCAAAAGATAGTCCATACAATAGTCCGTTTTGTTTCCATACCATAAGTGGACAAGCACCCCGAAAGCATCTGCTTTCATCTGATAAAGGGTATTTGCAGTCTCTATATGAAATACACCGTTTTCCACAGTAATAGCCATATTGTTATCTCCCGTTTTCATTAGATTCTTTTATGTCAAACTGATAAGTAGCCAAATCTGCAAAAAGTGTAATACTGTCTGTACCATAGCTCCTCTTTACAGTAAATTTCTCCCCGCTTGTATCAACCAAAATTTTGCCATTCGGATGAAAAGCAGGACATTCATTCCTGATTTTCATCAGTTCCTTTAACTTTTGTACAACAGGACGCTCTTGCTGCTCCTTAATTTCATCCATGGAATAATAATGCCGGTTAATGTCCCTTCCGTTTTTAGTCTGCTCCATCAACCTGATATCATTCTCTCCCGCCAGAAGCCCCACATAATATACCTGAGGAATTCCCGGTGCAAAAAACTGAATTGCCCTTGCCAGAAGATACGCTGCATCATTGTTGCCCAAAGCAGAATAATATGTGGTATTCACTTGATAAATGTCCAGATTGTTGTATGCCTCGGAGCTGTAAATTTTTTTGACGTTTGCACCCTGCTTATACATTTGTTCCTTTACTGTTTCGATTTCCTCGTCGGGCAGTAAGTCCTTGACATCCACAATGCCGATTCCGTCATGCGTATCCAATGTGGTAAACTGTTTCATCGGACACATTTCCATCCACCTCTTCAGGTATTTCCCTGTATGGTTGTACAGGGCATGCAGCGTCAGAACCGGCAGCGCAAAATCATATATCCAGAAGCCCTGCTCTGCTATTTTCATGGGAATCGTATAATGCTCATGTATCTCCGGCAGAATTTCCGCGCCGTTTTCGGCCGCTGTCCTTTCTATCCCGTGAAGAAGTTCCCAGATATCCGGCTCAACAAAAAAGCAGCTTGTATTTTCCTTTTTAACAGCATAAGCAAAAGCATCAAGACGGATTACGGACGCTCCCCTGCCGCACATATTTTTCAAGGTTTCCTCTATAAACTTTTTGGTCGCCTCTTTGGTGACATCCAAATCAATCTGTTCCTCACAGAAAGTACACCAGATTTTCTCTTTGGTGCCGTCCCCAAATTCCGCTTCAATATACGGCGCCCTTGGTTTTCTCTTATATATTTTATCAATCTGCTCCTGTGAAGGCTCCTTATTCTTCCAAAATTCCTTATATAGGATAAAGAAATCTTTATAAGGGGATGCTTCCTTTCTTTTCAGAAAGTCCTGAAAATATTCGGAGGATGCAGAAATATGGTTTACCATAAAGTCAAACATCAGATAGTAGTCTTTCCCGATTGCCTCCACATCACCGAAATCACCAAACCTTTCATCCACCATGTCATACCGCATCGGCGCAAAGCCACGGTCCGCGGACGAGGGGAAGAAGGGCAGAATATGCACTCCGCCCACGGCATCCCGATAATAGGTGTTTAATACAGTATGCAGTTCTTTTAAGTCCTTACCCATGCTGTCTGCATAAGTGATTAGCATAATTTTGTTATTCAGCTTCATTTAAAGCACCTTATCCCTTCACTGCCCCACTGGCAACACCATTTAATATCTGCTTCTGGCAAACAATATAAAACAACAGGATTGGTATCAATGCCAGAATATAAGAGGCAAACGCCAAATTATAATTTGTACCGAACTGTGTCTGGAAATTAAGCTGTGCCAGAGGCAGCGTGTTCTGTCCCGTCCCGGACATGATAACCAACGGCGTCATTACGTCATTCCAGGTTCCCAGTGCCGTCAGGATTGCAACCGTTGCATGCATGGGCGTCATCATCGGAAAAATAATTTTCCAGTATGTTTTCCATGTAGTGGCCCCGTCTATACCTGCCGCCTCCTCCAGTGCGATTGGAATGTTTTTCAGATATCCGCTGTAGAGCAGCACATTCATGGGCATATAAAATACCAGATACAGCAATATAACTCCCACCCGGTTTCCGAGTCCCATCTGTGCGGTCTGTTTTACCAGCGGCATCATCAATATGGAGAAGGGAACAAACATACCGCTGACAATATACAGGTAAATAAAACGAAAGCTCTTCTTTTCCGCCATTCCCCTGCCGATGACATACCCCGCTATTGAATGGATTAAAATAGCCAGAACTATGGTTGCCAACGTTATCAGCAAACTGTTTCCCAAGGAATGCCAGAAATTAGTCACTTCCATAGCCTGCCTGAAATTATCCAGACTCCACCGTGCCGGAAGGGATAATGCACCTGCCACATCATTTGTCATTTCGCTCGGCTGCTTAAAGGCAATAATAATTGCCATATACAAAGGGAAAAATACGGTAACGGTTCCCAAAACCAGTATAATTGTCAGAACCCAGTTGGTTTTTCTGTCCTTCTTTGTCATAACTGTTCCTCCTTTTTATTCATTACGGTCATCTGGAAAACAGAAATTGCCACAATCACAAAGAAGAAAATAACCGCATTGGCACTCTGAAAACCAAATTGTCCCCCGTCCATACCGTTTCTGTAAATCAGGTAGGAAATGGACTCCGTGCTCTGCGCAGGACCACCCTTTGTCAAAGACATAATCTGGTCAAACACCATCAGGAAATTCTTTGTGCTCAATACCAGGTTTATGGTGACAAATGGCATGACGAGAGGAAGCGTGACCTTCCAAAATTCCTGCCACTTGCTTGCCCCATCCAGCATACATGCCTCGTACACATCCCGTGGAACCGTCTGAAGGCCTGAGATATAAATAATAGTGTTCATTGCAACCGCCTGCCAAACGCCGACCACCAGAACGCCAATCCATGCATATTTCTCACTGGCAAGGATACTGTTCTGCAGAAAACCAATTCCAAATATATTTCCCACTGCCGGAAGAATATAGGTAAAGAAAAAACTAAAAATATAGCCGATGACCAGACCGCCCAGAATGTTCGGTACAAAATAGATTCCTCTTAGCGCACTTTTAAAACGGATTCTGCTGTTCAATCCCATTGCCATGATTAAGCTGAATACATTTACAAGCACGGTTCCGACCAATGCGTATTTAAAGGTAAACAAATAACTTTTCCCCACCCGTGCATCCGTAAAGAGGTCAATATAATTGCGGAAACCCACATAATCATAAGAGCCATATCCCCTGTAGTTGGTAAAACTGTATATGATGCCCTTTATCATGGGCAGGGTATTGAATGTGAAAAATAAAACCAGTACCGGTATGATAATCGCCCAAAATGTTTTGCTCCGATTTGTCATTTTTATTTTCATTGTGCGTCCTCCCTATCCTGCTGATACTGCTGCACCTTCCGAATCAAGTCCCTGTTGTAGCGTTTCCAGTCCGCATCAAACCGCTCCAAAAAAGTATCCACGCAATCTTCGCTGCCATCCAGCAAAAATGTCTGAATCATAGCGTCAACGCTCATCTCACTCGGATAATGATGGTCCTGATAATCCGCCATCCTGTCATTTTCAATATATTCCCGCATTCCCTCCAATTCGGCCGGAATTGCAAAATCTCCATTCTTACAGGCAATTCCGCCTTGATTGTCGAGGTATACCTGAATTGTCTCATCTTCATAGAGAAAACGCAGCACCTCATATACGGCTTCCTTATTCTCGCAGTTTTTCATCACACAGAACTGTAAATCAATACCCGAATTTAAAATATTGTCCTCCTTATTCTCGTTTGCCGGAAAAGCAAAAGAATCAATGTCCATATCCGGGTTTACGGATTTAATCTGCGGTATTGCATAGCTGCCAATCGGATACATTGCCGACTGCCCTCTTGCAAAGGCGGTACATGCATCATTGTAGCCGTAGGCATAGGGATTGGCTTCCGCATACGCAAGCAGGGCCCTTGTTTTTTCCGCCGTTTCACGGTAGGAATCCGCAAAAGTGGTATTTCCCAGATTCACCTGATTGCAGGTATCCGAATCGGACAATCCGACTGCCAGGGCATTCCACGGTGCAAGGCAGGTCCATGTATCCTTATATCCTAAATACAAAGGCTGTATGCCGCTTGCTTCTATCTCTTCACAGAGTGCGATAAACTCGCTCCACGTTTCCGGTATCTCCCAGCCGTGTTCCTCAAACATTGCCTTATTGTAAAGGATTCCTGCCGCATTAGCCGCGTAAGGCAATGCATAGATTCCCTCCCTGGGTATAAATTCCAATTCTTTATTTATGTCCAGATAGGACTGTTTCACCATTTCAACTTCCGCAAGGTCCGAAATATCCATAAACAAATCCGCATCCAGAAAATTGGAATAGTTAATGTCCCCGCCGATGCCGACGATATCAGGATAATCCTCCCGGATAAACCTTGTTTTCAAAATTGTCATGGCTTCGTTCGGCGAGTCAATCGTAAGATGGATGTCATCATGCGTTTCGTTAAAACGCTCTGCAATTTCTTCGAACGCTTCCACTGCTTCCGGCTTGTATGACACCAGTTCTACCTCTATCCTGCCGTCAGATGTATCTTTTCCACAGCCTGCAAGCCCTGCCGTCGCCGTTACGATTCCCAAAATCAGCAATAATCTTCCGGCAATCTTTCTTTCCCACATATAATCCGCCCCTTTCCAATAAATACATTTACAGTTTTTGCTAAATCCATTGTAACATGCCAAAATGCTACCTGAAAATAGCTGTATTTTTTATTTTTTATGCCACAATGCTATTTTTTATGATATAATATCACATGATGACGCATTAAGGTATATTTATCTGAAGGGAGCAGGAAATGAGTAATCTTTTATTCAACATTTTTCCCCATGAAAATTTTATCGATTTAGGTATGTACCAATATGGTTATGAGCAATGTGACCCCGGGCATTCTTTCGGTCCTTCGGCCAGGAACCATTATCTTTTTCATTACATTATTTCAGGTACCGGCACACTTATGGCTGATAATGCTGACGGCGTAACCCAGACCTACTCCATCAAAAGCGGACAGGGATTTCTAATATTTCCAAAGCAGATTGTAACCTATTATGCCGACCCAAAGCTTCCCTGGGAATATGTCTGGATTGAATTTGACGGGCTGAAAGTAAAAGAACTTCTCGACTTGACAGAACTTTCAAAAGACGCTCCTGTATACAGGCCTCACTCCAAAGACCTCCGCGGGCAGATGATGGAGGAAATGTTATATATTGTACACCATGCCGATGAATCATCCTTTCATCTCATCGGCCATTTATATCTTTTTCTGGATTATCTTACCCGCTCATCAAAATCAACCAGACTAATCCAAAGCAGCAAAATGAGTGATTATTACATTAAAGAAGCTATTCATTACATAGAACAGAATTTTCAAAACGATATTTCCATCGAAGAAATTGCTTCCGTCTGCGGAATCAACCGTAGTTATTTTGGGAAAATTTTTCATAGCTCCATAGGCCGTTCCCCACAGGAATTTTTGATGCACTACCGGATGGCAAAAGCAACGGAACTGTTAAAGCTGACCTCCTTATCCATTGCGGAAATCGGTTCCGCTGTCGGATATGAAAATCAGCTTCATTTTTCCCGTGCTTTTAAAAGTATTTACGGACTATCTCCCAGAGAATGGAGAAATCAGCATAAATAATCCGGTGGCTTCCCGTTCTATAGGAACTGCCGGATATCACTGACAAGCTTTTCTTCCAAGTTTATCAACTGCTTTGCGATATCCTTTGTCTTTTCATCCGCCGCCTGATACTGGTTTAAATACTTATTCAGCGACTTTACTCCCATGTTACACCCATCTGTCATCAAGTTGGCTATGGTCTTATCCGATTCATTCATCACCAATTTAACATTAGTCTTTATCCACGACATGCTTTTTGCCATGGGATTTGGATTTTTTCCCTCATCATGGTATTTATCCAAAAGCTTTTGTATCTCTTCTTTTAGCTTTTCGTGCTTATTTTCGCATTCCACAAGATGTTTTCGGAAAGTCTCATCATGCACATAGCTGATAACATCCTCAATGGAATCTATCCCCATTTTTATGCCGGCGTCGCATTCCCGCAGCAGTTTTATGGTATCCGGTTCAATCATTTTAGAGTCACTCCTTTTGCTTTTAGGGGTATTATGTCCGCTTACGCAATGATTCATTCTTTTGCGCCATGGCGACTCTTCACAAATTTTACACAAAGTCCGGAAAAAGTGCCGGTATTTATGTCTTACAAAACAACATTACAAGAATTTTTCCCTGGTCAATTTTATAATCCGCAATCTCTTTTTGATAGGGTTTAATAACTCTTTCACCGTTGAGAACATAGGAAGCTTCACGTTATCCAGTATGTTTTTTGATTCGGTATTCTTTTTGCTCTTCCCTCCTTAAGCCTTGCTGCAAACCACAGTATTACCAGTCACTGTCCCAATCGGACCAGTCAGAATCCCAGTCGCCCCCATAGTCCCAGTCGGAATCCCAGTCATTATCCCAACCGCTGTCGTCATTCCAACCGTCATCATCGTCCCAATCATTACCCCATCCGCTGTTATCGTCCCAGTTGTCGTTATCATCCCAATTATCGCCCCAGTTATTTTCACTGTCCCAATTACTGTTTGTAAATGGTTGGTATCTATTATAACAATTGTAAGGACTACAGCTAAAATAACCGATTCTTCCCTGCAACAGACTAAACATACTGCATAAGTTTAAGATTATCATTGTAATAATGACAATCCAGAAAATGGTTTTTTTGGAAGTATGTCGATATGTATTGGCTCCCCGGCGCACCGGTCTGCTTACCGGCTGCACCGGCCTGTTTGCCGCCCGCATCTGCTTTTGATTGGTCGTCTCTGATTTTATCTTCTGATATAACTCATTAACCGCATAGGCTTCGTCTTTTCCCTCATACCGGACGGCACGGCTGCCGTCGCTTTTATTTTTATAGACAATAAAATTTCCGCTTTGTTCATCTTTATAAATGCCAAATGCCCTTGCACCGGTATAATTCTCTCCTATAAAAAACCGCATCTGTGCCAGCGGCAAATTGTGGGATATACAAAATGCCTTTAATTCTTCTATTGTGACAGGCACATTATTTGCCGTCCGCTTAAGGTGGGTATTTGTTCCGCCGCAATAGGGACATACGCTGTCCGTATCATTTATAAACTGTCCGCAATAATCGCATTGAATCTGCATGGTTTTCTGCCTCCCTTTTCTTAAACGCAACCGGAATTATCCCTGCAAAAACAGTGTTTTCTGTCAATTAATACAGATTTAGTTCCAACTTTACCGGAACCGCAGACATCATCTACATAACTGTCACCGGCAAAAACCGCATCTTCTTTGCCGCACTGTTCTTTCCTCAAAATATACTGATAAATAAAACTCTTCCGGGCTGATATCTTTATCTTGTAATGCCAAAATCTTTTTACGACATCCAGAGAGCCTGTTCCTGTCGAAATCAAGGTTCCGTATACATCAAAGATAATTAGTTTCATAAATACCACCATTATAAAAATGTAAGTTAACGCTATTATTACCAATCAGCTGGACATGGCGGCCCCTGATGTTCAGAGCTTCCGTTGTTAATGGATAATTTGGATTGCTGCTTATGTAGGCATCGGACAGATGCCTTATACGGCGCTCAGTGAAAAGGAAAGACTACATTTTTGTCTGTAACGCTGCTGCAATCCCCGCCAGAGTCATTATCGTTTTCCTCTTCATAAGTCCATCCTTTCGCCTCTCCATGGCTTCCAATCGAACAAATTCATTCTATCATAAACATCATTTTGTTACAATGCAACTCCATTGATTTCCGGCACTTTATCTCATTTGAAATAAGACAGATTTTGGTGCCTTTCATGCCTGCTTTCTTCCGCCCGTTTTGCGGACACATATCGCGTATTACAAAACTTATGGATATTCTTCCCGCTTCTATCTATATCGTACAGAAAAAAGGAACCGGGACAAATCGGTTCCTTTCTGTTATAATTGCATGGCGCCATATTTTCGACTGGTTGTTTCAGTCACTTAATCTTCACTTATTTTCAATGATTCTGCCATTTTTAGGGCATACTTCTCGATGGTTCCTTCTTCCAGAGAGGCAAGCTTGCTAAATTTACTGTTGTCACATACCATCCACATCACATATGCACCTTCTCCAACCTGTAAATCAGCGGCATATCCTACAAATGGAATGGTAATTTTTGTCTCTCCATTGTCAAAGACAATATCATAACCCAAAGCATCCGTACTATACTAAAAATAATACCACACGGCATCACTTACTAACTCGCTGCCATCCTCCAGCATCGTTTCCAGACTGTCAATTTCAGATTCCTCATTCCAACTTTCCAATTTTACAGCAAGCAAAGAATCCTTCTGATAAGTCACTTCACAGGAATCTGTCTTATTATGCGGAATTAAAGCAGACTATTCTGTAAAAGCTTTTCGATTTTCCCAAATCAGTTCACCGCTTATGGCATTGACGGCAATCACCTCTTCGCTCCTTTGGCTTTGCTCTTTTTCGTCTTCTCCTGCCCAAAACCTCCAGACCGGTACAATAAGCAAATCGCCCTCGGAAGAGATAACCGACAGGTATTCCAGACTGATTTTGGTAACCGATAACGACTTTTCCTGTATCGGAATCTGGTCTATCTGCTCCTGCATGGCCGTTATGGCTTCATGAACCGATAAAATGGGCTTGTCCAATCCGATTTCTTCCTCTGAGTAAAAGCTTCCCCAGATTTTTACAGGAAACGGACTGTCCTTCCCCGTTGCCGTACTGAAATCATGCCAGGCTGTCACGGGCATCCCGTCAATTATTTTTCTGAATACCGCCTTTATAAAAAATTGCCCGTCATCCGTTTCACAAACATGTATCAAATCGCATGAATAACTGCCGTTTTTATCTATAGCGCCGATATCGTACAGTCCAAGCTGTTCTATCTCGGCAGAAGAGATATCTCTCACCTTCAAAAGGGTTGTATATGTATACTCATCCATCTCAGCCATTGCATCGTCTTGAACAACAATGGGAAATATCTGTTTGATATCGGAGTATATATCTGTGGCAGTTTCTTTGTGATTTAAAATATCTTCCACCGGTATTTCGGAACGGATAATCTGATATATCCAGGATTCTCCTCTGGGTGTCACAAATTCCCATACATCCTTTTCCTGATTGTATTCGACGGCTTCAATAACGTCCCATGTTTCTGCAGGATGCATTATTTTCAGCAAATCCTCCCGGCGCTCCTCCGTAAATGGCTCCGGCACATATTTATAGCAGCTTACCTGATTGATGCCATCCGCAAAGACCTGTGCATCAATAGATATTTTTCTACCGTCTGCACCCTCTATCACCTGCGCTACTGTTTCACCAAAAAATTCATCAGCCGCTTCACTATAGGGGATGTCTTCCATATTTTCCGTACATTCCTCTTTAACGGCTGCATCTTCTGCACCGGGAAAATTTTGTTCCTTATCCTCCTGTCCGCTGCATCCCATAAAAAACATCGGCATAAACAGTAATATTGTAAGTATAGAAAAACCTATTTTTAACTTGCCCGTCATACTCTTCTTCATTTCTCCGTTAATTTTCAGGATAGCCTTCACGGAAGCCCATCTGGATTTCATAGAGTATTCTGTCAAAGCAGTATGGAATCTTATGTTCAAAATCTATTATCTGTAAAAATTCCGCATCGGACAACTCCTCCTCCGGAAGGCAGAACTTGCTGTTTTCCTCGCAAAACGCTACACCTGCTCCCGTATATTCATCCCATGTCTTTATAATGATTAAATCCTGCTCAGAGCAGATACCTTCGCTCTCATACCGTTTCTTAAGTTCTTCGTATCTATCACTTTCCGTCTGGCAAAGCTCCCTGCTGTATCCTCCTCCCACATCCAGATTAGACGAGCAATAGGCCAGGTAAATCCTGTCGACTTCCTCATCGGTCATTGCCGCCATGCGGCTTTCCCAATCTCCCCGGGCAACTATTCTCTCTTGATTCGTTTCATAGATGCTGTAAACCAATTTATGGTTAAAATCTATAATTTCCAAAAGTTCTTCATCGCTCAAGGCTTCCTCGGGAAGATAAATTGTTCTTGTGGACGCATCAAGCGCCACCCCCTGTCCGTTATAAGAATCTGCGTCTTCTATGATGGCTAAGCTTCCTTCCGGAAACCGTCCGTTCTTTTCGTATTCTACTGTCAGGGATTGATAACGTTCTCCTTCTTCCGCCGTTAACGGACGGTTCAGGTTGTTTGTCTCACCGGCATTTGCCAGTTGGTAGAAATTTTCTATTTCCTGTTTCTCCATGCCTTCCATACGTTGTCTGTATAAACTGATAATCTCCATCGCAGTAACGGTGGTTCCGCATATAAGGCAACAGATAATGGCAGCCACAGCCGCCTTGGGCAGTCGTAATTTGCGCCCTCTTTTTTTTGCGGATATCTTCCTTTCTCCCTCCGCTTCCATGTGTATCTGTGAAAAGGCCTCATTTGCTTTATGCAATACAACTTCGGGAATTTCCAAATCCCGATATAAGATATCTTCCTTTTTATTGTTCATCCGCTATGCCTCCCTTATAATATTTTGATAATTGTTCCCGACCCCTGGAGAGTCTCGTCCGCACTGTGCTGTCCGTAATTCCCAATACCTTTGCTATTTCTTTTGTGCGGAAACCTTCCGAGTAGAATAAAATAAGCACAATACGATACTTTTCGTCAATGGATGACAATGCCTCCTGCCATTCTATATTGCTGACGCTCTCTTCGCTGACTCTTTCAGGCAGCTTGTCCGTATATATAACCCGGCTGTTGCTTCTGATTATTCCATAACAATTATTGACCAAAATCTTTGTCATCCAGGTTTTAAAATACCTGTTCACTCTTAAGTCACCCAATTTCTCCCAACAGATAAGCAGCGTATTCTGAATGGCGTCCGCTACATCCTCATCATTCATCAGAATGGCTTTTGCCGTACGGTACATGCTTTGCATCTGCGACTTCATTAATTCCGTAAATGCGTCGGGATTTTTCATTTTTGCTTTTTGAATCAGAATTTCATCACTCATTTACTTTTCACCATCTCCTCGTTTGTGGGTGCGGTAATTAATAAAACAGGAGCTCCCTATTTCGAATTACATACAATAGATGTCCGGAAGTTTAAAAATGTCCCACAAAAATAGACTTTTATTTTTAAAAAAGGCCCTGTATGGTATACAGAGCCTTTCTAACCTACATGATTCATTCTTTTTCAATCAGACGCATCGGCTGGGACACCACCGTGCTGTTATCCGGCACGTCCGTATTCACCACAGTCCCTGCACCGATTTTTACGTTATTGCCAATCCTGATATCGCCGATGAGGATTGCTCCTGCTCCAATCAGGCAGTTATCCCCGATTACCGGCGCCTTCCTGTTTACCTCTCCAATCGTTACATTCTGGTAAATCCAGCAGTTCTCCCCGATTGTTGCATATCTGGAAACAAAAATCCCGTGCAGTCCGTGGGGCAGCCTCGGCACGCCCAAAAAAACTGCATCCGGACCGATATATCCCCCGTGCTTATGGGCGCACCTGCTCATTCTGAAAGTCAGAATATCCCTGAAAATACCGTTTTTTGCCTTTTTCTGCCGCCGGTACAGCTTCCAGAAATGCCCCAGATTATCTCCTCTGGAATAATCAATGATTTTTCTTCGGATGTTCATTACAATATCTCCATATCCATCAATTTTCGCGAAACCCGGTTTCCGCTAAACGCTGAAATCAAATCTCGTGCCGCTCTCAGGCTCTTTTTCTTCATATGCCGTATTCCGGCTTACTTTTCTGATTTTTTCCAAAAGTTCTTCTATGCTGTCCGCCTGCACGATTGTCTGTTGCCTGCCAAGGCGTTCTTTTTGATTTTCCAGTTCGGCAAAAAATGAGGTGGAACCATCTGCATTAAAAGAAATGCCAAACTTTGTCATTTTGGTGCCGTTGCCGGCAAAAGCGCCCTCAAAGCCAAACTGCTCGTTTATCTGCCGGGACATCCTGATTGCACCTTTCATGGCATTTATCTTTTCATTCGCATATTTTTCGTCGGATGCCATTCTTTCAAGCTCTTCTGTCGAAAAAATAACAGAAAATTCTTTACTGCTGTTTTTCACAAGCGAGCGTAAATTGTCCCCTGCATTTCCCACAATAAAGTCATAATCGCCATACGTTTTCCTGAGTCTTTCCAAAAAAGCCGCCGCCTTTTTAGATAGTTTTGACTCGCTGCTCTTTACCTCTGTATGCTGCCCCGTCCTTTTTGCCGCCTTATATTCCTCCAGCCAGTTCGGATTCTCATTGGCTTTTTGCTGCATCCATTTATATAAATACCGAAACCCCGCCGTTATCCCTTCCCTAGTGCCTTGCGCATTTCCTTCCTGCGATATTCTCTGGTATTCTTTATAGGAAGCTGAATCCACATCGCGCATAATGGCAACCATGTCGTCGCCCAGCCTTGCGCTTTTTTCTTGTATTGCTTCCCACTCCTCGTCCGTAAATGCGCGGACTCCTTCCAAAGGCTTCGTCGGTATGGGCTCCCTTTTTTCAGGTTCTCCCAAAAGTCCTTTTCCATACTGCTCCAACGCCGTGAGTGCGTCGCCGGAAAATTCCACAATAACATTGTCCCCGTACCGGGAAGCTATGTCATTCATGATACGGAAGGACTCTTCCTTGGACATCTTATCCATGACCTTGTTGCCTTTTTCGTCCGTGGTGTTAAATTCATATTTCACCAGAGTATCTTTCTTTGACGCCGCATTGCCATAACTTTTTAACTGCTCCGTCCCTTTGTAAAACCGGCTGTAATCCTGATTTACACTAATTCCCATATTTTTCTCCTCCTTGAATATAAACTTGAAATCCATTTCTGTTTTTAAAGATAACTGTATATTATCAGTATACACCTACAGCGGGCGTCTGCCAAGTCTGACAAAGCCGGAATTTCCTTACTTTTCAGTCCTCAGATAAGGCATTCTGTCCGCCATCCAACGTAATAGCAAAGGTGTCTGCAATAGCGTCCAATCTGGAACCCCACTCATATGCTGCAGGAAAACCGGTGGAAACCACCCATACATCGTTGTCCTGTCCATACACCCTTGCCTCCAGCAAAAGCTGCTCCTCGCCTTCTCCTTCAAACTTTTGCAGCTTTTTGCTGTATTCATCATAGGAATATCCCTCAGCCGTCATGTCAGCCGCCACATCTGCCAAAGTCTTATCCGTATAGTGGGCCACTCCCAAACTGATTTCGGGAGAATAAACCGCAGATATCAGGTGGGGAGACTGCAGCGTCTTATCATAAATCTGCCATCCGTCGTCCGGAATATAGATGGAGAAACCATCTCCCACATAAAGTGTGGCAGGCATCTCCTCAAGCATCCCTTCAAGCATACACGAAATCACCGCCGTTTTTTCTCTTACATTTCCCGCAGGCCTTTCTCCCACAAATTCTGGATTGTCCAGTATCTGCGTCAAATCGGCGGTAAATAGTTCGTCGCCGGGAAAACAGTCGTTTTCCATCAGAAAAGCACGATAGGAAAGGGTATCTTCAACTTGTTCAAATACCAGATAAGTGCTGCCGGCATATTCGGGCGTTACCCAGCCATCCGCATCCATGGTCATGCCGCCTGCAAGCACCACTGTTTCGGGGTCGGCAGCCAGAAATTCATAGTTCATGCAGTATATTTGCAGGGTCGCGCCATCCAAATCGTCATAGGTATAGACTTGCTCCAACGATGTGATTCTCCAATTACGGTAAACACCGTTTTCTGTACCCTCAAATTTTTGCTCCGCCAGACTCATGGCGACATCCTGAACTACAGAAGGAATTTCCCCTTCCCCGCTCAAAATTCCACCTATGCCGTTATTCTCCTTTTCACCGTCCGCAGCGCCCAAGGAAGCATTATCCCACGCTTCAAACTGAATCCATTTTCCATCCATATTTACCGCAATACCACTGCCGTTAAATATGATTTCCGAACCGATATATCCAAAATTGGACTGCAACTCTTCCTCCGGTCTTTCCGCCTCCGTCACGGCAGAAGCAATAAACCCAATATGGGGGGAATCCAGCACCGACGCTTCGGCCTCCTTCGCAACCATATCGGAAACATTTTCTCCTGTGGATACATACAGCCTGCCCATTACATAAAGCATCTGTTCTTCTTTTGCCTTGGCTGATGTTGCAAAGAGTACAACAACGGAAACCACCAAAGCTATACTTAACAAAACGATTCCTATTGTTACTTTTCTGGTCTTCATGATGGCGGTAATCCTTTCTTCAATGGCATTTTTGCTGAAGTTATTACACAACGGCATCAATGTGCTTCTTTTTTCTTCCATGGAAAGCAGGGTTCTCGCATAGGTAGATTTTGAAGTCTGCCCAAACCGGCGCACAACGCTTTCATCACAGGACAGTTCAATGTCCCTGTTAAACAGAATATACATTGCCCAAACCAGGGGATTGAACCAATGGATACACAATACAAACGCAGCGCTCAGCTTCCATACCATGTCAAAATGACGGATGTGCATATATTCATGCAGCAGGATATACTGTAACTGCTGCGTGTCATCCCATTCGGTTTTCTTTGGCATCAAAATCACCGGCTTCAGTATGCCGTAAGTCAGGGGCGCAGCAATCCTGTCCGACTGCCTGACTCTGATTGGACGCTTCAGGGAATGCTCCTTCATCCACCCGAGAATATACGCATTCCTGACGGGCAGTGACGTACGAAACTCCAAATAACAGCGCAGATAAGACACTGCAAAGAAAATTATGCACAATGCCGTTCCCGCAAGCCACAGCGCCTTCCATTCCATTACACCATGTCCGTTGTTCACTTCCTTTTCCGCGGGAGCGGGATTTGTGTTCATCTGCACCTCTTCCATCGGAAAAATAACGGCATTCCCGGGAACATCCGCCATTGCCTCCTGTATGGGGGCATTTCTGCTTACAAATGTATATGCGCTCCACATGGATGGTACGGAAAAAGGAACCGCCAGACGCAGCAGCACAACTCCCCAGAGCAGTACGAATATTTTTTTTGGCAGCCTGTTCACTGTCAGGGCCCGCACAACAATAACAGCTATAATCATAACAGCGCCTGAAACACTCATCTGCAATAAATTCATACCATTCACCTCACATTCTTCATAATATCAATCCTTGTTATCATGTCTTTCAACATATTATTCCATGTCATCCACAAGCTGTTTCAACTTCTCAATCTGTTCCCCCGACAGCTTCTTTCTGCCAAGCAGCGCGGCAAACAGCTTATCCACGGAACCGTCATAAACCTTATTAATCAGTTCATTCGTCTCCGCCTCCTGCACCTTCTCCTTTGGAATCAGGGCATGGCACATGAAATTCGGCTCTGAACGCTCAATGGCGCCTTTTTTAATACATCTTTTTATCAAGGTATAGGTGGTGTTCATATTCCAGCCAACCTCTTCCTTTAATACATCTGAAATATGCTTGGCCGTGGTATCTCCCTCCCGCCAGAGTACATCCATTATTTTCAGTTCCGAATCAAATAATTTTATTTCCATCTCAATACCTCTCATTCTGCCATCTCAGCAATATTGCCGTCCAAAATTTGCACTACTATAGTAGTTTGTATTTATATACTACCACAGTAGTTTGCATTTGTCAACATACTACTGTGGTAGTATATAAATTCACTAAAAAAACCCGACCGGAAAGAGAAATAATGACAGGGGATGCCGTATAAGAAAAAAGACAAAAGGCAGCATTTATTGTCGGGAAAAGTGTATTCGGAAATCATATACTGGAATGCATAAAACAAATGATTAGGAGGGTGCATTTATGGAAGCGCATATTTTGGAACATTACAGGAATACCGGAACGTACACTTATGCAGGAGGCTATAAGGAGTATTTCCGTTCCCTGCCGGATGATATTGCCGCGCTGGGCAGACTGGTATGCAGTCAGGTGATACACAGGGTAACCTTGAAAGAAGGAAACACCAATGCGAACGCGGCTCTTTTGTACGGAGATATGAACCGGTATCCATGGTATCGGATGAGATGTGAGGATGATGTGCTTTTGACGGCTCCGGCTCTGACCGCGAAACTGTTTCGGATGGATGAGCGCGGTTTTGTGAAGGACCGGAAGGTAGAAAACAAGATTGTGGTAACGTGCCGCTACGTGTCCGTGCTGATGAGCACAATTCTGAAGGCGAAGGGGATTCCGGCGAGAAGCCGTGCCGGATTTGCGCCTTATTTCAAAGAAGGCGTCAGCATGGACCATTGGATAAATCAATATTACAATGAAATAGAGAGCCGCTGGGTTACCTTTGATGCGGATGGTTTTTACGAGGAAGGAGGCATGCCTCTCTCTCAATATGATATACCTGCAAAAAGCTTCGACTGGGCGGCTGAAGCCTATCTTTCCGTGAGAAGCGGAGAGACAGACGGCAAACAGTATCTGTATGCGGACGGACTGGGAACCTGCTCTCTTCCGGCTCTGGTCCGCTATCTGGTTTACGATTTCCACGCGCTTATGAATCAAGAGTTGACTTACAGTTTTATACCTGCATATCTGGACGGCAGGCTTGACAAGTTGACGGAAAAGGAATTGCAGGAGTTGGACCGGTTGGCGGAATGGATGTTGGAACCGGACAAATATTTTAATGAACTCTGCACAATCTGGAAGCTGGAGAGAAAATTCAGAGTTTTAAACAGTCCGCTCGTGGGGGCATATGACCACGGTGCAGAGTTTGAAAACTGACAGATATGTAGCTGATGGAAAGAAGCAATGCAGGAATGAAAAAAGGCGCCTCCTGCATAATTCAGAAGGTGCCCATTCTTGTGATACAGTATATGCTACTTGCAGGCAATATAAATATCCATGCTCTCCCCATCCGTTTCAAAGCAGGGAATAACATCCTTTTCCGTGTGTTCCAGACCATTTACGCGCATATATTCCATAAGAGTTTTATATGCGTTGGGAATAGTCACAAAAGGATTTTCAAAGGGGGATTCAACGTGTATCGCAGCATACTTGTGGTCGCCCTGCTCGTGTACTGCAATGTCAGGCGGAACAATCCCATCCGGCAGTATCCATGCTGCTTCATAGCCATGCATATTGAAAACATTAATCTGCTCCTGTGACACGTTTGGAAAATCCCAGCCTATGACACGAGGGTTATCCACGCCGCATTTACGGGCAATAGAAGATACTCTGTCGATTGCGTCCCCCTCCGGTTCGGAACTTATAACGGCATGTTTGATATAGCGGAAGGCAGGGACGGTCTCTACACGTAAATTTGTGTATGCCTCGCTACAAACAACCATATTATCGCGAAATAAGTTGTCCAGCGAGCAGTTGAAAAGCTTGCAAAGCTCTATCGCCTTGTCCATTTCAGGCTGCGTTGCATCCAGTTCCCATTTTGATATGGTCTGACGGCTGAGATTCATTTTTTCAGCCAAATCTTCCTGCGTCATATTTCCTCTCAGATGTCTTAAAAACTGCAAATTTTTTCCGAAGCTCATATAAATATTCTCCTTTTATTCTCTTGTGCAGCGCCGCATTATCAGTATAGTGTTTTCCATGGCAGACTGCAACCAATCTGTATGCGCTTTTTTGGGGAATTGCGCAACTTTAAAGTGCGGAGAATTTTTGATAAGATATATCGGTAGTTGGATGATAAACATACAGTATCAACGGTATTACCTTTTCCCACAAAACTTAAATACAATCTTATATTTTGAATTCTTTTAAAATTACCGCATATTTTCTATAATCAGCTATTGAAGATTGAAAATCTTTTTGAGCTTCTTCGGGCAAATCCTCAAAAACTTCTTTTTCTACAAACTCTGCAATTTCTTCCATTGCATTAGCCACATCTTCTATTATTTGTTCAAAAGTACTAATCAGTGTATAATGCATTAGACGATTTCTATATTGATAAATATGTATACTGGAAGTAAAAACATATTTCATTTCACATATATTTTTTAACCTAGAAATTCCCGACTTAACATCCACACTTATATAGTCACCCTCTAAATAATCCGAATACTTAGCTTTATTCAAATCAGAAAAAATGAGCGTCCAGTGTTCCTGTTCCAATCTATACTTAACAAGTAACTCCAGACAATTTGCTAAATTCAATATGATATGCTTCACACATAATTTATCAAAAACACCCTGTCTAGATAAATCCAAAAATGGATCCAATTCTGCATTTACCATTTCCATAGAATCATGCATATTGTTTAAAAAGAAAAGTTCATATTTCATAATACATCACCATTCACCTTCGTTTCCTTTGAAAAAGAAAACATTCATTCTGTTATTATCTATCCCTTATGCAAATCCACTCCTAATCTTGGTAAATTATTTAAACTTACAGTTTCTAACGTCTGCAACTGCTGTACCGCCAATTGACGAAGCAACTCCATTCTTTCCTTTTGTTTCTTTCCCTGATTAATCAGAACTGCATTATAACTTTCTAAATTCGCAAGCACTAATAATTGATTCAGTGTTGCCACATCCCGCATATTACCTTTTTCCATTGGATTTTCATCTTTCCATTGTTTCGCTGTCTTTCCAAATAAAACAACATTTAACATATCTGCTTCATTAGCATAGGTGCACGCAACCTGTTCAGGTGTTAATTCTGGTGGAATTAGATTTTCTTTAATTGCATCTGTATGTATCCTGTAATTCAACTTAGAAATTTCTCTATTCAAATTCCACCCCAAAGACAACCGACTGTTTTCGTCTGTCTTTAAACGCCTATAATCTTTCATAATATACAGCTGAAACTCAGGAGAAATCCAAGTTGCGAAAGACATGGCAATATCGCTATGGGCATATGTTCCTCCGTAGCGTCCTGCTTTTGAAACAATACCGATAGCATTTGTCGCTTCTATCCATTTCTTAGGCGACATTGTAAAGGCATTGGCACCTGCCTGCTTTTTAAACCCCTCGAATTCGAGGGGTTTAAAACCTGAATTATGTAGTCTTTCCCAAAGTCCCAGAAATTCTATCACATCCCGATTTCTCATCCAGTTTTGAATAACCGCCGTTGGGTCATCGCTCTTATACCGGGCAATATCCGTCAATGAAATAAATTCATTTTCAAAATCCTGCGTATAAATTCTAATATCTATTCCATTAGCATGAATTGTATCTTTAATTATTTTCTCCATTACTTCTCCTGCAATCACATTATAATCTTTTCGAAACGCTTAGTTCTCTTTTCCTTTAAAAATCTTCTGCTGTTGTAGGACAAAAGTACAACCGTCTCCACATGCACCGTATGCCCAAACTGGTCCACCGGACGCACCCTCCTAAGCTCATAACCGCCGTCACAAAGAATACGCAAATCCCGGGCAAGGGTCGCCGAATCGCAACTGACATAAACAATCCTTTCAGGCGCCATTTCCAGCATAACCTTCAGGCATTTTTCGTCACAGCCCTTGCGGGGCGGGTCCACAACAATGACATCCGGGCGCGCCATACTATCGCTTTCCTTTTCATGCCGGTGCTTCTCATAAAATTCCGGCAGGACTTCCTCCGCCTTACCTGTAAAAAACGCTGCATTTTCTATGTGGTTACGCTCTGCATTTGCCCGGGCGTCTTCGATGGCCTGCGGTAAGACCTCCACACCGTAAACCTGCCCTGCCCTCGTTGCCAGAAACAGGGAAATCGTACCGATGCCACAATACAAATCCCAAACCGTTTCTTTGCCGGTAAGACCTGCATACTGCAGTGCCAGACTGTATAATTTTTCTGTCTGCAAAGGGTTTACCTGATAAAAAGACAACGGAGAGATGGCAAATTCCAGTTTTTCACCTGTAAACGGCATATCTTCTTTTTCCATGTCCCGGACGCGGATACAGTCCCGAATGGTGTCCTTTCCCCATATGGTGCGGACTTCTTTTCCCATAATGACATTGGTTTTTTCCGTGTTTATGCTTACCGACACACTTGTCATATTGTCGATTTGGGACAGTCTTTTCAGCAGTTCCTCCTGATGTGGCAGATATCCGTCCGGTTTCTTATGTCCGTTCAAAACAAGGCACACCATAATCTGTCCGGTTGCAAAGGCAGTGCGTATCAGGACATGGCGCACCAGTCCTGTCCCGTTTTCTTCCTCGTATGGCGGCACATGAAATTCTTTCATGTAAGTTAGTATGGTTTCCAGTATTTCCCTGTTTTCTTCCCTGCCTAAAAAGCAGTCCGTATTGGCTATAATGGAATGCGTCCTGCCGGCATAAAACCCGGCTGCGGGATTTCCTTCCCTGTCCTTTCCAATCGGATACTGGGCCTTATTGCGGTAACGGTACGGCGACTCCATGCCCACCACCGGCTCCAACACCCTTTTTACTTCCTCTTCGGCAAAGCCGCCCAGCCTTACCAGATGATTCTTCACTTTGTCCTGTTTAAACAAAAGCTGCTTTTCATAGTCCATCGACTGAAGCTGGCAGCCGCCGCACTGTCTGTGGCAGGCACAGACAGGCTCCACGCGAAAAGGAGAAGGCGCAAGCACCTTCTCTAATCTGGCATAAGCATAATTTTTTTTCACTTTTGTAATTTTGGCTTCCACCGTATCGCCGATTACGGCGTCCTTGACAAACAATGGGAATCCGTTTATTTTTCCGATACCTTCCCCTGCTGTGCCCATGTCTTCAATGGTTACCTTTATCACATCATTTTTTTTGTATTCCATCCGTATTCCAATGCCTCTCCAAAGCTATAACATTATTCCATTCTGCTGTTTCTGAGATTGGTTTCAAATACACGGTTATACCCCAGCCAGCCGGCATCAGCGCTGCTGCCTAAGATTTCCGTCATCATTTCCAGTTTGGCGTCGGTATTATCCGCCATATTCAAAGCCACCGCTTCTATCAGAGCCGGTTTCTTTGGAGAACCGTACTCATATTCTCCGTGATGCGATAAAATACAGTGCTTTAACTCCGAAGCCAGCACTGCCGGAAAACCGGGAATATCGCGTATCTTTTCCTCCAGCATCTCACACCCCATGATAATATGGCCTAAAAGCTGTCCGTCATCCGTATAATCATTTTCCGGAAAGAGCGATATTTCCTTCACCTTCCCGATGTCGTGAAACATAGCGGCAGGCAAAAGCAAATCTCTTTTCATCAGAGGAAAGGACTTACACAGATAGTCGCACAGTTTTGTTACACCCAGCGTATGCTCCAAAAGACCCCCTACAAAACCATGATGCATGGTTTTGGCAGCGGAAGATTTTCTGAATTTTTTGATAAATCCTTCATCCTCCGTAAAAAACGCCTGCAAAAGCCGTTTCATATATGTATTTTCAATGGATTCTATAATGCCTAACAATTCCTGATACATGGCATCGTTATCTTTGCTGCTGACAGGCAGATAATCTGCCGGGTCATATTCCCCTTCCCTGCATACACGGATTCTTTTGATATTTGCCTGCAAAGCGCCCTGAAAATTGTTCACCTCACCGTATACTTCTATATAATCCAGTGTGTCATATTCTTCAATCCCTGCACTGTTGGGGTCCCATACTTTTGCATCCATCGTACCCGTTTTGTCCTGCAATATCACATTTTCATAGGGCTTTCCGTTCTTTGTCACCGCAGACTGCTTGTGCTTACAGAGATAAATATCAAAAATCCGGTCGCCTTCTTTATAATCTTTAATGTATTTCATGCGTTCCTCCATCCTATCACTAAATCCAACGTCGCCTTCTTTATTCTGTTGTTCCCAATGTGATTTCCATTTCCATTTCCTTGTAGCTGTCCTGTACCGGCCTCTGCACGACTACCGTGGCAGTCTCTCCTGCTTCCAGTTTCATAAGCGCTGCAGTATAACTACTGAAATTATTGATTTCTTCCTGTTCAATCGCCACAATCACATCCCCCCTCTGGATACCAGCCAGCATGGCGGGAGAATCCATTGCCACCTCTTTTACATACGCCCCAAATGGCACTCCCGTTTCCTGGTTTGCTTTTTCCGTGACATCCATCCCACTGACTCCGAGATAAACCGGTTCTTTTCCGTTAGTCATATTTTCAATCAGTTTTCTCAGCTCCGAAATGCCAATAGCAGTGACCGCATTTTTCATATCGGAACTCAACCTGTTTGGCGTGATAATGCCTACAATCTGCCCCTGCATATTAAAGAGCACTCCCACAGAACCCGGACTGCCATAGATATCAGTCGTCAAAAGTTTGTAGTTGGCATCCACCTTGCTCAACGGGCTTCCCGCTGCCGCCACTATTCCATACTCAACAGAGCCCACTATACCCATGGGACATCCCATCGCTACCACCGGCATACCCACAAGGTTTCTGGTATTAGATGAGCCCAGCGATGCTATGGTTATTCCGTCTTTTATTTCCTCCGGCACCTGGGCAAGCGACACGGATACCACTGCAAGACCCGTTTGACTGTCCATCTGTTTCAATGATGCCTCAACCTTTGTGTCAATGCCAAATGTTACAGTAATTCTTTCTGCCTGCATAACCGTATTTCTGTCTGTTAATATCAGGTATTCCTTTCCGTTGCTGGCAACAATCACTCCATATGTCTGGCCTGTGCTTTCATAAGTATCGTTCAGCCAGTCCACATCCGAAGCCACTCCGGTAACCGTTACCATGGAAGAGGACAATTCCGCCGTATAAGAAAGGAGCGCATGATACATCTGCATATAATGTTCCTTATCCAGCTGAATATTTTCCAGAATCTTCTGAATCTGCTCATCCTCCAGAATGACAGACTCTACTGCTTCCTGCAGGGAGGAGACTTCCTCCTCCACCAGCATGTCTTCCGGGGAAACTTCATTGGACTCTTCGGGAAAAACCACTGCCTGAGGTTCCTCTTCCGGGTACAGCCAGTTGCTGAAAAGCGGCTCAAGAATTAAAAAGGTAAGACATGCTATCAAGCCGAATATAACTGCCATTGCCGCTGTCGTTATCGTCCTGCGCAACAGTTTTTTCTTATTAACAGGTCTTTCTTTTATTTTTTCTATCATAAAGTCAGACTGCTTATTCTGTTCTGCATCAGACATGCCCATAAAACCTCCATTCCATATAACAGTATAAAAAAGCTGCACAAAAACGTCTGTTCCGTGCAGCTTTTATCCTTACCGGCTTACTCTGTTTCTGTTTCCACAGGTGTGGATTCGGTTTCGTCCGTACCTGCCACAGTGTTATTGGTGCTCTCCGCCTTTAAATAAGCAAGATGGCCCTTAGGGTCTGATACCTCACACTTACCTTTGATTTCCTCAAGGTATTCTTCCATGACATCACTTAAAAGCGTGCTGGCAATCTTTGCCTGCCATGTGGGACGGCTCTCCTCCACATAATAAACAATGTATGTGTAAATATCTTCCGCAATGGTAGTCACATCACCCGGTTTTCTCGAATCGTCAAATATCCATGTGTTCAGGGCGCTTTCTGTATTTGCTTGTCCCAGTTCCTTATACAGACCTCCGTTTTTGTTGGTATAAGAATCTTCACTGTATTCTCCTACCAGGCTGATAAAGGCATCTTCCGTACCGCCTGCAGCTTCCCACTCGGCAAGGATTGCTTCGCTGTTGCCGGCTGACGTTACAATCGTACGGACAGTCGCCGTGGGAGTTTCATCCAAATATCTGTTTTTAAACAGAACCACATAATATTTATGGGCTTCCGTATCCTCGGCAATCGTTGTGTCGCCTTCTTTTCTTGCTTCGTCAAAAAGCCAGCCGTTGTAGGCAATGGGAATACTGGATTTCTGGATTCCTGTTTTCTCAGCGCCTTCTGTCTCAATAACCAGAAGCGCTTCTTCCGCCTTCTCCTTTGCAGCGTCCATGGCTGCCCGGATTTCTTCTTCCGTCGGCTCCGCCGTACTTTCATTTCCGGCTTCATCCGTCACTGTCTTTGCTTCCGGTATCTGTGCTTCAATCTCCGTGAGCAGGAAATCCACACTGTCATATTCCGCTTTATTCTCATCATAATATGCCTTGATTTCTTCGTCGGATGCGCCCTTCTGCTCAGAAACGGCATTGTAATATGCCGCTGCCAGATATCCTTCTTCCACATAAGGACGAATGCTGCTTACCGTCGCATATCTGCCAAAGTTTATTTTATAATATCTTCCCAGGGACTCTCCTGACTCGGCAGCCCCGTTTTCCAGCGAACGTGCAAATGCCTCGTACTCTTTGGATACGTCATAAGTAAACCCTGCTGCCTTGGCTTCGGCAAGCAATGCCTTATTCTGCTTGATGGCGTCCACGGCAAGCTGTTCAAAATAATCCTGCCAGGTCATGGTCTCACTGTAACGCTGGGTGGAAAAATCACTGTTTACATTAAGTCCCATGTAGGACATGATGCTTCCGTAAGTGTTTAAGTATTCATTCTTTGCAAGATTATAATAATAATCAAATTCTGCTCTGGTTATTTCATCGCCCCCCACTGTGATGTAAGTAGAATGGGTTGCAATATATTTTCTTACGGGAATGCTTGCCAGGGCAATAATGATAACAGCCAGAATCGCAATGCCAATCACTCTGTTTATCTTTTTCTGTCTCTGCTCTTTTAACTCTTCCTCTTTTCTCCTCTGAACTTTTCTATCGTACTTTGTCACAATCTTCTGTGATGTCTCTTTTTCTGACATTGGGATATCTCCTTCCTTTTTCTCATGACGGCACTCTTTCTATCATCTTGTCCCATGCCGCATGCTTTATCATTATAATCTATATCCCAAAGAAAAGGTAGCCCTTTCACGCATTTTTCACAAAATTTTTTATAAAAATGAAGTGTTTTCTAATGTTACAGGTTATTTACCCTGCCCATAAAAAGAATAATTCCGGTTTCCGTATCCTGAAGCACAAAAACAAACGGCTTATCCACAACAAATTCTATGGTTTCTTTCTCAATAAGCGCAGCGCAGTCATTCATCATCACAGCCGTTGCGGCGGCCGCCCTGCTTCCTTCCTCATCCACTTCTATTTTGGCTTTGTGTACTATTTGGGACACATACAAACCCAAGCCGATTTTGTCAAAATCAGCGTCCTCGCGAAAAGCCGCCTGCATTCCCATATCCTGCAAAAGTTCCATCAGTCCTTCCATGCTTCTATCCATGGAAAACTTCGGCATTGCCAGCCTGCTTATCTTTTTTGCTTCCGCATCATCCAGACTGTCCAGCAGCGCTTCCCTTTCATCATGGGACAGGGCGGAAAACAAAGCTATGATATCGTCTCCCTCGTCTGTCGGCAGAAACACTTTCATAACTACATTTTCACCCATATAAGGAAGGGCTATTCCCTTTATTTCCCCGCTTTCCACATAAGCATAATTTTCCCGGTACTGGTGCATCATTTCCACCGGGCTGTCTTCCTGCGTCCCATGAAAGATTTCTTCAAACGAATTTTCTTTCTGAAATGGCGTTTCCCATTTCCCTTCAAAATAAACGGCGTTCAGCAGTGCCATTACCGTATTGTTTGGTATTGTATTGACAATTTCCGGAATCATTCCCCTTGTATTTTTTTCAGTCCAGCCGTTTATCTGGTTTATCGCATCCGCGGGATTGTTTCTGAAATCCGCCTCAAACAATTCACAATGATAATAGTATCCTGCGGGCTTCAGAAAATCGGCTTCTATATTTGGCGCAAATTCTTTTTCTCCGTCCATCCAGATGGCATTTGCAGTTATGACAAATGTGTCGTCCGTCCACTGCTTTTCCAGATAGTCTTTTATTTCTCTGTTCCATGCGTCCAGGTCTGTGATTCCCAGCAATTCTTCCAGTTCTTCTTTTGTTTCGGAATCCGCGCCCACATCCAAAAGGGACAGGGCGCTGCACAGACTGTATGGCGAAAAAAATATATTTTCCTGCTGCCCGAGCTCATCATACATTTGAAAGGCAAAGTTGTTAATACCGGCGCTTAGGGCCTCCTTTGGCAAAAAGACCTTCTGTTCCGGTTCCTCATAATCCTGTGCCGCCTGTGAAGCGGGATATACCGGTTCCGTCTCCTTATCCCCGCAGCCGGTAATTCCTGCCAGCATACAGGCGCAGACAAACGCTGTCCATCCTCTTTTTCCCATAAAAAAACCTCCCTTTTTTGTTCCCTGTTAAAAGAGATACGTCAAAAAGGAGGCTATTTATGGTTTTCTTTATTTTTGAAGAAATTTTTTTACAGACTGACTGACGCCTTTCGCATCCAGACCGTATTTTTCCACAAGAACCGCCGCCGGTCCGGACTCTCCGAATACATCCTGTATTCCAAGTCTGCATACCGGTACGGGATATTCCTTGCAGAGCGCTTCGCACACCGCGCTTCCCAGACCGCCGATGACGGAATGCTCTTCCACCGTCACGATTCTGCCTGTTTTTTTCGCACAGCTTACTATCAGTTCTTCGTCCAGCGGCTTAATGGTACAGATATTTACCACCTGGGCATTTATGCCCTCGCTTTCAAGCATTGCCGCTGCTCCCAGCGCAGAATCCACGCAAATCCCCGTTGCCGCAATCGTGACGTCCGTTCCCTCTTTCAGCACGGTGCCTTTGCCGATTTCAAAATGAAAGTCCGGCCTGTCATTGATAACCGGTACTGCCGAGCGTCCGAAACGCAGATACACAGGTCCTTCATATTCCATCGCCGCACGAACGGCGGCACGAGCCTCCACATCATCGGAAGGACACATCACCACCATGCCGGGAATCGTCCTCATCAACGCCAAATCTTCGTTGCACTGGTGCGTTGCACCATCTTCTCCCACTGTGATTCCTGCATGGGTGGCGCCTATTTTTACATTCAGGTGCGGATAGCCCACCGAGTTGCGGACCTGCTCAAACGCGCGCCCTGCTACAAACATGGCAAAGGAGCTTACAAACGGAATTTTGCCAGCCGCTGCCAGTCCTGCCGCGATTCCGACCATGTTGCTTTCTGCAATGCCGCAGTCAATATGCCTTTCGGGATATGCCTTCCTGAAAATATCTGTTTTGGTGGCTGCCGCAAGGTCTGCATCCAAAACCACAAGATTAGGATATTCTTCCGCCAGTTCCTTCAGCATGTTTCCATAGCTTTCCCTGGTTGCAATCTTTTTTACCCCTGTTTCTGCCATTATTCCTCACCTGCCTTTTCCAGTTCTTCCCCTTCTTTTACAAGGTCTGCCATAGCCGTTTTATACTCTTCATCATTGGGGGCCTTCCCATGCCATCCGGCATTATTTTCCATAAAAGATACCCCTTTTCCTTTGATGCTGTGCATTACAATGCAGGTCGGTTTTCCTTTTGTTTTTCTTGCTTCACAAAAAGCGTTTCTTATCTGGTCAAAATCGTGGGCATCAATATTGATGACATGAAAGTTAAACGCCTCAAATTTTTTGTCGATAGGATAAGGAGAGCAGACTTCGTCCACAGGCCCGTCAATCTGCAAATTGTTGTTATCCACAATCATGCAAAGGTTGTCAAGCTTCCTGTGCCCCGCAAACATGGCGGCCTCCCAGACCTGTCCTTCCTGAATCTCGCCATCCCCCAAAAGAGTGTATGTACGAAAGTCTTTGTTGTCCATTTTTGCTGCCAGTGCCATGCCCACTGCGGTGGAAACTCCCTGTCCCAGTGAACCTGAGGACATGTCCACACCGGGTATGTTGATGCAGGGATGACCTTGAAGGTAAGAGCCTAAATGCCTTAAAGTATTCAAATCTTCTATGGGGAAAAACCCTCTGTAGGCAAGTGCCGCATACAATCCGGGCGCCGTGTGCCCTTTGGAAAGTACAAATCTGTCCCTGTTTTCCATATCAGGATTTTCAGGATTTACATTCATTTCTTCAAAATAAAGAAAGGTGAACATGTCTGCCGCTGATAAAGAACCGCCGGGATGTCCTGCCTTTGCACTGTAAACTGCGGAAATAATGCCCTTACGGACTTTATTTGCAATTTTTTGCAGCTCTGTATTTTTCATGTTTTCTCCTCACTTCTGCCAATCTTTTCGCTGTTTTGATTTCTGACATACCGATAACAACTTTTTTCGCTTATACTCTAGCATATTTTTTCCTTTCCGTCCATAGATAAAACGATGCATTTTGCATTGCGGCTGCCCCGGCAGGCATTTGATTCCATAAGGGACCGTGTAAAAACGCTGGTACTTGGATGCTGTTCTGTAGCATCCTACGTACCACTGCGTTTTTACCCGAGCGGAAGCGCGTCCCGTTGGAACAAATGCCTGCCGGGGCAGCCGCAATGCAAAATGCAAAATATCGGCAACATAAACCTCCCTGCTTCCTGCATATATATAATTAAAAAACATACAGGACCCTTTTATGCCTCATTTTAGATTTTCCAAAAAAACAATCCCCCTGTTTTTCCTGATTCCCGCATTGCTTTTCCTCACCGTTTTTCTGTTTCGTTCGGGCAGCGATGCGAAAGAATTTGATTCTCTTTCCATGACCATTTTTCAGGAAGAACTGGAGGGCAATACCTTAAACCTGCATTATACGCTGGCATACCCGGAAAACTACGGTATTGAACACCATACTCCCGTTCTTCCCTGCTACACGACTGCCGGCAAGTCGGATTCGGAAGCGGAACTTGATAATTATATTTCAAGACTGGCTAATCTGGATTATAATAAACTGAATGAAAACCAGCAGTATACTTATACTCTTTTGTATAGATTTTTGACACATACAAGGGAAGGAAACCTTTTTCCTTATTATGACGAACCTCTTTCGCCATCTTCCGGAATGCAGTCGCAGCTTCCCATTCTGCTGGCCGAATATACTTTCCGCTCCGTGCAGGACTTGGAAGACTACCTTGCGCTTTTAGAACAGACGGACGACTATTTTGCAGCGCTTCTTACCTATGAACAGGAAAAAGCGGCAGCCGGCCTTTTGCAGTCGGATTCTTCCCTGCAGCAGGTTCGTGACCAGTGTTATACCATCCTTTCCAAAGAGGAACTGACCGCAGGCACTCATTTTTTACAGACTACATTTACTGAGCGGCTGCAAGGTCTTTTAAAACAAAATCTTATAACAGAAGAAGCAGCGCAAAAATATGAAGCAGAAAACAACCGGCTGCTCTCTACCGTTATGCAGCCTGCCTATGAATCTTTGGCGGACGGCCTTTTTCTGCTTATGGGGGATGGTACTTCTCTGCCCGCCGGACTTTGTTCCACACCGCTGGGCAAAGACTATTATGTATGGCTGGTAAGGAAAAACACCGGCTCCTCCCTTTCCATTGAGTCCATAAAAGCCATTTTATATCCCCAGTTTGATGCGGAATATCAGGAATTGCGAAATCTGCTAATGTCCCGGGAAGACGCTGCAAACGTTTGGATGCAGTCAATCACACAAAACAGCTTTTTCCTTCAGACAGCGGATGAAATGCTGGCCGACCTGCAGGCAAGGATGTCAGAGGACTTTCCGGATTTTCCCGGGAGTAATATCTCCGGCGCCCGCCTTCCTGCGCTTTCCGTCAAAACCGTTTCTCCCAGCCTGCAGGAATACTGCGCACCTGCCTTTTATCTGACGCCGCCTTTAGACGACACGCAAAATAATGTAATTTATATCAATGAAAAATCTACGCCAGACGGGCTGGAACTTTATACCACCCTTGCGCATGAAGGTTACCCCGGCCACCTCTACCAATCCGTTTACAACCAGCTTAACCTGCAAAGGAAAAACGACAGCCCCGTACGGCAGATATTATGGTATGGCGGGTATGTGGAAGGCTGGGCCGTCTATGTTGAATTTATGTCCTATGATTACGCCGCCCAGCTTGCTGTCGAACAGGGCAATGCCGACATTGCCTTTGCCTATACCTTAGAAAAGCATAACCGCAATGTGCAGCTATGCCTGTATGCCCTGCTGGATTTATCCATCCATTATGATGGGGCGTCTTATGAACAGGTGCATCAGGTGCTTTCCACTTTTGGCATCACCGATGCGGACACTACACGCAATGTATACAATTACATCGCGGAAGAACCTGCCAATTATTTAAAATATTATCTCGGTTATCTGGAAATTCTCCGTCTGAAAGAAACAGCACGCGAAAAATGGGGAGAAGAATACAGTGATTTGCGCTTTCACTCCTTCTTTTTAGACAGGGGCCCCTCCGACTTTACCACCCTGACCGAAGCACTGGACTCGTATTGACACTGTCTCTATCCATCCGTTTTCTTCCGGGACGCCAGCCCTCTGGCCTGCTCCTCCCGGAAGAAACGGTTCAGTCGTACAAGCGCCCTTCCCAGAACCTCCTGTTCCTCCCCATTCAATTCCTCCATCACAGCCTTTACCATGTCTTCATGGAATTTCTGGTGCTCTGCATATGCCTTCCTTCCTTTTTCCGTAAGGGATACCAGAACCACCCGTCTGTCTTTCTCACTGCGTGTGCGCTCCACAAATCCCTTTTTCACCAGACTGTTTACGGAAATCGTCAGTGTCCCGGTGGTAACCATAAGGGCATGGGCAACTGCCGTCATATTTTTGGATTCTTCCGTGCCTATTGCCTCTATGACATGCATGTCATTTATTGTCATGTTCTGATATCCGCTCTGCTTCACGATGTTCTCTTCGATTGCGTTGATGTTGCGGAACAACCGTACAAGCACCTCGTTCAACATCCCTTGTATATTCATATCTTACCCACCTGCTTTCATTCTCTCATCAATTCTTCCATATATCCCCGGTCCCAATGGGACCTGTTTTCATTCCCTCATCAGTTCTTCCATATATCCCCGGTCCCAATGGGACCTGTTTTCATTCTCTCATCAGTTCTTCCATATATCCTCGGTCCCATAAGAGGATTTTGAGTTTTTGGGCGGCTTCCACGGCAGCGGCGGTAAAGTACTGGTTTGTAAGCACTGCCCCAACCATCCTGTCATAATAATCCCTTCCTGCATAAGCTTCCTGCACTGCCGCCACCCCCACCGGGGAACTGTAGCATTTACACTGGATGGCGTAGGTCACTCCGTCTTTTTCCGCAAGTATGTCCACACCGAAATCACCGCTGCCCTTTGTCACTTCCACGTCCAGAAATCCTCTTTCCTTTAGTAAATCGGCGCAGTAATATTCAAAATCATGTCCTTCCATTTCATCCACTATAAGGGGACGCCTGCGCCCTTTTTTCCGCATAAGCCATATGACCGTCAATATAATAACGACGGACAGGCAAATTATTATTATTGCTATCGTTTTATCCTGCATGTAAACTCCAATCCGTTATGAATGCCGCAGGAAAAACAAATGCTGCTTCACTGTCGCTTGTTTTTCCTTTGCGGCTATTATATCATATTTCTTATGGAGGTGCACTTTTATTTGTATTGTGGGGATATTACGGGAATTTCTTCTGCCGGCTCCTGATTGTGCGCATTGATTTTCTCTTTTATCCTCCATGCACCACACATTTGCCAGCATTGTTTCCATGAAAAGCAGTTTTTTCATATCCTGCGCACAATAACCGATGCCCTTTTCCATAAGCCCGATAACTGTTCCCAGATGTTCCCCTGCCTTCTTATTTGTCTTCCTTTGCACATAACAATTCTCCCGATTTTTTTTTCATATAAATCACTATGCCCAAAACGGCGGCAATCCCTTCCGTTACAGGAAAGGTCAGCCAGATACCGTATATTCCCCATAACCGCGACAACAAAACCGCCAACGGTATAATCAGTATAAAGCCTCTCAGCAAAGAAATCAAATGTGCCGGTATGACCTTTTGCGTCGAGGTAAAGACAGCGGCAATGACAATATTGAAACCGGCAAAAGGAACCGCCGTAAAATACAGACGGATTCCCTGCACCGCCATGCTTTGCAAGCCTGCATCGTTTCCGCTGTTAAATATCCCGGCAATTTCGGAGGCAAAACCACACATGGTCAGATAAATCACCGCTGACAGAATCAGCATGACTGTCATGCCATAGCGCACAACCTTACGAATGCTTTTTGCATCCCGCCTGCCAAAATCACTGCTGATGACAGGCTGCATACCCTGCGCCAGACCGGTGTAAACCGCCATTACAACAAGTGAAAGATTGGCAACCACACCATATGCGGCAACACCGGTATTTTGGGCAATTTTTAATAGAATGATATTATACACTATCATGACAATGCCGGAAGACACTTCCGCCACCAACGACGGAAAACCCAGCGGGATTCCGGAAAACATATCGGAAAGTTCCGGCTTTTGCCATTTAAAATGAATACCGTTTTTCTTCTTTTTCCAATGCAGGGATAAAAGCAGCATACTGATGACAGGCGCTGCCCCTGTTGCCAGTACAGCCCCCAGGATTCCCATGCCCAGAGGAAAGATAAAGACATAATCCAGCACAATATTGCAAAGGCTCCCCACAAGCATGGAAATCATGGACAGACGCGGATTTTTATCATTTCTGACAAAGCATACCAAAACATCATTCATCATAAATGCCGGAGCAAATAACAAAATGACTTTCAGATAGGTTTTTGTCATAACCTCCACCTCTGCATCCGCTCCCAAAAGTACAGTAAGCCCGTCAGAAAAAAATACGCCCGTCAAAAGAAACAGCATGGATATTGCCACTGACAGATAGACGGTATTCATAAAAATGCCGTCCACACCTTGTCCTGCTTTCCGTTCCCTGAAAACAGAATATCTTGTTGCGCCCCCCATTCCCAGCATCAGGCCGCTTCCATGGATAAAACTATACACGGGAATTGCCAGATTAAGCGCTGTAAGTCCTTTTGTACCCAGCCCCTTTGACACAAAATAGGTATCTGCAAGGATATAACATGACAGACCTAACATGCCCATAATATTGAAAGCGCTGTATTTCATAAATTCTGCAAACTTAGAATGACTGTTCATTTTAATCCCTCCTTTGGCGGCTTAAGTGTGGATATATAACTTATAAAACGCCGGCTCTTTCCATCTTCTAAGACCTAACGATGGAAAGCCCGGCGTTTTCTTTCATTACCCGGTGGCAATGAAACCGCTGTCACTATAAACTGCATGTATTATACTGTAATATCATTCCGGGGTCAATAGTTGGTCTGATTCGTTCCTTTTAAAGAAGGTGTTGCTGACCGGAGACTTTGCTTGGGAACACCAAAAACAACCGACGAATGTGGCTCTATTATTGCAAGAACCCAAAGGCTGAATGTTTGTATGATGTCTCTCCTATGCATAGTAGTTTGCCTCAAATCATTCCGGACACCTATATTGAAACCGCGGAGTATGATTGTTTGCATAATGAAGGCATAAACTATGGGAAGAAATTAAGAGAAGCAGGGACAAATGTTGAAACAAAGGAAACAAAGGGAACGATTCATGGATATGACTCTGCCATTAATACCAAAATAGCAATTTGCAATATTGACAAACGCATTTCATTTTTGAAAAAAGGATTCCATGGCGGTTCGCCTATCTAACCAATCTCTATTTTAGATATATTGACAAACACAGTCTGCTGCGTCTATGGCTTGGGTAGCAGAAGATAAGGCGGAGAACAAAATGAGAGTTTGCATCATCCCATCATATACTATCCTCATTAAAGCTGAGAAGATTATTATTCGAACTTACAGCTAAGCAGATTTGAAATGTATTTCCCCCTATGATACAATCGGAGCAGTAAAAGTGATAAGGAGATAAATCCGGATGAAATTGAAAAATATATTGATTGTCGTGAAAGATATTGAAAATCAAAACAATTTTACCATGACTTATTTGGTCTGGACGTGGTATTGGATAATAACGGCAACCTTATTTTAACAGAGGGTCTTGTGCTTCAGGAAGAAAAAATCTGGAAAGAATTTCTCGGAAAAAATATTCTTACAAAAAGTAATTCCTGCGAATTATATTTTGAAGAGAAAGATATAGAATCGTTTATTCAGAAACTGGAACGGCTATATCCTTCCATCCAATACGTCAACAAGCTTATGACCCCTGATTGGGGACAAAAAGTAATCCGTTTTTATGATTTGGACGGGAACCTGATTGAAGTGGGCACTTCGATGCAGTGAAAAAAGCAATGGTTTGCTGATTGACAAATCCCCTCATCGGTCCTATACTGTATTGTTGGCAAACGTGCCGGTAATATTTTCGTACAAAACATGAGAAGGATGTGAACTTTTTTATGGAAAACCTGATTTTCAGTCTGAATGCCACTGTCCCTGTTTTTTTGCTTATGGTGCTGGGATACCTGCTGAGGTTTTTCAAAGTTGTCGATGAACCGTTTGTCAACACGCTAAATTCATTTAACTTTAAGATAACCTTACCCGTATTACTTTTTCAGGACATTGCAAAGTCTGACTTTTACGAGGTCTGGGATACAAGTTATGTGCTGTACTGCTTTTTTGTCACGCTTTTCTGTATCGCCGCCATCTGGCTGTTATCCGCTCTTCTTTATAAGGACAAATCCCATACCGGGGAATTTGTGCAGGCCTCTTTCAGGGGCAGCGCCGCTGTTCTGGGTGTTGCCTTTATCCAGAATATTTACGGCAATGCCGGTATGGCGCCGCTTATGATAATCGGAACCGTCCCGCTGTATAACATTGCCGCCGTGCTGATTTTGTCTTTTACCAAACCCTTGGGAGAAACATCCGGAAAAAAGGCCCTTTTAAAATCCATAAAGGGCATCCTTACCAATCCCATTATACTGGGTATTCTCTTGGGCATGGTATTTTCTTTGTCCGGCATCCGTTTCCCTTTTATCCTGAACAAAACTCTGGAAAGCGTTTCCTCATTGGCGACACCTCTCGCCCTGATTGGTCTTGGTGCGGGCTTTGAAGGAAAGAAAGCGTTAAAACAGATTAAACCTACCATCATTTCTTCGTTTATAAAACTGCTGCTTTTGCCCCTGCTTTTTCTGCCCCTTGCCGCCACGTTCGGTTTCAGGGATGAAAAAATGGTGGCTCTACTGATAATGCTGGGAGCACCCACCACGGTAAGCTGCTATATCATGGCAAAAAACATGGGGCATGACGGCACTCTGACCTCAAGCGTAGTGGTTGCAACCACTTTTTTAAGCTCTGTTACCATCACACTTTGGCTTTTTATCCTGCGCACTTTCGGTCTGATATAAAGGCTTTTCAAACGTTTCTTTTTCACCAAAAAATCTTACAATACTTTGTATTCCCATAAGTGTCTGTTCATCTTCAATTGCAGGTCTTTTGTTAGTGTTATGCGAAGATACCAATTTATGTATATTATGACAATTCATATGATGCAAGAGCGTACATGCCGTTTCATAAGCCTTATCCATGGTGCCATCGCCCCCGCCGACCAAAATAACCGCTCCCTTTTTTGTTTTTTTAATGACCTCTTCCTGTCTAAAAAGTCTGCCACAAAAATAAGTTTGCAGTCGGCTCCCGAAATCCAATATTTTTCCTGTCAATTCTGAGAAATATATGGGAGAAGCAATTAATATGTTGTCACATACCCCAATATAATCATATACCTCCTGCATTTCGTCTCTAATTGCGCAACCACGATTTTCCCAACAGTATCGACAGTCCATGCAGGGTGAAATATTACACCTGTATGCATTTAAAACTTTGCAGTCTCCTATATTACTTTTTACTATTAAGGCAATCAGGCTTTCTGTATCACCATTCATTCGTGGTGAACCATTTATAATTAATGTTTTCATATCTTCCTCTATACAATTTCCTCATTTAAAAGTATAATCCATTATATCAGAACTTAAGGAGATTTGCCAAATGATACACTTACTTTTAGCCATCATTTATTTATCCTTTATCAGCCTTGGGCTTCCCGATTCCCTGCTTGGTTCCGCATGGCCATCCATGTACGGTGCGTTCGGGGTTCCCGTTTCCTATGCAGGTATCCTTTCCACGATTATTGCCGTGGGAACTGTGGTTTCCAGCCTGCAAAGCGACAGGCTTACCCGCACGCTGGGAACCGGAAAAGTGACAGCCATCAGCGTGGCGATGACCGCCATTGCACTGTTTGGCTTTTCCGTCAGCCCTTCTTTCTGGATGCTTTGCCTGTGGGCAGTTCCTTACGGTCTCGGGGCAGGAAGCGTGGATGCATCCCTCAACAATTATGTAGCGCTGCACTATGCAAGCCGGCACATGAGCTGGCTGCACTGCATGTGGGGAGTTGGCGCCTCCATAGGACCTTACATTATGGGATATGCCCTGACTCATGCAAAAGGCTGGCAAATGGGATACCGCTACATTGCATTTTTACAGATAGCCCTTACGGTTGTGCTCTTTTTCAGCCTGCCTCTTTGGAAAAAGCGAAGCAGTACGGAAGATGCAGCACAAAAAGAAGCAAAGCCTTTGACCCTTAGACAGATAGCCGCCATCCCCGGAGCCAAATCAGTCATGATTACTTTTTTTGCTTACTGCGCACTGGAACAGACCGCCGGTCTGTGGGCGAGCAGCTATTTGGTGCTTCACAGGGGCTTGTCCGCCGAAACAGCCGCCGAATTTGCCGCCCTGTTTTATATCGGCATTACAGTCGGCCGGGCGCTCAGTGGCTTTCTGACAATTAAATTAAGCGACGTGAGCATGATTCGTCTTGGCCTGTCCATTATTCTTGTGGGTATTGTTGTTTTGTTACTGCCCTTCGGCGGAATGGCTGCGCCGGTTGGACTGGTTCTTATCGGGCTGGGGTGTGCCCCCGTTTATCCCTGCATCATCCATTCCACGCCGGAACATTTTGGAGCAGACAAATCACAGGCCATTATCGGCGTACAGATGGCCTGCGCTTATGTGGGCACCTGCCTGATGCCTCCGTTGTTCGGACTGATTGCCAACCATATCCATGTGGCGCTGTTCCCCGTTTACCTGCTTCTGTTGCTCATTCTCATGGCAGCTATGCATGAAGCGTTAGTGCGGGTGTGCGGAAAAAAGCAGTAACCGCTTAACCGCCTACTATGATTCCTGCCAGTATAACGCTGGCAAAAAGACCTGCTGCCATGGAAATAAGGGCTCCGGCAAGCGTATACCGGGTTTTTGTTACCCTGGCAGCCAGGAAATAAACCGACATTGTGTAGAAAATGGTTTCCGTACAGCTCATCAGGATGGAGGTCAGCATACCGATATACGAGTCTGTTCCATGCGTCTTAAATATATCCAGCACCAGTCCCGTTGCCGCTGAAGAAGAAAACATTTTTACCAGCGTAAGCGGCACAATATCCGCAGGGATTCCGATTTTTTCCGTCAGTTTTCCCAGCATTCCCCCCAAAAATTCCATAAAGCCTGACGCACGGAGAACCCCCACTCCCACCATCAGTCCTACCAGAGTCGGCAGAATGCCGATTACAGTCTTTAATCCTTCCTTTGCTCCGCCGATAAATTCTTCATAAACCTTTATTTTATTTATCAGCCCATATGCCACTATGTAAAAAATGAGAACGGGGATAATAATATTGGAAAAATTTGCCAATATGTTTGCCATACACATTTACCTCCTGTCCATCAACTTACAATATACAATTGCCACCACCGTGGAAAACAATGTGGCAATAATTGCCGGTGCAATGACTGCAGCAGGATTGGCGCTGCCGTACTGTGTCCTATATACAATCATATTGACAGGAATTAACTGTAAGGAAGAAGTGTTTAATATCAAAAATGTGCACATTTCGTTACTCGCAATGCGCATGTCTTTGTTTTCCTTTTCCCGATACGCCGGATTTCCTCTCTCGACCTCCAGCTTCGCCAATTCTTCCATGGCTTTCAGTCCTGCGGGAGTACAGGCCCATCCAAGCCCCAGGATGTTCGCTATAAAATTTGTCGCAATGTATTCCCTTGACGTATGACCACGTGGGATATGTGGGAACATAAATGACAAAAAGGGCTGAATACCCGACGCAAGTCTGGTAATCAACCCTGCACTTTCTGCAATTTTCATAAGCCCCATCCAGAGAGCCATCACTCCCGCCATTGTAATGCAGAGAGATACCGCCTCCCCGGCTGAACTCAGGGCTGCTTCAGATACGGCTTCCATATTTCCGGTGAAAGCTGCATATACCACTCCCACAAGTATCATAAACGCCCAGATATAATTTAACATTCTTCTGCTCCATACATCCGTTTGTTTACTAACATATATATGAAGCCTATCTCTTAAATATCTCCCCTTTTTTCCCTGTGCAGATACTTTCTTTCATACATCAAATCATCCGCTTTTTTAAGAAAAAAGTCCAGATTGTGGTTTCCGATACGGTTGGTGTATGCCCCGATGCTTGCGTGAAGTTCATATTCCTTCCCGCTTCTTTGATTGTAATCCCAGATTCCCTGCTTAATCCGCCGTACCATTTCCTCTGTATGTTCCCCGATATCCAATCCTGTAAAGACAATCAGAAACTCATCACCGCCGATTCTGGCCGCTATTTCCCCGGACGTGGATGCCCTTATTATATCCGCCAGGGCAACAAGGGCCTTATCACCCTCCGCATGCCCGTATGTATCATTTATTTTTTTCAATCTGTCCATATCAAGCGAAATTACTGACATATCCAGATTTTTTGCCGCCTGCATCACCGTCTGGATTTTCTGGTAAAAACCGTTTCTGTTATAAAGATTGGTCAGCGGGTCGCACATGTAGACCCGCATCAGTTTCATCTGGGTTTTCTGCATCTCCAGAAGATAGCGGAAGCTGGTAATAAAAGACGCATATTGTGCAGACCAGAACGAATCCAAATCAAAAGAGATAACGGCATACCCTGCTGTCATTCCTTTCATATGAACCGTTACCACCAGAAAATAGTCATTCTCAGCAAACTGCACCTGTCTGTCAGGAATAAGTTCCCCAAAAGAAATCTGCTGCCCAAAATCCACCGCTGTTTCCTGCTCCTTATAGTGATAATGCAGCACATTCATTACTTTCGTATAAGTACATTCCTCATCTATATATTTGCCCGAATGACGGCGTTGAATCAACTCTGCCTCTTCCACAAGATTTTCATTGGCACAGAACCAAAAATCCTTATACCTGAGACTTTTCATATACTCAGGTATAGCATAAATCACTTCCTTCAAGTTTTCCGCATTGCCATAATTGGCAACCATCTGGTTCATATCCCATTGGTATCTGCTTTCTTTCCTAAACTCTTCCCGAAGCTGCATCAACTCAGAAACCACATATACATTTCCCGGTTCGGGACAACCACAGGAATGTCCCATCTGTATCTCTCCGGAAATGCATATTTCACTGTTTATCCATTTATCCGGGTTATGCCCGTCAATTATTTCAAAAATTACCTGCAGGCATTCATCCATACTACTGCCACCCGTTGTCAGGCTGGGACTGTTGTATCTGGCAAAGCTGACCGCATCAAATCCGCTTACGGCAATATCCTCCGGCACTCTGTAACCTCTTTCCTGAAGAAACCTGCACACACTGAAGGCCATATTGTCATTTGCACAGATAATGGCCTCCGGCAGTGAAAGTCCGCTTTCAAACATGTCCTGCATTGCCTTCTTTGTGGGCTCCTCCAAAAAATAACCGTAAAATACTCTCTCAGGCTCATACAAAATTCCGTTTTCAGCAAGCACTTCCCTAAATGCCTCCAGCCTGTCTTCGGCATAGCTGATTCCCGGCACACCTCCCATAAAGTTTATGGTCCGGTAACCATGGTCCTCCACCATATGCTTTACAATTTTACGGAAAATTCCTTTGTAGTCAAAGGAAACCTGAATCCCGTATTCCATATGCTTATTGACAACTATAACGGGAACCTTCGCTTCCTCCGCTCTTTTTGCAAAAGCAATCTGTTCCTCATCCTGCTTGAAAGACTCAGCCATTATAACGATAGCATCGTAACATCCGGCACTGACAGTCTGAAATATCTTTTTTTCTCCGGCATCATTGATATCCCCGTAGGAAAAATCCGTCAATGTGGAAAAAAATACTGCTTTACAGCAATGCTTCCTACATTCGCACACTATTTTCTTTATCAGGCGCTGCTGTTCGTCACTTGAAAAACAAGACACGCAAAACGCAATCACTTTGTACGGCTGTCCATCTGAATACTTTTTTCCCAATTTTTCACTTCTTTCCACGCGTACGGCATTGTTGTAACCGGTAAATGTTCCCTATGTAATAGTATAACAAACTTATCTGATTTATTAATATAGTATAAATTCATAAAGTTTATAATCAATTTTTGTCAAAATATATATTACATTACCATTCCAATACCGCAGTCCCCCAGGTGAGCCCTGCGCCAAAGCCGGAAAGAACCAGTAAATCCCCGCGTTTTAACGCTCCTTTCTTATTCATTTCATCCAAAAGAATCGGAACGCTGGCTGCTGAAATATTGCCGCAATGGTCCAGACTGATGGGAAATTTATTTTCTTCCGCTTTCAGCCTTTTTGCAACTGCCTGCAAAATCCGAAGATTTGCCTGATGCAAAATAAAATAATCTATCTGTTTTGCCTCAATCTTTGCTTTTTCCAGAACACGGTTTATAGATGCAGGCACTGTACCCACTGCAAATTTATAAACCTCCTGACCATTCATATGGATAAAGTCCTGCACAAAATCCCTCTGAACAAGAAAATTACTGCAAGGTCTGTTCCTGCAGAAAATCGCCTGCCCTCTCTTGCCGTCTGAACCTTGTTCAAAGACAAATATTCCCTGACTGCTTCTTTGCACAACTGCTGCGCCTGCTCCATCACCAAATAGTACACATGTACTTCTGTCCGTCCAATCCATCATTTTGGACAGAGTTTCGGCGCCAACCACCAGTGCTGTTTCATACATTCCGCTCTGCAGATAGGCATATGCTGTATTTAATGCAAACATGAATCCCGAGCATGCCGCATTGATATCAAAGGCAACAGCCTTGTCTGCCCCCAATGCCGCCTGCAATTCACAGGCTGTCGAAGGCGTCACAAAATCTCCCGTAATACTTCCCACAATTATCAAATCCAAATCTTTTGCCGAAAGTCCCGCATCTGCAAGCGCCTGTAACGATGCCTCCAACGCCATCCCTGTCGTTGTTTCATCCTTTGCCAGCCTTCGTTCCCTGATTCCCGTCCTGCTGCTAATCCATTCATCAGAAGTTTCCATGACAGCAGCAAGGTCATCATTTGTCACCACCGTCCCGGGAAGACAGCTTCCGGTTCCTGCTATTTTAATTGTCATATTTATCCTCATTTCTGTTACGCATGTTACCCGCCTTTATGGCTTTTATGTAAGCATGAAAGAAAGGTTTGCACTGGCAACCAGCTTACCGTCAACAAAAGCCCTTCCGTCACCGTATCCCACCGGTCCCTTGGTCTTAGTAATAACCGTTTCCAGCATCAGCACATCCCCCGGAACTACTTTTCCTTTAAATCTGGCATCCCTGATGCCGCCAAACAAGGCGAGCCTGCCCTTGTTTTCGGGCAGGCTCAGCATCGCCACTGCACCGGTCTGTGCCAGCGCTTCCACCACAAGCACTCCCGGCATAATAGGCTCCTGCGGAAAATGTCCGGCAAAAAACGGTTCATTAAACGTAACGCATTTTTTCCCTACTGCTTTTACTCCTGCCGTCAATTCCTCTATTGTGTCTACCAGCAAAAAAGGCGCCCTGTGCGGAATAATCTCCATTATCTGCTGTGTATTTAATATTGACATCTGTATACCTCTGCCTTTCCCCCGGAGTAAACCGGTGTTAATAGTCCCATTTTTTTACAATAATGCTGGCATTGTGCCCGCCAAAGCCCAGTGAATTGGAAAGAGCATACCGTAGTGTTTCTTCTACAGGCTCTTTACAATAATCCAAATCACATTCTTCATCAGGAACCTGATACCCCGCTGTCTTGTGAATAAAGTTTTCTTCCAATTCCTTTACACAGGTAACAAATTCCAGTGCACCGGCTGCCCCCAGAAGATGACCCACAAGTGACTTGGTAGAGTTAACCTTTAAATTGCGGGCATGTTCCCCAAACAAAAGCTTAATTGCCCTTGTTTCAAATAAGTCATTGTGGTGCGTCCCCGTTCCATGGGCATTGATGTAGGTAATTTCCGCTTTATCAATACCGGCATCCGCAATTGCATACTCCATTGCCTTAGCAGCACCTGCGCCGTCTTCTGCCGGCGAAGTAATATGATAGGCATCCGAAGTACAGCCATATCCAATTACTTCCGCATAAATCCTTGCTCCCCGTTTTTCTGCGTGGGATAATTCCTCCAATACCACAACAGCCGAACCCTCTCCCATCACAAAACCATTCCTTTCTTTGTCAAAAGGAATGGAACAGCGCGCCGGGTCATTGGAGGTACTGAGCGCCGTCAATGCAGTAAAACCTGCAATACCTACAGGTGTAATGCTGCTCTCCGTGCCTCCCGCCACCATGATATCCGCATCACCATACTGAATGGAGCGAAAAGCCTCCCCGATGGAATTGGTTCCGGTTGCACATGCTGTAACCACATTGATGCTTTTGCCTTTCAGTCCAAACTGGATGGACACATTGCCGGATGCCATATTGCCAATCATCATGGGAACAAACAAAGGATTTATCCTGGAAGGTCCTTTTTCCAGAAGTTTAGCATGTTCCCGCTCCATTGCCTGCAGGGAACCGATACCGGAGCCTATGGAAACACCTGCCTTGAAAGCATCCTCTTTTTCCAAATCAAGTCCTGCATCCGATATGGCTTCCTTTGCCGCCGCCACTGCATACTGGCAAAACAGCTCCATCCGCTTTGCCGCCTTAAAATCCATATAATCTTTTCCTTCAAATCCCTTTACCTCTGCCGCCAGATGACATTTGTACCCTGTGGCATCGAACCTGGTAATCGGGGCAAATCCCGTTTTGCCAGCCTTTACATTTTCCCAAAACTCTGAGACCGACAGACCGATAGGCGTAATTGCTCCCATGCCTGTCACCACTACTCTTCTGCTCATTCTACTTCTCCTTCCGATATGTTTCAATTCCCCCATTTTTGCATATTGGACAGCGGCGGTTTGAGGGCGCATTTGATTCCATAAAGGACCCTGTAAAAACACCGGCATTTGGATGTCGTTCTTTGACATCCTACGTGCCGCTGTGTTTTTACCGGAGTGAGAACGTGTCCTGTTGGAACAAATGCGCCCTCAAACCGCCGCTGTTCAATATGCGGAAATATAAAAATTTACATATGCATACCGCCATCCACGGAAATGACCTGTCCCGTAATGTATGCTGCTTTATCGCTTGCCAGAAAGGCTACTGTTTCGGCAATATCCTTCGGCGTACCTGCTTTTCCTAACGGAATCTGACCCAGAACTGCCTGTTTTGCAGTATCGCTCATGGCTTTCGTCATGTCTGTGTCAATGAATCCCGGGGCTACCGCGTTAACGGTAATGCCTCTGCTCGCCAGTTCCCTTGCAACACTTTTTGTCAAACCGATTACACCGGCTTTGCTTGCCGCATAATTTGCCTGTCCCGCATTGCCCAGAAGACCTGTCACAGATGTCATATTTATAATTCTGCCGCTTTTTTGTTTTAAAAAAGGACGATAAATATGTTTTATGCAGTTAAAAGTACCCTTTAAATTTGTATCCAAAACAGAATCAAAATCTTCCTCTGAAATTTTCATTAACAGATTATCCTTTGTAATGCCGGCATTGTTAACCAGTATATCCAAATGACCATATGTTTCCATTGCCTGCACAATCATGGTTCCACAGGCATCATAATCCGAAACAGAACCTTGTATGGCAATAGCGCTTCCGCCCATTGATACAATCTGCGCAACCACCTCCCCGGCTTTTTCCTTTGAACCGTTATAATTGACAATAACTGCAGCGCCGTATCCCGCTAGTGTTAAGGCAATTTCCCGTCCAATTCCCCGGCTGGCTCCCGTTACCAGTGCAACTTTTCCTTTTAACATGTATTTCTCCTTCTTTAAATCAGGATTTGCAATCTCTTGACACATCTGTCAGTTTTGTTGCAATCCGTCCAATTTTTCCAAATCTTCCAGCTTTTCTATATTTATTGCTGTAACACTTTTGTTAATTTTCCTCACAAATCCCGTCAATGTTTTTCCGGGGCCGATTTCAATAAATTTATCTACGCCGTCTGCAATCATTCTTTCTACCGACTGCTGCCAGCGTACGGGGGAGGATACCTGTTTTTCAAGAAGGTCCTTCACCTCGCTGCAATCCTCTACATAATCTGCAGTAACATTCGTGAGGTACGGCGTCTTTATTTCCTGTAATTGTACGGTGTCAAGCTCTTTACACAGCTTTTTTCCCGCCTCTTTAAGCATCGGGGAGTGAAAAGGCCCGCTGACCTTTAACGAAATGCACCTCTTTGCCCCTGACTGCATCAGTTTTTCTTCCGCCTCTTTGACCGCCTTGATTTCACCGGTAATGACAATCTGGCCGGGACAATTATAATTGGCAATGCCGACCTGCCCTGAAACCTTTTTACAAATGCTCTCAATGTCCTCCGTTTCCGCCCCCAGCACTGCCGTCATTGCCCCACCTTCAGGTACCGCTTCCTGCATATAAATACCCCTTTTCCTGATTACACGGAAAATATCTTCCAGTTCCATAACACCGGCCGTATATAAAGCACCGTATTCCCCCAGACTTAAGCCCGCAGTGACATCCGGAAAGATACCCTTTTCCTCCACGGCCTTTAATATGGCAATTTCAGTAGCCAGCATGGCTATCTGTGTGTACTCCGTTATATGAATCTTTTCATTCTCCTCAAAGCAAAGTGCCTTCATATCAAGTCCTGTAGCAGCTTGCGCCGCCTCATAGACTGCTTTACAGGCAGGAATGCTGTCATAAAAGTCCTTGCCCATACCCACATACTGCGAACCCTGTCCCGGAAAAATAAAAGCTGTCTTTCCCATCATTTCCTCCAAATAGTTTGAGTTTCAAAATATAAAACAGTTTTACAGTTAGAATTTCTTTTCATGCTATTTCGTCATCTATGTAATAATTTCTCCGCCCCATCCATAATTTCCTTTATCATTTCCTCACATGTCTGTTCTTTTGTAATCATCCCGGCTATCTGCCCTGCCATCACGGTACCGTTTACCACATCGCCTTCCATAACCGCTTTTCTAAGGGAACCAAGCGTAAGCTGCTCCAGTTCCTCAAAGGGTGCGCCTTCTTTTTCCAGCTTAAGGTATTCCCTTGTCATTCTGTTCCGAAGCTGACGAATGGGATGTCCGTGGCTCATACCCGTGACTTCGGAGTCAATGTCCTTAGCCTTAATTATCTTTTCTTTGTAATTGGCATGTGTAATCGCCTCAGCCGCCACGCAGAATCTGGTGCCCATCTGCACCCCTTCCGCTCCCAGCATCATGGCAGCGGCCACACCTCTGCCGTCCGCAATCCCCCCGGCAGCGATTACCGGAATACCTACCGCATCCACAACCTGCGGCACCAGCGTCATGGTAGTAGCCGCACCGATATGTCCGCCCGCTTCCATGCCTTCTGCCACAACGGCATCCGCTCCCGACCGCTCCATCAGCCTTGCCAGCGCCACACTTGCTACGACGGGAATTACCTTAACGCCTGCACGCTTCCACAGTTCCATATACTTAGCAGGATTGCCTGCACCGGTAGTCACCACTTTTACATCTTCTTCTACCACAATTTTTGCAACTTCTTCTGCATTGGGATTCATCAACATGACATTCACGCCAAACGGCTTATCTGTCAATTCTTTTACTTTTTGAATCTGTTCACGCACTACCTCGGGCGGCGCACTTGCTGCCCCGATAAGCCCTAAGCCGCCCGCCTCGGATACCGCTGCTGCCAGATGGTACTCAGCCACCCAGGCCATGCCTCCCTGAATAATGGGATACTTAATGCCAAGCAGCCCGGTTACTCTTGTATTCATCAATCCAACCTCCATGCCGCAGTTTCACTGCGACTCATAATCCCATGGAACTATAGCTTCAAGTATGAAAAGTGTCTGCGTAACAGACATTTTTTACGCTACGTCTTTCGCTTTCAAATATTCTATTACATCACCCACGGTAGCAATCTTTTCCAAGTCCTCAGAAGGTATCTCCGTGTCAAATTCCTCCTCCAGTGCCATTACCAGTTCAAACAAATCCAAGGAATCCGCACCTAAGTCATCCTTAAAAGAGGAACTTTCGGTAATTTCAACGCCATCAAGGTTTAACTGTTCCTGAATGATTTTTTTTACTCTCTCCAACATAGTAATTCTCCTTTATTAAAATAGTTTGACAATCAAAGTATATGTGGCATCCTATATTTTGTCAAGTATTTTCTCTATAATATCAGCATATAAACAGTCGCAACTGATACCACTACCTGCACAATGGCAAATCGGAATACCGTCTGTGTATTGGACCATCCCAGTTTTTTGCGCACATGGTCATGCAAAGGCGTCAATGTATTTTTTAAAATATGAATCTTAAATGCCCGAATCAGTGAGACTTTAAGAAGACCCAGTCCACCATCCATGATAAGGACAAAGGCAACAGGAATGTATAAAAGAGGGCTGCCTGACTTTAATATGGCGATACTGATAAATACACCCATGGCACGGGAACCTGCATCTCCCATCAACAGCCTGCTGGGGGTAGCATTATACCAGAGATATCCGAGCAGGCATACAATAAAGAGTAAGATAGGAAATGAAAAATCACCGCCCGTTTTCTTCATCTGATTGAGTAGGTAAATGGTTGCCAGAGTAATGATTGTCAAGGTTCCCGACAAACCATCCACGCCGTCGGAGCAGTTTGTTACATTAATGGATACCCACACAAGCACAGTCGCACACAATGCAAAAACCACAGGATGAAGCGTAACACTCTTTCCGGCAAACTCAATTACGGAAGAATTATGCTGTAAGTAAGTGACCGACACCGCTATGGCAACCGCCAAATCCAAAAGGCCCTTTTTTAATTCGCCCCAAGGCTTTTCTGCGGTATCATCAAAAAATCCGGTCAGCATCTCTATTACCACAAGCATAAAATAAATGCATAATTCCATACTCAAATCCGAAAACAGCAAAGCAGACACCGTAAATACCAGAATAAAAATCAGTCCTGCCCCCCTGGGCTTGCCCGCCGATTTCTTTCCGTCCACCGCAAACTCCCTGCCAAGGTCTTTGGGAAGGTAATTACTGCATTTGCTCAACATAATACAGGTAATCCCAAAAGCTGCCATAATTCCTATAAATGCGATAATTGGACGGTTGTCCGAAAAAAAGTATGGAAACATTCCACAGTCCTCCCTGCAATCATTTGATTACCTGAATAATATTTCGATTGCTACTTTTGCATTATAACACACAACATTACACTTGAAAAGATTTGTATTCCCGAATCCTGACAATTAAGCAGCCCGCCGTCATTACGACAGCAGGCTGTTCCTTTTTTCTGCAACACCCTATGCCACAGCATCACTGCAATTCTGGCGTGAAACATAAAAGTTCTCCGCGAAACAGCCTCTGCTGTGAGCGAAAACTGCCAAAGGCAGTTAGAACTTCTTTTCACGCTATTACAGTGTTCCGGAAGTAAATAAACCTTTTACATGGGAAATTTCTTCCTGGGTTGCTTTCTGGGCGGGTACATAATAGGATTTTTCCCTTGCGATTTTGTAAAGTTCTTCCTGGGACTGCTCGCAGGTAGTCCTGAACTGTTTCAAAACGCTTTTCAATTCCTGGTTTTCCGTCTGGGGAATCATCTCCGCATACCTTAAAAGTTCCCCGTTAATACCTGTCAGGGTATCTGCTACCATTGTTTTTTCCTGCATATCCATGCTGTTTTACCTCCTGCCTTTTACTGTAAAAATTTCATAAGCTGCTGTTTGTTCTCCATGGCGGATTTTGCGCCTTTTTCAAAAAACTGTTTTACCTGTGTGTCGCTGGCACATTTTGCATATTCCTGCATTTTGCAATGCGTCGTATCATAACCGCCAATTAAATGTCTTAAATTTTGTAATTCCAACTCTGAAATATTTGACATGTCACTGCCTCCTTTTTTATTTTTACAGATTTATTATTTGGAGCAGGGGCATTTTCTATTCGGCAAAATTTTATATAAATTTTGAAAAAATGGATATTGACACTACCGTCATAATTCCGGATACTACAATGGCAAGGCTGCTCATGGCGCCTTCCACCTCCCCCATTTCCATTGCCTTAGCTGTTCCCAGCGCGTGTGCCGATGTGCCAATGGCAATTCCCTTTGCAATGGGGTTATGAATATGAAACAATTTTAAAACTGTCTGGGCCAGCATATTACCCACAATTCCCGTGATACAGATTGCCACAACCGTAATCGTAACAATACCCCCTGTTTTTTCCGATATTCCCATGCCAATCGCCGTTGTAATGGATTTGGGCAAAAGCGTTACATACTGTTCATGGGTCAGATGCAGACCTAGTGCAAGAAGATAAATGCAGACCATCGTGGTAAGTACACCGGCGGCAATACCTCCCAGAACGGCAAGGGGATATTTTTTTAATACGGAAAGCTGTCGGTACAAGGGAACAGCCAGACTGACGGTGGCAGGCGTCAGAAAATAACTGATATATTTTGCACCATTATGATAGGATTCGTAATCCACATCAAAAACAAGCAATATGCCAATGACAAAAACTGCTGCAATTAATAGCGGATTAAGCAACGCCATTTTCCACTTTTTCTTTAGAAACAGGCCGATTTCATAGCCGATAAAACTGATTACCACGCCAAAATAAACCGACTGGGTTATAAACTCTTTCAATTTTTCCTCCGTTTCCCGACAATGAACTGGGTTACCCTGCCGGCGGCTCCCATGATAATTACCGTTGTGACAAAACAAGCTATTACCAATGGAAGGGCCATTTGCTTTAATTCTTCCATACAGGCCATAATGCCTACTACAGGCGGTACAAACATCAACGACATATTTTCCACCAGAAAATCAGCCGCCCCCTCAACTTTATGCAACGGAATAATGTGCAGGACAAGTCCCAGAAGCATAAGCACAAGCCCGTACACACTGGCGGATACGGGCAGGGGAATCAGGTATTCCATTAACTCGGCAATCAGGGAAACCACAAGAATAATCGTAAGCTGCTTTATATATTTCATATGTTTTCCCTTTCCTTACATCTGATGTTTCACAACGGCGTATTCATCATTTAACGAAAAATAAGGACATTCGCCACATCCTCCGGTCAAAAAACGATACATCTCATCCTCATCCAAATTTACGGCACAGGTATAGTATTCCTCCTCTTCGTCGTATTCATAATTTGCGCACATTTCACAACTGCTCTTCACAATACTTCCTCCTTCTTCAACTTTTGCCAATCATCATATCCGTTTTCAGATGCTTTTTTTACTGTTCAGGTATTGTACGGCTATCTGGGTCCGGTGCTCTAAACCCGCCTTCTCCAATATCAGACTTACATGGTTTCGGACCGTACCGTTTGATAAATAAAGCTTATCCGCAATTTCCTGATTGGAACATCCTTCCGCTATCAGTTTTACCACTTCCATTTCCCTTTTGGAAAGGTTAGCAAAAAAAGCTTCCCCACTGCTTTTTCGGGTTTCCAGTCTTCCCTGCACGCATTCCAGAATGTCCTGTTGAAACACGGCGGCGCCTGCCGCCACAGCCCTGATGGCATTCATTATCCGTTCTGACGGTGAATTTTTCAAAATATATCCCGACACTCCGATGGCAAGCGCTTTGACTATAAAATCCTCCTCGTCAAACGTGGTAAGCAGCAATGGCTGCGCCAGCTTTTCCTGTAGAATAATTTCTGCTGCCGCTATTCCGTCTGTTTCGGGCATACGGATATCCAAAAGCGCCACCTCCGGTTTCTGCTCCCGGCAAAGGACAACCGCTTCTTTTCCGTTTTCCGCAACTCCCACAAGCTGCATGTCCTGCTGCATGGATAGCATAAGCTTCAAACCTTCCCTGACTATGGCATCATCATCTGCAATTACCACCTTAATCATAATAGCAACATCCTCCTATAAAAACAATGTCGTAATCTGAAAACCACCGCACCCTCCTGTAAAAAGAAGGGTTCCTCCCAATGCCGCTGTCCGTTCCTCCATGGCTTCCAGTCCCATTCCGGGTTTTATTTCTTCCCTGCATCTGCCATTGTCTGCATACACTACGCGGACCGCCCTGTTCATGACACATATTTGCAGCAGAAATTCTGTTCCGTCAGAATGTTTCAGCATGTTGGTCAATGCTTCCTCCAGATTCTGCTGTATACAGGTCCAGACTGCCGCACTGATTTTTTCCAATTCCCCCTCGGTTTCCAGCCTTGTTTTTTTTCCGTAAATCATTTGAAATTCTTCCAACGCCTTCTCTGTTTTCCGAAGCCCCATCTGCTCCCTCTCCGGCCGCTCCTGTCTAAGGGCGGCTCTGATATCCTCCACGCCCCTTCGAAGGTTTTCCGTTACCAGACCTATATTTTTTCGGACGCTTTCCTCTTCTCCCGGCATTTCCTTCAGCATAAGCGATGCTGCCTCCAGCAAAATGATACTGCCGGAAATATTATGCCCAAGTTTATCATGAATCCTCGCCGCAAACCGGTTTCTTTCCTCCATTGCCGCCGTTTCCTGTATCGTTCTCACAAAAGACCTCATATCCGTCAGCTTATTCTGCATTTCGGCAAGCGTCTCTTTCTGCTCCATACCGGCCTGCCGCAATGCCTCCCTTTGCTGTACCATATAACGGATAAGCGCAAGAAATATTACAAATACCGCCGAAAAAAGCAGCAAAATATTTGACGGACGATAAATAAAAGCAAGCAAGAGAAACAGCACACAGCCGGTTTCATAAAAAAGGACGCCCTTTATCAACTCATCCAGCAGTTCCATGGCAATTACAACAACTATCAAAAAGGTCTGTTCCATTCCCGCCACAAAAGCCCAGCACAAAGAAACGGTCTGACAAATCAGGACCCATTTCCTGCCTCTTCCCATTTTCATTGAGGAAAACAGAAGCTGTAACGCAAAAAGACAGCCAAATACCAGCATCCTTATAGCAAAAATACCGGTATCCGCTGTATCAAAAAACAGAAATACAGTGACAAAAACTGCCAGCAGCTTTCCTGCCAGATAGTCGTAACTGCCGTTCATAAAATCCCCTTTCCTTTCCGTATTTTGCACGGGCAGCGGCGCGGGGATGCATTTGATTCCATAAAGGACCGTGTAAAAACACCGGTACTTAGATACCGTACTTTGGTATCTTATGTACCGCTGTGTTTTTACCCGAGTGAGAACGCGTCCTGTTGGAACAAATGCATCCCCGCGCCGCTGCCCGTGCAAAATACGGAAACCTCCTCTTTACTCTACCACACATTTTTATCCCTGTATATGTGTATTTTCCCGCCGTGTGTAAGCAACCGCCGCCATGAGAAACATCAGGACTGTCATAAGGATTAGCACGCAGACATTGATGCCATAGCGGTAGGAGGCGTCTTCTGCTAGGCCACGTATGGTATTGAGCATAAAATATTGAGGCACCAGCACGGAAAGCCTGCTCAGTATATTTTCACCAAGCGGGAAGTAGGCCCCGCCCAGAATATTGCCGATACTTATATAGGCAACTCCTACCGTCAAAAAGGCAAAACTGCTCTTGGACAAAAATGCGGCAAGCAGGTTAAATCCGATGCAGTACAGGGTATAGTTTATCAGCAGAAAGAGCATCATTCCGTATGAGACATTGCTCTCCATCCCGGATACCGTCAGCATAGCCAGGATTCCCAGTATCACAAGGGCAGAAACGGCCAGATTGGACAGGGAAATACCGCCGATATATACTGCCGGTTTCACGCTGGACGCACGAATGCGGTTAAAGGTACCGTTTTTCTTGTCTTCTAAAAGCAACATTCCCATAAACATAGGATAACCAAATCCCACAAAGGTAAAGAATCCCACCATCAGGGACAATCCCCTCTCATCCATTCCCTTTTTTGCATTTACCCCGGTTTTCTCCTGTGCAATTACCGTCATCCCGTCTGTTGATGCTTCATGCAAAAGACTTTCAAACAATGCCGCATCTCCCTTTGCCGCCTGTGCCAGAAGCGCCGTTCTTTGCATATAGTTGTTTATATAACTTTCCATGTAAGCTTCATTTGCATAATCATTCAAGGAAAGCATTTCCAGTTTTACCTCTTGTCCGGCAAGCATTTTGTCCTGCAAGCCCTCCGGGATTTCCACAAGAACCGCTATCTTGGCGTCCAAAAGCCTGTTGGTCATGAAATCCATGTTTTCCTCATAGGATTGTGTGTTATCCGCGGATTCCACCCGCATCCCCAGTTCTCCTTCCAAAAACTTCTGCATGTCTGCGGATAACAGGCTTTTATCCCTGTCAATGATTCCAATGGGAATCTCTCCTACCCCATAAGTTTGGCTCGTACGCCCGCCCATATAGACAATGGTCATGATTGCCGTTATTAAGATGGCCGCCGGAATCAAAATAACGCTCCTCCGGATGCCGTTTTTTATAATTAAATATAATTTGTTCAACCTGATACACCTGCCTTTCCTACATTGCCGCTATTTTTCTTTTCTTTTACAAAACAGTACCGCTCCCAGAAAAAGGAACAGAAAGAAGCATAAAAACATCCATCCTCCCGTCCATATTACCCTGTCATAATTTCCAAACAGAGTAAGGTCAAAGGCCGCCTGCTGGATTATCCACGCCGGCATCCGGTTGGATACTCCGTCTATAAAAATTTCCTTGGAGAAACTTCCCCCCAAAAATAACATAATCCAGCATAAGGGCATCATAATTGCCGTTGGGTTAAAATTGACAAGCAGTCCTACAATAGCCCCAAAAGCGTTTATCATCAACGCAGCCACAAAAAAGTACACTATCAATATCAGATTATCTGTGAAGCTATTGCAATAGCGGGCTCCAAAAAGGAATGTACTGCAGAACATAATTGTACCAATTTCAATAGCTGTCATCGGAAGATTACCCAACAGCATCCATAAAAAAACTTTTATCTTATTGGCAGGGCTTACCACCACCCGGTTAAAAAGACCGCCCTGTCTGTATTCATAAAACATTGTACTGCCGCTAATGCCGCCCCCCATAAATAATATCATTACCAGCATGGCAACGGCGTAATAATCAATCATGCTGCGTTCCATCCCAAGCTTTTTCGGGATTACATATTGTTCCTCATTATTCGAAAGTGACATGTCCGGCAGCGCACCATTTTGATAACACACCGTCGCGGTATTTTCCATGGAAGCGTAGCCCTGCAGCATAATATGAAGAGCCCTGTTTATTACCTCATCGGGGCTTTGATGCAGGATAATCTGACGGTCCGGCGCATCGTACTCTATCACGGCTGCAAATTCCCCGTCCGGCATTACCGTCTCTTCGCTCACATCTTCCACCCTTTCCGCTGTCAATATGCCCTGTTCTTCAAGTGTTTCCATATATTGAATAAAGGCCGTATCCTCATCTTTTGCCAAATAGGCTACCCGTATGTCGGGAACCTCATAATCCGAAATATTCCATTGTTCCAGAAGCGTTCCCAGAAGAAATACCAGTACGGCCGGAAAGACTGCACAAAAAAACAGATTTACTTTTTGTCTTTTAAATTCTCTGAAAACGGATAAAAAAATCTGCATGTCCCTTTCCTTCTGTCATCCGGCATGGTTTTCAGTCTGCATGTCATGGCCGGTCAATGTCAAAAACATGGAATCCAAACTGGGTATCCGGGAATTAATGGATTGTATATGAACTTTGTGTTTTTGTAAAATTTGAATAATCTGTATCAGAGCGTCAAATTCCAGACCGGTCGCAACTACAATCACCGGCTTCTTCTCCGTCTCCGCCAATGATACATTTTTAACATCCGGCAAAGAAAGGACTTCTTTACAAAAAGCGGCTTTATCAAAATCAGCAGGCAGTTTTACTTCCGCTTCATACTCTTTTCTGTCCGTCACCAGATTTACCAGCTCTTTTTTTGTCCCGCAGGCTATCATTCTGCCTTTGTCAATAATCGCAATGCGGTCGCAGATTTCCTCAACCTCCTGCATGTAATGGGAAGTATACAAAACGGTTGCCCCTTCCCTGCTCAGCACCTGTATGGAATGAAGAATCAAATCCCGGGACATGGCGTCCACTCCCACTGTCGGTTCATCCATGACTATCAGTTTAGGAGAATGAGCGATACCGCAGGCAATGTTCAGTCTTCTCTTCATGCCTCCCGACATGCGGTTCATGCGAAGCCCCGCCTTATCGGACAGCCCTACAAAATCCAATGCCCTCTTTGCCGCTTCTTTCAGTTCCCTTTTGCCCAGTCCGTAAAGAGAGGCAAAGAAGCATACATTTTCATATGCGCTTAAAAACGGATGCAGCGCTATATCCTGCGGCACCACCCCTATTAATTTTTTCATAGCCTCCCTGTTTTTGACGGAATCAAGCCCGCCTACCTCAACCAGCCCCTTATTATATTCTGACAGAGTTGTCACAATATTTATTGTCGTGGATTTTCCGGCGCCATTTGGTCCAAGCAGCCCGAATATTTCCCCTTCCTTTATGGAAAAGCTTAGATTATCCACCGCACACACATCCCCATAATTCTTTACCAGGTTTTTTATTTTTACAAATTCATTCATTTCGTTCCTCACCTCTGCGCTGCTTTTTTGTGTAAATCGGGCTTGTGCAGGCAACGCGCAGACACAAATCCCCTTCCGTTATCTTTCTGCAATTATCTTATCAGATTCCGGCAGGCTTATACAGTGATTAAAGTCCAATATTACCATGACAAATGTATGGTTTTATATTACAATACACTTATACAACATGAATACATTGCGCAGCTTACCGCGCCGCTTCAGAAAGGAAACTCACATGAAAGAAATGAAAAGCGAATCCCGGCTTACTTTTCTGGAAGCCACCAGTATTATCGTAGGACACGGCGTCGGCTCCGGCGTGCTGGCAGTCCCGTTTCTGGCATCCCGTAACAGATGGTATGACTTTTTATGGATTGTAGCGGTCGCATACTCCATAAACCTTATTATGCATTTTATGATTGCGGAATTATCCTACAACAACGACGGCGCCCAGTTTATCAAATGTTTTGAGAAAGAGCTTTTCACGGGAAAATTAAAGAAGTTTGCAACATGGTTTGCATTTGCCCTTTTAGGCTTTTCCGTTATAGTCAATGTCAGCGGCTTTATTTCCGGCGCTGCCGCCGTTTTTTACTCATGGTTCGGACTCCCATCCATAGCCGGTATGATTTTATATTATATTCTGGCTGCCGCCGTTGTCTATGTGGGCATGAAGCTTGTGGGAATCTGTGAAAAAATTGCCGTCTGTTCCATGGTAGGTGTAATCGGCATTCTCTTTATCGCAACGCTCCTGTCCGAAATGAGCCCCCTGCCCGCCGCTTTTGTATCGGCCAATCACGTGCTGGCCCTTTACGGCATGGTTGCCTTTTCCCTGTCCGCGGTGATGTCCGTCCCGCAGGTGGTAAAAGGCTTGAACGGTGACAGGAAAAAAGTGCGCGGTTCTATCGCCGCCGGAACGGGCATTAATGTGGTTTTGATTCTGCTCATTACTTTTATGACGCTTTTAGGCGCCGGAAGCAATATCTCGGAAAACGGCGCCCTGGTAGACTTGTCCGCACATTTGGGAGGCTGGGTCAGCATTATCGGCTATCTGTTTTCCCTGCTCGCCCTGTCCACCTCTTTTTGGGCCAATACCCTGAACCTTCGGGATATCGTCCGGGAACAGACAGGCTGGGGACTCAAAATCAGCTGGCTTACGGCGTCACTGCCCTGCCTTGTCATTGCCTTAATCGGCATTCAAAGCTTTGTGGGCTTCACAAGACTTGCCGGCATAGTACAGGTGCTGACGGGAATCGGCATTATTATTGCATACAACCGTTCCAGAAAACATACCGGGGAAAGCCCGATATGCGGAAAACTCGGCACACTTCCTTTTCAGATTCTGGTAATTGCAGGTTCCCTTGTTTCCACCATCGGTTCCCTGCTAAAGGTCTCCTGAAATCCATATTTGACTGCGCTCCATCCTTCGGAAAGGACTGCTTAAGATGAATAAAAAAAATAAACAAGACAATTTACCCTTTCATGAAATCTGTATTACGCGCACGGCTTCCACCGTTCTGTCCCTGCTTGGCATTACCGCACCGACAGAGATGGCTCCTTTGATAGAGCAGGTTCTTAAAACGGCAGGGGAGCGCTTTTCCCCTTTGGAAGGCGCGCCTGCCTGCGACAGGGTTTTTCTTTTCAATCCGGACGCCATAGCCATGTGGATATATGAAAAATATACGGATTATTTTACGGAAATGAAAAAACTGACGGATTTAAGGCTCAATATGCTTTCCGTCGTTCCTCCCGTGACGCCGGTCTGCTTCGGCTCCATGTACAGCGGCCTTCTGCCCGCGGACCACGGCATATTAAAATATGAGAAGCCCGTCTTAAAGGTAGCTACCTTATTTGATTTGCTGGCAGAAGCCGGAAAAAAAGCCGCCATCGTTTCTACCGAGGGCGACAGTATTTCCAAAATCTTTTTGGAACGTGAAATTGACTATTATATTTATCCTCGCAAGGAGGCCTGCAACCAAAAAGCGCTGGAATTGATTGCCGATGACAAGTACGACTGTATTGTACTGTACAACGGGGATTACGACTATCATATGCACCGCCATACCCCTGAAGGAAATCGTGCATTGAGGGCGCTTCGCGAAAACATTGACACTTTTATGGCAATCCATGCCGCCATCCGTATGCATTGGAGCACACACCGCACTGCCCTTGCCTTTGCCCCCGACCATGGTTGCCACAAAGCATACGCTTTTTTAGGCGCTCATGGCAAAAATCTTCCCTGCGATATGAATATTCCCCACTTTTACGGCTTCCTTGGTTGATTGGTGCCGTTTAACAAAATTTCCATAACGCAACTGTCACGGCGAAGCCAGGGGATTTTCCACAGCCAGTCCTCCAGCCCTGTTTCCACCTTCCGCATTTGACACAGCGCCTCCTCTAACCACATCCACTTTAATTCATAGCCCAGCTTTTTTTCGCTGGCAGTCAGCCTTTGCAGATTACGTTTCTCATCCACTTCACAATTCTTTTTACGCTCCAATGTTTCACCAAAATATTGTATGGAGTCCGGGAAACTTGCATTCTCCATATAGTCTGCTCTGCACAAAAGCATATTTCCCTTCTTTATTGCAAATAATACCCCTCACTGCTTCCCGCCGGATAACGGGCCAGTCCTCTTCATAGTTGTGCCAGTCCAGTTCCTTCAATATCACTCTCTCATGGGCTTTTTCCCGGTTAGTGATTACATGGCTGTCATACATGGTCTTCTCCCTTTTTCATTTAAAAATATTTACTGTATACCCCATCCGGAAAAGGTCTTTCCAATCCCAGTACAGTCGGCCAAAGACCTGTTTCGGCAATAATAAATCCCATAAGCATACCCATATGACTGTGCAAGTGCCGAAACTGCGCCAAAATCAGTGTAAATTTCTTATATTCGCAATCCTGTGGATTATCCAGCAGTTGTTCATCAGATAATTGTGAAATATATTTCCTTATTTTTGCGGTAATTTCCACCAGATAGTCTTCTATTTCTTTTCTGGATAATTCTTTTTCCGAAACGACATCCAAATTGTTCAAGTCCTTTTCATGAATAGCTGGCTCCGTAAAGTCCTTATCTCTTGGATTAATATACCACAAGTCCAGCGAATGCAGCATATGATAGATATGCTTCCAGCAAGGCATCTCACAGTATTCCCTGTTCCACATTTCGTCCGGCACACAATCCGTCACGTTTTTCACTTCCCACAGTGCGCGTTCCGTCTGGTCCTTAATGATTTCCGTCAGTGTATTCTGTTCCATATTAATTTTTATTTCCCTTCCAATTCTTTTTTGTGATTTATGTGGATACCAATATGGCAATTCCCAAAATAATATCTGCTAAAATCATAAATGGATTTTTCCCGTAAATGCCCAACAGGAAAAATGCCGCTACCGGTAAAGAAGCCCCCGCCACCGGGATACCGCAAAAACTGCTGTAAAAGTCCTGCATGGTCTTACTGCTTTTAAAATACCTTATCCAATACGCCTCATACAACAGCATTATGAAAAAAGCCAGAAACAATATGACGGACCATGCTCAAATTCCATGAATATTAAAATCGGTAAAGATTAAAGCAATACATGTCACAAACGCTTCACCGGCTCTTTCCAGCGCAAGCAATAATTTATTTTCATTTTTTACATACAAATCATAATTCCGGGGCTGATTTTTTGTCCAAACCAGATTCGGTATCATCAGCATCAATAAAAACAGCAGCCCTATGTAAGAAAAACCCAAATGCATATTCTACTCCCTATCCGTAACAAAATATATTGTTTCCATTGTCCTGCATATCATTATAGCTATCCCCAATATGAAACACAAGCGCCATTTATGAAAAGCAACCGTATGATAAGACGGTCAAAATTCCACTGTTTTTCACATCCGTTTATCTATAAAGGAGGATTTCTGCCTATGACCCAAAAACTGAAACATCGTGACCTACACCGGCTTATTTTGGAAATAGAAGCCCTGGATGGGCTGCCCAAAAAAATCTCCACAGAAGCACAGTTATTTGATGAAATATTTAAAAAAGAAGCTTATGTAATGTCTGAACAGTTATTTCCTTTAATCAAAGAACTATACGGCCGCGAATATCCACCGGGAACCACCATTAAGCCTCTGTCCACGGAATTTTCCGTAGAGCAGAGCGGTACAAAAGAAATACATTCCATCCGCGCGGACGTTTCTCTTCTGGTTGCAAAAAAAGATATTTATCACTTTGAATGTGAAATACAGCACGACGGCAGTATGGTGCTTCGTATGTTAGAGTACGACATGCATCTTTCACTAAGCTATCTTCAGACCGGCAAAGAAGAGATTATGCTTAACTTTCCCTATTCGGCCGTACTCTATTTACAAGATAATAAAAATACGCCGGAGTATCTAAATTGCAAAATTCATTTTCCGGACGGAAGTTCTTATGATTACCATGTTCCGGTATTAAAAGTCCAGTCCTATTCTTTAGAAGATATCAGACAAAAACACCTGAATATACTGATACCCTTCCTCCCCCTGCGTTTTCGTAAAAATACCGGTTCTTCCAAAATATCGGATAAACTGAATAAAGAAGAGTTGACTTCTTTTTACCGTCATATTATACTCATTTTAAAGGAAGAAGTTTCAAATGGCTTTTTAAGTCAGAAAAACCACGATATTATTCTCTCCCTTTTGCAAAAATCCATGATACGTGTTTTTTATAAAGACAAAGAATTTCTAAAGGAGGTAATCGAAATGACAGAACCTATTTTGGAAACAGAATTTGAAAAATACATACGGGTCATCGAAGCAAGGGATGATGCTCTTATACAACTCATAGAAAGTGTGCAACAAAAAGAAATCCAAATTGCTGAGTTACAAAAACAACTGGAAATGGAGAAACGAGACCGTTTCAAGTTTTGTGTAAACTCAAAAATCTGATATAAGATATGTGAAT